>Ga0181533_1001491_pt1 | contig 30157 bp, 15 predicted proteins | sample PEATcosm2014_Bin_45_FD_119772 | JGI IMG/M metagenome (GOLD analysis project Ga0181533, IMG submission 119772) | Peatland microbial communities from MTU Mesocosm Facility, Houghton, MI, USA - PEATcosm2014_Bin11_60_metaG | ecosystem: Environmental > Terrestrial > Soil > Wetlands > Peat | place...
CCAGTACCAGATCATCCAGTTCGAATGGAATATCAGCGATAAAGTTTCAGTGCTTGGAATCCGCGACCAGAACGGAGTTTTCGGCGTCGAATTCCGTTTTCGCCGGCGCTTCAAGTGACCGGATCGCCTCCCGGCATGAGGGCTGGACCCACGCCGCCGCGGAACTGTCCACAAGGTAGTTCCTTGCTGCCATTCTTCGTCTAGCCGCTCGGCTCCCCCGATGTTATACTGGTCAGGTCGCCGCGCATCTGAAGGGTGATCTGGGAGCCTTGCTCGGAGATGCGGGTGCGGCGCGAAGCCACGGAGAGGTGTCCGAGTGGCTGAAGGAGCACGCTTGGAAAGCGTGTTCACGAGCAATCGTGACGTGGGTTCGAATCCCACCCTCTCCGCCAGCCTATCATTTTCCGTAGGGTCCCTTGCTGGCCTCGCCCTTGCTAATTGGCCGGCTCATGTGTGCCGGGAATATTCGGCGCACGGTGAACCTCCCCTTCTACGGCTTCGTCCAAGGAGATGTTGTTTCGATCCAGAAGGGTTCCGGTTGCCTGCTCATACTGAATCAGGGCCTTGGCATAGGCGGCGCGATCTCTGACTACATTGCCTTCGGCGGTCGCCAGATTCCGTTGGGCCGTAATGACCTCTTCCACTGTGGCCGTACCCAGGGTGAACTTTTGCTGTTGCATGTCGAGCACCTGGCGCGAGACCGTCGCCAGTTTCAGCGTAGCATCAAGCGTGCTCCGGGCCTGCCCAACCGCGCTCACCGCCTTACTGACATCCCAAACGGCCTGGTTCTTCGCATCCTGAAGCTTCATTTGCAACTGGCGTTGTTCCAGCACCGCCCGGGCGGCGTCGGCTTGGGCCTGGCGGTTGCGAAAGGGGACAGCGACCTGCACGCCGAAGGAGAGGTTGGGGTAGTTGTTATCGAAGATATTCGCGAACGTGGTCCGCAACGCGCCCCCTAATCCGGCGAAGCTATAGGTGCCAAAAACCTGGACGGAAGGGAGCAGCGCATTGCGAGTTCCCTCTATGGCATACTCCTGGTTGCGCAGATTCAAATCGGCCTGCTCGATCTCCGGGCGATGGCTGGCGGCTTCCCGCATCGCCTCGGCCAGGGGGGGCACATCATCAGGATGGGGCTCGGGCAGCCGATCGGTGGGGGCAATCTCCACGGTGGCCAACTCTTCATTGAAACTCTTGGAGATTTTGGCCTTCAGGGATTGGGCGTCCTGAGAAAAAGTGTTTTGCGCTACCAGCAAGGCCTGCTGTTGGTTAGCGACCTCCTCCTGGCTCCGCAGCACGTCATACTGCGCCACCGCCCCAATCTTCAATTCGGCCTGGTTGCTTTCCAGGAGCTTCTGCGCATATCCCAGTCCTTCCTGGGCCACGCGAATGCTCTCCTGGTCGGCCAGCAGGTCGTAGTACGTGGTCATCACGTCTCCCACCTGCTTGATCACGCTCTGCCGGAAGACACTCATGGAAATCTTCAGATCATTTCGGGCAGTGCGGATAAACCGGGCGTTGGCGCGCTTGCCAAAGCCATTCAATAAGTTCTGGCTAAAACCCACAGAAAGACCCGTGAAAAATTCGGGATCGAACAGGGACGTAGTCGTATTGTCCGCATACCGGTAGCTATACTCGGATACTCCAATGCTCGTACCGGTTACAAAACCTTGGCTGTACCCAGTTTGGAAAACGGCGAAGTGGCTCGTCTCGGTCGCCACGCCGCTCACCACCGTATAATTCAGGGGCGTGGTGGCAACGGTACCACCATAGAAGGCGTACACACTCGGATCATAGGTTCCCCCTCCACCCACGCTGTTAATACCTTGTCCCCCGAGGGTGCCTCCCCCAAGACCTCCGCCCCCGCCGCCGCCACCGCCTACCCCTGCGCCTAGACTGCCGGAAAACAGGGTTGTAGACTGAGCGGCGCCCGTCACGCCTCGTGTTGCCCCACCCCCTTTTGCGTGCAGAAGGTCGGTTTGGGCGATGGGGAGTTCGTACCGGTTCACGGCGATGTCCAAATTGTTTTCCAAGGCCAAGGCGATGGCGTCATCGAGTCCCAGCATCAGCTTGCCGCCAACAATAAGGTTATCGAGGCGTCGCGAGTTGTCCAGACGCGGGGCGGGCACAAACCGGGCGGAGTAAGGAGAAAAAACGTTAAAGCCCCCGTGGTTACTCGAGTAGTCGATTTGGGTCACGTCTTTATCCGCCGGCGCTCCTCGGACTTCTTGGCAGGGCGTGGGCGGGGGGAAGAACAAAACCAATAAGGGAATTATCGCTAGCAACCGCCAAAATGGCGCTTTTGTCTTCATGCTTGCTTCTCCGCTCGATTTCAAGTGTCAAGTTCTGGGTGCTAGGTGCCGGGTTCTGCGTACTCGGTGTCGAGTCTTGGGTTTTCTGAGTCCCGAGTCCCGAGCCCTTAGGCCCTAGTCCCAAGTCTTCAACCGCACTCTCACTGCCATACTCAGGATACTTGGTAAATTATTTATAATCAGTGGTATGTGAGTTGTTTGCGGTATCTCGCCATACCCTCAATGCGTCCGCTCGTGGGATTATGATGGCCGGAATCGAACACCTGGGACTGAATCATCGGCCCGCGTCGGCCATTGGCCGCCACTGCACTTTCCATTTGCGATTTTCGAAGTCAGCAATCGGTATGAGCCGCGCCACCGCGCTAAGCTCATTTTTTTCAGTAACATTCAAGATTTTCCCCCGGTTATAGCGTAACTCGTTTGTTTTCAATAACTCATTAGGAGCACTTGTTTTGCCCCTTTGTTTTCAATAAACCATAAGGAGCACTCTTCATTTTTAACATTTCTTAGGGTCATCACGGCGTTCCTGAGCGGGCGAAGGGTCGGCACGTGCTGGGCTATAACTCAGCGCTACAACACGCCATGAATCTGCTAGACAACCACCCGCGGATCGCTTTTATGGGACGTGGCCTTCTGGAGGGGTGTAGGGTCCGTGCCGAAGCCGCACACCCTAATCCCACAATCGAACACTATTAATCAGACAATCCGCCTTGCGGGTGTCGTAACTCGTTGAATCCGCTGGTGATAATATGCCATGGCGATGGCATACAAGTTGCCAGAAGTAGCTCGATCCGGACCGTCGGGCCATCGGGTGATTGAGTGATTTAGCGATTGAGTGATTGGACGCTCGCAAACGAAACTCGAAAGTCGAAAATGCACCTTGCGAGCTGTCGACCGAGTTTCCAGTTTCGAATTTCGAGTTTCGATCTTCGTTGAACCGATGGCCCGATGGGCCGATTTGAGGTAAAGGATGAGCACTTTGATTCAAGACCTAAAGTACGGACTTCGAATGTTCGTGAAGGATCCCGGGTTCACGACCGTCGCGGTAATGACCCTGGCGTTGGGGATTGGGGCCAACACCGCGATTTTCAGCCTGGGCAACGTCTTCATGTTCCGCCCCTTGCCCGTGAAGGACGCCGATCGCTTGACCGTGGTGGCGGTCCAGAGCAAGGCGGACTCCGATCCCGACCAGATCTCGTACCTCGATTACCTCGATTACCGGGCGCACTCCTCCGCCGTCTTCACCGACATGACGGGTTACGGCATCAGCATCTCCGGGCTCGGTTACCGTGGCCATGCCGACCGGCTGATCATGAGCTACGTGCCGAGCAATTTCTTCTCGATGCTGGGTATTCGCCCGGCGCTTGGGCGCCTGATCAATCCTGGCGAGGGCGACGCTCCCAAAACCGGGCCCGTGGTGGTTCTGGGCCACACCTATTGGGAGAAGCGCTTCGGCGGCGACCCTAGCATGATCGGCCGCACCGTCAGCCTCGACGGCACGGCGGTTACCATCATCGGCGTGGTCCCCAAAGAGTTTCTTGGCCCCTACAACCTGGTGGAAATGGACTGTTACGCGCCCCTCGGAATGTTGGGGTTCGGCCCCAGGGCCCATTTCTTCACCTCGCGTGAAGAGCACGAAGTGCGCGTGCTGGCCACCCTGAAGCCCGGCGTGAGCATCGCGCAGGCGCAGGCGGCCCTCAACGTGGTGGGCCAGCAGCTCGCGGAAGAGTACCCTCACGCCGACCAGGGCCAGCGAGTGCGCGTGTTTCCGGAGCGCCTCGCCCGGCCGGAGCCCGCCGTAGCCGACTCCATGCCGTTGGTGGCCACCGTGTTTCTGGTGATGGTGGGGCTGGTGCTCGTGGTGGCCTGCCTCAATGTCACCAACCTGTTGCTGGCGCGGGCGGCAGGGCGTGAAAAGGAATTCGCGATTCGCGCCGCCATAGGGGCCGGGCAGAAGCGGCTGCTGCGCCAACTCCTCACGGAGAGTATGCTGCTGGCCGTGGCAGGCGGTGTGGGCGGCGCCATCGCCGGCAACTGGGTGTGCCGTCTGTTGAACGGTCTGCGCCCCCTGGGCGATTTCCCCCTGCGGCTCGCCTTCGCCTTTGACTGGCGCCTGTTCGCCTACGTCGCGGGCGTGGCGCTCGCGGCCGGAATCCTTGCGGGCCTCGCCCCGGCCTTGCGCGTCTCCCGCACCGATTTGAACCTGGGTTTGCGTGAGGGCGGCCGCGGCCTGGTCGGCGAAGGCGGGCGGCACTGGCTTCGTAGCGGCTTGGTGATCGCACAGGTGGCGGGCTCGCTGATCGTGCTGGTGGCCGCGGGCCTGTTCACTCGCAGCCTCACGCGCGCGGAGTCGATCGACGTCGGCTTCGATCCGCACAACGTCCTGAACGTGAGTCTCGACCCGGGCTTGCAGGGTTACACCCAGCCGCAGGCAGAGGCTCTCTTGCACGAGCTGCTGCGTCGCGCCCAAACGCTGCCCGGCGTGCAATCGGCCAGCTTCGCGTTTTCGATCCCGCTCGGCATTTACAACGATGGCGCCTCCGTTTACGTTGAGGGACAAGCCCCATCGCCCGACCGCCGCGTGCCGGGCGCGGGCTTGAACCGCGTCAGCCCTGATTACTTCACCACCATGCGCATTCACATTCTCGCAGGGCGCGCCTTCACCGACGCCGATACCGCCACATCCGAGCCCGTCGCGATTGTCAACCAGACGATGGCCGACCGACTCTGGGCCCACCGCGACGCCATCGGGCAGCATTTCAGCTATAAAGCTGCCTCCGGCCCGTTCGTCACCGTGGTGGGCGTGGTGCACGACGTCAAAAGCACCAGCCTCCTCGACGCGCCGGGGATGTACTTCTACGTGCCCCAGTCCCAGAACTACCTGTCGACTCACGTCCTCCAGGTGCGGACGGCCGTCCCGCCGGAGTCCCTCGCGCCGGCGGTCGAGGGCCTGGTGCGCCAGCTCGATCCGGACCTGCCGGTCTACGAGGTCATGAGCATGGAGAAGTCGCTGCAGGGCGCCAACGGATTCTTCCTCTTCAAGGTGGGCGCATCCTTCGCCGGGGCACTGGGTGGCCTCGGACTGCTCCTGGCGGTGGTGGGGGTGTACGGCGTGGTGTCTTACTCGGCCAGCCGGCGCCGGCACGAAATCGGCATTCGCATGGCGCTGGGCGCACAACGCGTCACCATCTTCCGGTTGGTCATCGGTCAGGCTGTTCTGCTGGTAGGCCTCGGCATCGCCCTGGGCGTGGTGGCCGCGCTGGGCGTAAGCCGACTGCTGGTGAGCTTCCTTGTGGGCGTGTCGTCCTACGACCCGCTCACCTTCATCGGCGTCTCAGCCATCCTGATGGCGGTGGCGCTGCTCGCCTGCTACCTTCCCGCGCGGCGGGCAACGAAGGTCGATCCCATGGTGGCGCTGAAGTATGAATGAGGAAATCAGTTCATCGGGCCATCGAGCCATCGGTTTCTCATGTGATCTGATGATGGGGTGACTGCAAGCTAAACTCGCGAACCAAAGGCCGAATTTCCAGTTTCGAATTTCGAGTTTCGGTCATCGATGAACCGATGACCCGATGACCCGATGGCCAAATGAACCGGTGGCCCGATGGCCCGATGACACAATGTCCCGACTCGACTTGCCCTGTTCGATATCGCCAAGCCGAATCCCAAAACCGAACACCACCCCACCCCGCGAACCCCCCGACCTTCCGTTTAATCACCTTTTTATCATGGGGTTAGGTGTAATCGCGCAATGGCACGCACCGTGCATGTTTCATCCCGGAGACTTAAAATGGATATCCCACGGGAGGACGCGATCCGGAAGCGACGCATCCGCCGGATCATTTATATTGTGGTAGGCCTTCTTGCCATCGGCTCCGTGACGCTGGGAGTTTACCGCCTCAAGCCCGCTCCCCCGAGCGTGGACAAGGCCACGGTATGGGTTGATGCGGTGAAGCGCGGGCCCATGCTTTTGGAGGTTCGGGGATTGGGCACCCTTGTCCCGGAAGAAATTCTCGTGGTTCCTGCCCCCACTGACGGGCGCGTGGCGCGGCGGCTCCTGCTTCCCGGCTCACAGGTTAATGCTGATACCGTCCTAATGGAGTTGACCAACCCGGAGCAGGAGCAAGCCACTCTTGACGCCGAATGGCAACTGAAAGCCGCCGAGGCACAATATAAGAGCACGAAGGCGCAACTCGACAGCACGCTACTCGACCAGAAAGCCCAGGCAGCCACCGTGCAATCGGACTACACCGAAGCCCAGCTTAATGCCGACCGGGACGTGGAACTTGCCAAGCGCGGCTTGGGCTCGGAGCTGAACGCCAAGGTCACGCGCGCCAAGGAGGAATCCTTCGCCACACGCAGCGAGATTGAAAAGGAACGCCTCGCCGTGAGCGCCGCTTCGGCCAAGGCGCAACTGGAGGAGCAACAGGCGAAGGTGGAGCAACTGCGCGCGCTGTACGAACTGAAGAAATCCCAGCTTGCCTCCTTGCACGTGCGGGCGGGTGCGGACGGGGTTTTGCAGGAACTCTCCGTAGAAGTCGGCCAGCGCGTGGCCGCCGGAACCCCTCTCGCCAAGGTGGTGCAGCCCACGCGCCTGAAGGCGCAATTGAAAATCCCCGAAACGCAGGCCAAGGACGTGCTCATCGGCCAGCAGGCGGCCATCGACACGCGCAATGGCATCATTCCCGGCCACGTGATGCGGGTTGACCCCTCCGTGGTGGAGGGCAGCGTGACGGTGGACGTGAAACTGGATGCCGCGCTTCCCAAAGGCGCGCGCCCCGACCTGAGCGTGGAAGGCACCATCGAAATTGAAAACCTTGCCGACGTCGTCTACGTCGGCCGTCCCGCTTTCGGCCAGCCTAACAGCACCGTGGGCATCTTCCGGCTCGACGAGGGCGGCAAGATCGCCAGCCGCATGCAGGTGAAACTTGGTCGCGCTTCGGTGAATTCCGTCGAAATTCTGGGCGGCCTGGAGCCCGGCGACAAGGTCATCCTTTCCGACATGTCGCAATGGGACGCCTTCAACCGCATCCGGCTGGAATGAAGTTGTCGGGCCATCGGTTCATCGGCCCCTCGAGCCATTGGGCGATTTTTTGATGGGGTGATTGGGTGGAGGGACGATCGCGCGATTGTGGATAAACAACTAATCCCTAATCATGCGCAATAATTCCCGAAGGATGGGCCGATCACCCGATCACCCCTTAACCCATTGGCTGAGTGACACAATGTCCGAAATAGGGTAGACGATGGGCACTTTGCTCCAAGACTTGCGCTACGGCCTGCGGATGTTGGCGAAGAAGCCCGGCTTCACCGCCGTCGCCGTTCTGACCCTGGCGCTCGGAATTGGGGCCAACACCGCCATCTTCACCGCCGTCAACGCCTTGTTATTGCATCCCTTTCCCTTTGAGCACCTTGACCGGCTGGTGGCGGTCTGGGAAACGGCTCCTAAGCAGAATGAAGACCACGCCGCCGTGGCTCCGGCGAACTTCCGCGACTGGCGGGAGCAAAGCCATTCGTTCCAGGACTTAGCCGCCGGGCACGGCTGGGAAGTGAATCTCACGGGCACGGGCGAGGCCGAGCGCGTGGATGGATATCTTGTCACCCCGAGGTTTTTCCCGCTCTTCGGAATGCCGGCGCAGCTTGGGCGCACGCTGAGCGCGCAGGATTTTGAGCCCGGGCGCAGCTCCGTGGTGGTGGTCGGCTACGGCTTTTGGCAGCGGCGACTGGGGGCGAACCCCGGCGTAATCGGCTCCCGCGTGCGTCTGAACAACGAGGAATTCACCATCATTGGCGTCATGCCCGTGGGCTTTGAGTATCCCGTAAGTATCGAGGTCTGGGGACCCTTCGATTTGCGCGATGCCGAGCAGACGGACCGCGCCAATCATTACGTGCGGGTGATCGGGCGGCTCAAGCCCGGGGTTTCGATTGCGCAGGCGCAGGCGGATTTGCAGGCCATTGCGGGCCGTCTGGCGCAGCAGTTTCCGCCCACCAATGCCGGCCACAGCGTACGTTTGGTAAACCTGGTGGATGAACTCCTGAGTGGGTCACGTGAGTTCGTTCTGGTTTTAATGGGTGCGGCGGGATTTGTCTTGCTGCTGGCCTGCGCGAACGTGGCGAATCTCCAATTGGCGCGGGGCAGCGCTCGCCAGAAGGAGATTGCCGTGCGCGTGTCGCTGGGCGCCAGCCGCGGGGGGATCGCGCGGCAGTTGCTCATCGAGAGTGTGCTGCAATCGATGCTGGGTGCGGTGGCGGGGCTGGTCCTGGCGAGTTGGCACTTGGATTGGATGCGCCAGAGTGTTCCCGCGTTCATCATGCAGCACATCCCGGGATTCGCGCATCTGCGGGTCGATGGTTATGTTCTGGCGTTCACCGCGGGGGTGGCGGTGGCGGCGGGAATCCTAGCGGGCCTGGCCTTTGCCTGGCATGCTTCCCGGACCGATTTGAACGAAACCCTGAAGGAATCCTCGCGCGGCGCGGGCTCCAGTTCGTCCTCGCATCGGTTGCGCGGCCTGCTGGTGGTGACGGAAATTGCCCTGGCGCTCGTGCTCCTGACCGGCGCCGGCTTGATGGTGCAGGGTTTTCGCCACCTCGCCAAAATCGAACTGGGCTTCGACCGGCAGAATGTGCTGACGTTCCAAATCGCGTTGCCGGAATCGAAGTACCGCCAGCCCAACCAAGTCCGCGAGTTTTACGACCGGCTTGTCGAACGCCTGGACGCGCTGCCCGGCGTGGAAGCGGCCGGCGCGGCGTTGAGCCTGCCGGGTCAATGGGATTGGAACCGCACTCAGTACGCCGCGGAAAACCAGCCCCCGGCGTCTCCCGGCGAGATGCGCTTGACGTTCATGGAAGCCGTCACACCGGAAATCTTCCGCGCCCTCCGCATCCCGCTGGTCGCCGGCCGTGCCCTCAGCGCCCAGGACGGCCCGGACCAACCCCGGGTGGTGGTGTTGAATAGCAGTTTCGCCCGGCAGCTTTGGCCGGGTGAGAATCCCCTGGGCAAACGCCTGCACTTTGGATCGATGGAAAGCGTCGCGCCGTGGTGCACGGTGGTGGGGGTAATGGGCGACATCAAGCCCTCGCCTTGGGATGACCAGGCCCCGCCCATGGCCTATTTTCCTTTCCCCCAGGTGACCCATAACTCGCTTTCGATGGCCATCCGCACCCCTGGTGATCCTATGGCGCTCGTGGCCGCCGCGCGCGCCCAGGTGCAGGCCCTGGACCCGGAGCAACCGGTATTCGAAGTCCGCACGCTCGAGAAAATCCTCGACGACGACCTGAGTGGCGTCCGGGCTTCCGCCAACATGATGATGGTCTATGGCCTTATCGCCCTGGTCCTCTCCGCCTCCGGAATTTTTGGCCTGATGTCTTACTCGGTTTCCCAGCGCACGCACGAAATCGGTGTGCGTATGGCGCTGGGAGCGCAGCACCGGAACATACTCCGCATGGTGGTAGGTCAGGCGCTCAAGCTGGCCCTCTTCGGCCTGGCCATCGGCGTTCCTGCCGCGCTGGCGCTGATGCGCGCGCTTTCCAGCGTGCTCTTTGGAGTTATCCAAATAGATACTCGGTTTTTCGTGGGGTTCACCCTTTTGCTGGCCTTGGTGGCCGCCCTCGCCGCCTACCTTCCGGCGCGACGAGCGACCAAGGTCGATCCCATGGTGGCGCTGAGATATGAGTAATTGCCGATTGACGATTGTCGATTGACGATTGAAAGGCGGCTGCTTCGGGGTTGGGTATTGCAATCGACAATCGGCAATCGGCAATGGCGAGATACAAGTGGGACCTTGCTATGACTAATCTCCTTCAGGACCTCCGTTACGGCCTGCGCATGCTGGCGAAGAATCCCGGCTTCACGGTGGTCGCGGTCTTGACGCTGGCGCTGGGCATCGGCGCCAACACCGCGATTTTCACGTTAGTTGATGCTCTGGTTTTGCGCCCCCTCCCGGTGGCTGATCCTGACCGCCTCTTTGTTCTCAACACCAAGAGTCCTCAGTGGGGTGAGGTGGAATTGTCCTATCCCGATTATGAGGACATTCGCCAGCAGGTGAAATCCTTCTCGGGTGTGACGATATGTGACCGCGAGATGCGCTTTCTTAATTCCCTCGATGAGTCCGCTCAGGTGCTTGTCGACGAGGTTGCACCCGACTACTTCACGGTCTTGGGCGTGCGGCCATTGCGGGGGCGCTTCTTCTCCCGTGAGGTGGACAACAAGCCTCAGTCCCGAGACGGGGTGGTGATCAGCTACCGGCTTTGGCGAGGTCGTTTGGGAGGCGACCCGGCAATCATCGGTAAGGAAATCAAATTGACAGGGAACACCGCGACGGTGATTGGGGTCACGCCGCCTTATTTCCAGGGACTGGCTGGCCAGTTTGTTCCCACCGATATGTGGATCCTGACCGCGGACACCGTTGACCCCAAGGTGGCGCAATCCGAAAAGCGGAGCGCTCGTTGGTTCGAGTCCGTGGCCCGCTTGAAAGATGGGGTGACGCTCGCGCAAGCTTCCGCCGAACTGGAGGGCTTCGGGCGTCGTCTGGCCAGCGCCTACCCCGACACCAATCGTGGCCGAACTTTCCAGCTCGTTGCCGTGGGCATTGGTGAGTGCAAGACCTGGCTGATCGGACTGATTTCGATGGCGCTGCCCGGCCTGGTGCTTTTGATCGCCTGCGCCAATCTTGCCGGTTTGTTGCTGGCCCGAGCCGAATCGCGCCGTCAGGAACTGGCCATCCGCGTCGCTTTGGGGGCCGGGCGCTGGCACATCACGCGGCAACTCCTCACCGAGGGGCTGCTGCTTTCCGCCCTGGGCGGAGCCCTGGCACTAACCCTTACGCTCTGGCTGGTGAGGGTGCAAAGAGCGCTGATGCCGGCCACTTACTCGTACCTGGGGCCGGACATGCGAGTCGACCTTCGCGAGGTTGCCTTTACCGCCGGCATCGCGCTTTTTGCCACCCTGCTGTTTACACTCACTCCCGCTTTCCACGCCTGGAAGGTGGGCTTGGGAAGCGTGCTCAAAGGCAAAGAAGTGGTCATCTTGCGCGGCAGCCGGCTCGTGACGGCGCGGAATCTATTAGTGCTGGGACAGATGGCTCTCTCCGTTGTGGTGATGACGCTCTCCCTCCTTTTCCTCCGCAGTCTCTATTACGTCAGAAATCTGCCCGTCGGATTCGACACCCACAAACAACTAGCCGTGATGAATGTATTTGGTTTGCGGGGAATGCCCCCCGGGGAGCTCTTACCCGCTCTCGCCGAGCGAGTGGCCAAACTTCCGGGAATCAAACGCGCCACCTACGCGCGGCGCATTCTCCTCAGCGGCTCGGGAGGGGGAGCGAACCTGCAAGTCGCGATTCCCGGCTTTGAGCTTCCGGAAGGGCAATCGAGCATTCCCATTAACCTGAACGTTGTGGGCCCCAACTATTTCCCCACCGTGGGAACACATATCCTCCGGGGGCGCGACTTCACCTCCAAGGACGGTCCCGACTCGCAGAAGGTGGCGATCGTCAGCCTGACCATGGCGCGGCGCTTCTGGCCACACGAGGATGCGCTGGGTAAGTTCATCAAGATCGAGAAGCATGACACCCTGATTGTCGGGGTTGCGGAAGATGCCAAAGTCAACCATATCCTCGAGCCACCTCAGCCTTATATGTATCTTCCCTTTGCGCAAAGACCGCCCGGTGAGGGTGCGGTGATTGTGGAATGCGCGGGGAGCCCCGATGCGGTGATCCCGCTGCTGCGGAGGGAAATACACAGCTATAGCCCATCCGTAGTTATTTGGGGTGTGGACACCATGAAGAGTCTCCTGGACCTGTCCACCTTGGACTTGATGGTGGAATCCCGGCTGATTGGCCTATTGAGCTTGATCGGCGTCCTCCTGGCCGCCATGGGTTTGTATGGAGTGGTCGCCTACATCGTGCGCAGCCGCACGCGGGAAATCGGCATTCGCCTGGCCTTGGGCGCCGGGCCCCACCAAGTCGAGGGCCTCTTCGTTTTCCGGGGGCTGAAGCTGGCTTTGATCGGTGTGCTGGTGGGGGTGTTTGCAGCGTTTGCAGCCGGCTACCTGGCCGCTGGGTCGATTTATGGCGTAAAGCCGTATGACCCCCTTTGCCTGGCGGCAAGCGCCGGCGCCGTGACCCTGATCGCTTTGCTCGCCTGCTACATCCCCGCGCGGCGAGCGGCGAAGGTCGATCCCATGGTGGCGCTGAGGTACGAGTAAAGCAGTGGATAGTGGTTAGTGGTTAATGGTTAGTGGTTAGCGGCTTCGAATTCCGAGTTTCGGCCATGGTGAGTCAGTCGGCAATGAAAAAGAAAAGACAATCCTTCATGGGGTAATGTTTGCGGTTATGGGTCCAGAGGGCGAGGTTGTGAATCGAAGCGGTGGCGGCAATCAGGGCGTCGCCCAGTTCGACCGCGTGCCTTTTGGCGAACTGACGCAGGTAGTCGCCGGCGCGGCGCCCGATTTCCGGTCCGATCGGTACGCACGTAAGGGCACGGAATAGCGCCTTGAGGGTGTTGTATTCGTGAGGCCGGGCTCCATGCCACAATTCCGCCACGGTCACCGGTGAGTAGGCAATGACAGCATCGCTTCCGCTCAAATCCGTCCAGCGCTCCAGAAGGCGCGCATCACGGCCTCGCGCCACGTCGATGAGAATGTCTGAATCAATCAGAATGGCCTTCAACGCATCCTCTTCAGCCGCGATCCCTTCCGCAGTCCGCGCAGATAGATTTCGGGTTCGGAAAGGTCGGTGCGGTCCTTCCAGATTCCGGCGAAAGCCCGCATGGATTGCTGGCGGCCAGCAATCCCCGATGTGTATTTCTCACGAACCGCCTGGCGAACCAGATCGGAGATGGAAGTTCCCGCCTGCTGCGACCGGATGCGGAGCGTTCCCCAAAGCTCATCGTCGAGGTAAAGTTGAGTTCGTCTCATGGTGTACAGTATACATCATTGACAAGCTTCGATTGGCGATTTTCGAGCTTCGGCCTTCGATGGCCCGATGAGCCGATGAACCGATTCTTTGTTCACTCGATCACCGGATCACCGGATCACCCGATTTGAGGTAAACGATGAGCACCTTAATTCAAGACCTAAAGTTCGGCCTGCGCATGCTGACGAAGAACCCCGGCTTCACGGCCGTGGCGGTGCTCACGCTCGCCCTGGGCATAGGAGCGAGCACGGCGGTGTTCAGTGTGGTGAACACCGTATTGCTCAAGCCTCTGCCTTATGCCGACCCCGACCGCCTGATGACGGTGCAATCGATGTACACCCGCGGCGCGCCAGTCCCCAACAGTCTCTCCTACCCGGATTTCTTCGACTTCCGGGCGCAGAACCACGTCTTCGATCACCTGGTGACTTTTCGCGACACGGACGTGGTGCTGACCGGTGTGGGCCAACCCCAACAACTCGATGGCGAAATGGTGACCTGGGACCTGTTTCCGGCGCTTGGCATCAAGCCCCAATTGGGGCGCGGGTTTCTGCAATCGGAGGAAGCGGCGGGAAACCACGTGGTGGTGCTCAGTCACGGCTTGTGGCAGCGGCAGTTCGGCGGTGATCCCGCCATCGTGGGACGCACGATTACGCTCGATCGTAAACCGTACACCGTGGTGGGAGTGGCTTCTGCCGGGTTTGTTTTTCCGGCGAACGAACCGAATATTCAACTCTGGACGACGATCGCTACGGACCGGGAATCGCCCACGGGGGACCAGCCCATCACTGAGCAGCGCGGCGCTCACTTGCTGACGGCGCTTGGCCGCCTCAAGCCGGGCGTCAGCATCGAGCAGGCGCACGCCGACTTGGACGTGATCGTCGCCGCCTTGGCCAAGCTGTACCCGGACTCCAACACCAACAGCCGTGGAGCCTTCGTGAAGCCGGCGCTTGAAACGCTGGTGGGCGACTCGCGCACGCCCTTGCTGATCCTGCTGGGCGCCGTCGGCCTGGTGCTGCTGATCGCCTGCGCCAATATTGCCAACCTGCTGCTGGCGCGCACCACGGCGCGCGAGCACGAGATGGCGGTGCGCGCGGCGATGGGCGCGAGTGGAATCCGCGTGGTGCGGCAGCTTCTCACCGAAAGCCTGCTGCTGGCCATTCTGGGCGGAGGAGCCGGAGTCATCCTGGCGGAATACGCCTTGCGCGTAGTGCTGCCGCTCGGAGGGCAAAGCATCCCGCGCCTGGCCCAAGCCGGCATCGACGGCCGCGTGCTCGGGTTTTCGCTGTTGCTGGCCCTCCTTACCAGCCTCATCTTCGGCATGGCGCCGGCGCTCCAGGCATCGAAGATTGATCTCATCCCCTCCTTGAAGGAGCAGACCCGGGGCGGCACGGACCGCCATGATCGGGTGCGCGGCATGCTGGTCATCGCCCAGGTCACTCTGGGTCTGGTGCTCGTTAGTGGAGCCGGCCTCCTGATGGCAAGCTTTCTGAATCTTCAAAAGAGCGACCTGGGGCTAAAGCCGGACCACCTGCTCACCTATTCGTTCAGCCTGCCGGAGCCGCCGTACACCTCGGCGCAGGAGGTGGCCTTCTACGATCAACTGCTGGACCGGATGCGCGCCCTGCCCGGAGTGCAATCGGCGGCGGGCGTGTGGCCGCTGCCCCTGGGCGGAAATAATGCCACCGTCTCGTTCAATATCGAGGAACGTCCGGCCCCGCAACCCAGCCGCCCCTCGGCGCGCATGGCCTTCATCACGCCGGACTACTTCCGGACCGCGGGCATTCCCCTGCTCAAAGGCCGCTTCTTCACCGAGCGCGACGACCAAAAAGCCCCGTGCGTTCTGGTGGTGAACAAGGCGTTCGCGGACAAGTATTTTCCGGGCGAAGATGTGATCGGGAAGCGCATTACGCCCGGCGCCAACGGTCCCGGCCAGAAAGATGAGCCGATTCGCGAGATCGTGGGCGTGGTCGGCAGCGCCAAACTATTTGCGCTGGACGTCGAGCCCAAACCCATCTACTACTTCCCCTACAAGCAGCTTATCTGGGAGCCGCCGGTGGTGATGCTGCGCACCGCTGTCCCCCCGCGCACTCTGGAATCGGCCATTCGCGGGCAGATGGCGGCGCTTGACCCGCTGGTTCCGGTGTTTCAGGTCAGGACCATGGACGAGCTGCTCTCCACCCAAGTTCTCGAGCCCCGCTTCCACACGCTGCTTCTCGGCTGCTTCGCGGGCATCGCGCTGCTGCTCACGATGGTGGGACTCTACGGGGTGGTGGCTTACTCGGTAACCCGCCGCACGCGCGAAATTGGAGTTCGGATCGCACTGGGCGCCAGTCGTTCCACAATGCTCTTTATGGTGCTCAAGCGGGCTCTGGTGCAGGTTTTCATCGGGCTGGTGCTGGGATTGGCCGGCGCCTTGGCCGGGGGCAAGCTCCTGCGCAGCATGCTTTACGGCGTCAAGCCGGTTGACCCCGTGGTGTTGGCCATCGCGTGTTGTGTGATCGGGTTGACAGGGGTGCTGGCGGCGTATCTCCCCGCTCGCCGGGCGACGAAGGTCGATCCCATGGTGGCGTTGAGATATGAGTAATTGCCGATTTTCGATTGCCGATTGTCGATGGGAACCTGCAAGCCAGCGAAGCAGACTGCGTGGAGCAAAGGATTCGTGCGCCGTCAATCGGCAATCGACAATCGGCAATCAGCAATGGCGTGATTCAAGGGTGAGTTTGCTATGACTATTCTCCTTCAGGACCTCCGTTACGGCCTGCGGATGCTGACGAAGAATCCCGGCTTCACGGCGGTAGCGGTGCTGACGCTGGCGCTCGGCATCGGCGCGAACGCCGTGATTTTCAGCGTGATCAACGGGCTATTCCTGCATCCCGCCGGGATGGCGGACCCGGCCCACCTGTTCGCCATCCGGGTCAAATACCAGAAGCTGAATCTCCCGAGCGTTGTCATCTCAGCCCCGGATTTCGCGGACGTGCGCGATAGCCGGCAGATCTTCTCTTCCACCGCCGCCGTGGACGAAGAGGGTTTCAACTACCTCGCTTCCGAGGGTCCCGAGCGATTGATGGTGGCCAAGGCCACCTGGGAGTGGTTCAACGTCTTCGGAGTCCGGCCGCTGGCGGGCCGCGTCTTCCGCCCGGAAGAGGACCAGCCTCACGCCAATCAGGTCGCGGTGCTTGCTTACGCCACCTGGCAGCGCTTGTTCGGCGGCGATCCCTCGATCGTCGGCAAGAGCATCCAATTGAATCACCAAGACTATCGCGTAGTGGGTGTCATGGGGCCGGACTTCGACTGGCCCCGCCGGGCCGACCTCTGGGTTCCCCTGGGTTTAGCGCCGAGTGAATTTGCGCCGGACAATTACTTCAACGAGAACTTATTTGTCGTCGCCCGCGCCCGGCCGGACGTTTCCCCCAGCAAGGCCGAGGCGTTCGTTCAGGTGCTCACCGAGCGGCTGATTGCGGCGCACCCGGAACACACCTATGCCAGGGATTCCGGCTGGGGAATATTCGCCGTTCCCTTCACCGAGTACGGCGCCGGTGCTTTGCGGACGCCCATGCTCATCCTGCTGGGCGCCGTGGGGTTCGTATTGCTGATCGCCTGCTCGAATATCGGCGGTCTGATCCTGGCGAGAGCGTCGGCCCGCACGCGGGAATTCGCCATCCGCGTGGCTTTGGGCGCACAAAGACGAGACCTGCTTCGCCAAGCGCTCACCGAGAGTTTCCTGCTGACCGCAGGCGGCGCCCTTCTCGGCATCGCGGGGGCCTACCAAGGCCTCGGGATCCTGCTCAAGCTTGCGCCCGGACGCCTTCCCCCTCCCCCTTTCATCGGAATTGATGGGCACGTTCTTCTGTTCGCTGTCGCGCTGAGCTTCTTGACCGCCATCTTTCTGGGCGTCGTGCCGATTGGGCACGTTTTCAGCCGGGAGCAGTCCGGAGCCCTCAAAGAAGAAACTCGATTCGTCACCGCCGGCCAGGGCCGCCAGCGTCTTCGGGAGTCGCTCGTGGTGGGGCAAGTGGCCCTGGCCCTCGTCCTCCTTGTGGGAGCGGGGTTGCTCCTGAAGAGCCTCACCCGCATGGCGCAGGTGGACCCGGGGTTTGATTCCACCGGCGTGATGACCGCTTCGGTCCAGCTCCCCGAAGGCCAATACAACAGTCAGGAGAAGCAGGCCGCTTTTTATCGAGCCGTAGGGGAGAAGCTCGCGGCTCTTCCGGGAGCTTCTTCCGCCGCCATGGCCGTGGCTCTCCCCTTCAGCGGGTTCGCACCCTCTTCTTCCTTCGACATCGAGGGCCGCCCGAGCGGTCCCGGCGATCCCGGGCCGCACAGCGATTTGAGCTGGATTACGCCCGGCTACTTCCAGGGCCTGCGCATTCCGTTGTTAAGAGGGCGCTACTTCACCGATCAGGATCGGCTGGAAACGCAGCCGGTAGTGATGATCGACGATAACCTCGCCCGCCAGTACTGGCCCCACCAGGATCCCATCGGCCGGCACCTGCGCCGCGGCAATCACGCACCCTGGGCGACCATCGTGGGCCTCGTAGGCCACACGATGCAGTCGGCGCTGGTGGGAGATTCCGGAAAAGGCGTCTGTTTTTACCCCCTCTTCCAGCAGCCGATTTCGCAAGCCTTCCTCATCGTCAGGACCAACACGGACGCGGCACAAATCGGCAACTCCCTTCGGGCGGCGGTGGCGTCGGTTGATCCCGGCCAACCGGTGGCAAACCTTGAAACCATGGAGCAATACGTTGCGGGCTCGCTCAGCCCGCAGCGGATCGCCGTGTCATTGCTTGCCATCTTCTCGGCGCTGGCGCTCTTCCTTGCCTCGCTCGGTCTTTACGGAGTGATCAGCTACAACGCGGCGCAGCGCACCCACGAAATCGGCATTCGCATGGCGCTCGGCGCCGAGAGGCGGCAAGTCTGGGGCCTCGTGCTCGCTCAGGGAATGCGCCCGGCTCTGGTCGGGGTTCTGGTGGGAGCCATTGCGGCTTCGTTTCTCGTACGCTACCTCAGGAGCCAACTCTTCGAGGTCAGTGCTTTCGATCCCATGACGTTTCTCATGGCGGGCTCGGTTTTGCTCGCTGTCGCACTGCTCGCCTGCTCCGTCCCGGCACGGAGGGCGACGAAGGTCGATCCCATGGTGGCGCTGAGGTATGAGTAATTGCCGATTGTCGATTGCCGATTGTCGATTGGAACCTGCAAGCCAGCGAAGGAGACTGCGTGAAGCAAAGGATTCGTCCGCCGTCAATCGGCAATCGACAATCGACAATCAGCAATGGCGTGATTCAACGGTGAGTTTGCTATGACTACTTTCCTTCAGGACCTCCGTTACGGCCTGCGCATGCTGGCGAGAAACCCCGGGTTTGCCGCCGTCGCGGTGCTCAGCTTGGCGCTGGGGATAGGAGCTAACTCCACGGTCTTCAGCATGGTGGACCAACTTTTCCTGCGGCCCTGGCCCGTGAAGGACCCGGGGCGCCTCGCCGTCGTCCTTACGGACTCGCCTAAGGAGCCTGATTATTACGCCTCGTCGTATCCCGATTATCTTGACATCCGCCACGAAGTCAGTGCTTTCTCCGACGTCGTAGCTTATGGCGGGCGCGGGGGCTTCGTCAGCAGCGGAGGCCGGGGCGAGTTTGTGGGTGTCGAAGTGGTTTCGCAAAACTACTTCGCCGCACTGGGCGTGAAGACGGCGCTGGGCCGGGCCTTTTCGCCGCAGCCGGATCAAGCCGCAGCCGAAGGCCACTGCGTGGTGGTGAGCCACGGTCTGTGGCAGCGCTACTTCGGCGGCGATCCCTCTCTGCCCGGCAAGACCACCGAACTCGACGGAAAAGAATTCACCGTGATTGGCGTCACTCCCCAGGATTTTCACGGGCTAACCCAAGGCTGGTCCCCCGACATCTGGGTGACTACGGAGGGCTGGGACACCATGGTTCCCGGTGAAAAACGATCCTATGCTGAGCGGGACGACCGCTGGTTCGATTTGGCCGGACGTCTTCGCCCCGGCGCACAGCTTCCTGAGGCCCGCGCGCAACTCCAGACGCTCGCGAAGCGCCTTGCGCTCGCCTTGCCCGCCACGAACCAGGACGTCAACTTTCCTGTTTACCCCGCTTCCAAGGTCCGCCACGAAGGAATCGAGCTGGGGTACTACCTGATGGCCATGGTGGGCCTGGTCCTCCTGATTTCCTGCGCCAATGTTGCCAATCTGCTGTTGGCGCAAGCGGAACGGAGGCAGCGAGAAATCGCCATGCGCCTGGCGTTGGGCGCCGGCCGGCGCCGGTTGTTCGGCCAGCTTCTCACCGAAGGACTTCTCCTTGCCCTGGCGGGTGGCGGCCTCGGGGTGTTGTTGGCGTCGGGGCTTATGAAGGTCGTGCCCTCGCTGGTTTCCCTCCCGTTGACCAGCGACCTTACTCTCGATAGCCGGGTGCTTCTGTTTAGCGTGGCCGTCTCACTGCTGACGGCCCTTATCTTTGGATTGGCGCCGGGGCTGCGCGCTACCAAGTGTGACCTGGTGCGAGTGCTTAAGGGTGATGATCCCTATTGGGGACGGGCCGCGGGCCGCATCCCGCTGCGCAGCCTGCTGGTGGCCGGAGAAATCGCGCTCTGCGTGGTGCTGCTGGTGGGTTCGGGGTTGTTACTCCGCAGCTTGTTATACAGTCAGCGGATCAATCCGGGATTTGACACGAAGAAAAATGTACTCATGCTCACGGTGGCCCCGCCCACACTCTACGGTTACAGCCGGAGCCAGGCGGCGGTGCTCTATCCTGCCTTGGCGGCGCGCGTGGAATCCGTCCCCGGTGTAGTACGCGCCAGCTATGCCCGGCGGCCTCCCCTTCCCCTGGGGGGTATGGAAGGAGGAGAAACCCAGGCGGTGATCATTCCCGGTGTAGAGACACCTCCGGGAACCGATCATTTCAAGATTAGCTACAACATTGTTGCGCCGAAGTTCTTCCAAACGATCGGCGCCCACATCCTTAAAGGGCGAGAGTTCAATGCGTTCGATACCCCATCGAACGTGCCCGTTGTCATCGTCAATGACGCCATGGCACGCAGATTTTGGCCGGACCAGGACGCGGTAGGAAGATCAATCCAAATTGGAAAAAAGAACTATCAAATTGTGGGCGTGGTGGAGTCGGGGAGGTACGTCAACCTTCATGAATCAGTCCAGCCCTACCTGTTCCTTCCTTTCACGCAGAAATTCTCGTTCGAGTGCGTGCTGTTGGTGGAAACGGCCGGTGATCCTCACGCCTTTGTGCGCACGATATTGAAAGAAACGGCGGCTGTCGACCAACACCTTCCCATCGTTAGTGCGGTGACCTTTGGGGACTATATGCGAAGCGTTTTGGACGTGGAGCGTTCGATGGCGGCGCTGCTCGCCAGCCTGAGCATCCTCGGAATGTTCCTGGCGGCGGTGGGCCTTTACGCGACAGTGGCTTACCTTGTAAACAGGCGTACACATGAGATCGGCATACGCATGGCGTTGGGGGCACGACGGGCCGACGTTTTGAGGGTAGTTATGGCCCAGGGGCTGCGCTTGAGTGTAGCGGGCGCAGTCATCGGCCTGGTGGGAGCCCTGGCCGCCTCCCGTCTGGCGTCGGGTTTTATTTACGGTGTGAGGCCTACCGACCTGCTGAGTTACGTGGCGAGCGTCGTTGTCGCCGTCGGCGTGGCGTTGCTGGCGTCGTATTTCCCCGCACGGCGGGCAACGAAGGTCGATCCTATGGTGGCGTTGAGGTATGAGTGAAGCTGTCAGCCGTCAGCTCTCAGCTTTCAGCTACAGACCGAGCATGTCACGGCTTAATGAGGATCGCGGAACATGAAGACCATGGTTGCCGTCGATCGGAGATCGACGCGAGAGGGACGTAGCGGCGAGTTTATCTCGCCATGTGGCGGCGTAAAGCCGCCTCTACGTTGCGCCCCACACTCCAAGGGCGCGCGCGGAAGGTTTAGCTGATAGATGAAAGCTGACTGCTGAGAGCTGATAGCTCAACACTGAGCATACGAATGAGTACATTATTCCAAGATCTCAAGTTCGGCCTGCGGATGTTGGCGAAGAACCCCGGCTTTACGGCGGTGGCGGTTCTCACCCTCGCCCTCGGCATTGGCGCCAACACGACCATCTTCAGCGTGGCGTGGCGCCCCATGCGTTACCGGGACGCCGATCGGCTTCTGATCGTGTGGGAGACGCGCCCCGACGGCAGCCGCAGCCCCGTTTCCGCTCCCACCTATCTCGATTGGCGCGACCAAAATACGACCTTCGAGCAACTCGCCGCCGCGCGCAGCGCGAGTGTCGCGTTATCCGGAAACCCACCCGTGCTGGTGTCAGGAGCCGGCATTAGTGCCAACTTCTTTGACGCTTTCCGCTTGCAGCCCGAGCTCGGTCGATTTTTCCTGGCGGCGGAATTCCGTCCGGGCAGCGACAAGGTAGCCATTCTGAGCCACGAAATCTGGCAAACCCATTTTGGAGGGGATGCGGGCATCGTGGGCAAACCCATCCGCCTCAATGGCGAGACGTACGCTGTCGTCGGCGTGGCGCCCGCTGATTTCGAGTTCTTTGGCCGGACGGATGTTTGGACGCCTCTCGCCCTCCCCAGCGTGGGGCTGAACCGGCAAACTCGCGATTTGCTGGTGGTGGGGCGGATGAAGCCGGGCGTCACTGCGGCCAAAGCCGACGACGAAATGCGGACGCTCGCCGCCCGCGTCGCCCAGGATTCGCCGGCAACGAACCAGCGATGGAGTGCCCTCGCCCAGAGCTTCTACGAGGCTCTGGCGGGCCCCGGGGTCCGCCTGATGATGATTCTCCTCGTCACCACGGTGAGTTTTGTCCTGTTTATGGCGTGTGCGAATGTGGCCAACCTGCTTCTGGCGCGAGCCTCCACGCGCGGGAAGGAAATCGCCGTTCGCATTGCGTTGGGCGCCAGCCGCTGGCGGGTCATGCGCCAACTGCTGGTGGAGACTTTTTTCTATGCCTTGACGGGCGGCGTGTTGGGCCTTCTGTTCGCCTTCGGAGCGGTGCGTTACCTTGCCACTTTCCCGGTCCTGCAAGCGCCGGGACTGGCTCCTATCGAGATCAATCGCGCAGTTCTGGAATTTGCCGCCGCGCTCTGCCTGGCTGCGACGGTGCTTTCCGGACTCGTGCCCGCCTGGCAGACCTCCGCCACGAATCTGATGGAGCACGTCAAAGCCGCGAGCGGCACCGCGGCGGGTAATCGAAGCCAAACCCGCCTTCGCCATGGGCTGGTGATGGCGGAGCTGGCAGTGTCTCTGGTTCTGATGGTGGTGACCGGCCTGAGCGCGCGCAGCTTCATTCGCCTGACGGAAGTCAATCCGGGCTTCGCGAGTAAGGGCTTGCTGAGCGCCCACCTGTCGCTGCCGGCTCCGCAATATTCCGACGCGCGTCGTGTCCGGTCGTTTTATACAGAATTGCTCGAGGCGGTACGCGCGCTCCCCGGCGTGGACGACGCCGCGATTTCCACCGGCCTGCCGCCCACGAGCTTTGAAGCCGGCCAGCCTTTTCGCGTGGAGGGACGCGATCCCGCTTCGCCCAGCGCCTCGGGGGTCGCGAATTATCAGGTTATCAGCGCCGGCTACTTCCGCACTCTCGGCTTGGCCGTGCGCAAGGGCCGAGCCTTCACCGAGGACGACGGCGAAGGGTCAACCCCGGTGATGATCATCAATCACCGGCTGGCGGAGAAGTTCTTTCCAGCCACCGATCCGCTCGGCAAGCGTTTGCTGATTTCGGAACTCGTTCCCGGTCGCAACGACCCCTCGGGGCCCGTGGCGCGCGAAATCGTCGGCGTCGTGAATGACGTCAAAAATTCCCGATTGAAAGAACCCAGCAACCCGGAGATCTACATTTCCTATCGGCAAGCGCCGTGGACCAGCGAATACCTTCTGGTGCGCAGCCGGAGCGAGCTTGAACCACTTGTGGCCGCACTTCGCAATGCCCTCCGCGCCGTCGATCCGGACCTGCCCCTGACCAATGTCAGCACGATGGACGACCGTTTGTCGAATTCACTCGCCGGTGGCCGTGTCGTGGTGGCCCTCATGGCCATCTTCGCTCTCGTGGCGCTCCTGATGGGGAGCGTCGGGCTCTACGGCGTCATCTCCTACTCGGTGACTCAGCGCACGGCCGAGTTCGCGCTGCGCTTGGCTTTGGGCGCTCCCCATGGCGCGATTTTCCGCTTGGTGGCGAACGGCGCCTTGCGACTGCTCCTGATCGGCGGCGCCATCGGCATGTTACTGGCCCTGGGAGTCGCACGCCTCCTCGGGAGCATGATTTTCGGCGTCAGCCCCTATGATCCCGTCACGTTTCTGACGGTTCCCTTGGTACTTCTGGCCGTGGTCCTCACCGCCAGTTACCTGCCCGCGCGCCGGGCGACCAAGGTCGATCCCATGGTGGCGCTCAGATACGAGTAGTGAATTATGAATACTGAATTATGCATTATGAAATTTCTAATTTGATCGCTGGAAGGCCGCGCCCAGCTTTCAGAATTCAAAATTCGTCATTCACCAATCACTTGTGAAGGAGGGCTTATGTCCAAGGTGGAACGCATTCGCGAGATGGTCACGGGCCCACTGGATCCTGAGTATGTGAAACAGAGGACCGACGCCGGTTGGGAGCTGGTGGCGGTGGAGTGGAAACGCCAGGGGGAGGGAATAGAACCGGAAGGTAGTCGAAGCGGAGAAGATGTTCCCTTTGGTTCTCGGGTGGCAAATGACTGCGCACATCTGGAAGAAAATCCGTCCGAAATGAACGCTCTCACGCTAATCCTCGAGTTGATTGTTCAGGACCGCTCCTTATCCAACATGGCGGAGGCCCTCAACCAACGGGGATTTCGCACCCGCGACGGATCAAAGTGGACAGCGGTAACTGTTTACAACATGCTTCCACGCCTCATCGAGGTGAGCCCCCGCATTTTCAGGGCGGAAGCCTGGATAGAACGTAGGAAGCAGATCCCTACGTTGGGGTGATGGACGAGTGCGGGTTTCTGATTGTCGATTGTCGATTGCCGATTGTCGATTGGAACCTGCAAGCCAGCGAAGCAGACTGCGCGAAGCAAGGGAATCGTCCGCCGTCCATCGGCAATCGACAATCGTCAATCGGCAATTGCGTGATTCAAGGGGGACCTTGCTATGACCACTCTCATTCAGGATCTCCGTTACGGCCTGCGCATGCTGGCCAAAAATCCCGGCTTCACGGCGGTGGCGGTGCTGACGCTGGCGCTGGGTATCGGAGCCAACACGACCATCTTCAGTGTGGTTGATGGCTATTTCCTGCGCTCGCTTCCTGCGAAGGAACCACACCAGCTCGTGTGGATGTACGCGATGCGGCAGGGCAAGTTTATTCAGGCTTCCTATCCTGATTATCTAGATTTGTGCCGACAGGACGCCGTTTTTTCAGGGATCATCGCGCTCTCCAGGCATATGGCCGCGCTGAACATGGCTGGCGAGATTGAACTTGTCAAGGCAGACTTCGTTTCGGAGAACTACTTCTCGGTGCTGGGAGTCAACGCGGCAGTCGGCAGGACGTTTGTGACTGGGGAGGATTGGGCAAGTCACAAGGATCCGCCAGTGGTCATCGGTCACGGCCTCTGGCTGCGACGCTTTGGGGCTGACCCCGGCATCGCGGGGAGGACGGTGGTCTTCAACGGGAGACACGCGGTCGTCCTCGGTGTTGCCCCTCAGTGGTTCGGGGGCCTTCAGCCGGGGATGGCCACGGAGGTCTGGCTCCCCCTGAATGCTTGGTCCAGCCCTGGAGACCTCCAGAACAGAGATAGCCGAGATTTCGAGTTGCTTGGGCGCCTGCGCCCCGGGGTGAGCCCGGAGAAAGTCCGTCCGGAACTGGATACCATCGCCCGCCGGTTGTCAGACGCGTTCCCAACTACGGACAAAGGCCTGACTTTCATTGCATCGGCGGAAGCCGACCGACTTCGTGAAGCTCTCCTCCCGATATCCCTGTTGCTGGGGGGCGTGGGCCTGGTTCTGGTGATCTGCTGCGCCAACGTCTCCGGTATGATGCTGGCGCGGGCAGAGGCGCGCCGGCGTGAAATCGCCGTGCGGTTGGCTCTGGGAGCTGGCCGTGGCCGCTTGCTGCGCCAGTTGCTGACGGAAAGCCTGATGCTGGCGCTGACGGGAGGGGCGCTGGGCTTGGTTCTCACTTCCTGGCTCCTTCACCTCCAGCCGGCGCTGATGCCCCCGGGCCCGTTCGTGTTCCGTTTTGATTTCCGCGTGGATACTCCCGTACTGATCTTCTCACTCGCGGTCACGATGCTCGCCGCACTGATAGCGGGGCTGGCTCCAGCCCTGAAGGCATCGAGGACTGACTTTGTCTCGACACTGAAGGGGGAGGAAGGGAGAACGGGGCGGGGGAGATGGTGGCTGGGCGGGCGCAACCTCCTGGTGGCCGGCCAAGTGGCGCTGTCGCTGACGCTGCTTATTACCGCAGGCCTGTTTCTGAAGAGCCTGGTCTTCAGCGAGCAAATCAATCCCGGCTTCGATACCTCCAAGAAGCTGCTGATCGTGAACGTAAGCCCAACCGCAAGGCGCGGGGCGAGCAGCCAGGAGTTCTACCTGCCGGTGGTTGAGAGGATTCGCTCCCTGCCTGGGGTGAGAAAAGCCAGCTACGCGTTCCGCATGTTGCTGACCGGCTCGGGAGGGGGTGCGTCGTGTGAAGTCTCCATCCCGGGCGTCGAGCCTCCCTCCGGGCAGAAGGCTTATATCGTGAGGTTCAACTCCGTAGGGCGGGATTACTTCCAAACGGTCGGGGCCAGCATTCTCCGTGGACGCGCCTTTGACGCGCGGGAGGAATCACCGGAGCAGCGGGGCGTGCTCATCAACGAGATGATGGCCCGTCGATTCTGGCCGGACGCCGACCCCATCGGCAGACACCTGGTAGTGGAGGGCAGCGACTATCAGATCATCGGCGTTGTGCAAAACGGCAGGATCGTAGATATCCATGAGCCTCTGGAACCCTACCTCTATTTCTCATTCGCCCAGAGATCCACGGGGGAAGCGGCGATCATCGTCGAGACCGCAGGCGCCCCACAGCAGCTTGTGGGCGCGGTCAAGCAGGAAATCCGTGCCGTAGATAAAGGGGTCACGTTCCTCAGCGTCCAGACTATGAAGGAGCTGATGGGCAGCGCTCTTTGGGGTGACCGAGTGATTTTCCTTTTTATCGGAGCACTCGGGTGCCTCGGCATCTTTCTGACAACCGTCGGACTCTACGGAGTAGTGGCATACCTTGTCGGGAGGCGGACGCACGAGATCGGAATCCGCATGGCCCTGGGAGCCCGGCGGCAAGATGTGCTCGCGCTCGTGCTCCGTCAAGGGCTGCGAATCGCGCTGGTTGGGATTCCAGTCGGACTGGCAGCGGCCGCGGCTGTCGCTCGGTTGATATCGAGCGCGCTCTACGGCGTCAAATCCACGGACCTAACCGTATTCCTGGGGAGTGCTGTTCTGGTCTTGGCCGTTGCCATGTTGGCCAGTTACCTCCCCGCACGCCGGGCGACCAAGGTCGATCCCATGGTGGCGCTGAGGTATCAATGAGGCCATCGGGCCATCGGTTCATCGGGCCATTGAGTGATTGAGCGATTTAGCGATTGCGAGCGAAACTCGAAAATCGAAACTCGAAACTCGCGAGCCAACCCTCGAATTTCCAGTTTCGAGTTTCGAATTTCGATTTTCGATGGCCCGATGGGCCGATTGGAGTTGAGGGATGAACACCTTGATTCATGACCTGAAGTATGGCTTCCGCATGCTGGCGAAAAACCCCGGCTTCACGGCCGTGGCGGTGCTAACTCTGGCGCTAGGCATTGGCGCTAACACGGCACTCTTTTCGGTGGTCAATGGTGTGCTGCTCAATCCGTTGCCCTATCCCGAGCCCAATCAGCTCGTCACGCTGTACGAGAGCAAGCCGAATTTTCCGTATGGGTCGATTTCCTACCTGAATTTTCTTGACTGGCAAAAGGACAACCACACATTCTCCTCCATCGCCGTTGCGCGTGGCTACGGTTTTACGCTGACCGGCGCCGGCGAACCTGAGAGGGTGGCCTCGGAGTTCGTGTCCTCCGATTTCTTCCCCTTGCTCGGTGTAAAGCCCTTGATCGGGCGCACCTTTTTGCCAGGTGAGGATGAGATCGGCGCCGCCCCCATTGCCCTCATCAGTGCGGGCTTCTGGCAGCGCAAATTCGGCTCGGCCCGCGACATCCTGGGCAAGGCCCTCATCCTGGATGGCAAAAGCTACACGATTGTCGGCGTGATTCCCGCCAGCTTCGATCTGCTCCTCAAGTCCTTCAGCCCCAAGGAGGTGTATGTTCCCATTGGCCAGTGGGACCATCATGGGCTGAAATACCGTGCGGCCGGGCTGGGGATTCATGGGATCGGGCGGCTAAGACCCGGCGTCACAATTCAGCAGGCTCGGGCTGACATGGGGGGCGTCACCCGAAATCTCGCGGCTGCCTACCCCGATGCGGACAAGGGCATCGGCGCCGGCATCCTCCCCCTGAGGGAAGATATGGTGGGCGACATCCAGCCGTTTCTGCTGGTACTGCTCGGAGCCGTGGGCTTTGTGCTTTTGATTGCCTGCGTGAATGTCGCCAATCTCCTGCTGGCACGCTCGGCCGGCCGCCAGCGCGAATTCGCGGTTCGACTCGCTGTCGGCGCGTCGCCCCAGCGCCTCATTCGGCAACTTCTCACCGAGAGCGTTCTGCTCGCCCTGGCGGGAGGCGGGCTGGGCACAGTCCTGGCCGCTTGGGGCACGCAGGCCGCACTCAAAGTCCTGCCCGCGGCCTTGCCGCGAGCGCCGGAAATCGGAATCGACGCCCACGTTCTGGTTTTTACGGCGGTGGCTTCGGTGCTGGCCGGCATCCTCTTTGGATTGGCGCCGGCACTTAGGATATCCAAGCCCAACTTGCAGGAAACTCTCAAAGAAGGCGGGCGCGGAACCAGCGGCGCCCACCACCGGACCCAGGGAGTCTTCGTGGTGATCGAGATGGCCACGGCGCTGGTCCTGCTGATCGGCGCCGGACTCATGACCCGCACCCTGGCGCGGCTCTGGGGCGTCAATCCGGGCTTTGATCCGCACAACGTGCTGACGTTCGAACTTTCCCTTCCGCCGGCGATGAAAAAGGCAAGCCCGGACGCGCTTCGGGCTGCCTACAGGGAATTCGACGCCAAGCTCGGCTCGACGCCCGGCGTCCAGGCGGTCTCGCTCTCGTGGGGGGCGATTCCCATGGAGAGTGAGGACGACGAGCAGTTCTGGATTGAGGGTCAGCCCAAACCCTCGAACGAAAACGATATGAATTGGGCTCTGGAATACACCGTCGAACCGGATTATTTGCGGGTGATGCGGATTCCCCTGGAGCGAGGACGCTTCTTCACTCCCCGGGATAATGAGCACTCTCCCACCGTCGCGGTGATTGACGATGTCTGTGCCCGAAAATACTTTCCGAACGAAAATCCCATCGGTAAGCGTATCAACCTGAATGACTTCGGCCAGGTGGCCGAGATTGTCGGCGTGGTCGGGCACGTGAAGCAGTGGGGGCTAGATTCGGACGATACGCAGTCGCTCCGGGCCCAGCTCTATCATCCGTTCATGCAGTTGCCCGGCGATGTCATGGCGCTTTCCCCCCTTGGCATTGGAGTGTTGGTGCGTTCGGAAGGGGCGGCGGCCGCGCTCTTCACCTCCATTCGCCACACAAGTGAGCTGGTGAATAACGCGCAGGTCATTTACGGCGCGCAGACGATGAACGAGGTCATTGCCGGTTCTCTCGCCACGAGGCAATTCTCCATGATTCTGCTCGGCAGCTTCGCTCTGTTGGCCTTGTTTCTCGCGAGCGTGGGAATCTACGGCGTCCTGGCGTATCTGGTCGGCCAGCGGACGCATGAAATCGGCATTCGCATGGCGCTCGGCGCAAGCCGATCTGAGGTGCTCCGACTCGTGGTGGGCCAGGGGGCAAAGATGGCGCTCCTCGGGGTGGCCCTGGGCCTCGTGGCCGCAATGGGCCTCACGCGCCTCATGTCCGATATGCTGTACGGCGTAAGCACCACCGATCCTCTGACATTCATCGCGGTGGCCATTCTGTTGATACTCGTGGCCCTCGCGGCCTGCTACATCCCGGCACGGCGGGCGACCAAGGTCGATCCCATGGTGGCCCTGAGGTATGAATGAAGGAATCGGGCCATCGGTTCATCGGGCCATCGGGTCATTTGGTGATTTGGCGATTGAGCGGTTTTGTGATTGTGCCTTGGGGTGATCTGGTGATGGCGAGAGAAACTCGAAAATCGAAGCTTGAAGACGCAACTCGCGAGCCGGAGGCCGAGTTTCGATTTTCGAATTTCGAGTTTCGGTCTTCAACGGCCCGATGGCCCGATGATTCAATGGCGCAATTATGCTCAGAGCTTGTCGAGGGGATTGAAGAATTTCAGGCCGGGGAAACGTGCGAAGTCCCGATCGCTGGTGGCGAGGGTCGCCCCGTGCTCGATGGCTAACGCCGCCAAGTGGGCGTCCGTGACGAGAGGCCCGCGCGCCTGTCCCTTGCTCATTATGTTGCGCAGAATATCCCAATGCCTTTCGCCAGGATTAATGAGGGTGACCATGGGACGGTCAAGCCAGTCGGCAACGATGGCGCTGGCTTCTTCAACTGTGGGGGCGTCTTTCCGAAGTCGCGGGTTCGTACCGACCCGGAGGAAGGCGAGCAGCGCCACCCATGCGAGCCCAACTGGTTCCGGTTCAGAAAGGGTGGTTTCGAGCCAGCGGCGGGCAGCCTCGTGATGAACCGAAGCGGCATCGGAAGCGTATAACAGAAGATTGGCGTCAATGAGAATCATCGATGGTAAGGACCTTCAATCTCCTCGATGAGTTCCCAAACTTTGTCGTAGTTGAAGCCCTTGTTACCCCAAGGCCGGGCCTTGATCTTGAAGGGAGGAGCCGAAGCGGCCAGA
>Ga0181533_1001493_pt1 | contig 30146 bp, 20 predicted proteins | sample PEATcosm2014_Bin_45_FD_119772 | JGI IMG/M metagenome (GOLD analysis project Ga0181533, IMG submission 119772) | Peatland microbial communities from MTU Mesocosm Facility, Houghton, MI, USA - PEATcosm2014_Bin11_60_metaG | ecosystem: Environmental > Terrestrial > Soil > Wetlands > Peat | place...
CACCCCCGAATGCCCCTCGACCTCGCTCGCCCGCGAACCCGCCGGCGCCCCAAGGCCCAAGGCGCAAAACCCCAAGGCGAGCACAATCCGCGACCTAAGCCCCATGCCCCAGCCTTCCCCCCCGCCCCTGAATGGGAAATGAATGTGTCCGCCCGCTTATAGCAACAAATGGGACAGAAATCCCGCCTCGCGCGACTCTCCGGCGACGCGTCGGCATGACAGTCGCGCATCGCGTCGAGTTCTGAATCCATGGGCGATTCCGGCCCTTGGCGCCAGCAGGCGATTCTGGCTCGAGGACGATCGGACGCCGATGCGCCGAGCGACCAGGCCTCGCCTTGCTCTTGATAGGATCGCCCAAGCGATCGTTAGCGCCGCGCCGTTCGCCGGAGTCGCGGCCGGCGCCAGCGAGATCGAGAAGGCGCTGCGGCGCGCCGGCAAGGGTTATGTGTCGCGCCCTTGCCCGGCGTTTCCAAGCGATTTCGCGGCGCATTCCCGTCAGGGCAGAGCGCCGAATCCAAGTTAGGACGGCGCATGACCGCGCGTGAAATGGGCTGCGAAAGTCGCGAAGTGCGACCTTAAGCCGCGGTAAGGCTCAGTTGTCTTTCGCGCCGTCAAAAATCCACGTGCGGATGGTGTCTCGATCGCAGATCGACAGTTGTTTCTTTCCGTGCGGCATACGAAGTTCTGCGGAGGCGCGCCAATCCAGCAACCTCATCAGGTTGCTCGTCTCAGGATCGCCGGGAATAACCATCGGGCCAAATTTGGTCCCCTTCATCACGCCCTGATACGACGTCAAATCCAATCCGCTTTTTTCGTATCCTTCTCCGCCCGCCTGATGGCAGCTCGAGCATTTGAATTTCAGAAGCGGGAGGACATCTTCGGAGAAGCTCACTCGTGGCGCCAGCGGCTGCGCAGCTTGAGCCTGGCATAGCGGCGATTTGCTTCCCGCGCCGGCGAGAACCATAGCCGACAGCGCTGTCGCCACCCCCAGCGTCAGAGCGAATGCAACTTTCAAAGGAGCCTCCATACAGACAACATTCAGCACTTGGTCTAAGCGGCAAGGAAACAGCAAATCGGCATTGCCGAGATGGCCGGCGGTTCCAACGCCAATGTGCAACAGCTTCGTATCCCTGGCAAGCCTGGACCGCCGTCAAGACGTTCGCGAAGGGCGTCGGGACATGCCGCGGCGGCGCAAAGCCTCAGGCTGTCGACGGGACCGGCGGCGGCCGCCGCTCGTCCCTCATTCGCACGAGGTCGGCGAACGGATTTCTGGCGAGGGGACCTCGGCCCGTTCAAGCCCAGGCCCGGGCGCCGTTCGACCTTGGCGACGACACGGCGCGCCTTCGTCGAGCCTGCGACCTTATAGGCGAAGTTCGCGTGGGCGCGTCGGCCGGCGGTCGAAATCGAGCCTGAGAAGGCCATCGCTCGATTCGCGCGCCGGGTTTGGCGCAACAGCCCACTCTGAATCAGCATAACGCCTTCGTTATTTTAGCTAAAATGCGGCTCCACGTCAGAAATCAATAGGTTATCCCGCGAATGCGGGTTCAAAGAGCTCGGCGCCAGATGGCGCAAGTCGGGGCGAAAGTCCCGCGCCGCCCGCGAGCGCGCCTGGAGAGGGACCTCGACCGACAATCCCGCGGCGCCTTCCTCCGCGACAGCCGGTCGACGCGCCGCCCGCATTTCCCCCGCCTCGAGATCCCTCATGCGGCGTCCCGATTTTGTGACAGATCAAAAGTTGGAATCGCCGGAACTGGTATTTTTTTGTCGAAAGCAGCCGAAATGGCGCATTCCCAAGCGGGCAGAATCATCAATGGTCGAAGCTAATCAAGGGACCGGTTTCCAGATCCTGGAGCGCGAAGACTTCTCCGACGTCACCTACTCATTGGTCATCCGGCATCCGATGATGGCCAGGGCCGCCAGGCCCGGCCAGTTCGTCATCGTCATGTCGCACGAGACCGGAGAGCGCATCCCGCTGACGATCGCGGATTTCGACCGCGACGGGGGGACGGTCACGCTGGTGGTGCAGGCGGTCGGGAAAACGACCAAGGAAATGCAGCAGACTTGCAAGGCCGGAACGTCGCTCTACGGCCTGGTCGGGCCGATGGGCCTGCCCAGTCAGCTGACCGGCAAGAAGAAAGTGGTCTGCGTCGGCGGCGGGCTCGGCGTCGCTCCGATCTTTCCCCAGGCCCGCGGCTTCAAGCAGAACGGCGCCTATGTGATCGGCATCCTGGGGTTCCGCACCAAGAACCTGATCTTCTGGCAGGACAAGTTCGAGGCGTGCTGCGACGAGGTGATCCTGTGCACGGACGACGGGTCCGCTGGCATCAAGGGCTTCGTCAGCGACGGCATCAAGCTCGCGATGGGCAAGCATCGCGACATCGACGAGGTGGTTGCGATCGGCCCGCCCGTCATGATGAAGGCGTGCGTCGAGACGACCCGCCCAAGCGCGATCAAGACGCTCGTCAGCCTCAACCCGATCATGGTCGACGGCACCGGGATGTGCGGCGGCTGCCGGGTCAAGGTGGGCGACGAAGTGAAATTCGCCTGCGTCGACGGCCCCGATTTCGACGGGCACAAGGTCGATTTCGACGACCTGACGAAGCGGTTGCGGCGTTTCGCCGAAGAGGAGAAGGCCGCCATGGAGCGCTGGTCGGAGACCTGCCGCATGCGCAGCCTGGTCGGCGCGGGCGCGCCCGCCGCGGCCGCGATCGCGCAGACGTGAATCAGGTTTTGCGGGATCCCCGCAATTTCCCTCGAATGGTGGAAACGGCATGGCGAAGAAGAAGACGATACGCACCATCCCGCAGCAGCGCACCCCGGTGCGCGAGCAGGATCCGGCCGAGCGGGCGAAGAATTTCGCCGAGGTGAATTGCGGCTACACCGAGCAGGAAGCGTTGCGGGAGGCGGATCGCTGCCTGATCTGCCCGGACCCGGGGTGCGTCGCCGGCTGTCCTGTCAATATCGACATCCCGCGTTTCATCGAGGCGATCAGCGCCAAGAATTTTCGCGGCGCCTATGACGTTATCTCCCACAGCAATCTGCTGGCGGCGGTCTGCGGCCGGGTCTGCCCGCAGGAGACCCAGTGCGAAGGCGTCTGCGTGGTCGGCGAATCGCTGGAGCCTGTGGCGATCGGCCGGCTCGAGCGCTGGGTCGGGGACCGCGCCATCGCGGAGCGCTGGGCCAACGTTCCCTATGCCGAACCGAACGGCTTCCGCATCGGCGTCGTCGGCTCCGGGCCCTCCAGCATGGCCTGCGCCGCCGACATGGCCAAGGCCGGATGCGACGTCACGGTCTACGAAGCGTTTCAGGAGCCGGGCGGCGTGCTGAAATACGGCATCCCGGACTTCCGTCTTCCCAACACGGTGGTCGACGCCGAGATCGAGAATCTGCGCAAGCTCGGCGTCAAATTCGAGTGCAACACGCTAGTCGGACGCCTGTTCACCATCGAGCAGATGATCGATGAACTCGGTTTCGACGCCGTCTTCGTCGGCACCGGGGCCGGCTACCCCTCGATGCTCGGCATCCCCGGCGATTCGCTCAACGGCGTGCTGTCGGCGAACGAGCTCCTGACCCGCTGCAACCTGATGGTGGCGAGGGACTTCCCCAATCACGACACCCCGGTCCCGCTCGGCCGGAAAGTCTCGGTGGTCGGCGCAGGCAACACCGCCATGGACGCGATGCGGGTGTGTCTGCGGCTCGGCGCCGAAAAGGTCCAATGCATCTACCGCCGCACCGAGGCCGAATGCCCGGCGCGGGCCGAGGAAGTCCATCACGCCAAGGAAGAGGGCATCGAATTCCATTGGCTCACCCATCCGGTCGAAATCCTCGATGACGGCAAGGGCAATGTCCGCGCCATGCGTTGCATTCGCATGGAGCTCGGCGCGCCGGACGAATCGGGCCGGCGCCGCCCCGTGCCGGTGCCGGGCAGCGAGTTCGAGGTCGAGACCGACGAGGTGGTGTTCGCGATCGGAACCAACGCCAACCCGATCATCGGCCAGACCTCGAGGCTCAAGCTCAACAAGCGCGGCTACATCGACGTCGACGCCGATCTCGCGACCTCGATGGCCGGCGTCTATGCCGGCGGCGATATCGTCACCGGCGCCGCGACCGTGATCGAGGCGATGGGCGCCGGCCGCCGGGCCGCGCGCAGCATGAAGCAATATCTGAGGATCCGCGATCGCGATGTCGCACTCTCCAGCGTAGCGACGCCGGTCGCCGCAAGAATGTTCGGGATCGATCTCAGGGAGCGGAACTTTGCGCGCATCCGCGTCGCCTAGGCCTCAAGGCCGCAATATCCCGCAACGGCAATCCAGGAATGTGAGACGGACGAGCCCATGAACGCGAACGCAATGTTGAAATCCGGGGTCGACACCGCCCGCAAGGTCGGTCCGGCTTCCGGCGAGAAGCCAGTCGTCACCTTGACGCAACACGTCGTCGAGATCATCAGCGATTCGGGCGAGGGCGCGCAGAAATGCGGCCAGTCTCTCGGCGCCATCGCCGCCAGGATGGGCAACGGGGTATGGACCGAGGAGATCATCCCGGCGGAGATCCGGCCGCCGGCGCGCAGCGTCGCGGGCGGCAGCGGCAACCGCATCCGCCTGGGATCGCGACGCGTCACCAATGCGGGCAACGAAGCCGACCTCGTCATCGCCTTCAACGAGCAGGTGCTTCTGGGACGGGTTCGGGACGGCGCGCTCAAATCCGATTGCATCATCCTGCTGGAGAACATGTGGCGGGACGATCGCGATCCCAAGATCGCGGCGGCCTATGTCGAGACCTATGACCGGCTGGTGACGGCGGGCTACCGGGTCTATGAAATTCCGATGGAGCGCGAGTGCCTGAAGATCGTCTCGGACGCTCGGCGCGGCAAGAACATGTTCGCGCTCGGCGCGCTCTGCAAGCTCTACAGCCTCGATCTGCAGCTCGGGCGCGACCAGATCGCGCTCGCCTTCGGCAAGAAGGACGCGAAGGTCGTCAAATCGAATGTGAGCCTGCTCGAGGCCGGCTACGCCTGGGCCGGAGAGAACCTCGACTTCGCGTTCCGGATTCCCGCCGATCGCGCCACCGAGCCTCAGGTCGTCATTAACGGAAATACGGCGCTGGCGCTCGGCGTGCTGGCCTCGGGGATGGACGTCTGCGCGATGTATCCGATCACGCCGGCGACCTCGGTGTCGCATTATCTCAGCGACGTGTTCGAGAAGGTGGGAGGCGTCGTTCATCAGGCGGAGGACGAGATCGCCGCTTGCTCGTTCGCCATCGGGGCTTCCTACGCCGGCAAATGCACGGTCACCGTCACCTCGGGGCCCGGCTATTCGCTCAAGCAGGAAGCGATCGGGCTGGCGGTCATGTGCGAGATCCCGCTGGTCGTCATCAATGTGCAGCGAGGCGGCCCGAGCACCGGCCAGCCGACCAAGGTCGAGCAGGGCGACCTTTTCGCCGCGATGTTCGGCAGCCACGGCGACGCGCCCAAGGTGGTCATGGCGCCGAGCACGATCGAGGACTGCTTCTATTCGGTCATCACCGCGCGCAAGATCGCCGAGACCTTCAACATGGTGGTGGTGATCCTCACCGACGCCACCCTCGCCAGCTCGCAGCAGCCGTTCCCGCGGCCGCAATTCAGCGAGGCTTGGGTCGCGGCGCCGTTCGACCAGAGCGAAGTGCCTGAGGGATCGAAACCCTACGACTGGAACCCCGACACCGGCCTCGCCCGCCGCTTCATTCCGGGGCAGCCCGGCGGCATGCACACTCTGACCGGGCTTGCGCACGACACCATGAGCCACGTCGCTTATGACCCCGAAATCAACCAGCAGGGCATCCGGGCGCGCAGCCTGAAGCTGGCCGCGCTCCAGAAGTCGCTCAAGACGCCGCCGGTGTTCGGCGGGGAGAGCGGCGACATGCTGGTGATCGGCTGGGGCAGCACCAAGGGCGCGATCGAGGAGGCGGTCGAAGGCCTGCGCGCCGAAGGCCACAAGGTCTCGTCGCTGCATCTCACCTTCCTGCAGCCGATGGCGCCGGGCATCAAGGAGATCATGCAGCGCTTCGGCAAGGTCATGACGATCGAGAACAATTGGTCCGACAATCCGGACGAGAAGATCATCGACGAGACGAACCGGCGCTATTCGGCCGCGGCGATGCTGCTGCGCGCGCGCTACCTCGTCGACGTCGACTGCTGGAGCGAGGTGCGCGGCCAGCCGATCAAGCCCGGCGCGATCCGCCGCGTGCTCTTGCAAAAACTGCAACAAGGTTGAGGAGGGCACGAACATGACGATCGCCGCCACGGAATGCCTGCTCCGCATGTACGAAGAGCATCACGACCTCGAGGACTACCAGGGCGGCGTGCCGCGCTGGTGCACCGGATGCGGCGACAACGCGATCCTCGCAGCGGTGCAGCGTCTTTGCCGCGACGAGGACCTACGGCCGGAAAAGACGGTGTTCGTCTCGGGCATCGGCTGCTCGAGCCGCTTCCCCCACTACATGAAGACCTACGGGTTCCACAGCATTCACGGCCGGGCGCTTCCGATTGCCGAGGGCGTCAAGATGGCGCGGCCGGATCTCGACGTGTTCGTCAACACCGGGGACGGCGACTGCTGCAGCATCGGCGCCGCCCATTGGATCCACGCGATCCGCTACAACATGAACATGACGGTGATGCTGCACGACAATCAGATCTACGGCCTGACTAAGATGCAGGCCTCGCCGACCTCGCCCCGCGGCACCAAGAGCAACACCACGCCGCGCGGCTCGTATCTCGAGGCGCTGCAGCCGCTGGCGGTCACGCTGGGCGTGCAGAACGTTTCCTTCGTCGCCCAGGCGGTCGATTGGATTCCCGAGGTGCTCTACGACATCCTGTCGGCGGCGCACCACCACAAGGGCTTCTCGTTCGTTCGCATCATCCAGCGCTGCCCGGAGTGGCTGCCGAAACTGTTCGACCCCTTCCTGCACGACCCTCAAAAGGTCCTGCTCCTGGGCCACGAGCGCGGCCTTCACATCAGCCCCGCCGTCTCCAAGGTCTACAAGAATCAGGAGCAGCACGATCCGTCGAACCTCAACCGGGCGCGCGAGATCGCCTCGATCGCCGATCCGATTCCGGTGGGCATTCTTTATCGGAACCCGGACGTCCCCTGCTACGAGGATCTGCGCAACTCCGGGCAGACGCGCTCGACGGCGATGATCAAGGCGGGTCTCGAAGCCGAGTTCGACAAATTCACGGTCTGGCCGCAGGAGCCAAGCGAACGGGCGCTGCCGGCGGCTTGAGGCGTGAACGGCCCGAGGACGCAGCGGCGGCAAGCTAACCAGGACGATCGAGCATGCAAGCGGAACTTCAAGCGCATATCGCCTTTCATGTGATCGGAAAGAGGCCGGGCGGCGAGCCCGACACGGCCGACGAGATCGACCTGCGTCCGGCGCTGCTCGCCGAATATCGCGATCTCAGCGCGCTTCGCTACGATTTTCCGCTGGTGCTGATGCGCAACGCCGAGGGCCCGGCGTCGGTGCAATCGCTCTGCGGCCTGATCGACGACGTCGTGAAGGAGATCGCCGGCGGCGCCGACGGCGAGCGGTTGAGGCAGCATGCCCTGCGGCTCGAACGGGAGGTCCGCACGCTGATCGTGGAGGGCGCTTCGCAATCGTTGTCGGATCTTCTCGACATCGCCGCGAGTGGGCTGGCGGCGCAGAACGACCCGCTGCTCGGCGACAGCTTGAAGCGCATTCGCGCCGCCCTCAAGGCCGACGGCGAAGTCGCCGACTGCGACAAGGCCACGCCGTTCCGCCTCGTTCGTCACGTCTGGAAGACGGTGGACGACAGCAAGGCCCGTGCTTTCCGGAACGAGATCAACGCGCTCGTCGTCAAGCTCTCCGACATCCTGCGGGCCGATTTCGCCCGCTCGGAAGAAGGGCTGAGCGCGGACAGGCTCGAGGCCTCGGTCGGAGCCACGCAACGAGCGACCTTCGACTTCGCCGTCATGTCGCGGATGCTCGCCGAGACGTCGGCGAAAGCCTCGCTGCCCGAGACCCGGCGCGGGCGAATTCGCTGGCTGCTCTCGGCGCTCAAGTCGCAGCGGTTCTATCCGCCGGCCAGCGACAGCGACAAGCGGATCGGGCTCGCCGAGCCGTACGGCTTCGTCTTCGACAATTGCGCCGACGCCGTCGCGGCCTATCGCGAGCGGCTGCCGAAAATGATCGAGGTCGCCAAGGCGATCGCGATGGCCAAGCTCGAGATCGACGGCTCGTACAACGAATTGAGGCACGACGGCTTTTTCGAGGATTTCGGCGCCAATGGTCTCGACCCGGGCGACGTGGCCCGGTTCCCGGATTATCTGATCTGGCTGCGCGCCGCGCCCATGGAGGCGGCCGACAATGATTTGATCTTGCGCGCCCTTGCCGCGGGCCTGCCGGCCAAGGTTCTCGTTCAAACCGACGATCTCCTGGAGCCGTCGCCGCTTGGCGACGGGCCGCTCGTGTTCGGCTTGCGCGGCAAGCAACTCGTCAGCACGGCGATCGCCCTGGGAACGTGTCACGTCCTGCAGTCGACCAGTTCCAACCTGTTCCAGTTCCGCGACCGGATTTTTGCGGCGATGGCCTATGCGGGACCGGCGCTGTTCAGCGTTTTTTCCGGCGCCGCTGGAAACGCCAGCTTGCTTCCGCCCTATCTGACCGCCGCGGCGGCGATGGACGCGCGGGCGTTTCCGGCGATGACCTACGATCCCGCGGCCGGGCCGGACTGGGCGTCGCGGTTCTCGCTTCAGGGCAATCCGCAGCCGGATCGCGACTGGCCGGTCCAAAGCCTCGCTTACGAGGATGAGGCGCATCAACGCAAATGCGAAGACCTCGCCTTTACCCTTGTCGATTTCGCGGCCTGCGATCAGCGCTTCGCCGGACATTTCGCCAAAGTTCCGCGCGCGAAATGGAATGAGAAAATGGTGTCGGTTTCCGAGTTCGCGGCATCCGAGCGGGATGGCGCGTTCACGACGGCGCCGTGCCTGCTGATGGTCGATCGCGAAAATCGGCTGCAGAAGCTGATCGTCGACGACAAGATGATCAGGGAGGCGCGCCGGTGCATCGAGATGTGGCGCAGCCTTCAGGAGCTCGGCGGCATTCACAATTCACATGCGGCGAGGCTCCTCGAGCAGGAGCGCAAGATCTGGGCGGAGGAGCGGCGTCGCGAGACCGAGTCGCGGGGAACCCAGCCTAGCGCCCCAGCCGCGGCGCCGGTCGCGGTCCCGGCCGCGCCGGCGACGGCGCCCGCGCCGATCGAAGCGCCGGCCGAGAAGCCGTCGGACGATCCCTATATCGAGACGTCCCGATGCACCTCCTGCAACGAGTGCACCCAGATCAACGACAAGATGTTCGGTTACGACGCCAACAAGCAGGCCTCGATCGTGAACCCGGACGCCGGGACCTACCGGCAGCTCGTCGAGGCGGCCGAAAGTTGCCAAGTCTCGATCATTCATCCCGGCAAGCCACGGAATCCAAACGAGCCGGGGCTCGAGGAACTGCTGGCGCGCGCCGAACCCTTCCTCTAAGCCGGCCAACTTCGGCTGCCGCGAGAGGTTGAGCGCGCGCAGAGGACGCAAGGATGGACGACGCCGACGAGGCGCGTCCGGTACTGTCGCGCCAAAGCGGCGGCGCGAATTTACGAAATCGAAGCCGTCGTGGCGAGCACGTTCGCGCGGCGAAAAACGGCGACCGAAAAAGCGCGCGGAGCGGGACGCGCCGCCGCACGCGCGACAGTCTGGGGATCATTACGATTTTCGCGCCGGGACAATCATCCTCCCGCCGTGACCGGTAAAGCGCGTCTCGCAGAAGTGGCGACGGTTTTCCGCCAAGGACGCGGTCCACGGGGAATTTCGAGCCGTCCTGATGGTCGCGCTACGCTGTCGTCAGTCGACTGTCGCTTCAAACTGCCGCGGGGATCGCATCGGAAAGGCCGGGGGCCGAAGCCGGCGACGAACGATTTGGAACAATCGGATTGGCCGATATCGCTTCTTCGAAACGACCCGCCGCCCGATCGGCATCTTCTATGGGCGCCGATCCGCTATCATTGAACAGATTTGATAGCCGGACCGCGCACGGCTCACAGCGAACCCGCGCGCGGTCCGGCCTGGGAGGCAAGTCAGCCGACGAACTCGAAGGCTGAAGGAAGCCCCGTCATAAGCGGATCGAGCCTAGAACTTATGGCCATTCGCCTGATACGCGTTGCCCTTGTCGTTCCGCGGCCCGCCACCGGCCGGATTTACATGGCAATATCCGCAGGGCTTGCCTTCCTTGGCGGCATAGGCCGGCAAGGCCGCGGCGTGTTTGGGCGCCACGACGAGGCCGGCGCTGGTGACCAACATCCCCAAGCCCAGCGTAGCCAGCACGGCGACGACCGTCTTCCGAGTCGCGGTTGAACTCCCTGAAACCACTGCTTCCCTCATAGGTCTTCCCTCTCTCCTCCGACCGTCACAACGGCCGTCTCGTTACGCCACGTCATATACCACGGCGTACGATTCGGAGCATCGATGCAGGACGATTCGGAGCATTGATCCAGGACAAGTCTTCGAGGCTTCGACGACGCGATTCGGCGTTCGTGAAGCCAGGGCTCGTATGGCGCCCCGCGGGGCGAACCGCTCCGAGGGGGAGAGGTGGGTCCAAATCAGGCGAATGATCGAAAATGAGACAACAGGTCCGGTTCCATCAGGCTCGCCAGAAGGCTGATGGCCTCACAGGCTCTTCGGCGCGGCTTCAAAGACGCCGATCAGGCGACCCGAGAGCGCTTTGCCGAGCGCTCAAAATATGACACCCCCCGACCGCGCACGGCTCACAGCGAGCCCGCGCGCGGTCCAGCTTGGGACACAATTCAGCCAACAAATTCAAAGGCTGAAAGCAACGCACCGACAACCAGGTCAGCTCTTGAACTTATGTCCATTCGCTTGATATTCTTTACCTTTATCATTCAGGGCGCCGCCCGCCGGACTGGCATGGCAATACCCGCAAGGCTTGCCTTCTTTTGAAGCATAGGCCGGCATTGCCGTGGCATGCCGGGGCGCCACGACGAGGCCGGCGCTCGCAACAAGCATTCCTAGGCCTAGCGTAGCCAACACGGCGACGATCGTCTTCCGCGACGCGGTTGAACTGCTCGAATCAAATGCGTCCCTCATAGGTCTTCCCTTTCTCCTCGGACCGCCGTGGCAGCCATTTCGTAACGTGGCGTTATAGATCACGACGCGCCATTCGGGGGATTGATCCAGGGCAAGTCTTCGAGGCGTTAGCGATGCGATTCGGCGTTTGCGGCGCGATATATCCTCGCGCCGCGGGCCAATTGGTTTAATTATATCACATTACTAGATAATTCTTCGGCATGGGTCGCGTTTCGGCGCCGCGACACACCAAACCTCTGAAATCGCCAGATCGCAGCGGCATTGATTCGCCTGTCAGCGGCCGCCGCGAGGATGCTGACATAGGGAGGCGGGAGATCGGATCAAACGCCGCCCCGCAATCGTCATTTCTTGAGCGATGCGTAATATGCGCCGATATCGGCCATGTCCTGATCGCTGAGCATATTCGCCATCGGATTCATGACGGGATCGATGAGCTTGCCGGACTTCAATTCCTGGAGCGCATCGACGATCTGAGTCTCGCTCCAGCCCGCCAGCGGCGGAAACGGACCGACGCCTTCACCGTTCACCCCGTGACATCCGGCGCAGCCCGCGGTCTTGGCCTTGCCTGCCTGAACGTCGCCCGCGGCGCAGGCGACGCCGCAGGCCCCAAGCAAAGCCAGCATAGCCACGCTCGTCAACAAACTAAGCTTCATCGCCGGTTCCTCGTTGACCTGTCCGATTAGTCGCCGTGTGTCGCGCTGAACGCGGTCATGCGTAGGCTCGTGACCCAGCATCCGGCAGATTGCCCCTAAATTGAGCTTCATCTTGCTCCAATCCGGCATTCTCGGCAAGGCTGAGCCGTCGCCGAATCGTCGCCCCGTCGTCGCCCCGCGACGCCGATGGGCGTGGGCAAGCGCCCATGCTCCCCGAGCGCTGAACAACGCCAAATTCGAAGTCACCGTTAGGCGCCTTTCGCAGGGATCGCGCCGAATGCACGGCAAACGAACGCCCTATGGCGTTGACGCGACGGATGGCGGTCGCAGGTCCGCGATCCGTCGCTGACCCGCTGAAGGCGGCCAGTTCCGTGCGCGCCTTTATGCCGCACCGGTCGACGTCCATTCTCGGCTGTTCCCGTCGGTCGCGGCCGCGCTGCCGGGAAGCAAACTGATTGCCGTTCGGCAAGTTTTCGCGGATTCTGGCGACGCCCGAGTCGCCCATGGATCGTTCGCCAACCTATCGCGCGGAGAATTTGATCGAGATCAGAGCAAAGTCGTCAGCCATAGCCGTTATGTCAGGCGTCAGAGGGCCGACGTCGCCATTCCCGTCTGTTCGCCGATATCACGCGGCGGATCGCGGGGCCGCCGCCGCCGCCCGTGACATCGACCGTCTAAAACGGCCGATCGTCGCGATTTGGTTGCAACCCGCGGGTGAGGTGCGTCTCGATGACCTTGGCTTCAGCATTTCATGGCGCTCGGCGGGGTAAAGCCACGCCCCGCCGCCGGTCGAAAATCTGCAACTAGGGGTCACGATTGCACGGAATGCCAAACCGTTGCAGATTTAGGTTGAGGCGCGCCAGCTGGGGAATGCCGGTCGGCATGTCCACTTCAGGAAATTTCGAGGGGAGAAGCCTGTTGAGCATTTCGGAAAATTTCGTGAAGAAGGAAGATCTTCGCGCACGTCTTTTCGGCGACGTATGGCGGACGCTGATCCCGGAAGTCTTTCGAGACGTGCCGACCTATTACGATAAGGGCAATGCGGTCGCATCGTTGGGGAATTGCTCGCGATGGAGCAATAAATTCGCCGCTGCGATCCACCAGCATCTGCCCAGCGGATCGAAAGTGCTCGACGTTTGCTCGGGCACGCATGACATCCCGCTGAGGCTTCTCGCGATGGACCCGACGCTCGAAATCCACACCGTGGACGGCAGTCCGCATATGACGGCCGAGGGTCAGCGCCGCGCTCGCGAGCGCAATCTGACGATCCATGCCCAGGTGTGCGACGCTCACGAGCTGCCGTTTCCCGACGAAACGTTCGACGCGGTGACGCTGCAGTTCGCCTCGCGCCATCTCGAGATCATCAGGTCGTTCAAGGAAATTCAAAGGGTTCTCAAACCGGGCGGCATCTTCTGCCACAATGATATGCTGCGTCCGGCCTCGAGAATCGTCGAGGAGCCGTACCTCGTCTACCTGCGCTTTTCCGTATGGTTTACCGCGAAGCTTTTCGGAAGTTCTCCCGAGAGCATGAAGTGCGTCGGGTACTTCGCGAACGCCATACGGCACTTTTACACGCCAGGCGAATTGACCGAGCTTCTCAAGGAATTCGGTTTCGTCGACATAGAGAACCGGAGTTTTCTCACAGGCATTCTATCTTATCACATCTCACATAAACCAGCGCGCTAGGACATATTGGGCGCGATCCCGCGCAACGCTTGGTCCCTCGAGAGGTTGCAGGCTCGCCTTCCCACGGTCCTCCAGTGTCGAGGCTCACGGGCGATCCGAGGCTCTTTTGGAGGATGCGTTTCGGAGCCGTCTTCATTGCGGTTTGCGGCCTGAGTCCGGGCCGCATGAAAAAGCGCGGCCGAATGTTTCGAATCCGCGCCGCGGCCCACGGCCGGGCGCCGCCTTCGTCGGCGGACGCCGGGCGGGCCGGGATTATCTGTGTTCTTGCGAGCAGCGCTCCATCGTTCGCGGTCATTTCGGAGACGATGGCGCCGTCTTCTCGCCGTTCGCCCCAAACTTTCCCCTGCCTCACGCCGGTCGAAATATGCAACTCTACTACGCTACACGCGACGGCCAATCGCGGCGCATCGCCGCGCGAATCGCCACTCGCCTCGGTGAAAGGGGAATCGCCGCTTCGCCACAGGGTTTGGCGGCGGCCTTGCCGGGTGCGCAAGAGCTGGCCGAGGCGCGGCTGGTGACGGTCGTGGCGGCCGTGCGTTATGGCCGGCATCTCCGGGAGGCCGAGCAGTTGCTGGCTATCTACCGGACGCTGCGCGCTCCGCCCCCGCTGGTCTTTCTTTCCGTCAATTTGACGGCGAGGAAGCCAGGCAAGGACACGGTCGAGGGCTGCGCCTACCTCCGCAAGTCGATCGCCCGGCACCAGCTGACTCCTGCCCTCGCTCTGGCCATCGCCGGACGCCTGGATTATGCGCGTTACGGCTGGCTGGACCGGCAATTGATCCGCTTCATCATGAAGCTGACGGGAGGGCCGACCGATCTCAAGACCTCGATCGAATATACGGCGTGGAATGTGGTCGACGACGTCGCCCTGCGGATCGCCGAGCTCTATGGCCGCACCGAACCATTACGAGGCTGACGGGAGGGCCGACCGGTCCCAAGACCTGTCCCGCGCATAAAGCGTGCGATGTGATCGACGACCTCGCCCTGCGGGCAGGCGAATTCCACCGCCGCATCCAACCGCTTCGCCGCCGGCCAAGCGCGGCGGCGGCAAGCGCTTCGTCGTCAGGAGGCGACGCTATCGCCATTTTTCGCCGATCGGGAAGACTGTTCGTCCCACCGCCATCCGCGACAAGGTCGCGATAGCAATCGTCAGATCATCCTCGCATCCGTTTCACTTCGGCGACTGGCTCGCGTAATAGGACGCGATGCCCTCTATGATGGAGTCTCCATAGGGCAAGGTCATTATATGCATCGCCGAGCTTTCCCGTCTGTTCTCGCGATACGACCTCAGCGCCATTATGAGATAGTCTTTGTCCTGGCCTCTGATGTTCGGTATCGCCATGGATTGATTGTCAACGCCCGCGCTGTGGCAGCGATTGCATTTGTCGGCGATATCCTGAACCAATGTCTGCCCGCGCTCAGCCGCGGTTCTTGGCTGGATGGCGTAGAACGCCGCGATGTTCTCGGCGTCGCTGTCGTTCTTGATGACGGCGGCGACGGCGCGTTGCATTGCCGCATGCTTGCGACCGGCGCGGTAGGCCTTGAGGGCGTCGACGAGATATTGGGGATCCTGGCCCGCGAGACTGGGAGTCGCCGAATCGGTGCTCACGCCCCGCAATCCGTGGCAACCCGCGCATAATGTGGTGAGCGCCTGGCCCGCCGCGGGATCGCCGCGAGGCGGCGTGCGAACTTGCACAGGAGTCTGCGACGCGAAATAGAGCGCCAGGCTGTCGAAATCCAGGGCTCTCAAGTCCTGAATCAGCGAATGCATGGGGGGAGTCTCGCGGGCTCCGGCGAGATACTCCTGGATCGCGGCGACAAAATAGCCTGGCTGTTGGCCGCTCAGGCTGGGCGTGCCGGGGATCGCGCTATTGCCATTCTCGCCGTGACATTGTGTGCAGGCTTGGGCCAACTCCTTTCCGTGGTCATAGGGTGAAAAGATCTCTGCGCGAGCGCCCGGGGCGGGCGCCACGGGCGGGAGACTCGAAAAATACGCAGCGACGGCGCGCTCGCCCGCCTCGCTCAGGTTCTCGGCCATGATCCTTATGGCGGCATGGATGCGTTGACCTTGCCTGTACTCGCTCAGCGCGGTGACGAGATAGCGGTAGCTCTGTCCCGCGAGGTTGGGGATGCCCGGGGCGACGCCATGCCCATCCAATCCATGGCATGCCTTGCATTGTTGTTCGACCAAAGCCTTGCCCGCAGCCACATCCGCGCTCGTCGGCGCCACGGTCGTGCTTTGGGCGGACGAATCGCGAATGCCCAAGCCGGCAGCCAGCACCACAGAGATCAGGAGAGCACGCGCAAAACATTTCATGGAAGAACCTCCACTGCGATGGGTCGGCCGAAGTTCACTGCCTTACGGTCGGATCGTGTGCCGGCGTCATCTTTCTAGCACGATCGCAGTCATCCCGCATGACCGATGAATCCGATCGCCACCAGGAGCAGCAATATCAAGCCAATCGTGATCAGGGTGAAGCCCAATATTCTCGAGCCCAGCGCCATGGCTGGCGACGGCGCAGGAACGCGATGGCTTTCGAGCTGCCCGGTTTCGACCAAGCGGTTATATTCCACCGCGTGCTCCCGCTTGAATTCTTCCAGCGACATCGCCCCGGTGAACATCACGGTGTCGAGCGGAAATTTGTCCGGCCTGAAGTGGTTGTTGAAGAAATGCACGGTGAACAGGAAAACGGCGGCGAGGACTGCCTCTTCACCATGGAAGATGAGCGCGAGGTTGAACACCCAGCCCGGCAGAACCTCGGCGACCACCACCTTGCCCCACAGGAGGGCGCCGCTGCCGCCGATGATGAAGATACCCCAGAACACCGCCCAATAGTCGAATTTCTCCCAATAAGTCCACCGGTCGAATACCGGCTGCGGGCCGCGGCCGAAGAACCATCTGAACATGGCCAGGACATCGCGAAGATCCTGCCAGCGGACGACCAGGGAATCCGGCCCGAACCACCGGAACGTTCGCCCCTGCCTCCCCAGCTTGACGGCCATATAGACGACATGCGCGAAGAATACCGAGACGAAAACCGACGCGCAGACGCGATGAACGATGGCCATCACTTGCGGGCCGCCGAACAGCCTTACGACCACGGGCGCCCAGGCGCTGTCGGAATAGAGCACCGTCATTCCCGTCAAGACCAACGTCATGGTGCTCAGCAGTACGAGAAGATGGGCGACCCGCCAGGCGATGGGGAAGCGCTGGAACCAAGGCTGGTCCTTATGCGGCGCCGGATAGACGTAGAGATCCTGCTGCGCGCCGCGCGCCTTGCGCTCCTTGGACGAGCGGTAGAACCACAGCGCGGAATGGGACCAAAAGAACGCGAACACGCCCGCCAGCAGCGCCGACATCGCTTTCGCGGCGAGCCACAAATAGGGATAGTGCTTGAAATCGTGGGAATTGCCGTGCGGCTGGAAGGTCGCAAACCCGGCGGTGGCGTTGGTATGGCATTTCTGGCAGGTGGCGAGCCGGTTGGTCGGATACACGCTCGAACGGGGGTCGTCGACCCGCTGGATGCCATGGTTGCCATGGCAGTCGAAGCACTTGGCGGTATAGGCGTAGCCCAGGGCGTTGACCTGCCCGTGATACGTGTCCAGGTAGGTTTTCAGCTGCTCCTGATGGCACGAGCCGCAGTTCTTGGTGATGACCAGCCTGGTCGAACTCAGCACCGGATTTTCAATGTCGTGACTGGTGTGGCAGTCCGCGCAGATCGCCGCCGCGGGATCATGGTCCTCCAGCACCAGCTGGCCGTGAACCGACTTCGAATAGGCCGCGAGCTCTTTGGAATGGCACGCGCCGCAGGTGTTGGGCAGGTTCAGGCGCCACTCCTGCCAGAGGGGAGTCCCCGGGGGATAGACGTAGTGGGCGTCATGGCAATTATAGCAGGTCGCATTGGTTTTCGACTGATCGGCCTGCGACGGCCGCGCATGAATCGAATTCATGTACTTGCCGATTCGCTCCACGACGTAGCCCAATGTGGCGAATTCTTCTGTTTTTCCATCCTTCTGGGCTTTGTCCCACAAGTTTTCGTGGCAACTGACGCAGCTGACCTGGACCTGCATCGGCAAGTGGGGGATCGACGTTACGTTGGTATGGCAATCGACGCACTGGCGTCCGCCGTGGATGCTCGGCTTGAACTTGTCCTGGTCCACGAACAGCGAGCGCGGTTTTCCGTCCGGCCCTTGAACCGCAAACCCCGCGGTGCCATGGCAAGACAGGCACATTTCGCTCGGAATTTTCGCGGGGGTCTGCGAAGCCGGATCACCGGCCGAGGCGGCGGTATCCGCCGCTTGCGCCGCTCTGGGGCTGGACATCCCGCCCACGGCGAGAATGGCGAGCAGGAGAAGCGCCGCGGGTCTGCAAAGACGGACGATCGGAGAAGCTCCGCGCCGGATGCGGGAAGAGATCGACCGCCCGATCTCCGCTGTCGCCCCCGCTGGTCGCGATGAGCCTGTCATCCATGACAGGCCGTGAGACGAAGCGCATTGCGAATGAGGTCCGGTCAATTGGCCACCAGCGATTCAGGAAGAGGGCAATCCGACATTTCTCCTCCCGGGATTGCGGACCTGCCCGCCTCGTATCCCTGGGGAAATTCGCCTGCATTGACGTGGATCAACAGAGCGCTTTGCAAAAGTCGGAGCCCCTTGATTCCTACGGGTCTCCAGGCCTTTGCGGCGCTTGTTCGCGACCAGCGCGTCGCGCGCCTCGAGGCGCCACAGGCTCGGGCTCGGCGCTTGTGTTCGTCGGCGCGGATGCGCTCCAGCGCCAATGCCGCGACGGGATGGCCCTCGCCCTCGAAAGCGCAGGACGCGGCGATCGATGCATCGGGCGCGAATGGCGTCACTTGCACCCCGCGCGCCTGGCGGAGACAAGCTCGTCAAGGGTGATTGTTCCGGCGCGCGGGCGCAAGGCGTCGAGGATCTCGATCGCTGCGTCGATTTGCGCCCGCCGCCGACGCGCGTCGCGCGCGATCCGCGCGATCGCGCGGCCGCGCCGGGGGAGCGCCACGCTCTGCGCGCGCTCCGCCGCGTCGAGGCGTTGGGAAGCCGGCGCATTGGCCTCGGAGGCATGGATTTCGCGCATGGCGGGCGCCATCGACTCCAGAGGGTTGACTCGTCCCGTGTGAATTTACGGCAATGACAAGGGATCATCAACGGGGAAAATGGCCCTGCCAGGGATACACGGGGTTATCGCTGGGAACGTTCAGGCCGAAGTTGATCTGTGCCGACCCGGCGAAACGACTGCGCCGGGTCTTGCGGCTCGCTCGCCGGACGGTCGGCAATTCTCCGACCCCGCCGCGTCCATCGTCCCGCTCTGCGCGGCCTACGTCGCGCCGTCCTGCATAAAAGGCGGCGCCGCCCCGGGTTTCCCCGTAACGGCGCCGCCAGATCACGGCCCCCCAACTATTCAGAGCGGCTCACCACTTGACCTTCAACGAGGCCATGACCATCCCGACGTTCCAGTTCGGCGAGCTGTAGCCCGGCGTCAGGATGTTGATCGAGTTGGCGTTGTTGGTGGTCGTCGTCGTGCCGCTCGAGGCGCAGGTGTTGGACGAATTGCTCGTGCACTTCGCTTCAACCGCCGGCTGTTGATCGTTCCAGTTGTTCGACCGGAACATGCTCCAGCCGACGCCCAGCCCCAGCTCGATATTATCCGTCACGTCGTACTTCGCCTTGACGGTCAGCGAGTTCATCATCGAGTTCTCGTCGGGATAGTTGGACACGTTTTGGTACGTATACGCCAACGGATTGCCGGAGGCTGGGGCGATGTACACGCCATTGTAGTTGCCGAATAACACGGACCCGTAGGCGAACGTGTAATCCGCGCTGAGTTTCAGCCTGTCCATCGGCTTCCATTCGCCGCTGAGGCCGACGGTGCTGACGCCGCTGGTGTACTTGTTCTGGAAATATCCGGCGCTCCCCGTGCAGTACTGGGCAGGAGCCGACGCGGTGGCGGCGGCGACAAGTCCTGTGCTGTCGGCGCATTCGCCGTTGCCCAGGTTGTTGTAGAACAACTGCTCGTAGGTGTAATAGGCGTGGAAGCTCACGGTGTCGCTTGGGCGATAGTTGCCGTCGATGCTGGCGGTGAGGTTGTAGTCGCTCTTGATGCCGTAGACCTGGTTCTGCAGGTTCAAAGACGTCGTCTGGCCCGTTCCGTCCGTGGTGTTGGGGTAGTGGAAGTCGTCGTTCTCAGCCTTGAACGATACGCCGCCGGAGAAAGGCCCTCCCGGAGTGTAGTCGCCGCGCACATTGATCGACGCCAAGGTCATGGGCGCCTGGTAATAGGCGCCGGACGGCGTGCCTCCAGCCGCCCAGGCGGGGCTGCCCGTCTCCAGATTCTGCCACGCCGTCCAGTAATCCAGCACGCCGCTGCGGTCGCCGTAGCTGCCGGTGATCCGGCCCATGAACGATGAACCGAACATGCTGCTCAGGCCGATGGTGCCGATGTTGGTGTCGCTGTGGCCGACCTGGGCGTTGGTGCGGTCGATGTCGTCGTATTCGTAACCGAAGGTCACCTTGGTGTTGCTTGCCGACAGAATCTTGTAGTCCGCGTCGAGGTTGACCTTTTGCTTCAGCCACTCCTGCGGCACGACGTAGCCGGCGATGCCGTTCGGGTTGGTCGCGCTGACAAAGGTGCTGTCCGAGCCGCTGCCGCTGCCATACACGCAATTTCCGCCACAAGCATTGCCGAAATTGGCGATCTGGACGTTGCGCTCGTCGATCGAATACTTCGCGCTGGCGTTGAGGCCGGTGATCGGGTTCGTGCTGACGCCGACGTTGCCCTGGAAGACCTCGGCCGTGATGTTCGGCGAGGTGGCGCTGCCGGTTCCTTGCCCCAGGCTGTTCAGAGCCCCAAACCCGCCGGTGTTGGCGGCAATGAGGGCAGGCAAGCCGGGATCGCCGGTGTTGGCCGGGAACTGGTCGTTCTGCGTCTCCAGGCCGTAGCGCGCGTTCAAATTGAACCGCGTGCCCGGCAACAGGTTGTAGCCGATCGCCGCCGTGACGTACTGCGCCATATTGCTCGGCGGCGTCGCGTAGAGCGCCGTCATTTCATAGGGTTTCGCGGACCCGGACAGCGGGTCGGGAAGAGAGACCCCGTTGTTGTTATCGGTGAAGTTCGAGAGGAAATAGCCGAACACCGCCTGGATTTGCGGGGTGCTGTAGGCCGCCGACACGTCGTAGCGCTCGGTGTCGTAGTCGACCGGCAACGTGAAGGCCGTGCCGCCGTAGGCGCCGTCGAACGATTCTTCGACCGTTCCTTCCTTGTGTTCATGGCGGAACGCGCCGGTGATGGTCCAGTCGCCCCACGTGTACTTGCCGGTCAAGCCGACGATGTCGCGCCGCGTGCCCACCTGGAAGGGCTCCTCGGCACTGAGCGGGAAGGCGTAGGTATTGGCGCTCGTGGCCTTGTTACTCAGGGGGACCCCCCCCACGAGAGCATTATACCCAAGAATCGAGCCCGGCGCAGTCAGCGACGCCCCGCCCCAGGTGTTCACGCCACCGAGCGGGCCGTTGAGAGTCCCGGTATGGCCGTTGATCGTATAAATCGAGTCGATGATGTTGCCGGTGTAGGAGATCGCGTCGTAATAGCCGATGATCCCCCAATGCCCCTGATCGCCGACGTTGAACTTCACGGTGGCGTTCGGCCCCAGATCGTTGTTGGTCTGGCTCTGGTAGTTTCCGTCGTAGAAGTTATTGATATGGCCGTTGACGATTTGGGCGTTGACGCCCGTACCGGCGTTGAGGTGCAAACCGGCGTTTGTGTTTGTTCCGGTCAGCGCAGGATTAGCGGAGGAATAGACGGGAACGTTGGCCGTCCCGAGGTCGTCCCCGAACTGGAAATTGATGTCGGAGCCCTCGATGATGTAGTAGCGCGTGCCGCCCGAGTCCCATGCGTCGCGCGTGACGGTCTTGAAGCTGAACAGCCCGTCGAGGCCGTCCTCGGTGAAGCCGGTGTAGCGGCCGGCCTGGCCGGGGTTGGCGCCGAAGGTCCCCCCCAGCCCGAGATCGATCTCGCCGTCCGAAACCATCTGTCCGGTGGGTCCCGGCGCCGCCGGGGCGGCTCCGAGATCCGCGGCCATCGCCCCGAGCGGCATCAGACATACGCCGCTCAAAAGCATGGCGCGGAATGTGAGTTTATGCATCATGTTCAGCCCCCTTGCCCCGTTTATTGCGGGGGGAATATTGTCAGCGAAATCCAATCAGCGGAGGAAGTAGGCGCCATTCGGGCTGTTCGACCCATGGACCTGGGAGTGACAATTCAGGCACAACCGGTTGTTCCCCAAGGCGCTGTTGTAGGTCGCCTGTCCCTGCAGATTGCCGAGCAGCGAGTGCCCTCCGCCGAACGCGCCGCCGCTGGAGTTGGAGATCGCGCTGTGGCAGCTCGAGCACATGAAGCCCATGTTCTCCTTCATCAGGCGCTGCTCGACCGAGCCGTGCGGCGTGTGGCAGTTGGTGCAATCCTCGCGCACCGGCTGATGCTCCCACAGCATCGGGCCGCGCTTGTCGGCATGGCAGTTGTAGCAAGTCTCGTTGACCGAGAACTCCTTGAGCAGGTGCGGACCGGCCGAGCCCATCGGAGCGTGGCAATCCGAGCAGACCACCTTGCCCTCGCGGATCGGGTGATGCGAGTATTTGAAGCTGTCGGCGCGCTGTTCGGCATGGCAGGCGAAGCACACCTCGGCCTGGGTCTTCTTCACCCGCACCGGATCTTCGGCGGCATGAACCGTGTGGCAGTCGGTGCAGGCGACGCCGGCGCGCTCCATCTGGCTGCCCTGCCAGTTGATCAGCATGCCGCCCTCGTGACAGCCCTGGCAGACCGCGTTGCGGTCCGCGACCGGCGAGGCGTTCGGGCCCTTGAAGACCACCCCCGGCTCGCCGTCGCCGCCCTTGGATCGGCTGACGACGTGCGCCGCGCTCGGACCGTGGCAGGATTCGCAACCCCCTTGCGCCATGGGCGTCTTCGGATCGCCCTTCACCGCCATCGGCGACGACCTCAGGAACGCCTGAATGTGAGCGTCCCCGCTGTGACAACCCAGGCAGGTTTGCGGATCGCCCTTGACGTAGCCGCCCTGGTCGACGACCGAGGCGGGCTTCTTGATTCTGGGCGGCTTGGCGGCCGGCGTCGCAGCCTGGGCCATCACCAAATCAGATCCCGCGGCCGCGGTCGTTTGACCGTAATTGAGCAGCGCCGAATAAACCCCGTCGTTAGCGGCCGCTTTCGCAGGCGCGTCGGCGGCGACGGCCGAACTCGGCTGCGCGGCGTCCGTCGACTGAACGAAATTGCGGAGCACGGAATAATCGTCCGCGGCCGGTTGCGCGGAACTGCGCAGCGACGAGTGATAAGCGTCGTTGGGAAGATTGGTCTGTCCGTCCGCGACCAGCATCGGCGCAGCGGCATCCTTCGACTGAACGAAATCACGCAGCACGGAATAATCGTCCGCGGCGGACGCGGGCTCTCCGGCCATGCCCGGCTGGGCGAAGCCCAGCAGCGCGCCGAAAATTACGCCCGACACCAGGAGCGCGGCCGATCTCTTGCTCGATGCGTTTCCAAGCCACGCGCGCCGACCGATCTTCCGATCGGCCGCCGGGTTTGCCTGCACGTCCAGCGCACTTCGAATTTTGCAGCTCATGCCCCCGCCCCATTCTCGATTCGGCGCCAGCAACGATCGCCCTATCGCCGGCTAGACCCAAAATCGCATATGACCCGTCCTTAGACCGGCCGATTAACGACTAACGCCCTTAACACAATTTAACCACTTAGAGGCTTTAATGTTGTCACGCAAGCAACCCGCGTTCGTCGGCCTCAGCGCCGCCTCGAGTCTCCATCCGCCGCCGTCGGCCGCACTTCGGCGCGTAGATTTTGCGCCGGCCGGGCTTCGAAGGAACTCGAAACAAAACTAGCGGTACCTTCCCGCGAGAACAGCTCGCAATGCGGCCCGATGTCGCGCCCCACCCGACTTTCGTAGCGCCTTTCACGAATGTTCATGCGCTTCGCTAACCTGGGTTTGTCGCCGTGATATTCGATCGCTCCAGATCGACTGATGAGCATTTATTGAGGACAACGCAAGGGAGCCCGTTTGCGCTGGATCAAGTGACGGGGATCGCGGATGATGTTTCCGGCTCTGGCGCGCCGCCGAGACACGTTTTCGCGATTGCAAAATCAAACAATGGCGTAAAAATAATCCAGTAATTTCAATAGCTTCGGTGGGATCCGTCAGAGCCGGCGCCAGCTCTGTGGCGGCAAAGCCACAACGATCATGAATCTTACATAAACCTCAAAAAAAACGAGATTTTGTCGCCATCCGATAGCGCAATTGTGGCCGTCCCGGCGCAGCCGCGCCCATCGCGCGAATGCGCCCCACGGCCCGCCGCAGGACATCGCCGCTGCGGCGACCATCGGGTCAGAAGTCGCCGGACTTGCCGGCGTTGCTCGCGATCTCTCGGCCGTTGATTCGTCAGCCGTCGATCGGAACGTCGCCGCCCATTCGCCGCAGGATGGCCTCCGGCGGCTTGGAGAGCCACATCTGGTACATCGTCGTCAGCCACATGACGGCGAAGCACGTTCCCATCAGGGCGCCCGCGAAAATCACCACCCAGGCGAACGGATGGTAGAGCTTGGTGAAATACCAGGAACTGACGTCGAGCACGATCGCCAGGAACGGCGTCGCCATGATCGCGCATTTGAACCAGACGGGGCGCACGTAGGCGTGGCTGAACATGAGCCCCACGATGAAGAAGATGAAGGTCAACCCGAAAAAGTGAATGTGCGAAACCCGGACCAGCGTCGCGATGGACGCGCCGGTGTCCAATGCGGTGACCTTCTTGAGGTTGTCGTAATCGGACAGGTTGGGAAGATGCGGGTTGCTGCCGTCGTGGCAGACCATGCAGCGCTTGTCGAGGATCGGCTTGACCTGCGCGTCGTAGATCGGGTGCGCCGCGCCTTGCCGGACCCACGTCAGCACGGCTGTTCTTTCGTCGGGAGGCAGCATGGTGGCCATGGGTCCTTGCAGCGCTCCCTCCAGAACCGAGCCATGCCCACTGCCGGAATAGGCGACGACGATGTCCTCATACGAGAGCATCATCGGATTCCCGCCGGCTCGGCCGGCATAGGTGAAAAAAACGTTCAGCAGGGCGAACACGTAGCCCATGCCGAGAATGAGCAGCGTCGCCGTGAACAGCACGCGCAGGCTGTAGGGCAGCTCGGAATAGTGACGAAAGAGGTGGTGCGGCGGCAGCTCGTCATTCATGCTCGAATCCATCGATTTTGGGCGCCATATAATTTGAGCGCGGACTTGGCCGCGCCCTCCTGAGGCTTCGCCATCGCATGCGAAGGCCGTTACGGTCGGACGAGCTCATTTCTTGAGCGACGCGTAATACGCGCCGATGTTCGGCATGTCCCGCCCGATTGCACGTTACGTTGCACGATATCACGCGTAGGTCCCCCGTGCGGTAACCCATGTCACTTGCCCGGCACGGTCACGAACACCACGGCCCGCGCCTTCTCGCGCGAATAATGCGCCGCCATTCCCTTGATATCGTCCCCGCTCAGGACATCGGCCATCGCCGCCATCTCCGAGTTCCTGCGCGCGCGCGTCTGATAGTCATGGAGGACCGCTTCGAGGTAGTCCATGCGCTGCGCGGCCAGGGCGGGGATGTTTGGCTGGGCGCTGTTGCCGTTGGGGCCGTGGCAGCGGTCGCATTTCTGCGCCCACTCGTCCGGGCTCAGCGGCTTGCTGACGTTCACCCGCTGGGGTTCGAGAGCGGCGTAATAGGCGGCGACGTTCTTCATGGCGGCTTCGTCGAGCGAAGCCGCGAGACCCGCCATCGTCTCGTTGCTGCGGGTCGCGTTCTTGTAGCCCGCCAATGCGCCGGCGAGGTAGGCCGCGTCCTGGCCGGCTAGGCTCGGCGTCGCGGGATTGCCGCTGACCCCTTGGTCGCCATGGCATCCCGCGCAGCCGACCGCGCTCGCCTTCCCGGCCTCGGCATCGCCCTGGGCCGGGGTTTGCGCGCGCGCGGGTTTTTGCAGCGCGTAGAAAAGCGCGATGTGATTCATCTCCGCATCGGTAAGCGCCGCGACCATCGCCTTCATCGTGTCGTTCTTGCGCTGGCCGCTCCTGTAGTCCTTCATGGCGGCCACGAGGTATTGGGGCTCCTCTCCGATCAGATTCGGAATCCCGGGGATATTGCTTACGCCCGCCTCGCCGTGGCACCCGGCGCAGGCCGCCGCCGCGGTCTTGCCGGCCTGAAGCGGATCGACGATCGTCGGCGCCCCCTTCTCGGCGGGCTGGGCCGGATCGAGGCTGGCGTAATAGGCCGCCACCTTGACCAGCGCATCGTCGCTCAGGAACTTGACCCTGTCGATCATCTGGGCGTTGGTGCGGCCGCCGGATTGATACGCTTTCAGCTCCAGGTAGAGATAGGCCGGCCGCTGGCCAGCCAGATTGGGAATGCCCGCGGTGGCGCTGATGCCGCCGGCGCCGTGGCAGGTCGCGCAGGAGGCTTGGGCAAGCTCCTTGCCCTCCGCGATGTCGTCCGGCATGGCGAAGAGGGGGCGCAGTTCGTCGCCGGGTTTGATTGTCGTCTGCGCGGCGGCGTCCGGCCGGCACAGCCCCAACGCGGCGCCCACAACGACCAGGAATACAAGTAAACTCCGCGCTTTATGCTCTATCGCCATTAGCTGGATCCACGCTTTTTTGAATCACGACTGGCTGTGATGGCCTGAAGCTTGTCCGGCTGCTGAATTCGCCGCCCGACATGCATCGAATGACGCGATGTTTTCCATGACCAATTCGCCTCGTAATCGACTGTTCGCATCCGTCACAAGGCTCATGCGTCCGCGTCCGCCATGAGGAAATGGCGGGGCCGCCATTAGCGAGACCGTTCAGCTCCGCATTTGACGCAAGTCAAACCCGTCCCGGAAATCATCGACGGCTTACCCCAGCCCTTGTTCCGCCTCCGGCGACTCGATCTCCGAGCGGCAAAATTGCATTGTCGGGGTTGATGATGCGCTATCGTCGATGGGCCGGTCAAGGCGCAACGACCCATTGCCAACGACAGGAGCGCTGACGCCGGGCGTTTCGCGATTGAGCGCCTCGCAGACTATGCGGCCCGCAATTCCAAACAATCGATTCCAAACCGCCCGCGGCCGCCCGAGAGGCGAGAGGCGAGAGGCGAGAGGCGCGGCATAAAGCCACATTGCGAGGCGTTCCGAAGGGAATGTACGTATACTTTAGTATCAAACGCCTTCGAAGCCGATTCTCGTGACGCCCGATAGGCCCTGACCGTCAATCCGAGTGACGCATTTCTCCGCTATCGCCAGTTCTCGGTTAACTTGGGTTCATCGCCCTGCGGCTTAGTCGCCTGCCCTTGATCGCCTCGACGCTTGGCGCTCGTCGCCAGAGGGGTATTCATCGCAATGCCCAAGCATGTCCTGCGGCTCATCCTTCTGCTCGTCGGACTCGGCGTCGTCGCGATCGCGGCGCGAACTTTTCTCGTCGACAAGTCCTTTTACGAGTATGGGCACTATCGCGGCAATGCGGTGGCGGAGATCGCGCAGGACAAGCCCAAGTTCCAGGGCGCGGCCTATTGCCGTTCCTGCCACGCCGCGCAATTCGCAGAATGGTCCAAAGGCGTCCACGACAGCGCCGATATCGGCAAGGTGGTGAAATGCGAGGTCTGCCATGGCCCCGGTGGCGGCCGCGATCCCCAACACGGCTATATCAACGCGGCGACCGGCCCGATTCATCCCGACAACTTGAAGCTCGCCATTCCGAGCGACACCAGGGCGCTCTGCACGCTTTGCCACGAACAGATGCCGGGACGACCGCTGCAACAGGCCCAGATCGTGATCGAGGATCACGCGGGAACGCAGCAGTGCACGCTCTGTCATAATCCTCATTCGCCGCGGACAATTGTCGGCTCTCTCGCCGCGCCGGAACATCCGGGCGACGCGGCGGCGGGCAGAGACAAGGCCGACCAGTGCTCGGGCTGCCACGGCGCCGAGGGCGTCGGCGCTGGCCTTCCCGGCCCGACCCTCGCGGGACAGAACGAGGCCTACTTGGCCGCGGCGCTCAAGTCGTACAAGCGTGGCGCACGCAGCAATCCGATGATGTCGCCGATCGCCGCCGACTTGGGCGATCGCGACATCCAGGACATCGCCGCCTATTTCGCCAGCCTCAAATGCGAAGGCCCGCCGAACGCCGCCGAGCGGGTCGCGGCCGCGCACAAGGCCGGAGCGTCGGTATGCGCGAATTGCCATGGGGCGAACGGGATCGCTCGTGATCGCTCGGCGCCGAACCTTGTCGGGCAATCCAAGGATTATCTCTCCGACGCCCTGAAGGCTTACGCCAGCGGCGCGCGGCCGCATGTCGTCATGTCGGCGCTCGCCAAGGGCATGAGCGACGCCGATGCGGAGAAATCAGCGGCTTACTACGCCAGCGCCAGTTGCAAGTGAGACAGCGCGGAACGGCAGTTCCGTCTGGAGGACTTTCGAAATGGATGAAAAGGAACCGTTCGGGGAGCGCCAAGCTGCGCGCCGTTCCTTCCTCGGTCGCCTGGGAACTGCGGTCGCCGGCGGCGCCGCCGCGGTAGCTGCGAGCGTCCTGCCGCCCGAGCCAACGCGAGCCGCCGCGGACGCGCCTGCGATTCCCGCGATCCCGGGCTATGACTGGAGCAAGCATCACTGGGCCTTCGGCGTCGACGCCACGAAATGCATCGGCTGTCTGCGCTGCGTCGAGGCCTGCAAGGCGGAGAACGAGGTCGGCGCCGACGCTCATCACTTCCGCACCTGGGTCGAGCGCTATGTCTACCTCGACGGCGAGGACAGCGCGCGCGTCGACAGCCAAGCCGATCCCGTCAACATTGAGGCTTCCGGTTCCGAAGGGCGATATCGGTTCGCCAACCGCTATAAGGACGCCAAGGTCGACAAGGCCTTCTTCGTTCCCAAACTGTGCAACCACTGCACTCACCCTGCCTGTGTGCAGGTCTGCCCCACCGGCGCGACATTCAAGACCGACGACGGCGTGGTCGTGATCGATCATACCTATTGCATCGGTTGCCAATACTGCGTCCAGGCTTGCCCCTACGGCGCGCGGTTCTTCAACCCGAAGCTCAACGTCACCGACAAGTGCACCTGGTGCTATCACCGCATCACCAAGGGATTGCTGCCGGCCTGCGTCGAAGTGTGCCCGGTCGGCGCCCGCATCTTCGGCGATCGCAAGGACAAAGACAGTCCGATCAGCAAGTTCATCGCCAACAATCGGGTCGCGGTGCTCAAGCCCGAAACCGGCAACGCTCCCAATGTCTTCTATGTCGGCATCGACAAGGAGGTGAGTTGATGGACCCGCTTTTTGCGGCCGGGTCTTTCACCGGCTATGTCTACCCGAACGAGACCGTTTTGCCGTGGTCCGTGCTGATCGTCGTCTATCCCTACCTCACCGGGCTGGTCGCCGGCGCCTTCACGGTTTCGAGCCTGTATCAGGTGTTCGGCCTGAAGCAGCTTCGCCCGGTGGCGCATTTCGCCCTGCTGACCTCGCTTTGCTGCATGCTGTTCGTGCCGACGCCGCTGCTGCTGCATCTCGGTCATCCCGAGCGCGCGTTCAACGCCGTGTTCACGCCGCATTGGAGCTCCGCAATGGCCATGTTCGGCTATTTCGCCGGCTTCTATATCCTGCTGCTGATCGTGGAATCCTGGTTCGTGTTCCGGCCCTACATGGTGCAGCAGGCGCAGCGCCGGAAAGATCTGTTGGGCCGGATCTACCACGTCATGTGCCTCGGGTCCTACGATTTGTCGGACAAGGCGATGCGGTACGACCGGAAATGCATCTTCGCTTTGGCCGTCACCGGCATTCCCGCCGCTCACGGCCTGCACGGCTATGTCGGATTCATATTCGGCTCTCTCAAGTCGCGCGAATGGTGGTCCTCCGATCTCATGCCGGTCATCTTTCTGTTTTCGGCGATCATTTCCGGCACCGCGCTATTGATCGTTCTCTATGTGCTGTCCTGCAAGTTGCGCAGGGCGCCGATCGATATCCCCTGCGTGAAGGGAATGGGCTACACGCTGTGGGGTTTCGTCATGTTCACGCTGCTGCTCGAGGGGGTCGAATTCGGCAGCCTGATGTATAAGGCGCGCGAGGGGATCGACATGATCGTGCTGTTCGTGACGACCCGCCTGGTCATTCCCTTCTTCGCGCTGCAGTTCACCGTCGGCGCGGTGACGCCGATCCTCATCCTTTCCTTCATGTTCTGGCGGGGCGCTGCCGGACGGGCGCTGGTCGCCGGGATCACCCTGAGCGCCGTGTTGGTGCTCTTCAATGTGATCATGATGCGCTACAACGTCGTCATCGGCGGACAGGAGATCGCAAAGACCGGAAAGGGCTTGCTGACGTTTCCATGGGAGTTCTTCGGCAGGGACGGCGTATTGGCCGCAGGCTCGGTGCTGATCGCGCCGTTTCTCCTGTTGTTGGCGATGGTGCGGCTGCTTCCGCCCTGGGCGGACGGTCATGAGCAGGACAAAGCGCCGGCGTGAGAGCGAGAGGCAGGGCGCCTACCGCATGGTTTGCGAGGACGGCGACGTTTTCGAGGTCGCGATCCCCGCGTTCTCGCTCGACAGCCCGCAGGCGCGGCGGGTGCTGAACTGAACGCGCGCGCTCAGTTCATC
>Ga0181533_1001494_pt1 | contig 30145 bp, 21 predicted proteins | sample PEATcosm2014_Bin_45_FD_119772 | JGI IMG/M metagenome (GOLD analysis project Ga0181533, IMG submission 119772) | Peatland microbial communities from MTU Mesocosm Facility, Houghton, MI, USA - PEATcosm2014_Bin11_60_metaG | ecosystem: Environmental > Terrestrial > Soil > Wetlands > Peat | place...
CAGCGGCTCGGCGGCCCGCAGGATTTCGCCGACGCGAGAGAGCCTCCGGCCGGCCAATTCACTCAACTCGTCGAGGTTCGGTTTGACGATCCACGGCCTCGCCTTCAGGGCCAGGCGCAGCATCGGGCCGCTGGCGTCCACACAAAGCTTCGCGCCGCTCTTGCGGCAGAGGGTGAGCAGGCGCGCGTAGTCGGAGAGGCGCAAGCCCTCCGGACGACTGCCGCTGAACACCGCCCAGCGGACCTGGGCAACCTCGCCCGCGACGATTTTCCGCAGCCGATTCACGTCCGCTCGGCCGACACGAAGCTTTCCGGCGACCAGGTGCGTGTCCCTGCGGAAATCCCGCTCGATGATCGTGATGTTCTCGCGCGTGGGGCTCTCGACCGCAACGAATTCGGCCTGGACGCGGTCCTCTCGAAAGGAGGAGAGGAAGAACGCCTCATCCCGTCGTCCCACGAAGCCGGTGGCCACGAGCCTGTGTCCGAAATTGGAAAGGGAGTGGACAAGGTTGGCGCCCTTTCCGGCGGCCTCGACCATGAGGACCCGGCCGCGAATCATGCCGCCGGCTGTGAAGCGGGCGATCTCCAGCGTCCGGTCTATCGCCGGATGCAGACCGACTACGAGGAAGCGATCTCTGTGGTTCATACCGTGATCGAGGATTTCCGCGCGAGGTTTTCCGCCAGGAGCTCGCGCATCTTCTGAAGCCGTCCCTCGGCGAAAGGCCGGCCCGCGACATCAGGATACCTAGCGAGGAAATCCTCGATGACCCGGATTGCGGCCGGCACGTCCTTCTTGTACTCCACGAGCGTGTCGGCGATCGCGAAGGCGAGCAGCAGTTTGTCGTCAGGTTCCCTCTGTAGTTTCTGCGCATCCCTGAACGAAACGATCGCGTCATCCGGCAAGCCGGCCTCCAGGAACAATTCAGCCATGCAGCGGCGCGGGTCCGGGTCGTCCGGATACTCCGCCGCCGCTCGGTGATAAAGGAGAATGGCCTCCTGGTAGTCCTTTCGCTTCGCGGCCGCTTCGGCCCCTCGGAAGTTCGACGAAATCTTGGCGCTGTCCATGAGCCTCAGAGTGCGTCTCCGGCCGAAATTCTGAAAGATGAACCAGACCGCGAACGGCAACCACCAAATGCACGCCATGATGACGGAAAGCAGGTCTGCCCGAACGAGTGTCTTCGTCCGATATCGCAGCAGGAGGAGCAGCCCGGCGAGCAACGCGCATCCGCCCCATCGGAACGCGCGGCTGCGGGCGATTGCCTCAACGCGCCATACGCAGCCGGAGGCGGCGGCGCCAGTGATGCCGATGATCCAGAGCACACTATGGAGCTTCATTCCATGCCTCTCGCCATCCGCCCGCATTGCCGGCGACGCAGCACTCAGCGTCGTCCCGATTACTCATGAACGCCGGACACATCCAGGGGTTTCGGGGACTCAGGGCCGGCGGCCGTGGGAACGACGCCGCTCATGGTGAGCTGCTCCGGGCTCTTCATGCGTCGGCGCGCTTCGTCGCGCGTGATGACTCCCTGCAGGTAGAGCTGTTTGAGGCTCGCATCCATGGTGCACATCCCCTCGCGCGCGTGCGTTTCGAGGACCGTGTAGATGTTGTGGGTTTTGCCTTCGCGGATCAGGTGCGAGGCTGCGGCGTTGTTGCGCAGTAACTCGACGGCCAGGACGCGGCCGTGCCCATCCGCACGCGGCACCAGCCGCTGGGCGATCACCGCCAGAAGGCAGAGCGCCAGCTGCGACCGGATTTGGGCCTGCTGGTGCGGCGGGAAAACGTCCACGAGCCGGTCAATGGACTGCATAGCGTCGTTGGTGTGAAGGGTGGTGATGACCAGGTGGCCGGTCTCCGCAGCCGTCAACGCGGTGGAAATGGTCTCCAGGTCGCGGATTTCGCCGATCAGGATGACGTCGGGCGCCTGGCGCAGCACGTGGCGCAGCGCCGCCGCGAAACTCTTCGTGTCGAGGCCGACCTCCCGCTGCTCGATGACGGAGGTCTTGCTCTTGTGGATGAACTCCAGCGGGTCTTCCACCGTCACGATATGCGCGCGGCGCCGCTCATTGATGATGTCAATCATGGCCGCCTGGGTGGTGGACTTGCCGTGGCCGGTCGGGCCGGTGACGAGGATGAGTCCCTGCTGCGCCATACAGAGCTGCTCGATGACCGGCGGCAGACCGAGTTCGGCCAGCTTGGGCAGATGCTCCGGGATGAGCCGGAACGCCGCCCCGACGAACCCGCGCTGTAGAAAGATGTTCCCGCGAAAATGCTGCGTACCTTTGACGAAGAGCGAGAAATCCAATTCGTGCTCCGACTCGAACCGCGCGATCTGGCTGTCGTCGAGAATCCCGTAGACGAGCTGCTTGGTCTGCTCGGCCGTCAACGGGTCCCCCGCAACGAGCCGCATCTCTCCGTCAATGCGCAGGATCGGCGGCGAATCCGCCGTCAGGATCAGGTCCGACGCGCTTTTCTCTTGCGCGAATGCGAACAGTTCCGCAATGTCCATCGGTTGCTTTTCTCCTTTTCTATTTCACCGGGGCGGTTCCATTCCCCGGCGCCTTTTTCGGCTTCGACAAGTCCAGTGGAACCAGTTGAGCTATGCCCGACTGAATCGAGCGCGTCAGCGACAGCACCGGGTTCAGTGTCCACACCGGGTCGCTGTAATCGCCGCTGACCTTGACCGGGAACACGTTTCCCATGATCCACTCGGGCAGATCTAGCAGTTGCGAGACGAGCGGGATCCCCTGCAGCGCGTACGCCCTGAATTTGAAGTCCATCTGCTTGCCGTCCGGCTCCATGGTCCCGCTGCCATACAACGACAGGAGAGTGCCGATGAAGTTGAGTTTATTCGCGATCAGCGTGGAGCCTTTGATCCGGTACGTGAGTTCCATGTCGTGGAACGCCGCCGCCCCGAGCCTCTTGAGCTGCAGAAGATTCAGGACCGAGAGGATGCCGGGCAGCGCGCCGATTTGCCCTTCGCGGATCTCCATCGCGCCGGTCGCGCGAAAGTTCTGAGAATTGGACAAGCTGCCTTCGAACCTGCTCGCAGCGCTGAGCCATCCGCTCATTCCCTTGATATCCGTCCCCTCAATGATGTCACGGACGCTGGCGTCCGTGAGGAAGAGTTCGCCCCGGAACTCGTCGGCGGTGACATAGGCTTCGTCTGCGTCGCCCCGGATCGCCAGGCTGCCCTCCAAGCGCCCACCGAAGCAGTCACCTGCGACGTCTTCAAGCCGCAGCACGCCGCCGCGCGAGAAGAAAGTCCCGCGGAGGCCTTCCGTCTGCACGCCTCCCAGGCTTGCCCGGGCCACGTCGAACCGCCCCCGAATGAAAAGCTTCCCGGGTTCGTCTTCCGTCGCTTCCTCCACCTTGATATCGGCCACCGTCAGTTTCAACGGGATACCGGCTTCCAGGGAAAACTTCGGGAGGGTGGCGTCGAACGTGAAAACGGATTCTTCCTGGCCGAGCTTCGGGTCATCGTAGAACTGAATGTCCAGGTCCAGGTTGATCGTTCCCTGGGGCTTGAGCGAATCCCAGAGTTTCAGACAGGATGGCGGCATCGCGTTGCGGACGTCCTGATTGAGCACGCCATCCATGGCGCGGATGATCACGCGGCGGCCTGGCATCTCCTTGTACTTGCCCTTCCCGATCGTCACGCCGATCTGCGACGACCCGTTCATGCCGCTGAATTCAGCGCCCTTCAGTTCGTCGTCCCCGATCTCCACCCGGCCGAACAGGTGTTCAACCGGGTAAGGGAAATCCACATAAGCCATGTGACCGTCGCGCAGGTACACCAGTGTCCGGGTATGTGTCTGTGCGGCGGCGCCCTCGGCGCGTTCCAGGTGGAAGTCAACGTCCAGAATCCCGCCGACGGCGCTTTCATCCAGCTCCTGCGTGATCGAGGCCGGCAGCAGGTCGTGCAGCTTCGGCTCCAATTGCAGGTCCGAAATGCGCACCGAGAAATCCCTCGCTGCGCCTTCGGCGAAGTTGAACGTCGTCGGCGGCATCTCGATCCTCGCGCCGCCCCATCGGGCCGACGCCTGCGAGAACGACAGCGCGTCGCCGCCGCAGCGGAAGCTCACGTTCAGGATCAGCGGGTAGCCGAGTCGGTCCTGCCAGAGCGTCAAGTCCCGTGCGCTCACCTCCACACTCGATTGAACTTCCTTCTCTCCTTTCGCACGGGACAGTTTGAGCGAGCCATCCACCTGCCCGGTGATCTTCGCGTCCAGCAGGTATTCCTTCAGCCACGCCGGAATCTGATCCAGGCCCTCCTGCGGGACCATCTCCTTGAACAGACCCTCGACCTTGCACCCGTACGCGCTGCCGGCCAGTTCGAAAGGCCCGTCCTTTTCGAGCGAAGCCAACCCCGAGGTGATGACGAAAGGCGCCTCGCCGTACCTGCCCGTGACGCCCTGGGCGTTGATTTCCTTCAGGTTGAAAGCCACGCGCCCGCGAATATTCGTCAGCGACGTCGGACCCGAAACATGCAGCATCGGAAGCTTCACGCTCGCATTGTGGAGCTGCGCGTCGCCTTCGATTTGCAGCGGCGGCTCGTTGGCCGGATCCCAGGCCAGGGTGGCGTCAATGTCCATCGTCCCGTCGGGTGCAAACGAGTCCCACGTCGGAACCGCCGGTGGCGGAAGAAGGTCCCGGATTTCCGGGCCGAGCTTGATGCCAATCAGTCGCAGGTTCCCTTGAACCCGGTCGTTCACACCGGAATTATGAATCTCGATGCGAATCTTTCCCAGGATGCTCTCGGGCACGCTGAACTCCGACCACCACGCGCCCGAATTCACGTCCCAGGCGCGAAGGTTGCCCTCGATGCCGGTGAACTTCATGTCGGGGATGCGTTTCTGCGGCCCGATGTTGCTGATCTGCACCTCGCCGCCGACGACGTTCACCCGCGGCATCGGCGCGCCTGTCGTCTTCGGCAGATGGATCCGGCTCAGGAAAGGCCAGTGGCCCGCTTCGTCCAGCTCCAGGTTGATTTGCGGATGTTCGACTTGGATCGCCTTCAGCACAAAGGAACCGCTCAGCAACGCGCCCCACCTTGGAAGCAGCGTGACCGCTTCAATCTTCGCGACCGGCTGCGCGGTCTCGGCACCAGAGCCCTCGATCCGGATTCCCTTCACCACAATACCGTGCTCCAGCGCGAATTGCGCCTCGGCGACGGAGATACGGCCCTCGATCATCCCGGCCAAGTTCGATTCGGCCAGGGCGCGCAGACGCGTCGGCGAGAGGAAAATACGCCAAGCGACGGCGGCGCCGATCGCGAGGACGACCAGTCCCCAGATCACCCACCGAACCCACCTGAAACGGCGCCTTCGGACCTCAACCGCCACTGGCTCATGTCTCCCGAGCGGGGGCGCTTCGCCGCCGCCAGGCCCGGACCGACTCCGCGCCTGATGCAGCCAACAGGATCACAAAGGGCATTACGGGCGTGCGATATCTCACCGAGCCGACAAAGACCATGTGCAGCAGTGTAAAGTACGCGACCGGCGAGAGCAACAACAACAGCAATGCGATTTCCCGCTTTCGCTTCAGGATGCCCACGCAGGCGAGAAGAATTATCGGCACCCAGGCGCAAATGTTGACCAGAATACCCAGCGGTCGCCGGTACGGCCCGTAATTGGGCAGAGGGTTCCAGAACCGCGCGAATTTCTCGACGGCCAGCGCGCAGAACCGGCCCGGATGCTCACGGATATACTGAAGCGCGGCGTTCTTGAAGAACTGGTTATTCTCGTATTCGCCCATCGGCCGGCCGCCCCGTTCCTTGACCCAGTCAATGCGGTCCATCGCCGGCCCGCCATCGGCGTAGGGCGAGTTCGCTTCGTAGAGCGACTCGCCAACCTGCAAGGTCGTCGGGATGAATCGCCCGAAGATTCCATAGTTCCGCACAATCCAGGGCAGCATCACCAGCGCCATCACGACGGTCATCGTTCCCCATGCCGCCATCGCCTCGAGCTGATGTCCGCGCCGAGCCAGCCAAATCGGCAACAGGAAAAGCGGGAAGAGAAGCAGGGAACTCCTGAGACGGACGAGCAGCCCGAGCAACACGCCTGCGACCACTGAAACGAGCAGCGTCCGCGATGTGGATCTCCCGAGCGCGTCCGTGCACTCAAACAGGAACAGCATCAGCGCCACGAGCCCCAGCGTGAACAGCGTCTCGGCCAGAAGCAGTCCTGTGAAATAGACGAAGAACGGGTAGATCGCCGCGATGCACCCGGCGACGATGCCTGCCGCGTCGCCGTAGAGCCTTCGCCCGAGCAAAGCCAGCAGCACGCACATGGCCGAGTCCGCCACAGCTTGAACCAGGTAAATCCCTTGCGGCCGTTGCAGTCCCACCGAATGGCACGCCGCCAGGAAAACCGGATAGCCCGGCGCGCGCGAGGCCTGCCGGTTTGAGTCCTCTCGGAACCCCTTGCCGGCCAGCCAATTGCGGGCGATGGAATCGTAAGTCGCCGCGTCAGGAAAAATCAGAACCTCCCCGCGCGGCGCCGCGAAAGCCACAAACGCCGCCCGTACTGCGAGGGCTGCTGTAAATAGCAGACACAGCGAATACCGCCCAACTCGCAAGGAGTCGTCCTTACTCGAAGCCATCTATCCCTTTGCGCTATTATTCTCATGGAGTGCAGCCACAAAAGTCAAGATTAGGCGGCGGCGGGGAGCGTAGGATTCGATCCGCATTGACCTTATGCTGCCCTCGGCCCTCACTCGACGTATCCCACGCTCGTCGGCGATTTGGCAAACCGCGCGTTTACCGATATAATCCTCCACTCGACCGTTCTTGAGTCAAACGGAGAAGAGAAATGCCATCCAGAACTTACAATTTCACCGAGATCGAGCAGAAATGGCAGCAGTACTGGGAAGAGAAGCAGACTTTCCAAGCCGCCGGGCCGGGCGATCCGGGTTTTACGCCGGGCAAACCGAAGTACTACGTCCTCATCGAATTCCCGTATATCTCGGGCGAAGGGCTCCACGTCGGCCACCCGCGCAGCTACAGCGCGCTCGACGTCGTCGCCCGCAAGCGGCGCATGGAAGGATACAACGTCCTGTACCCGATCGGCTGGGACGCATTCGGGCTGCCGGCGGAGAACTACGCGATTAAGACCGGTCAGAACCCGCGCGACGTGACCATCAAGAACGTGGCCAATTTCCGCCGCCAGCTCAAGCGCATGGGCTTCTCCTTCGACTGGTCGCGCGAAGTGGATACGACCGATCCGGCGTATTACAAGTGGACGCAGTGGATCTTCCTCAGGCTCTTCGAAAAGGGCCTCGCGTACAAGGCGGAGATTCCGATCAACTGGTGCAGCTCATGCAAGGTTGGGCTGGCGAACGAGGAGGTCGTCGGCGGCGTGTGCGAGCGGTGCGGCGGCGCGGTCGTCCGGCGCATGCGCAAGCAGTGGATGCTGCGGATCACCGCCTACGCCGAGCGCCTGCTCGCCGACCTGGATACGGTGGACTTCCTCGAGAAGATCAAGATGCAGCAACGCAACTGGATCGGCCGCTCGACCGGCGCGGAGGTCGAGTTCCCTATCGTGGATTTGCCGGGCGGTTCGATGCGGATCTTCACGACGCGGCCGGACACGCTCTTCGGGGTGACGTACATGGTCCTCGCGCCGGAGCACCCGCTCGTCGGCAAGCTGCTGCCCGGCTGCACGAATGCGGCAGAAGTCCGCGCGTACATCGAGGCCGCCGCGCGCAAATCCGACTTCGAGCGGACGGAGGTTGCCAAAGAAATCACCGGCGTCGAAATGAAGGGTGTCCGCGTTCTCAACCCGGCGACCCGGTCCGAAGTGCCGGTCTGGGTGGCCGACTACGTCCTGATCTCCTACGGCACCGGCGCGATCATGGCCGTGCCCGGCCACGACGAGCGCGACTGGCGTTTCGCCCGCAAGTATGGCCTGCCCATCGTCGAGGTCATCTCCGGCGGCAACGTCGCCGAGGCGGCGTTTGTGGATATCGAGAAGGGCACGCTCGTGAACTCCGGCCCGCTCAACGGCCTGCGGCCTGACCAGGCCATCGTGAGAATGACGGAGATCATCGAGCGCGAGGGCTACGGCGCGGCCGCCGTGCAATTCAAGTTGCGCGACTGGGTCTTCTCACGGCAGCGCTATTGGGGCGAGCCGATCCCGGTCGTGGATTGTCCAAAGTGCGGCTGGGCGCCGCTGCCGGAAAGCGAGTTGCCGCTCACGCTGCCGCAGGTCGAGCAATATCAGACCAGCGCGACGGGCGAGTCGCCGCTTGCCCTGATCACCGACTGGGTCAACACCACCTGCCCGAAGTGTGGAGGTCCGGCGAAGCGCGAGACCGACACCATGCCGCAGTGGGCCGGATCATCATGGTACTTCCTCCGCTACACCGACCCTCAGAACGACCGGGCGCTGGCGAGCCGCGAGCGGTTGAATTATTGGACGCCCGTGGACTGGTACAACGGCGGCATGGAGCACACGACGCTGCATCTGCTGTACTCGCGGTTCTGGCACAAGTTCCTCTACGACATCGGCGTGGCGCCGACCTCCGAGCCGTACAAGAAGCGCACCTCGCACGGTCTCGTCCTCGGCGAGAACGGCGAGAAGATGTCGAAGTCGCGTGGGAACGTCGTCAACCCCGACGAGATGGTGCAGAAACACGGCGCGGACGCGTTCCGGCTCTACGAGATGTTCATGGGCGCCTTCGACCAGCCGATTCCCTGGTCCACGAGCGGGCTGAACGGGATGGCGCGCTTTCTATACCGGGTCTGGGAACTTCAGGACAAGGTCGCAGCCGACGCCCCCGAGAATGAGGTCGCCGAGCGCCTGCTCCACCAGACGATCAAGCAGGTCGGCGAGCGCATCGAGGCGATGAAGTTCAACACCGCCATCGCCGCGCTGATGACGCTGGCGAACCAGTTCGGGTCACAGGAGCGCATTCGGAAGGATCATTGGCAGACGTTCCTGACGCTGCTGGCGCCCTTCGCGCCGCACATCTGCGAGGAACTCTGGCAGACGCTCGGACATGGCCGCAGCCTGGCGTATGAGCCCTGGCCGCGGTTCGATCCGGCCATGCTGCGGGAAGAGGAGATCGAGATCCCCGTCCAGGTCAACGGCAAGCTCCGCTCCAAGGTGCGGGTGCCGGCCGGCGCAGCCCCTGAAAAAGTCCGAGAGATCGCCCTGGCCGATGAGCGCACGCAAAGCTCGCTGGCCGGCAAGCCCGTCAGGAAGGTAATCATCGTGCCCGGGCGGATGGTGAATATCGTGACCGGCTGATCCATGGCTTCCCTCCGTCAGCCCCCCGGATCAGTACAGCACCGGCGTTTCCTCTTCCGGGCTGCCCACGCGCGCGTCTTTGACGATGCGCAGGGATTGCCTCAACCGCTCCTCCAGTTCCTCGGCACCGACCGTGCCGTTCACCAGGGCAGCCTCGAGGTCCGACAGGCTCTTTTGCACGGCCCTCATCCGGTTGCGGTGAAAGCGTGAACGCGCCTCGATGCAGTCCAGCATGTCGTTGAACTTCTCGGCGAAATCCTCAATATAGTCTCCTTCACGCAGTTGGACTCGGTCGTAGTGGCGCCCTTGCGAAACCTGCAAGGCCACCTCGCCCAAGCGGTGCAACGGGCCTGCCACGCGGTGCGACACGATGCGCGCCGCAACGAGCGCGACGATGCCGAAGATCACCGCCAGCGCTCCAGTCGTCAGGAGAATGCGCAGGCACACGCGCCAGAACATTCCGTCCGGGCTCGCGCCGCGCATGGACGAGACGATCCCGCCCAGGATCGGCGACCAGAGCGGAAGCAGCGCCGCCCACGCTGCGGCCGTCCCCATAAGGGCCGGCACGGCAACAAGCCACAGTGCCTTGCACCCACGAAGGTTCGGGAGAATCCAGTTCTGCGACCGCCGCGGCGCCGTATCTGGCAGGCACATAGTGGCCCGCCCGCTCGATATAGTGGACGACATGGCTGTTCTTCCTCTTGAGAAGATGGATGACGGCCGGTTTCAAGAAAGCAAAGAGTGTGCCGTTCGATTTCGATGCCCAGCGATAAAGCAGGCAGACCATGAATGCAGCCGGCGCAGCCGGTTGCCCCGCATAGCCGCAAGCAACTGAGTCGCAATGACTTATAAAATTAAACCAGCCGGAAGAGAAGGGCCAGTTTCATCAAGATGCGGCCCCGTTTGCGACACCGAAAAGCGGGAAACAGCTGGTGTTTTCGGTTAATGCCGTCCGATTGTGATACAGCGATACGCAGTTTGGCGCGCGCAATTGCGCGGCGGCCATCGGCAGGCTCACTATCGTATTCCCCTCGGCGAGGGACCGCTCTTGACTTAAAGACGGTTATGGGTGTCCGGGGAACTTCGGACATGACGGTGGCGGAGTGAACAGGAGATAGACGGCCCGGGGCGCGGTGTGTCGCCGCGTCCCCGGGAGCGGCCGGCCTGCTGCGCCGACGGACACATCATCGCGTCTGCCAGACCAGCCGCCTTTTACCGTCAAACTAACATGCGTTGATGGCTTCACCTGCTTATGTCGAGTAAAGCTCCGCAAAGGTTCGGTCAGGACTTCGCTTTTTCCTCTCGAGCTTCGAGAACAGCGAGGACGAGATCCTGCTGCCTGGCCAGAGTGGCCCGGTGTTTCTCTCGGGCGAGCGCACCAGCGGCGGCCTCCAGCGGCACGTCGGCCGCCCAGTCCCGGAGGAGTTCGGCCGTGCGGCGGCGTACGCCTCTTGCCAGGTCCCCAAGGTGGGGAACGATCAGCGGCACGAACTCACGGCGCTTCCGCTCGTCGCCGACTTCCAACGCCAGGAGAGCAGAGGCGGCGCATCCTCGCACCCCCTGATTCGAATCGCTCAGGCAGGCCCGGAGCATTTCCACAACCGGTTCAGGAGCAACGCCCGATTGCCGAATCATGATCGCTGCCGTGACCCGCGCTCGCCAGTCCGGAGACTGAAGAGCGCGAACCAGTCCCTCTGCGCCTCTGGCGCCGATCCGCCTGAGTTCCGCGGCGATGTTCGGCCATTCCTCCAATGGAGGCTCCGGGCGCGCCACAAGCGCAAAGACCTTTTGCGCAAAGTCCTCTTTGGGAACCTCGGCTTTGAGCCTGTCCTCAACCATGTTGAGCATCTCCTTCCGCAAGCTCTTCCGCGCGTCGTGCAGGCGCCGCTTAACGCTGCTGACCGGCGCGTCCGCCATCATCGCGATGTCCTGGACCGAGTAACCGTTGACATAGAACAGGGTCAGCGTCTCCCGTTGCTTCATCGGAAGCCTCGAAATCGCCGCCATCACCTGTTCCTGCAACTCCTTTTTCTCCATGCCGGCCTGTGGAGAGGAGGCGCCGCTTGCCAGATTCCCCGCACGATGGAGCGACAAGTCCTTCTTTCTGCGGCGCAGGAGATCAATGCTGCGATTAATGGTGATCGAGCGCAGCCAGGCGCCTAAGCGCCCGGGGTCTTTCAGCTTAGCCAGACGCTGAAACGCCTCGACGAAAACCTGCTGCGCAATATCCTCAGAATCGTGGAAATCACCCACCCGCGAGAAAGCCACGCCGAACACGGCGTGCTGATACCTCTCCATAATCGGCTTGAAGCCTTCGGCACCCTTGGCCAAAGCATCGGAAACGAGTTCGTGATCTTCTTTCATTCAGGCAGTCCGGTTGAGCGTTCTAAAAAGCTGACGAAGGGAAGGCAGGAAAGGTTCGGTTGAGCCACCTTTTATTGTTGACCATACCAGCGTTCGACTGGCCGAAACCCAGGCCAAATGCGCAGGAACAGTGGTTTGGAAAATAGAGGAAAACAGGGGCAGGCCCCGTTTTTCGGTATCCTGGTTTAGCTGCTTGCACTTCATTTTTTCGACTTGTCCTTCTTCGCGGGCCGTCCACGCCGCAATGGACGGACACGGCGACCGAACGCCTTCTCGAACTACGACAACGCACTGTCGCTCGCCGGCGGCCATCGGGGTTCAGTTTATTTGCGGGTCACGCGCACGGCTTCCTTCGGCAGGCGGAGGCGCTTCCTGAGGCAGAGGCCAGGACGGGGTAGAAGCTACGGGGTGAGAGAATATCGAAGACGCATCGAGCCCCTGCTCACGGCTTTTCCAGGCCATATTCCTCGAGCTTGCGGTAGACGGTCGAACGCGAAACGCCCAGGCGATTCGCCGCTTCGGTGATGTTGCCATCCGTCACGTGCAGCGCCTGGCGGATGAAAATCTCCTCGATGCGTTCGAGCGGGACGATCTGGCCCTTCTGGAGCGCGTCCAGCAACTGCCTGATTTCCTGATCCACGCTGCCGGCTGCGCCGGGCTCCGACGCGGCGGCATCCTTCAGGCCGAGGTGCACCGGCTCGATCGTCCCCTCCGCTGCGAGCAGCGCGGCGCGCTTGAGCGTGTTCTGCAGCTCGCGCACATTCCCCGGCCACGCGTATGCGCTCATCGCCGCCAGCGCGGCCGGAGAAAGCTTCGGCGCCTCTTTGCCGGTCTCGGCGGACGCCTTTTGCAGGAAATAGCGCGCCAGTTCCTCGATGTCCTTCACTCGCTCACGCAGCGCAGGCAGTTGGATCGGGAACACGCTCAGCCGGTAAAAAAGGTCCTTGCGGAACCGCCCGGCGGCCACTTCCTTGGTGAGGTCCTTGTTGGTCGCCGAGATAATCCGCACGTCCACCCGGATCAGCTCATTGCCGCCGATGCGGCGGAACGTGTGGTCCTCGATCACGCGCAGGATCTTCGCCTGCGTCGCCGGCGGCATTTCGGCGATCTCGTCGAGGAACAACGTCCCGCCGTTGGCCATCTCGAACTTGCCCTTGCGGCGCTCGACCGCGCCGGTGAACGCGCCGCGCTCGTGGCCGAACAGTTCGCTCTCGAGGAGCGTCTCCGGGATCGCCGCGCAGTTGACTGGGAAAAACGGGCTCTTCCGCCGCGGCCCTCGATAGTGAATGGCCATCGCGACCAGTTCCTTGCCCGTGCCCGTCTCGCCCTGGATCAGCACCGGCACGTCGCTCGCCTTGACGATCTCAATGTTCTCGAAGACATTGCCGATCTTCTCGGAAGAACCGACGATCTTGCGGAAATTCGGCTCCTCGCGCAGCCCTCCTTCCAGCGAGATCGGCCTCACCAGAGTCCCGCGACGAGCGACAAGCGACGAAATCAACCCAACCAGCTTCTGCGAATCCACCGGCTTCGCAATCCAGTCGAAAGCCCCCTTCTCGATCGCGCGGGCCACATCCTTCATCTGGCTTCGGTCCGCTAGGACCACCACCGGCAGCGCAGAATCAATGCCCCGCAGCGCCTGGAGAGCCACCAGCGCCTCGGGCGGGTTCTGCATGTCCACCAGCGCCAGGGCGTGATGATGGTCGCGGAAGAGCGTCTCCGCTTCCGTCTGCGACCCGGCCGCCTCCACGCGAAAACCGCCCGCGCTCAGCGCGCCCGTCAGACTCTGGAGATCCTTCCCGTCACAGGATACGACGAGGATGAGGGATTGCTCGGAAAACGCCATTGCCTCCTCCACTGGGCTTGAAGGAATCTGCGTTGAGCCTTAGTCCAACGGCACGACTGTACCAGAATCCGACAACTTGTTCAAGCCGCAAGCAAACGCCGACTTGTCCGCCGTAGCCTTGGCGAAGGCGGATTGCCGAATGTAACTTAATGAACGGCAATCGGCATTCGGAAATTTCCTTGACTGGCGTCAGGGCGAAAAGTATACTCGGCCCTGTTGCATAGGTAAGGCCGCGCAATGACGGCAGCGGACGGCGGATGGTCCCGATGACGGAAGCAGGGCTCCACTGTGGCGGCCCGCCGTTTGCAGGGTTCGCGCCGCCCCGTTTGATTGAGAGGAAGCCGGTATGGCCAAGGGCAAGGTGAAGTGGTTCAGCGATCAGAAGGGGTACGGCTTCATTACCCCGGATGACGGCACGCCGGACGTGTTCGTCCATCATTCCGCAATCCAGGGGAGCGGCTTCAAGAGCTTGGCGGAGAACGACATCGTCACCTTCGATGTCGAGAAAGGCGAGAAGGGCCCCCGCGCGGCGAACGTCGTCAAGGTAACGTCATAATCCGGCGGACCTCATCATAGCGGACCGTTCCCGCCCCGCGGGAACCGAATGACCGCTCCGGCGCAATGCAACGCCCGGAGCGGTCATTTCGTTTCCGCGGAGCGCCCTACTCCACGTAAATCATCTTCCGCGTCATCCCGCCGTCGGCCACGAAGTTCGCGCCCGTGATGAAGCCCGCCTCGGACGAGACCAGGTACGCCGCGAGCGCGGCGATATCTTCCGGCGCGCCCACCCGGCCTGCGGGATGTTGCGCGTGGTCCGCCTCGGAGAGCGCCGGCGGCCTTCTCCCGCGACGCTTCCGCCACGCGCTCACCTCGATCCAGCCCGGAGAAATGCAGTTCACCCGCACCTCCGGCCCCAGCGAAACCGCCAGGGCGTGCGTCAGCGCCACGATGCCCCCTTTCGAGGCCGAATACGCCTCCGTGTTCGGCTCCGACATGAGCGCGCGCGTGGAAGCGATATTGATGATCGCCCCGCGAGACTTTCTCAGGTGCGGCGCGGCGTGCCGGGAGAAGAGGAACGCGCCCGTCAGGTTCACCGCGAGCACGCGGTTCCACTCCTTCAATGTCAGTTCGGTCATCGGCTTGCTGATCCCGATGCCGGCGTTATTGACCAGGACGTCAAGCCGACCGAACAGGCCGACCGCCCTCCTCACCGCGCGCCGAGCGGTCGCCTCGACGCCCACGTCGCCGGGCAGGAACGCCGCCTCGCCGAGCGAGGCGAACTCTTTTCGAGTCTCCTCGCCCGCCTCCGCGTCCACGTCCACCAGCGCCACGCGCGCGCCCTCCACCAGGAATCGCCGGGCTATCCCCTTGCCGATCCCCTGCGCGCCGCCGGTAATCAGGGCAACACGCCCCTTCATCGCATTCACTTCTTCCACCTCAATTTGAATCCTGGCGCAGCCGGAAAACTCTACGCTTGCCGTACTCAGAATGGCAGCACAGGGTCTCCTTGATCACACCGGTCTTATCCGTAGTGAAAGACCACGATCTGGTGCCCGGTCATTTCCGGAATCGTCACGCATATGGCGCCGCCGGCTTTCTTCGCAGTCAGGGTCCGCTTCGCGAGCGGCAAGCTCACGCGCTGAATCGGTTGCGGTACTCGCAGGCTTACCTGGACGTTTCGCAGCGGCACCATGTCCTCGATCACGAGGCACCGCCCGCGCTGGAGCGGCGGGGAGTAGAACAGATGCGCCACGTAGCGCTTTCGGCCGGGTTGATGCAAAAGGTTCACGCGGCCGGCGCTCGGCAGCGTGACAGCGAGCAGTTGCCTGCGATAGATGCGCCGAAGCGCGTTCACGAACAACTGGCGGTGCAGGCGCAGCCCGTGCTCCAGGTATAACGCCCCCACCGGATGGGCCAGGGAAACGGTCCTTCCGAATTGGAAGACGCCGGCCTGCTCGGCCGGCTTCAGCCGGTTCGGCGTGTTCTGGTGGGAGCAGTAATGCTCGTAGGTGCGCGAGAAGAAGGGCTCGTAGATGCGCGCCAGGACTTTGGCTTGACCGGTTTTGAACCGTGGCGCGGCCGCGTAGTTCAGAAATGGCGACGCCACGAGACCTCGCCTGATTTCCCGGCCCGCGGCCAGATAGTCGCAGTCGAACCGGCCTGGCCCCATGTACCGGGCGCCGATGTCCAGCAGGACCTCATCGGTCCCCGGTTCCAGTGCGCTTTCACCCAGCACCAGTAATCCGCCGCCGAGTTCAACGAATCGCCGAATGCGCGAGGCCGAATCGCGGTTGAGCATCCGTCCGCCGGTCAGAATCAGCGCGTCGAAACGCGCGAGATCATCACCGTCCGCCACGACTTCGAAATCGATCTGGTTCTCCATGAGCATGTTCGCCACGCCCCGGTCGTGCGATGCCGGCTCCCTGGAAAGCATGATCCCGAGATTCGCCAGGGGCATGCCATCCAGGCCGTACTGCTCGATCTGCTTTACATACTTGTAAGCGACGCCGATATTCCGATAGGTCGAAAGATCCATCTCGCCTGAGGGGTGCAGTTGATCCCCGAAGCTGCATCGCGCGCCGAACCCCACCATGCAGGCGGCTTCGAACTTCAGGGCGTCCGGGTGCTTGAACCCGCCGAACTCACCCCACCAGGTGTGGAACTTGCCGCTCATGGCCAGCATATCCTTCCCGCTACGGGCGAAAAACTTGCTCCGCAGAGGGAATTTGTCATACCCACCCCACATGGACATGGTGGGCAGGTCTTCGAGCTCGAAATGAGTATTCAACGCCTTGATGGCCTCCGGCGTATCCAGTTCGGCCATTCCGTTGAAGAAGATCGTCGCGTCGGGGTGATCGCGGTGCGTGATCTCGCGGCATGCGGACATGAACGCCGTCCACTTGGCGACCGAATATTCCCGGGCCTGCGCGTCGTCGGCCGGGTCGAGTCCTCGCGCCGCCATCCCGCCCCGGCAGTTGACGCAGAAGCAGATTGGCCGGGTCGGATTGCAGATGTCGTAGAAGAAGCCGTCCACCGGGTAGCGCGAACAGATCTCTCGGGTGAGGTCAAGGATGTGCCGCTTGTATTCGCCGCTCGGGCAAAGAGAGTCCCACGAGCACTCCGGACGGCGGTCGGCGGGCTTGGCGTTGCGGTCCGTATTGACCGAGACGATGCTCCCGCTCCTGTCGCGTACGCACCATTCCGGGTGCGCGGCGCTGTCGCGGACGCTCCAGCCGACGGTGATATAGATCGGCGCGCGGACGCCGATCGCGTGGCTGGCTTCGATCTGCCGGCCCATGAGGTCGAACTTGAGATGCGGATGCATCGTGCCCGACTGCGTAGGATAATAGCAGTTGCCGTGGTGGCATTTGGCGAAGACGGTGATCGAATTCAGGTGCGCCGCTTTCAGCGCAGTCTGCCACTGCCGTTTGTCGAACTTCCGCCCGATCTTCTCGATCTGCTCCGACGTGTGAAAGTCCAAGTGAACCTGCCGCGATGCGATGTGCATGTCCGGTTCGCCCTCCCATTCCACGAACAGCCGAACTGGCGCGCCCTTGCGGGACGCCGTCCCATGCGTCTTCGGGTTGCCGATGGACTCGTTACTTTCCGGCCGCGGCCACGCGTCGGAAGTGCATGATCCATTCCGCCGTCCAGACGCCGTCCCAACCCCCCGGATCGAAGTTCGCCTCGAAGATCTTCTGCAGCGTCGGGTCATACGGCGTCAGCGCGTACCATAGCTGTCCCGGCGAGACGTCCGACGCGCGCCGCCGGCCGTCAATCCGCTGGAATTTCGCGTTCTTGATTTCCTTGTCCCACATGAAGTCCCGGTTCGTCGCGATGAAGCGGGCCATGTCCTCCTGCGTGAAGACCAGCCCATGCTCGTATGCCGGGACGATCCCTTCCAGGTCGTCGGCATAGTACCCGCCGCTCGGGTGCACCCCTACCCAGTGCTTGATCGAGCCGTCCGGATTTTTGTCCCACGGAACGCCCACGTCCCAGTAGTTCCAGACGTAGTACTTCCCGTCCTCGCGCGGCCGCAGGCGCGATTTCATCACGCGGAACCACTTCTCGGCCCGGTCCCGGTAGATCGGCTTCCGCGTCACGTCGTACATCGCCAGGAGCCACTTGGCGATCTGGTTCTCCTTGTTCGCCGGCAGCGAGTTGCCGTCCGTGAACCGCTGGTCGTATCCGTCGGTCCATTGCCCTGTCTTCTGGTCAATCCCGAACGGCGGGACGACCCAGATTCCGCCCTCTTTCGGATCGGAACCGCCGACGAGATTCGTATCGCGCCAGGCCCCGCGCGAATTCCATTTCTCAAACGTCCGTTCGCAGAACTGCAAATACTCCTCCGCCTTCGCGCCGTATTTTTCCTTCAGTGCCGGAGTCTTGAGGATCTCCCCAGCCATCATCGCCACGGGGCGCAGGAACATCGCGTCGGACACCATCGTGTCCGTGTAGCGCGTCCGCATCCCGCGCGGAAGATATTCGAGCACGCCATCGTCCTCCGCCTTCGGCCATCCGATGTACCCGTCCGGTTCCTTCACCCCGCGCTTGAGCACCGCGTCGGTCCAGTCTATCAGCCGGTCCATCCACGCGCGGTCGCCCGTGGCCATGTAGCCGAAGTAGAACGCGTTCAGGTACGGGCTGACTCCCCAGCCGATGGATTCTCCCATCAGTGTGTCGCAAGGCCGGCTCCGGCCGATATCGTGCAGGACGTTCTGCTCCCAGCGCTTCAACCAGTCCTTCTCGAGCGCCGAGTCCAACCCCGCCGTCGGCTTCACGGTTACGGCGGTTGTGACGTCCGCCGCCGCGCCGTTCGGCTCGCCCTGGCCGAACGAAATCCCGCAGGAGATCCAGGCGATGAGCACTCCCAGTCCCATCCCAGGAAACAGCCCGCGCGCGCCGCACCGGCAAAGTACGTCCCGCATATCGGCCCTTTCGACCAAAAAAGAGTATCCGCCTGTCCTGAATGCGACCTTCGCCATCGGCCGGCGTATGCTGCCGCTTCCGGTCCTTCTTGTCAAGGGTACCTTCCGGCGACCGCACCGCGCAATCGGCAATGCCTCTGAAACATCCGACAGGACGAGACTGAATCAGCCGCATCACCTGCCGCCGGAGGGCGGCAAGATTTGAGCTTCTCTCTTAGCTCTTCAGCGTCCTGACGGCTCTGCAGACCTCCGGGTCATTCGTCGGATGCCTCGTCACGGCTTCCGTCGTGGCTTGCCCCTTCAAGAATATCGAGCTGCCGGAGGAAACGATTGGCGGTGTCAGTCATTCTCTTACATGCCTCCATGAAGGACGGGGTTCCTCTTGACTCAGTTCCGTCCAGAAACGCGCTGTTGGACATTGCACGGTGCGCAGGTTACAGTACCGCAATGGGTCGCTGAGAACTTGCTCAATTCAGGATAGGAGCGCAGGCACATGAGAACGACTCTCGGACCTGTGGGTGTGACCTTGGCGGCGGTGATGGGGCTGGCGACCGTGCGCGCGGGCGGGGCCACGGCCTTGGCGCAGGAAGAGCGCTCGCCGGAGGCCCTCTTCCAGGAGATCCTCCGCGACACCACTTCGGCCATCGCCACGGACGGCCCCGGCGAACTGTTCGGCTGGAAGTTCACCTACTATGCCGGCGGCTTCGTGGCGGGCTACCAGCGTACGAAGGACACCGCCTGGCTCGATGGCGCCCAGAAGGCCTTCGAGTACTGCATCGGCAAGATGCGCACCGGCCCCGATGGCTACAAGGGATGGGTCGGCGAGGACCAGACTGACCGCGGCACCTGGGCCGACACGCACGTGGGCGATGCAATCATCGTCGCGCACATGCTGAGTTTTTCCGAACTCGTCCTGAAAGACCCCGAGCTGAAGAAGAAGTACGGCGAGGCCGCCGAGAAATACGTGGACTTGGCCAGGCGCGATCTCTTCGAGAAGTGGGAGAAGCGCGGCACCTGGAAGGAAGACCGCGCATGGGGCTGCTACGTCGGCTGGGACATGATCTGCACGCCAGCTCAGCCCGACGTCTGGAAGAAGGACACGAAGCCGTGCATCAACCTGCCCTTCAACAAGAACAACAGCCTGGGCGTCTGCGCCCTCCGCCTCTACCGCATCACCGGCGATGAAAAATGGCGCGACCGCGCCTTCAAAATCTTCGCGTTCACCAAGAGCCGCTTCCAGCTCGTGGACGAAGACGGCTTCAGCTACTACGTCTGGGACTACTGGGAAGCCTTCGGTCCCGAGAGTGTGGACCTGGCCAAGCACGATACCCGCCACTGGATGAACGTCCATCCCAGCCGCGCCTACGCCGCCGGCGAGGTCGGCCAGATGGTCGAGGCCTACAACACCGGCGTCGTGTTCGACAAGACCGACATCGAGCGGTTCATCAACACCAATCTCAGGATCATGTGGAACGGCAACAAGGCCAACCCCCACTACTCGAACTCCAACTGGAAGCTTCCCATGCCGCTCGGGCCCGATGGCAAGCCGCTCCCGCCCGAGGTCAACAGCTCCGCCGCTCGGCTCTGGACCGGCCTGTCGCAGTTCAGCCAGGAGATCCGGGACCTGGAAGGAGGCCGCGGACGCCGCTCGGCGACCGATCGCCCAGTCACCTTCGACCGCCTCTATTGCGCCGAGAGGGATGCGAAAGTCTTCGACTGGCCCTACTGTCATTCCTGCAAGAGCCTGACGGTCGCCGCCGCCCTGCCCAGTATCGTCAAGAAAGGCAACTCGGCCATCCTCCTGTGCAAGGCGCGCATCCCGCAGGACCTCTTCGAGATCGCCCTCTACAGCGCGGACGGCAAGCAGAAGATCCTGGTCATCCATCAGGGCAAGATTGACGGCGGCCTGGATGGTCACGCGGGCATCTTCATCCTCCCGTGGGATCCGGCCTCCAGCAAGGACACGCCGCTGAAGGGCGATTACCGGATCCGCTGGACGAGCGTGGACGGCTGCCGAGAGTTCCCCATTACGATCACGGAGTAGGAGGCAACGAATGCCGAAGGTCGAGTTCCCCAAGTCTTTCCTGTTCGGCGCGGCCACTGCGGCCTATCAGATCGAAGGCGCGGCTCGCGAGGACGGCCGCGGCGAGTCCATCTGGGACCGCTTCAGCCACAAGCCCGGCATGATCAAGAACGGCGACACCGGCGATGTGGCCTGCGACAGTTATCACCGCGCCGCTGAAGACATTGCCCTGATGAAGAACACCGGGCTTCAGGCGTACCGTTTCAGCATCGCCTGGCCGCGGGTTATCCCGGGCGGCGAGGGCGAGGTGAACCCCAAGGGCCTGGACTGGTACTCGCGCTTCGTGGACAAGCTGCTGGCCGCCGGCATCCGGCCCTTCGCCACGATGTACCACTGGGACCTGCCGCAGGCCCTGGAGGACAAGTACGGCGGCTGGCGCAGCCGCAAGACGAGCGAGGCGTTTGGGCGGTACGCGGAGGCTGTGGTCCGGCGCTTGGGCGACCGCGTCAGGGACTGGATGCCGCTCAACGAGATGCCCGCCGTCATCGTCGCCGGCTATGGTTGGGGCCGTCACGCGCCCGGCATTGTCGAGGCCCGCGCCGGCCTCAACCGCATCCAGCACAACGTTCTGCTTGCCCACGGCCACGGCGTCCGCGCCGTCCGCGAGTGCGGGCCGCGCGGCTGCCAGGTCGGCACCGCGCTCAACCCGCGCTGCTATGTCCCCCTGTGCGACAGCAAGCCCGGCCATGTCGAAGCCGCCGCGAAGGCCTTCGCCCACTTCAACGGCCCCATCCTCGACAGCATCACGTTCGGCCGCTACCCCGAGAAGTGGATCGCCGGACTTGCCGCCGATGCTCCGGCCGTCGAACCGGGCGACATGGAGCTGATCTCCTCCAAGTGCGACTTCATCGGCCTGAACATCTACAGCGGCTCATACGTCCGCCCGCCGTCGGAAGTTCCCGGCGCGAAGGCCATCCCGCCCGGCAACCTCGGGATTCCGAGCCTCGCCCTCGACCCGACACCGGCCGATGGATTCCTCGAAATCGCCATGCCCGCAGGCTATCCCAAGGCCGGCAGCATCAACATGCTTCCCCAGGCCATTTACTGGGGCGTGCGGCACGCCGTGCAGGTCTACGGCTACAAGAAGGTCTACATCACCGAGAACGGCTGCGGCCTGCAGGATCAGTTGGTCAACGGCGAAGTCCAGGACCTGGAACGCGTCCTGTACTATCGCCTGCATCTCCAGTCCGCGGCGCGGGCCGTGGCGGAGAAACTGCCGCTCAAGGGCTACTTCATCTGGTCGCTGCTGGACAACTTCGAGTGGAGCGTGGGCTACAGCGAGCGGTGCGGCTTCCACTATGTGGACTACGCCACCCAGAAGCGCATCCCGAAATTCAGCGCCAAATACTACGCCGCCTGCATCGCCGCGCGGCGAGTGGTGTAGAGGAGAAGCAGTGGATTTTCGGGTGGCACAGCGTGAAGGCCCGATACTCGCAGGGACTGCGCGGTAACGCGAACGGGGGCTTCGAGCACTCGTTCAGGATTTCGAAGACCGAACCACGCTTCTGCCGCAGATAGTCGGTCAGGAATGGGTCCTTGTGCTTCCGGCCGAACTGAGTGGTTGAGTAGGCGCAGACCGAGCCAGGCGCGGCGCATTTTCTCAGGGAGCAGTTTCACCGCGCGTGGCGGTACACAACGCGCGGAAACAGGCGACTGATTCGACGGCTGCCGCCGTCGGCGCCGGAACCGGAAGAGTCGGGCGAGTCGGGTCCCCGCCGAAGTAGGCGCGTGCGAAGTCCGGGAACGCAACCCAGGTCGTCTGGAGCATGCCGAGGCCGTGCGTTTCGCGAATCAGGTTGAGTTGCGCCAGCGCCACCTCGCTCTTGCGCCACGGGCAGGCGAGCACGCGGAAACCTTTCTTCACGAAAAACTCCGGCGTCGGCCAGGCTTTGTCGTAATGCCAGTCGCATATCACGATGTCTTTCGGCACCTTGTCCGCTGCCGGGTGCGTGCCAACTTCGGAGGCCTCCCATTTGCCCATGCCCGTGGTCTTGCCATCGAGGAACCGGTCGCCCCACATCCACATCGTGCGGCCTTTGGCCTTCAGGTGATCGTGGAGCAGCGTCACCTCGGCGGCGAAGAGCTCCGCCGGGTCCTTGCCGTGGCAGCGCGGGCAAGCCGGGTCGGCGATCAGGAAGACCTCGTCCATTCCGCAATGCACCGCGTCGCTCTCGCACGCGTCGGCGAGTTCGTCCAGGAGATCAAACACGACTTCGTGCAACCCCGGAGCCAGCGGACACCAGCTGCGGCAGTAGATGCCCTTGGTGTCTGGCGCGAGCTTTGGCGTCTCGTCGAACTGCGGATACTTCCGCAACAACGCGCCGCTCTCTTTCCCCCACGACTGGTGGCCGAGGCAGTTCAACTCCGGGATCAACTTCACGCCGACGTCACGGCACGCCTTCGAAAGCCGGCGCACGTCGTCGCGGTCCATCGCGCCTTCATCGGTCAGTTCGGGATGCGACCGGAACTGGAAGCTGTAATCCAGCTCCATCACCAGTGTGTTAATACCTTCTTTCGGCAAGACCTCGCGGATGAACCGCTCGCAGAGTGCCACGTCGTTGTGGCTGTACGGCCCCAGCACGTGCAGTCCCCTCACAGGCACGTCAGACTCGGCCTCCACCGCGAACGCCATCTGCATTGGACAGGCCAGGCAAATCATCACGATCATCCCTCGCATCATTGTCCGTGAACTCCAGCTTAACTATTCCGCAAGAAACAGCCCCCACTAAAACGGTCAGCCATCGGATGTCGTATTCTGACCACCAGAATCCTGCTTGTCAAGGAGAAATCGGCGGGGGATTCTGGGAAGCCGGCCATCAGTTGGTGCGTAAGCCGGCGTTTTGTAAGAGAATGCGCCCACGCGCGCCCCTCGCGCGCATGATTGGAGCGAGGAGCCGGAGCGGTTCGCCGGAGGTACGGGATGGGGGGCTGCTGGTGAAGATCGGCGCGAAGGTCGTCATGCATGCCAGGTACGTCGTGTTTCAGATGGCGGAGGTCGCCATCCCGCGCCGTCTCTTCGCAGTGATCCCTCGCCGGATCAGTCGGCTATGTCCAGTGCCAGTCTAGCAACATGCCAGAGGCGACCACAGGCCGTGAAGCGCGATGCGTTTGGGGAATGTATGCTGTCTTACCGCCACGTCACGACTCGAAGGCTGTCTTCGGCGCGAATTTCGGCTGATTCAGGGTGGCTGAAGTCTCCCCGAGGCTGCAAAACTGTCAGAAGCGGTCTTGACAATGGCTGCTCGGCGGGTACAATCTCACCCGTGGTGTACGGCCGTCCCCGGAGGGACGGTGAAATGACAAATTCCGATTGAAAGCCGACGGTCCTACGAAGGACAGTCACATGGGAAATCCCGAGCGTATCCCTGATAGCCTCTCAGCATTGCTGCGCGATATCGCCGTCGGCTTCCCGGCGATCCTCGGCGCGAATCTGGTTGGAATCTATCTCTGGGGTTCCCTGACGTATGAAGCGTTCGACGAAAGATATGGTGACGTTGACTGCATCGTCGTCACACGAAAGGATCTAGCTGAGCGCGAGTTCTCGATCCTCGACAATTGGTTTGCTGACATGAGCCAGCGGAATTCCTGGGTCGCCAAATTGGATATGCGGTTTGTCATTGACGGTGAATTTCTTGACAAGACCTCACGCTGTTGCGGCTTTCAGTTCGGGAAATTCGTCCGGCACGGATCGGACGGCAATCCCTTTATCTGGATCAACATCGGAGACTGCGGCGTGACGCTCTGGGGAAAAGATGCCAAACTCGTTGCACCGGCAGTGGACGACAAATGTCTAAGTGAAGCTCTCCTTCTCGAACTGAATTATCTGAAGGAGGACCTTGCAGCGAATGCCGGCGATCGTTCGGAGAAGGCCTTCCAGCATCTCGCGTACGCAATCCTCACTGCTTGCCGAATTCTCTATACGGCGTATCACAAGGCGCTTGTCTCCAAAGAACGCGCCCTTGATTGGGCTATCGCGACCCTCCCAAGCGAGCGCATCCCATTAATCACCACAGCGATGGAGAATCGCAGGAAGACCAAGGGCGTGAAGACCGGGCAAATGGAGAAAGATGCTCTGGACTTTGTCCATTTCATTGAGGCCCGCACGAGAAGCGTGCTGGAAGCAAAGGAGTGATCCTTACTTCGCCTCCGCCTCCAGCATCTCCGTCAGGAGCCGGCCGAGCCTTGCCGTGATCGGGCCGATGCGACCACGCTTCTCAAGGCACCCCATCAACGTCATCCTATCCGGGGACCGCGCGCAGAGCAAGGGTGAAGTTCACATATCCATCTGAGCCATAACCCAGAAGAAATCTTGGATAGAGATTTTGAGAAAAACTCGAGAAGTCAGGATAAGGCGACGGCGAGTTTCCGGAAGCGCCGTTCGGAACGGTGATGGACGAGGTCATAGGTCGTCTGGAGGCTCATCCACCTACGACAAACCGCTCCGGCTCCTCTTTCCCATCAGGCGCGAGGGCCGCGCGTGGGCGTATCGTTTTACAGAACAACTCGACGAAGCCCGTCACGACTTTCTCACCGTAGTCTCAGCGGCTGGAGCAGAGGCCTTCTTTCGCCGCTCGACCTCCCGTTGACAAACGGAATTCTGATGGTCAGAATGCGACACTTGATGACTAACTGTCATGTGAACGGCGGCCATTTGGGAAACTCCCCATGACAGAGGAAGGCTAAATGGGCATTATGGGAACATCGAAAAAGTTGACGGCATCTCAACAGCTGACGCTGGACACAATCCTCCGCCGTCCGTGCAAGGGGATTGGCATCAGCTGGTTCAACCCCATGGAGTGGCGCATGATCGACCGGCTCGCTGGCGTCCCTGAAGGGACCTACAAAAAGAATCCGGTGGAGACATATCTGCAAATGGAGATCCGAAGCGGCGTTTGTATGTTGGACCAATGGATTCCGGATAATCCTCTCAGCATGAAATCGGGGGGATTTGACGACTCTGCGGCCAGAGGAGCGACGACGGGTGCGAAAGAGACCGTCCGCGACGGAATGCGCATAGACTCCCCCGAGGCGGTCGTAGAGCACATGGAGAGATTTGTCTTCCCCATGTTGGAAAGAGACATCGCCGCGTTTGATCCGGAAGCCAAACTGAAGGAAGTCCTGGATTATGAGACAAGGACGCAGGACCTACTTGGGGATGCGATTCTCAAAACGGCAGATCAAAGTCCTGCGATGACGTTTCCCAGTTTCAAATACGACTATTATGGCTACGAGAACTATTTCACGGCCTATGCGCTGTATCCAGAAGTCATGGAGAGACATTTCAAGCTGGGCGCGGACTTTGCCCTGCTTCACAACCTGGCCGGTGCACGAGCTATCGTCGAAGGAGGCCTGCCGCCGCTTATCCGCACGGAGTGCGACATGACCGATAGCCGCGGGACGCTGGTGAACATCGAAAGTCTGGATCGAATCTGGTTCCCGCATTTTGCCCGATGCATTCGGCCGATTGTTGATGCGAACATCAATATCATCTGGCACAGCGATGGGAACATCATGCAAATGGCACCGCGATTGTTGGAATCCGGGATTAAGGGTTTTCAAGGATTTCAGTATGAAGATGGGGTGGACTACGAAAAGATATGCAAGATGAACGCAAAGGATGGAGACAGTTTGCTGATTGTCGGTGGTGTTTCTGTGACACGCACCCTTCCATTTGGCACGCCGGAGGATGTGAGGAACGAGATACGCTGGCTTGTGGACAAGGGACCCAAGACAGGATTATTTCTTGGAGCTTCCAGTTCTATTGCACCGGGGGTGCCTTGGGAAAATCTCCAAACCATGGTTGATGGGTTCTGGTATTATCGGGAACATGGAAGAGAATAGGAGGCACTGATGGGCATCAGAGTCGGCATTTGCGGCGTCGGCTCCTTCGCCAGCAGCTTCATCCCGCTCTTCAAGGCCCACCCGGAGGTGGCGTCGGTGACCCTCTGCGACCTGGACGCGGCCAAGCTCAGGGAGAAGTCGGAACTGTTCGGAATCGCGCGCACGTGTCCATCTCTGGATGAACTCTGTCAGACCGACGTCGACGCCATCGCCATCTTCACCCAGAACTGGATGCACGGACCGCAGGCCGTGCAGGCGCTGAAGTCGGGCAAACATGTCTACTCGGCCGTCCCGCCGGCCATTACGATGGAGGAGATTACGGACCTGGTGAGAACAGTCGAGCAGACGGGCAGAATCTACATGATCGGCGAGACAAGCTTTTACTACCCCTGCGCGCTTTACTGTCGAGAGCGATTCCGCAAGGGAGACTTCGGACGCATCCTCTACGCCGAAGGGGAGTACCTGCACGATTTCGACCACGGCTTGTACGACGTCTTCAAGTGGAGAGGTGGAAATCGGTGGAAAGAAATCGCCGGCTCGCCGCCCATGCACTACCCCACTCATTCCATGAGCATGGTCGTCTCCGTCACCGGCGCGCATGCCACGCACGTCTCGTGCCTGGGAATTGTGGACCGGCACGAGGACGGCCTCTTCAGGAAAGGAGTCAATCGGTGGGACAATGAGTTCAGCAATGAGACGGCGCTGATGCGCATGTCCGACGGGAGCGCGGCTCGGATAAATGAGTTCCGGAGAATCGGCCATCCCGGCGCGGTTCGCATGAGCATGTACGGGACTCTGGGAAGTTATGAAGAACAGCATGGAAACAAGATCTGGGTGACCAAGGACCGCGAGTCGCGGCAGGATATAACCGAACTGCTTGACTGCCGAGGTGTTCCTGCATGCGAAAAGCGCCACACCACTGCCGAGAGGGTCGGCGGCAAGGCGGTATTTGCCGGATTCTCCAGAGTGCATCCGGTAGAACGGCTGCCCAAGGAATACATCGGCCTGGCAAACGAACATGGCGGCTCCCATCAGTTCCTAGCCCATGACTTTGTCAAAGCGTGCGCGTCGAACGAGCCGCCGCCGAATAATGTCTGGCAGGCCGCCCGATACCTTGTGCCGGGGCTGATCGCCCATGAATCGGCCAAGCGAGGCGGAGAATTGATGGAGATCCCCGACTTCGGAGACCTGCGCATCCCGTCCTATCCGCGTGCGAGCAATACGGGACCGCCCACGACCTGATCGCTGTTGGGAGTTGCAAGGACAGACAACTTATCTCTTGGAAACCGTCAGTCATGTGAAATTCCGGAGGAGATGGGATGAGCGCGACACTGTGGGACTACCAAGCGCGGGTCGGGCGCGAGATCGCGGAACGTGCGGAGAAGGACGTGGCCAGTCGCACTCGGTGGCAGGCGGCGAGGCCGGGCCTGTACCGCGAATTCATGCGTTCGATGGGACTCGACCCGCTGCCGCCGCGCTGCGACGTGCGACTGACCGATTACGGCGCGTTCGCGGGTCCCGGCTACCGCGCACGCCGACTCGCGTGGCAGGTGCTGCCGGATTGCTGGGCCACGGGCATTCTCTATCTGCCGGACCCGCGGCCGGACGAGAAGTTGCCAGGCGTTCTCTATACCTGCGGGCATGGGACGATCGGCACGTATAGCTACCAGGCCCACGCCATGATGTGGGCGCGCCGCGGATACGCCTGCCTCATCTTCGACACGATTGAGCAGCACGACAACCCCGGCGACCACCACGGCACATCGTTGGGTAAGCGCTACGACTGGTTCTCGCTGGGCTACAGCGGCGCGACGGGCGAGTTGTGGAACTCTATCCGCGCACTGGACGCCTTCAGCGGGCTGGCGGAAGTTGACCCCGCGCGTCTCGGCGTGACAGGGGTCTCCGGCGGCGGCGCGCACAGTTTCCTTCTCGGCATCGCCGATGACCGCGTGCGGGCGGTGGCCACCGCCTGCGGCGTCACCGTGCCCGAGCAGACCATCCGCGACCGGCATATTCCCAACCACTGCGACTGCATGTACTATCACAACCTCTACGGGCGCGACCCGAGCGAGTTCGCCGCGCTCATAGCGCCGCGCGCTCTCTTCTACTCCTTTGCCGCGCGTGACACCATTTTCAGTCTCGGTGAATATCGCGGCGTCTACACGCGCACGAAGCGCCTCTACCGTCTGCTCGGCTGCGGCGAGCGCTGCGCCATGCAGATCCACCCCATCGGCCACGGCTACCATCCCACGTCGCACGCGGCGATGAAGCGGTGGTTCGACCGCTACGTCGCCGGGAGGCGCATGCCCGACAGCCCCTACGGCGAAATGGAGCAGAAGGAGCGGACGACCAGCATCTTCAACGGGCGCGGGCCGTCGCCCAACAACCTGAATCTGCTGCCGGAGTTGCTTTCGCCGCGCGGCGCCTTCACTCTGCCGCGCAGCCCGGGCGACTGGCCCGCAATACGCGAGGCGGCGAAGCGGCAGATCCGCCGCGAGGTCCTCTGTCGCCTGGAGCGCTCCCGCGATCGCCTGAAGATGAAGATAGTGCACAACGTCTTGCCGGAGGGGAACCCGTCCCTGAAGTACCAGGGCGAGTTGGGCGGCATGGAGTTGTGGGCGGAGGTCTGGGCGCCGGCCAAAGGCGCGCGGCGGGTGATCGTCGGCGTCGCCGGTGAGGACGAGACCTCCTTTGAGGTGCTACGGCGTCTGGGCGCTTTCGCCGGCGACAGCGTCCTCGTCGGCCTCGAACCGCGCGGCGCGGGCTTCACCGCGTCGGCGGCGGGTGTGCGGCGCCACCTGCTGCGCGCCGGCGCCATCACCGGCATGATGCCTACCCTTATGACCATCCAGGACCTCGGGCAAGTCCTGCCCTTCCTGCGCCGGCAGTCTTGGGCGAAAGGCCGGCCGCTCTGCCTCTACGGTCGCGGGGACGCGGGCGTCGCCTGCATCTATCACGCCATCTTCGACGACAGTGTGCGCGGCCTCGTCGTCGAAGACATCCCGATGAGCCACGCCGACGGCGCGTATCTCCTCGGCGTCCTGCGCACATGCGACATCGAGCATGCCTTCGGGCTTTTCGCGCCGCGTCCACTCGGCATCGTCGGGACGGCCTTCATCTATCGTCGGTGGGACGGTCGCGTGTACCAGCGCCTCGGCCATCCTGAGCGCTTCGTCAATATGCGGCTGGATGTACGGACGGTGATCGAGAAGGTGGCAGGCATGCTGTGATGGCATGCTTATGTGTTGGCCCGTCCGACGGACCGGCACTACAACATCGGTTTCCGGGTTGTCCGCGCGCTGAGGCCGTGAAAGCCCACGCCTGGTCATCTACCACGAGCAGCCCCGCGCGCAAGCCCGGACCCTGCCGCACATCAATCTTGGCCGCGTTCAGCTTCCGCATCGCCTCGATTTCCCCGTAACCCAGGCGGAAGACTTCCTCGTCGCAGTCCATCACAACCCGCACCGCGTCATGCCCCACTTTGCCTGCAGCTTCTGCCAGTGCGTTCGCCACTTCGACCTTCATGGCAGGCACGCACAGCGCCACGCGGCGCCTGACGGTCCGAACGAATTCGGCAATCTTCCGGCTCGTGACTATGCAGAATACCTCGCTCATTGGCTGCCCTGCCTCCTTGAGAAGCGCCCGTCCCTTCTGGACGATTGCCGCCCGTGTGCGCTGGTATCATATCTCACCCCTCTGACAGTCGGTAGTACCCGCCTCCGTCCGCTTTGACGACCGCGTGCATCCGCCGCACGATGTCCGGGTTGCGGGCGGCCACGTTGTGCATGTAAAGCGGGTCCCTGGCAATGTCGAAGAGCAGCGGGGCGTGGCCCCA
>Ga0181533_1001495_pt1 | contig 30135 bp, 30 predicted proteins | sample PEATcosm2014_Bin_45_FD_119772 | JGI IMG/M metagenome (GOLD analysis project Ga0181533, IMG submission 119772) | Peatland microbial communities from MTU Mesocosm Facility, Houghton, MI, USA - PEATcosm2014_Bin11_60_metaG | ecosystem: Environmental > Terrestrial > Soil > Wetlands > Peat | place...
CTCAATCACAAAATCCTCGACGTAGCCATGCTACGCCTGCGGTTTTGCTCAATCAGCCCGGCCAAATAATGCATAAATCCGGGCGCGATCACTTGTAATATTATTTACGGACAAGCTCTTAGTCATGACCGGGAAAATGGACACTACCTATATTGCACTAGCTTGCTGATTGGTCCGTTCTCTTTTCCCGCACGTCCTTCAACATTTCAACCCGTCTGTATGTTACTGCCGATCCACTCCGAGCGAGGCCTATTTCCACGTCATCCGAAAAACCATGATAATCCGATCCTCCCGTGATGACAAGACCAAACTGGTTAGCGAGATTATTAAAAAATATTATATCTTCCGTATAGCACATATTCGAAAAGACTTCAAGTCCATCCAGTCCGATTTCCGAAAGTTCTTTGATCACGTTTTTCAAGGTAGCCCGGTTCTTACTGATGGACGGGGGGTGGGCAAGCACCGTAACTCCTTTGACCCGTTTCAATTCCGCCAGTGCATCGACAAGCGTAACATGGCCTTTTGGCACATTGCACGGCTCCAGGTATTTTTTGAAGGCGCCCTCAATATTACTGGCAAAACCTTTTCCGATCAGAATCCGGGCGATATGGGGACGGCCCACAGCTCCCCCTGCAACGGCCAGCACCTCCTCATAGGCGATGCTTCCTTTATTTTCCGAGGAGAGCCTGGCGTTGATCCGGTCAACTATCGCTCGTCCCCGCTCATCCCTGGTCTTTTGAAGTTCCGCCAGTTTGGCAATGAAAGTATTGTCGCGGTGATCAATGAAATAGCCGAGAATATGGACGTCGCGATAACCCCGAAAAGCCACCGACAATTCCACTGCGGGAATAACCTCCACGCCGTGGCGTTCACCGGCCACCAGCGCCTCATCAATGCCGTATACCGAATCGTGGTCGGTTATGGCTATCGCTTGCAGCCCTTTTTCCGCGGCCATCTGGACCAACTCGGTGGGAGTGTGGATACCGTCGGAATAGCGGGAATGGATATGCAGATCAACGTAATTTTCCATAAGATTCCTCAACATTCTCATATCTCTGCATTTCAATTATAAGTGATCACCGCACCCCTTTCAACAGGCATCGACAATGTTGCGGTTTCGGTTGCCATGCTCGTGCCCATCCTGTAGAATAGCAATTGCCGATCCGATCGGAATAGAAAAGGGTAAAGGGAGATCAGATGGCAAAGAGACAAGGAATGGCGCTGGGAGTTACGGCGCTAGTAGTTTATATTATCGGCGGCATTACCACTTTTGCAGGTATGGGGCTGATTGCCTTCATGAAGGGAAAGGACCTCTGGGGCTGGGGCGATGGACGCAGCATCGGTTTTCTTTTCCTTTGTGTGGGACTCTCCCTCTCCATCATTGGGGTCCTGCTGATGCGGATATTCAGGAACCGGAGTGGTGCATGAAAGACGCAAATATCCACGAGGCGGTCTCAATTCTGCTGGAAGCGGTGAAGAAATGGCGCACGCCAGCGGTGACCATTGTCTCACAACGGGATGGTGACCCGTTCAAGGTGCTCATTTCCTGCATCCTGTCTTTGCGCACCCAGGATAAAACCACTGGCGCCGCATCGGCGCGGCTCTTCGCTCTTGCAGATACTCCCGGACGGATGGTCCTGCTTTCACGGGAAGAGATCGAAAAGGCGATCTACCCTGTCGGTTTCTACCGGAACAAGGCGGGGCAGATCCTGGATATCTGCAAAGCGCTGCTGGAAAAACACGCCGGACAGGTGCCAGATGAGATCGACGAACTTCTGAAATTCAAGGGGGTAGGGCGAAAGACTGCAAATCTCGTGGTGACTCTAGGTTTCGGAAAGCCCGGGATCTGCGTGGACACTCATGTGCACAGGATCTGCAACCGTTGGGGGTATGTATCGACAAAGAGTCCGGAAGAGACGGAATTTACTTTGCGGTCCAGGCTCCCCAGTGAATACTGGCTGATCATCAATGACCTGCTGGTCACCTTTGGCCAGAATCAGTGTTTTCCTCTATCTCCGCGCTGTTCAATCTGCCCGCTCTTTCATATGTGCGATCGGGTCGGCGTTGTAAAATCGCGCTGATTCTGTTTCTCGGTTGAGTGAGAAGCCCCGCATATGGTTGTTAACGCGATTGCCTGCCACTCTGGGAGAGCATAATTTTCTCATATTGACCGGCCAAGGTAGTCAACAGGTTGAAATAATGTCTCAAATACATGAACAGGAACGTTTTGAAGCTGCTTTTAAGAGAATCCGTTGCCTGCGCAGATGGCTTGCCGCAGTTTTATTTACATATCTGCCGATGGCTTGTCTTTTATATACATTTCGCGTCCCCACCTGGATTTTCATCTCTGTCTGTGCGGTCTGGATTTGTGCGGGAGTAATAATCGCGGTACTGATATTTTTATCCATCTGTCCGGTTTGCCGACAATACTTCCATGTTCGGGGAATGGAAGGAAATACATTCTCAAAAGAGTGCGTTAATTGTGGATCCAGGTTAAACCCGAATGGATGATTGCTATTTTTTAACGGTGCCATTGAAGGTCTTGATTATCTCATCGGTCAGATCCTTGACCTCATATTTACTGTCGTTGTAAATGAGTCCCTCTTTGTGCGAGATCGCAGTATAGCCGTTTTTGCGTCCGTAGTCCTTGACCAGTCTCTCAAGATCCTCCTTTATCGGCTTGCTTAATTCCGTCTCCTTCTTTGCAAATTCCTGCTGTGCGTTCTTTCCAGCCTGCTGGTACGCCTCGAATTTCTTCTGGAATTCCTTTTCCTTTGCGTTCCGTTTCGCTTCCGTGAGGCTCTTACCTTTATCTTGAAGGGTTGTCTTCAGTTTTTCCAGTTCTTTTTCTTTGGATCTCATTGAAGCCTGTAATTTATCCGCTGTTTCCTTGAGTTCAGCCATGGCCTTTTTGCCGGCGTCGGACTCCTGAACCAACTTGGACATGTCTACGGAGCCGAGTTTTATCTCATCCGCCGCAAAGGCGGCTGTTGAGAGTGAGAGGATGCAGATAAAGATGAACAGACGGAAGTGCTTCATGATATTTCTCCTTTTTGTGTCATGCGAATTTAATAAATCATTTGAACTGCAATATAACTGGATCATAAAGGATTGCCGCGGATAAATCAAAGAGAGAAGTGAAGGATATGACCCGTTTTTTATTTTATGCCTGCTTCAGTGACAAGCCGAAATAAAACAGTTTCTGGGCTTGTTCAGATACTTCACGTCATTCTTTGACCATAAGGGATAAGGTGTCTACGCGGGGGGTATGCGGAAACATGTCCATCGGCTGTACCTCCAGTGTGCGGTAGCCGAAGCGGTTCAAAATATCCAGATCTTGCACCAGAGATAAAAGGGAACCGGAGAGATGGATGATCCTCGCCGGGGCAAGGGCAGCCGCCTGCTGCAACACTTCTCTCCCGCAACCCTTGGCCGGTGCATTGATGACGATCAAGTCGGGGGCTATCCCCTCCCCACGCAGTTCAGTCAACAGATCCGCCCCCTCTCCGGCCTCGAAGCGGCAGTTGCGGATGCCGTTCAGCCGGGCGTTTTTCTCCGCTTCCCTTACACCTCTTTCCCCTGGTTCAATCCCCACCACCGTTTTTGCCCGGTGGGCGAGATAAAGCGGGATGCCGCCACTACCGGAGTAGAGGCAGATTAAGGTTTCCCTGCCGGAGAGGTCTCCCCATTCCAGGATATTTTCATACGCGGTCTTACTAGCGCCGCTGTTCGCCGGGAAGAATGAACGTGGCGAAATGTCGAAACGGATAACGCCGATAGTGTCTTGCAGGGTCTGTTTTCTGGTGACGAAATGGTCCTTTTCGCCGAAGAAGGCCTTCCCAGGGGAGTCGTTGATATTCTGGACGATCACCTCTACTTCGGGGACCGATCCCTGCAAAAATTTACCAAGGTGATGAATTTCATTGAAGCTCCTTTGAGCGGTTACGAACACCACCATGGCCCGGTTTTCCGATTCCGACACCCTGATCACCAGGTAGCGCAAAAGACCGGAACCGCTCCTGGCGCTGTAAACCGGCACCTTTCCTCTTTTTATCCCTTCCTTGACCGCCGCGACCACCCGAATGATGAGGGGATGATAAAGCGGGCAGTCACCGACGTCGATTACATCCTGGCTGTTGCGGCGGTATGTGCCGATGACCGGCGCGGTGAACTTGCCGGTGATGACCAGCCGGGCGCTGTTGCGGTATTGAAGTTGCACGGGGGATGGGAGGACCGGATGGAGCGTTACTCCCTTCAGCGCGGTATACTCCCGGATGGCGTTTCCCACCATTCCCCTCTTCAAGTCGAGTTGAGCCGGATATTTTATGGCGATGAACCGGCAGCCGTCGCAGGACGCTGAGCAGGCGCATGGTGGCGTCTGCAAGCGTGCCGGGCTGTGGCGAAGCACTCTTACGACAGTGGCAAAAACCTCTCTCCGGCCGCAGAAAGTGACCTTTGCCCGCACAGTTTCGCCCGGAAGGACCCCGCTGACCAAGACCGTCGTCTTCCCTGAACGACTGATACCGTAGCCATCCTCGTCAAGGGTGGAAATAGGCAGGTCGAAAATATCACCAAGTCGCGGTTTCTTTTCCGTCGCTTCCTTGTCGGCGCGTTGTGGTTGTTTGTTCATAACGGTTTATGAAATAACAATCGATTGTTTTTGTCAATCTAATCTTGACGGCCTGACCAAGCCGGTCTTGACTTTTACTTGTTTTTCCGGCTACTATGCCATGTTATGAAAAAAGTGACCAGGCAGATCATGATTGGAACCGTGAAGATAGGTGGGGGTGCGCCCTGCTCGGTACAGTCGATGTGCAACACCGATACCCGAGATGTTGCCACCACCCTTGCCCAGATAAACGGTCTGGCAGCAGTGGGTTGTGAACTGGTGCGCTGCGCGGTTCTCGACATGGAGGCGGCGGTGGCGCTCGGCAAAATCAAAAAGGAAAGCCCGCTTCCGGTCATCGCCGATATCCACTTCGATTACAGACTGGCCCTCAAAGTGCTTGAGGGGGGGATCGACGGGTTGCGTCTCAACCCTGGGAACATCGGTGAGCGGTGGAAGACGGCAGAGGTGGTGGCGGCTGCCAAGGAGCGGCTGGTGCCGATCCGCATCGGTGTCAATGCCGGCTCGCTGGAAAAGGATCTCCTGGCGAAATACGGCCATCCGACGGCGGAGGCGATGGTGGAGTCTGCCTTGGGTCATGTGGCTATCCTGGAAGAGCTGGGTTATGACCAGATCAAGATTTCCCTCAAGGCCTCGGATGTGATGAAGACGGTGGAGGCCTACCGGTTGTTGTCGGAGCGGGTCTATTACCCCCTTCATATCGGCATCACCGAGGCGGGCACGAAATTTTCAGGCACCATCAAGTCTGCGGTCGGGCTCGGCATTCTTCTGGCCGACGGGATCGGCGATACCATGCGGGTATCCCTCACCGGCGACCCGGTGGACGAAGTGCGGGTCGGTTTCGAAATACTGAAGGCGCTCAAATTGCGCAGCCATGGGGTCAATTTCGTCTCCTGCCCCACCTGCGGCCGCTGCCAGATAAACCTGGTGGGTGTGGCCGAAGAGGTGGAGGAGCGGCTCAAGAAGATCGACAAACCACTGACCGTGGCGGTAATGGGGTGCGTGGTGAACGGACCGGGCGAGGCGCGCGAGGCGGACGTGGGGATTGCCGGAGGCAAGGGGGAGGGGCTCCTCTTCCGGCGCGGTGAGATACTCCGCAAAGTGCCGGAGGGCGAGCTGGCCGATGCGCTGATGGCAGAAGTGGAAAAGCTGGTGAAGGAAGAATCGTAGGGGCGATCCTTGCGATCGCCCTAACCGAGGGCAAACGCAAGGTTTGCCCCTACACGGCAAATCAACAAAATCAAGGATAATTATATGCGATATTCCCAATATTTCATTCCCACGGTTAAGGAAACCCCTTCCGATGCCGAGGTGATCTCGCATCAGCTCATGCTGCGGGCCGGGATGATCAGGAAACTGGCCGCAGGAATTTATAACTACCTGCCGCTGGGACTGATCGCCATCCGCAAGGTGGAGCGAATCGTCCGTGAGGAGATGAACCGGGCCGGCGCCATTGAAATCCTCATGCCGGCGGTGCAGCCGGCCGATCTCTGGCAGGAGTCGGAGCGCTGGGAGAAGTACGGCAAGGAACTGCTCCGCTTCAGAGACCGCAAGGATGCAGAGTTCTGCATGGGACCGACCCATGAGGAGGTGGTGACCGACCTGGTACGGCGCGAGGTGAAGAGCTACCGGCAGATGCCACTCAACCTCTACCAGATCCAGGGGAAGTTTCGCGACGAGATCCGTCCCCGCTTCGGACTCATGCGCGGTCGCGAGTTCATCATGAAGGACGCCTATTCGTTCGACGTGGACGAAAAAGCCGCTGACCTCTCCTACGAGAAGATGTACCGGGCTTACCGGCGCATCTTCGAGCGCTGCGGCCTCAGGTTCCGCGCGGTGGAGGCGGACACCGGCTCCATAGGTGGCTCCTATTCCCATGAGTTCATGGTGCTTGCCGAGTCGGGCGAGGACGCCATAGTCTCCTGCAGCTCTTGTGAATATGCCGCCAATGTGGAAAAAGCTGAGGCGCGGGGGCCGCTTGCGCCGGAGCATGCGGAGCCGCGCACCCTTGAGCGGGTGGCGACCCCGGACAAAAAGAGTATCGAAGAGGTATCCGCCTTTCTTGGCGTGTCACCGGCGATGATGGTGAAGAGCCTTGTGCTCGTTGCCGACAATGAGCCGGTGGTGGCGCTTTTGCGGGGGGACCACGACCTGAACGAGATCAAGCTGAAAAACCTCCTGGGGTGCGCGGAGCTGGAGATGGCGAGTGACGAGATCGTGACCAAAGTCACCAGCGCGCCGCCTGGCTTTGCCGGGCCGGTGGGACTCAAGGTGCGGCTGGTGGCGGACCAGGCAGTGCAGGGTATGCGGAATTTCGTTACCGGCGGGAACGCCAAAGATCTCCACCTGAAGAATGTCAACCCGGATCGGGATTTTACTGTCAGCCTTTTTGCCGATATCCGCAATGTGGTCCACGGCGACCCCTGTCCGCGTTGCCCGTCCGGTGCCCTCGAGATGTGGCGCGGCATCGAGGTGGGGCACGTCTTCAAGCTGGGCACTAAGTATTCCAAGGCCCTGAAGGCGACTTACCTGGATGCTGCGGGCCAGGAACAGACCATCTTCATGGGATGCTACGGCATCGGCATCGGCCGCACGGTGGCCGCCTGCATCGAGCAGAACAACGACGCGAACGGCATCATCTTTCCGATCCCGATTGCGCCGTTCCACTGCATCGTCTCCGCCCTCAACATCAAGGATGAAGCGGTCATGGCGGCGGCCGAGGATATCTATTCCCGTCTTCTGGAGGAAGGGGTGGAGACGCTCCTGGACGACCGCGACGAGCGTCCCGGCTTCAAGTTCAAGGACGCCGACCTGATCGGCATCCCGCTGCGCATCGTGGTGGGGGGGAAAACCCTTGCCGAAGGAAAGGTGGAACTGAAGCTTCGCCGGAGCGGCGAGGTGGAACTCCTGGCCCCGGCTGAAGCTGTCGCGCGGGTAAAGGGGATGGTTGCGGAGGCATTGGCAGGCTGATGAAAAACTGCTGCTGATGAGGTAATTATGACTCGGGAAGAAGCCCGCAAAAAGATCATCTTTGCAATTGATGTGGAGAGCATGGCCCAAGCGGAGCAGTGGGCGGAACTCCTTGCTCCTCACGTGGGGATGTTCAAGATCGGCAAGCAGCTCTTTACCGCCTGCGGGCCGGCCGTTGTCAAGGCGATACGGGAGAGGGGAGGGGAGGTCTTTCTCGACCTGAAATACCATGACATCCCCAACACGGTGGCCATGGCCTCCCTGGAGGCAGCCCGTCTCGGCGTGCGGCTCTTCAATCTGCACGCCCTCGGCGGCTACGAGATGATGGCGCGGACCGTGGAAAGGCTCAAGCGCGAATTCCCGGACAGTTCCTGCTCTAGGGTGCTGGCAGTGACGATCCTCACGTCGTCAACGGCGGAGACGCTGCGGGAGGTGGGGATCGATCTGCCGGTGGCGGAGATGGTGGTGCGACTGGCGCAACTGGCGCAAAAGGCGGGGATTGACGGGGTGGTCGCCTCTCCCCTGGAGATACCGCTTATCCGCGAGGCGTGCAGCAGGGATTTCCTCATTGTAACTCCCGGGGTTCGCCCCGTCTTTGCCGCAACAGATGACCAGAAACGGGTCATGACCCCGGCTGAGGCGGTAAAAGCCGGCGCTGACTATCTGGTGATAGGTCGTCCCATAAGCGCGGCTCAGGAGCCGATTTTGGCGGCAGAGACGATTGTTGAGGAGATAATGGCCTGCTGAAACGCATCTTTTCCGCAATCTCTGCGTAAGTCTTCGAGATCGCTTGTGCGGCGTAGCAGCGCTACGCCGCACAAGCGATCTCGAAGACAGCCTTGATCTTGACGAAAAATATGCGTTTTATTTCGTAGAATATATTACATAAGGGCCAAAAGAATGAAAGACGAGATAATATACGGTCTGAACCCGGTAATGGAGGCTCTCCGCGGCACAAGGAGGGCCTTCGAGCTTTTTGTCGCCGGGGTGGCTAGCGACCGGCGCTTTGCCAAAATGCTGCAACTGGCAAAAGAAAAGGATGTTCCGGTGAGGCAGCGGGAGAAGGGCGACATCTCCCGGCTCTGCGGGACCGAACACCACCAGGGAGTGGCGCTCAGAGTCGAGGCCTTTGCCTACGCCGGGGTGGAAGATGTCCTAGCGCGCTGGCGGGCCTCCGGTGAAAGCGGGCTCATCGTTGTCCTGGATGGGGTGCAGGACCCCCACAATCTCGGGGCGCTCATCCGCAGCGCCGCCTGCGCCGGTGCGCACGGGGTGATCATCCCCAGGGACCGGGCCGTGGGGGTGACGGCCACAGTGGAAAAGACATCAGCCGGGGCAGTCGAGACCGTCCCGGTAGCGCAGGTCGCCAACATTGCCCAGACCCTCGAAGAACTGAAGAGGGAAGGGTTCTGGATCTATGGCGCGGAAGGCAAAGCCGGCGTTTCCCTGTACGACCAGGATTTCCGGGGCAACTCGGCAGTGGTGATAGGGGGTGAAGGGGAGGGGATCAGGCCGCTCGTGCAGAAAAGATGCGATCACCTGATCGCTATTCCCATGAAGAGAGGTGTAAACTCCCTGAATGCATCTGTCGCAGGTGGCGTGATACTGTTTGAGATAGTGCGGCAGCGCATCTAGGATAAAGGTAAGGAGAGAAATTTTTCTATGATAAAGCCGGCGATTCCCGTTGCATCGTTTAAGTCGAATACCGGCACATCAAGTTCCAGCGGTTCATCGCTGACAACGGCGATGAGGCTCGGGTCGTTTTTTCCCCCCCTGCACAAAAGCGTTTCGTTCCACTCTTTCCGGTGAACCTCAATCTTGGGAAGGTCGCTTTTTTTGAAACCTTCGCTGAGGATGATATCAACGTCTCCGAAATAGGCGGCTATAAGCTCGCCGATGGGAGGAGACACATCGTGTTTTTTTACCATGGCAAGCTTTTCCGTTGAGGAAATGAGCATTGTATCGGCGCCGGCCGCGGTCATCCGATAGCTGTCCTTGTCGGGATGGTCGATGTCAAAGGTATGGGAGCCGTGCTTGATGGCCCCCACCCGGTAACCCCGTCCCTTTAGTTCGGTAATGACCTTTTCCAGCAGCGTGGTCTTGCCGGTGCCGGACTTGGCTACGAAGGCGACCGCTTTGCCTTGGCTGACTGCCGCAGCGCTTATATGGGAGGGGGTGGCGCATTCGCTCGGATCTCCCTGGATTTTCGCCACGGCATGAGGAATTGCCGGCCAGACTGCCTCCAGGTTTTCCATTGCCCCTTTCGGGCTTCCCGGCAGGTTGATAATGAGGGTCTTCCCCCTGATCCCTGCGACAGCCCGGGAGATAATGGCATTAGGGGTCTTTTCCAGGCTCCTCATGCGCATCGCCTCGCCGAAACCGGGAATAATTCGATCCAGGACCTGTTCGGTTGCATCCGGAGTCACATCGCGGGGGGATACACCGGTTCCGCCGGTGGTGAGAATAAGGTCAAACCGGCCGCTGTCGCACCACTCCTTGAGTGTTGCGTAAATGGTCGCAATGTCGTCAGGGATCATCTTATACTTAAGAGTGGTCACCTCATGTTCGGCAAGCCATTTCTCCAGAGCGGGTCCGCTTGCGTCGGAGCGCTCTCCGACGGCGCCCTTGTCACTCATGGTCAGTATGGCTGCCTTAATCATTCTCCCCTCCTGTAGATCCCGCTCTTTCCCCCCTCTTTGAAAAGAAGGGCAATCTCGCCGATTTTGATCGATTTGTCGGTACCCTTGCACATGTCGTATACGGTAAGCGCGGCAACCGTGACTGCAGTCATTGCCTCCATCTCCACTCCTGTCCTCTCGTGTGCCTTTACTGTGGCTTCAACGATCACCTTGCCGGTCAGCTGGTCGGTTGTGAAATCCACAGCGGCGTGGTGTATGGCCAGAGGATGGGAGAGGGGGATCAGTTCGGGTGTTTTCTTGGCGGCGGCAATCCCCGCCAGTCTGGCTACGGCGAAGACATCCCCTTTGCTTATTCCCCCTTCCAGGATGGCCGCCAGGGTCTGGGGCCGGAGGTAGACCGTTGCGGTGGCCCTCGCAATGCGCAGAGTCGGCTCTTTAGCGCTTATATCAACCATTATTGCCTGTCCCTGTTCGTTAAAGTGATTGAATGTCATAAAGATTCCTTTATGTGTAGCGGTTAGCGTATAGCATGTAGCAAATAGTATAAATTTAATCTCTATCCGCTAATTGCTGCTATCCCTCCAGCATCTCCACATTGCCGGAGAGAATATGGACATCCACCTCTTCTCCCGGGGAGAATTCCGTGCGGTCGGCGGGGAGCATGGCGATGGCGTCGGCCATGAGCATGGTCTTGAGAATACCAGTATTCTGGTCACCGGAACTGTAAGCAAGATATTTGCCGTTTTCTGAAGTAAGCTTCACCCGCAAAAAGTTGATCTTTCCCGGCTTTTTCCGTGCCTTGCTCTGCAGGACCGCCTTGACGAAAGGTTTTATCACCCGTCTGTGCCCCATCATCCTCAGCAGCGCGGGTCTTACGAATTCCTCGAAGGTTACCATGGTGGAGACCGGGTTGCCGGGGAGGGAAAACACTGGTTTCCCATCCTTCATACCGAAGGCGGTCGGCCCGCCCGGTTTGATATCGACCCGCCAGAAGATCTGTTCAACTCCCAGCTCGGCGAGTATCTCCCGCACCAAGTCCCGGTCTCCCGCCGATACTCCCGCGGAGGTAATGAGGACATCCGCCTTGAGCCCCTCGCGCATTTTCTCCCGGTGACTTTCAGGATTGTCCCTGGCTATGCCGAGGATCACCGGGAGCGCGCCGATCTCCATTACCGACGCTGCCAGAGAGAGGGCGTTGCTGTTGATGATTTTCCCCGGATCAAGGGGTTCCCCCAGTTCGATCAGTTCATCACCGGTGGAAAGGATGGCCACCCGGGCCTTGCGCCAGACCGGGACAAACGCCTTGCCGAAAGAGGCGAGCATGCTGATTTCCGGCGGGCGGATAAGGGCGCCGGAATGAATTATCGTTTCACCATTGCGCACGTCCTCTCCCTTGAAGCGAATATGCTGCCGGACCTTCACTTCTTCCCTGATCAGTACTTGACCTCCCGACTCCTCCGTCTCTTCGAACGGTACTACCGCATCGCAGCCGGCGGGTATGGGTGCGCCGGTCATTATTTTAATGGCGCAACCCGGTTCCAGCCGGATTGTTGCGGTCCCTCCAGCGGGGATATAACCGGTTATTCGCAGGTTGACCCTATCCCGGCAGTCGGTGGCCCGCACGGCAAAGCCGTCCATGGCCGAGTTGTCGAAATAGGGCATGTCCCAGGGGGCGACCATATCCTCGCCAATGACCCTCCCAAGGGAGTCGAGCAGCGCCACTTGTTCCATGCCCAACAAGGTGACGCTGTTGAGTATTATATTGCGTGCATCTTCATAGGTGGGCATATCTGTGCCTCTTTGTCGTTGTAATTGCCGATACCGTTAACTCTTCCGTCCAAAAGCCTTATTACTTCCCCTTTAAGTCTTTCCCCTTGATGCGGGTCGTGGGTAGACATGACTACTGTAGTCCCGTTTGAAGGAAGGAAAGCTATGAGCCGTTCAAGCAGGTCAGCGCTTTCTTTATCAACATTTGCCAACGGCTCGTCGAGAAGCAGTATGTCCGGATTAAGCACCAAAGCCCTGGCCAGGGCGACACGCCGGGTTTCGCCGCCGGAAAGCTGACCGACATTTCTTTCATCGAATCCGTTAAGTCCCACCAGTTCCAGGGAATCGTCTACTGATCGGCGCAACGCTTCGCTCCTAATTCCTCTTACCTTTAACCCGTAGGCCACATTCCCGAACACGGTGCCGTCAAATAGGTAGGGAAATTGGTGGAGGAGAGTGACCCTTTTTCGCAGAAGGCTAAGTTCATCAGCCGCCCAGGTTACCAGTTCACCGGAAAAGAGCAGGTCACCATGATCGGGTTTCGTGAGGAAGGCAAGGATGCTCAGCAGGGTGCTTTTCCCTGATCCATTAGGTCCGGTAAGAATATAGAGACGGCCGGACCAAAGGAGAAGCCTCTCAACGTCCAGGACGACCCTTTCCCCAAAACGCTTCCGGACCGATGTCAGGTTGAACTGGGGAATCATTTCCGGCTACCTCTGTTGAAGGTGATTGAGCAGGAGATTGATAATGAGCGCGACGATCATCAGGATGATTCCGAGCGCCAGACCGAATGCGAATTCCCCTTTACTCGTCTCTAGGGCGATGGCGGTTGTCATGGTCCTGGTATATCCACGGATGTTGCCTCCGAGCATCATGGCAACGCCTACTTCTGAGATGACCCTGCCGAAACCGGCAATGACAGCTGCCATCACGCCGAAACGAATTTCCCTGGTGAGCTGGAATGCGCTCTGTAAACGGCTTGCACCCAAAGTCAAGGCGGTAGATATGATGCGATTGTCAGCCCCCCTGACGGCGCTCAGTGTATAATTGGCGATTATAGGAACAGCCAGGACAGTCTGGCCGATGATAATGGCCTTGGGGGTAAATAGGATACCCCAGGCACCCAGCGGCCCCTGCCTGCTGATGAGGCCGTAGACAAGGAGGCCGACAACCACCGTCGGCAGGGCCATCAGGGTGTTGAGCAGGGTGATGACCGTCCGCTTGAGCGGAAACTCCCTGATGCCGATGAGTACGCCGGCCGGAATCCCGAGTACGGAGGAATATACGATCGACCAGAGTGCCACACCGACGGATGTCCGGACCGCCGAAAAGACCTCCCAGTCCAGGGAAAGGATAAGGCCGACGGCCGTCCCGAATGATTCCCGGACAAAGCCCACGACTCTATTTCTTCCCGTAGATGAAGAAAATCGGGTCGCTGTTGACATTGTAGCCGGCTATGATCCCCTGCCCCTCGGGACCGGTGACGAAGTCAATGAACTTTATGGCCAGGTCATACTTTACGTGAGGATACTTCTTCGGGTTGACGGCGATAACCCCGTATGGGTTAAAGAGTCCCTTTTCCCCCTCAAAGAGGATTTTCAAGTTGGTCCTGCTCCCCTTGAATGCATTGAACGTCCCTCGATCCGCCAAGGTGTAGGCCCGCTCTTCAGTGGCCATGATAATCACTTCACCCATCCCTTGGCCAGCGGATTGATACCATTTACCTTCCGGCCTGATCCCCGCGGCCTGCCAGATTTCCTTCTCCTTCTGGTGTGTTCCTGATTCGTCGCCGCGGGAAACGAAGATTGCCTGCTTTATGGCAATTTTCTTGAGGGCCTCAGCTGCGGTTAACGCTTCTTTGACGGCGGCCGGATCATCGGCTGGGCCGATGATTACAAAATCGTTGTACATTACATCCCGGCGATTGACGCCATATCCATCGGCAACGAACTTGTCTTCCAGTTTCCGGGCATGTACGAAAACCAGATCAACATCACCTGTTTCTCCGATCTTCAAGGCCTTGCCGGTACCGACGGCAATGACGTCCACAATGCAGTTGTATTTCTTTTCGAATGGAGGAAGAAGAACCTTCAAGAGGCCGGAGTTTTCCGTGGAAGTAGTGGTGGACATTCTGAGCCTCTCTTCAGCGTTGGCCGACAAAGATAGGTTGAAGAGCAGAATCAGCATAAGCAGCAGATTGCGTAAATGTTTCATGTCTCCTCCTGTCGTTAGATAACCAATATAATATTACATCATAATTTGTCGGATATTTCGGACTGATAATAAAATAAACATGATTCAATGACCATTTCACTTCAGGGCAAACAAACCAACGAATAGACAAATTAAAAGGGCCTTTTCATGTTGGAAAAGACCCCCGGTGCTGTTGCAATCAGGCGTTCTCGGATCTCCTTTCCAATAGGGAGGCGCTGCCGTTTCCGGCAACACCCGCTGGCCGTTTTCCTTGAGGACGCACCTTTTAGGAATCGCGGCTCGGAGATTGTAATCACACAGCTTAATCCATGGTTTTGCTTTTCAAGTTGACCTCGACTATCTCCATGTCGAGCAGGTTGATGAAGAGGACTCTCCTGCTCAGGCATTTTCCTTCCCGAAGGAGGATTTTGCATGCTTCAGCGGCCTGCAGGCTGGCAATTACCCCCGGGGTGAACGAAGGGTTGCCGAGGTCCGTTTCAATGCCTTTAATCGGCGGTGTCATGCCGAAAATACGTGGCGAAATATCATCGCCCGGCATCTGGGTAGCAACCTGTCCATACCATCCGCCGATGGCCCCATGGACCAGGGGAATGGACATTTCATGGCAGATTTGCGCCAGTTCCATGCGCATGGGAATGGTGTCGAGACCGTCAAGCACCACATCCGCCCCCTGCACAAGTTCCCGGCCGTTGTCATGAAAAAAAACAGTCTTCAAGGGAGTCACGGTGACAGCCGGGTTGATGGAGCGGACCCTTTCCGCGGCAACCTCGACCTTTGCTCGATTCAGTACATCAGCAGAGGAGAGTAATTGTCGGTTGAGATTATGCTCTTCAATTACATCGGAATCGATGAGAACGAGATTACCGACCCCCAATCTCGCCAGCTCTTCGATCAGGTATCCGCCTAATCCCCCGCAGCCGATAATGACTGCTTTGCTGCGGAAGAGCCTATATTGCTGGAGTGTGGAGATAGTTTGTCTGTTGCGCTGATAGCGTGCCGGAAGAACGCCAAGCTCCAGGGATGTTTCCTCCACCTTGCTCAGGCTAACATCGAAGCATTCCGCCGCGGCTACCTGGGCAGAGCAAGGCAACAGGTCGCCCTGAGCCTCTTTCATGATGAAACCGCGCAAAAGGAGAATGTTCGGATCATTCATTGATTAAGAGCCTCTTGCAAGATTTTCGAATGATAGGGTTAACCCGCCGGAGAGGAGGGAATTTTGTGAATTAGCAAGAGCCTCTATATGAATGCAATGGATAGCCTTATGGCTCCATTGGCTGGAAAAGTATTGCCCTGTTTCAGGGATGTCGGGGTGACATGTTCACCGTTGATCAAAGCTTCTCTGCATCCCTGCCAGAAAGAGTCAGGCCTCTGGAGAAAAAAATCGGACAGATGAGCGGCGGTCATGACAATCCCTTTATTAAGGAATTCTGGTCCCAGTTCGGTCAACAGCATATTAAAAAGTTTTACGCAAACCATGCCTTCCCTGCCGGCATCGGCTTTTCCTCTATCTGTAAAGGTTATGGCGCCGCGCAAGGCGGCATAATAACTCCCCCGCCTCATGGTCGCACCTACAACACCAGGCATGGCAGCGGAAAGTGCAATGGTTGAGTTATTTCTGATCAACGAATCATCCAGGCTATCGATTGCCTTACCATCGATAAAAATGGTGGTTATCCTCTCCGAGATATATTCATTGCTCAATCCGAACTGGTCACTGAGAATATCCCGGACGGTACATGGCACCTGGGCAGGTACATGGAAACCCTCCTGCATGATCGGGAAAAAATCGATGAGGTTTTCCCTTTCCATGGTAAGAGCGATTTGTGCTTTCAAATTGTTATGTTTCTCTGAGTTTGCCCCGATCTCTTTCATCTGAAGCTATCCACCGCCGATGGGAGGAAATATCCCGATCCGGTCATTATCTCCCAGGACCCAATCTTCAAGTTCACAATGGTGGTTGACCATAACCAGAAGTCGTATAACCGGATCAATTGCCAGAATCCTGCGGAGATCTCCAATAGTTGTCCCTTCAGGGACTGAAAGGATGAATTCGTTTTTCCCGAAAAAGGGGAGATCGGGGTTATTGCATTTTAACCCTGCAAAGAGCCTGATCTCCAGTTGCACCACCACACCCCCTATCCTTCAATCTTTCACCAGTTGAATACCTGATCCAGTTCCTCGTCAGTGACCTTGAAAGTAATGTTGTGGGGTGCAACAGTTTCTGTGGAAAAGAAACGAGGCAGCCGGTCATGCTGGGCGGTAAAGCCGGCCCTTTTATTGAAATCGCGCTCAACGGAAAGAACTTTCTTGCCAAGTGCCACAACATCGTCGCCGGTCATGTTCAGACCGGAGAAGGCGTTAAGCATGTCGAGGAACGCCTGGAAGGTGTCAGGCTGGTCCATGATGGCAAAGGCGATAAAGAGGCACATGCCGGTTGAGTCTATGGCGGCCGTTGCTATCTGGAGGTTCCGGGAGAGTTCCACCTGACCTTCGGGTTTTAGCGGGTCCACGTCGCCGCCACACTTGAGGATATTGGTAGCGATGGCATATCCGGCGGTATGGTCTGCTCCTTGTGGGGTCGTTGCGTAAGTAACTCCGATCCCCTGAACGGCACGGGGGTCATAGGCAGGCAGGGCCTGGCTCTTGACCACCGGCACCCGTTCGATACCATAAGTCTTGCCGGTTATCTCGGCGCCGCAGCCGAGGATGCGCCCCAGAGGGGTACCCTGGCCCACTTCTTCCATCAACCTGATGGCCCCTTCGCGGTCGCCAAATGGTATAATGCCCGCATCCATGGCAATTCCAATAGTGACTCCCATCTCTATGGTATCGACGCCGATATTGTCGTCCATGAAATCGAGGCGGGCAACGGTGTCAAGGTCATCTATCCCGCAGTGTCCTCCATGGGACCAGACCGTTTCATACTCCGGCTGCTTGGTCAGATAGTGGCCGTCCTTGTCGTTGTATATACCGGAGCACTGGATGACGCAGCCGCGGTGGCAACCATGAGTAGCTATTCCGCCTCGCTTGACTTCCAGTTCCGCCTGTGCTTCGCCACTGAGCTTGACGGAACCGGAAAACTGACCCTGCTTGAAGTTGTAGGTGGGATAGCCACCCGCTTCATTAAGGATATTGGTCAGGACATTGGTGCCGTATGCGGGCAATGCCTCGCCTGTTACAGGATGCTTGCGCAGCCCTTCCACGAACTTACGGTTGGCGTCCCGGAATTTTTCCGGGTCTTTGGGTGGGCGGTGCTTCATCCCGGCATCGTCGAGGATGATCGCCTTGACCCCCTTTGCCCCCATAACCGCCCCCACCCCACCACGACCACAATGCCTCGTCGGCCTCAGTTGCGGATCGGTGCAGGCAATGGAAGCGGACAGAAATTTTCTTTCCCCGGCCGAACCGATAGTCATGTAGGCGACCTTATCGCCATACTCCTGGCGGAGCTTCTCAATAAGGGGATAGTTATCCAAAAGCTTAAGACTGTTATCAACCTCGATCTTTACTCCATCCTTGTTGATGTAGATCTTATAGAGATCGTTACCCGAAGGTTTTCCTTCAAGGATAACGGCCGCATAGCCGAGCCTGGCAAGTACCTGAGCTGCCTGTCCGCCGGCATTTGACTCCTTGATACCGCCGGTCAGGGGGCTCTTGCAACCGACCGACAGTCTGCCTGTCATGGCGCCTGCTGTGCCGCTCAGCATGCCCGGGGCGATAACCAGTTTGTTCTCCGCTCCAAGGGGATGGCAAAGGGGGTGGACTTCCTTGGCCACGATGAGGGAAGTAACCGCCCTTCCGCCGAGACCTGCGTAATCACCTACCGGCTCAGTCGTTGTTTTGGGACCGCCGGCTGCGCCCATGTCGATCCTGAGAATTTTGTCCAAAAGCGTAATTCTCCTTTTTTTGTTAGTAATTATCTCAAACTGGCGCTTCCACCATGAGTTTTTCTCAGGCAGGCGCTCATGGTCTGATAGATCAGCTAATCTTCTATCGGAAGACGAGCATGGTCGCTGTCTGGTTCATATGTCCGATGAACTGTTCGCCATAGGTGCTGAATCCGATAGTGGGATAATCGGTAAACAGTTCACCATAGGCAGCCGAGATTCCCTTTTCCCTGAGTTCCAGTGTTCTCAGGATACAGTTGAAATTAATGATGCCGGAGATGCTGCCAAGCTCTGAACGTGCCTTTTCTAAGGCATTTTTCGTGTCGGAGATTATATCAGTACTTTCCAACAAGGTTAATTCTATTCCCTCCTTAACGCCACAGTAGAAAAGCATGCTGTCCCCTTTTATCTGCTGAGGGCTGCGGACGAAAGGGTCACCTTCAAAGAGAATACCGACCGGATTATGCATGAAGTGATTCGGAGAATCTGCAACGGTTGTTCCCAAAGCTTCCGCATAGGCTTGTGCCGCGGGTTTATGGTTGAATTCCAGGATCTCCCGGTTGCTCTCATTTGCCTTGGTGACCAGCAACTTTTTCTGCAATGGACGAAAACTCTGGGTTTTGACAAAAGAAAATTCGGTACTTGGCTCCAAGATTGCCAGCACTGCCGCATTGGTGTAGCTTTTTCCGTTTGCATAGACATAGGTTTCTTTGAATTTCAGGTCATCTCCCGCCGAGCCCCCGATAAAGTTTACGTTGGTGAAGTCGCCGATCCGGTCCATGATCAGTTCTTCCTTGCCGCTCAGGCCGTCGATGAGGATGATTCCCACATACTGCTTCGGGTCCATTTTTGACATCGGCTTGTCGAAATGACGTTCAAATGCATTGAAGGCCCTGTGACTTTCCTTGTTGAGGTCATCCAAAACCTCGACCTTGGAATTTTTTATCGCCTGGCGGTTGAATGCCATGGCAACAACGGAATTCGTCAGCATCTTGCCGGTGACGATTTCTCCCGCTGTCGAACAGCCGAATGTCTCGGCGCTGGGAAAAGCGGCTTCCATTCGCTCGGCGAGCTCACCGGGATCAATTGTGGATGAAGCAAAAAATATAAGCAGCTTGGTTTTAAAATCACCCAATTGTGTTTGGATATCTTGAACAGCGTCTTGTATATCCGTCTTAACGGAAAAAGCAGTCTTAATGTTCATGGCAGTCTCCAGTCACCCCTCTGCTAGTTATTTGAATTCCTTCATAAGTTCTTCCAGCTTGGCGATGATTGCAGGGTCATCGGCGGATTCCGGGGTATATATCTTCGGATCAATGCCTTTCAAAATCAGCTTGATCTTCACGACCCCTTCCAGCACGGAATTCCCCTGCGCCCGCTGATTGACAAAGGCATCTATCATTTGTTTGATTTTCCCAGCCATATGGGCGCCTCCTTACTCTTTATGGTGCAATTTTAACGGCTTGACAGCCTGACCCTAAAGGTTTTGAGCCATGGGAAGCGGCTTAGCCGTTTCGGAGACTTTGCCGATTGTTGCCCGGAGCAGATTCGGTATGCCGAAGTCCTTACTTCCGGCACCATAGCCGACATTTTCGACTACCATTGGAGGCATCGGCGCAAACCCCTTGCAGAAGTGCCTGATCAGTGCAGCTCCAGTCGGCGTGACCAATTCTCCCTTCACTTCCGTGGAATAAATCGGCACGTCCTGCAGAAGCTCCATGGTCGCTGGCGCGGGTACCGGAAGCATCCCGTGGGCGCAGCGGACAGTACCGGAACCCACATGGAGGGGGGAACACCAGGCCTCATCGATTTCGAGCTGGTGAAAGGCCGATGCAGCGGATACTATATCAACGATACAGTCGAGGGCGCCCACTTCGTGAAAATGGACCTCTTCCAGGGATGTTCCGTGAACTTTTGCCTCGGCGACAGCAATAAGTTTGAAAACGGCAACAGCGGCATCGATCACTGGCTGGGGGAGTCCGCTCTTGCAGATAATGCTGCCGATCTCCCACAATCCCCTGTGCTGCCGTTTTTCCTTCTGTTTGGTATTGCCATTGTGATGATGATCTCCATGGTCATGACTGTGGCTGTGATCGTGCCTGTGGTCATGTCCGTGCCCGTGGTCATGTCCGTGCCCGTGGTCATGTCCGTGCCCGTGGTGGTTATCTTCCGGCGCATCTACGTCCCTTCCGGTCTCCGGATCAATTACGTCGAATTTGGTTCCCATCAGACCGCCCTTGCTCACCTTTCGTGCCCTGATACTGAAGCCTTCTAAACAGAGTGAGGCAATATGGTCACGGATGATTTCGATGTCAGCCCCCGCGTCAATCAGTGCGCCCACGAACATGTCGCCGCTGACGCCGGAAGATGCATCGAAATAGAGAATTTTTTTCATTTACCCTGCTCCTTTCGCGTAACCCCTGCTGCCATCTTGTTGATCATGTCGGCCTGATATGCCGCCCCGAAGCCATTGCCTATATTTACCACGCTGATTCCCGATGCGCAGGAGTTCAGCATGGCAAGAAGTGCCGCGAGCCCACCGAAACTGGCGCCGTAACCGACATTGGTCGGCACGGCGATAACCGGAACATCCACCAGACCGCCGACCACGGAGGGGAGGGCGCCTTCCATACCGGCCACAGCGATTACACAGTTGGCCTTACGTACCATGTCGGTATGGGAAAGGAGACGATGGATCCCGGCTACCCCCACGTCATAGAGTCTCTCTACCTTGCTGCCGAAGGATTCCAGCACTACCGATGCCTCTTCGGCTACAGGAATGTCAGAAGTCCCGCCGGTAGCAACGACGACCAGTCCCACTCCCTCTTCCCTTGTCCGGCGCAGTTCGACGATTCGACAGATCTTATGGAACTCGGTATCCGGGACGCCGGCCAGGATGGCCGCGGCGATTTCATCGGTCACCCTGGTGCAAAGCACATTGGGATTCCGCTCGGCAAGCCTGCGGAATATCTCCGTAGCCTGCTCAGCTGTCTTTCCTTCACCGTAGATTACCTCGGGATAACCATTGCGGATTTTACGGTGGTGGTCGATCTTGGCATAACCTAGATTCTCAAAGGATAGAGTCTTGAGCCGGGAAAGCACATCATCGGTCGAAACCTCACCCCTGCTGTGGCTCTCTATCAAATGGCGGAGATGTTCAGCATTCATAATACTATCCTCATGATTTCTTAGCAAGCACTTCGTTCATGGCGCCGGTCCGATAACCCTGGAGATCGAGCGCCACATATAAAAAACCGGCTTTTTTTACCTCTTTCACAACGTCATCGCGAAGTTCATGTACTACCCGCTCATACTCATCTTCCCCCAATTCGAGACGGGCTACGTCCTCATGGTAGCGAACGCGAACCGTTCGCAAACCCATTTCACGGAGAAAGTCTTCAGCCTGTGCCACTTTCCGCAACTTTTCCTTTGTGAGAAAGACACCATAAGGGAAGCGGGAGATGAGGCAGGCATAAGACGGCTTGTTCCATGTGGGGAGAGCCATATTTTGAGAGAGCTCCCTGATTTCATCTTTTGAAAAGCCTGTCTCGTCCAGGGGGCTGCGAATCCCGGCCTCCCTGGCTGCCTGCTGGCCGGGACGATAATCACCCCGATCATCCACATTGCCGCCGTCCACTACGTAAGAAACACCTTCTTCTCTGGCGATCTTCCAGAGCTCGCCGGCAATTACCTTCTTGCAGACATAGCAGCGGTTTTCCGGATTTTCCGCCAGACCGGGAATTTCCAGGGCCTTCGCCTCAAGGATCCGGTGCCTGCCGCCGATCAGACGGGCCACTTCCCGGGCCTCGGCCAGTTCCCATTCGGGGTGGATTTCCGAAGTTATTGTGACTGCTATGGCGCGGTCTCCAAGCACCTCCCGCGCAACTGCAAAAAGTAGTGTCGAGTCGACCCCTCCGGAAAAGCCGATGACGCACCCCTCCATTTCCTTGAGGACCCTTTTGAGATGCCCTTTTTTTTCTTCGAGATCTGTTCTCATCTTTATATATTCCTTTCAAAAAGATATAATTTACCACATACCGGGAGAGAATGTAAGTAGCAAATAACAAACAAATTCCAAATATTAAACATTATAATAATTTAATAACTCGAATTTGTTCAGGATATTTGACCAGGTATTTCTCCGATCTCTGACTCTGTGTCTAGCAAGGATTGAAGAATAGTTGGAACAATCACACTATAGGTTCTATATGTTTCAAAAGATGCATCCGGTAGGTTGAAAAACGTCTGAGCTTGAGACAACCCCAGAAGACACCGGCTCCATAAGCATACTGTTCCATTGTGTAGTAGAAGAAAAAGGGAAGAAAAAAAAGTTTGGGTTTGCGTACGATATAGTCCATTAATCCCACTCCCAGAAGTGTAACGAACAACGCCGCACCAAAACGCGGGAATATAAGGGACGCTACAGTCAGGGGAGTCATGTAGTAACGTATAAGATGGAAGGCGATATAGTAGGCAAGGCTCCCCAGGGCACGCATCCTGGCAAGAAAAATAGTGCCCCAGTCGAGCTTAAGACCAAGTCTGGCAAGTCTTCTCCGGGAAAGGAATGAATCGGTTGTCATCAGAACCAGTGACGATGCGGCACCGATGGGATTTAACGTAACGATTGAGACAACGAAGATAATGAGGGCGATAGCAAGCACCGGCGGCATTACCATCTTTTTATGGCGTATGGGGTGGAGTATCTGCAGCATCGCCTCGGATGTGCCGTATTGGAAACGTCTCTTCAGGAAAGAGAAAAAAGCGTTGCGATGTTCGTGACCGACCCTACCCTTCGGCATATAAATTATCCTGTGGCCGTTATCGCGCAATCGCCAGGTAAGATCCACATCCTCACCAACGTGCATTTCCGGGTTAAACCCGAGGGCTTCGCGAAATGCGGAACTCCTCACCAGGAGATTGCAGCTGGGGAGATAAAAGGTGTCGTCACCCTGTTGTCCGGAACGTTCGCGGTTCCCCAGGGTAAGGCTGGACATCACCAGTTCGTAGCGGTCAAGAAAAGACGATGTGAGCATGCCGTCCACAAGACCGCCGACAGCGGCAACTTCGGGATCATCGAAAAGCCCCACAAGCTCTTCCAGCCACTCGGGGGAGGCGATGCAGTCGGAGTCGATGAAGGCAATAAACTCGCCGCGGGCGGCCTTGGAGCCGCAATTACGTGCAGCTGCCGGACCGGTACCGGTGCCTCCCGAGTCTAGAACAACGGCGCCAAAAGAGGCCGCCACATCCTTTGAGTTGTCCCGGCTGCCGTCGTCTACAACGATGAGTTCAAGTTTTTCCTTTGGATAGCGGAGCCTGGAGATGGAGTCAAGACAGCGGCCAAGCTCCTCGGCCCTGTCCATGACGGGAATGATTATGCTGACAAAAGGAAGGGTGGCCGGCGCGCATGCGCCGGCCACATTTCTTACGGCAAACCACCTGGAAACCAGGGCTTCCAAGACCTTGGACTCGGCTTGGGAAGAGGGAGTTATAGGCTCCTTCATACCCCGTTTCACTAGATCAAGGAGTGGTCGGTTCAGTTTCAGAAACCGCAGGGGCTTTTCCCCCAGGAGGAAGTCCCCCTGCGGCGTTGTTACTACCCTTACACCAGGAGAGATACTATAAGCCATCTTACTCTCAAGGTAGAAGCCCTTCAGCTTTGAATATCCTGACCAGCGCTTCAACCGCCTCATCAGGGTTGCCTGCAACAGTCAATTTTCCTTCGCGAGCCTTGACCCCGCCCGACAGGAGCGAAAGAATCCTGTGGAAGGCAGGGAGGTTGGGGTCCGGGGTGGTGGACCTAAGCGGGTTCAGCCTGGGGAAGCTGTATTCGGAGGCTAGAAGCGCCGCTGACCGGTAATTTACTTCTTTGAGGGGAAGTCCCAGATCGGACAGGTCCCACTTCTCGACTTCAGCTTCCAGGGAGTTCATGACCGCGTCGTGAGAAGGATAACGCGGTTCTTTCTCGCTGGAAAAGAAGACCGCGCAAGGGATGGGGGCGGAGACTTTCTGCCGCGCCCCGCGGTCGCTCTTGCGCATCACTTCCAGAGAATTGCCGGCCATCGAGAGCGACACCGCGGCTGTAACCGTGGGCATACCGAGCTTGATGGCTGCCAGAGCCGGCGCGGGGTCATCTCCGCGATCGACCAGGGTCTTGCCGGTAAATATGAGGGTAGGGGAAATGATGGTGTAAATCCGGGCCAGAAGATTGGCGTCGGCTATGGCGTCATTTCCTTCTATCCCGTGGTTGCAGACCCTGATTGCCCTGGATGCGCCCATGGCGAGGGCCTGCCTGAGGGTATCGTCAAGACGTTTGGGGCCTATTGCCACTGCTGTAACCGTAGCACCCTTAGAGTCGGCCAGGCAGAGCGCCTCCTCAAGGGCGGAGAGGTCCCCGGGGTTGGGAAACATGCGCAGACCTCTGTCGTCTATGCCTGCTCCCATGTGAATTACTCGGGCGGGTGGGCGGGGATCGCCTGTTTCCCGCAGGAGGACGAGAATTTCTAGTTTTTGTGCCATGTTAATCTCCAAAGCGCAATAACGCTTGTCAAATTTGTCAGCTCATCCGGTAAGCAACGCCGTAGCCGCCGCGGGGATAACGCCAGCGGGTAAAGGCGCCGGGCTTGCAGAGAATGTAGCAGGAGCCGCATTCCAGGCAGCCGTCATGGGCGAAGGACATCTTCTGGTCTTCCTCTGTCCAGGCGTAACAATGGGCCGGGCAGACATTTACGCACCAGCGTTCCTCGCAGGTAACGCACTTGGTGTTATCAAGAATGATGTGCGGTTCACGGTCTATGTTGTAGCTGGTGTAATCAAAGATTTCGTCGATATTGATCATAGCGCTCTCCAGGCGGTCCATACGGTGGACATCAGATCCATGAGGCTCACCTTGCCATTATTAAAGATGTGGTTCAGTACCAGCATGGTCATGTTTCTCTTCGGCTCGCCAGTGATTTGGTAAATCTGTTTTATCATGTCCAGGGCGAAATCGGGATACTTCTGGAAAATACGGTCGTCGTGGAGGAGTCCCGGGGCCCTCTTGAAGGTCTTGAGGTCCTTGTATACGTAGCTGTCTTCGATCAGCTTGCGGTAGAGGTCAAGACCACCCTTGGAATAGTCGTTGTTCTTCTTGGCTGCAATAACCGCCTTGCCTGCTAGGATCCCGGAATGGGTGGCCATGTTGATCCCTTCCAGGTTGATGCCGGTGGCGTTGCAGAATGCCGCGGCGTCACCGCAGATTAGGAAGCCGTCTGCATTCAGTTGGGGGATCATCTCGTAACCACCCTCGGGGATGGCATGGGCCGAGTATTCCGCGAGTTTGCCGCCATTCAGGAGCTTGGCCATCTGCGGCTGCTCCAGGTAGTTGTTCATCATGTCATAAAGGGTTATGCCGCTTTTGCCAAGGCTGCCTATATGGCAAACCATGTTGACGGAGACGGAGTCGCGATTGGTGTACAGGGCGACACCGCCGCGAACACCCATGGAGACGCCGACGTATTCGTAGGCGACCCCCTGGTCACGGACCAGGCCGAAGCGGTCGTCGATCATCTGCTTGGGCATGTCGATGAGGCATTTGCAGCCCACCGCCATCTTGGCGGGGTTGAACTTCTTGCGCATCTTCATTTTATCGGCAAGGAAGGAGAGGACACCTTCGCATGACACGACCACCGGCGCATAGATCTCGCCGTTGTCGCGCAGTGTCTTGACGCCAACCACCTTGCCGTTTTTCAGGATAAGGTCTTCTACGGTGCAGCGGTTGATGAGAGTGGCACCGGCCTTTACAGCCTCATCGGCCAGCCAGGAGTCCCACCTGGGACGGAATACGGTGTAACCGTTGTAAGGCGGCTTGTCGAAGTCTTCCCAATCCATGCAGACGTTTACGTGCGCGTCATTGGTCATGAAGATGGTCGCCTTCTTGCTTACATGCCTTTCCAACGGCGCCTGGTTCCAGTATTCGGGGAAATGTTCTTCCAGGGACGGCATCTTGTGGAGCATACCGCCAAACATATTCTTTTCACCGGGGAAGTTTCCCCTTTCCAGAAGGGCAACGTCTACACCCGCCTTGGCCATTTCCAGGGCCGCCGCGGAGCCGGCCGGGCCGGCCCCGACCACTATTGCTTCAAATGAACGTTTCATCAGGCACCTCCCGTTATGGCCCGGACCCGTTTGATGAGGCGGGGCAGTACTTCCTTGAGATCGGCCACTATTGCCTCGTCGGAATTGGCAAACATGGGTGCCTTCGAATCGATGTTCATTGCGATGATTTTGCGGGAATCCTTGATGCCCCCAACATGATGCATGGAGCCTGAGATCCCTATCCCCAGATAGAACCTGGGGGCAATGGCTTTGCCGGTCTGTCCCACCATACGTTCAAAACCGGCCCAGCCGAAGTCGTAAACCGGACGGGTTACGCCCAGCGTCACGTTCATCAGCTTGGTAAGTTCCACGAGTTGATCGAAGGCTGCCTTGTCGTGGCCCTTGCCGGCGCAGAAGACCACTTCGGCCTCGGAGACGTCGACTGTCTGAGGATCTGGCGGTATCCTCTCGATAATACGCGGGGACTTGGGCAGATCATCAACGGAAACGCTCATCTTGGTGACTTTAGGCGCCGGGTACTCGATGGGGCGGAGGATAACCGTGCTCAAGGTGCGCACAGCAACGGTGATGACCAGAGGCATCTCGCCGTTCCAGATCTTCGATTCAAGTATGCGTGTGCCAAGGGCCTGTCTCTTCAGCTTGAGCCCCGCTTCACAAACATCGAAGCCGATAACCTCTGTGTAGATGGCGGCATTCAGTTCGCAGGCCAGAAGGGGCGCAAGTGAGGAACCGAGATCATTGTGGGGTAACATGATGACCTTGGCCCCGGCATTGCGCGCCGCCTGGGCAATGAGTTTACCCTGAGCGGGCATGGAGTCGGCAACTGCCGGAGGCGCGTCAATGACGGTAAGCTCCGGCACGCCATAGGGGGTGAAACCTTCGAAGACCTTGGGGTCCGACGGTGCAAAGCTTGCAACGGACCATTTGCCTCCGAGTAATTGGGACAGCATCCCCCCCTTTGCAAGAGTCCCCTTGCCAGTTTCAACCAGCTCCCCGTCGGGAAGCTCAACAACGACGAGAAGAGGCGCGGCAAGCGGTTTTTGGAGTGAGCATGCGCCTGCCATTAGATTTCCCTCCCTAGTTTGTGACCTTCCCAGATGGCCATGTCAACCTTACGCGGAGAAACCGCGTCGCCGATCCGGTAGAGTTCCTTGACCTTTCCTTTGAGTGAGAAGTAGAGAGCATCGTCAACCCTCTGGCCCATGGCCAGGACGACGGAATCGTACCCGGTCCATTCTTTCCAGAAGTTGGAGTAGACGTCGAACCCTTTGGCGAATTTGGCTCCTCTTGGGCCGCCAACTTCCATAACCGCGATATCGGGGCAGAAGGTAACGCCCTTCTGCAGGAGACGCTGACGGGTGGTGTAGAGGTCCTGGAGGGGACCAAGTTCCGCGCCAATAAAGAGGCTGGAGGTGACCATGTAGCACTTTTTACCCTGGTTGACGATCCATTCGGCGGTGGCGGTTGCCCTGTGGTGGCCGTCGTAGTCGATGAGGAGTACATTCTCGCCCAGGTCCGCCTCGCCCTTCAGCACCTGCCAGACGTTGTATACGGCTTCGCCGTCGCCGCCCGGAACGGGGCATTCCTTGGGAACGCTGCCGGTGGCGCAGATGACGACATCGGGGTTCTCCTTGAGAACCATGTCTGCGGTTACCTCTACGCCCAGCTTGATCTTGGTGCCGGACTTCTCGACCTGACCTTTTTCGTTACGGATGATCACGCCGAACTCGTCACGGCCCGCGCCCTTCATGGCGATCAATACTTGGCCGCCCAGCTCCTGGTTCCTGTCGAGCAGGGTAACGTCGTGACCTCTGCGACCTGCCATCTTGGCTGCCCACATACCGCCGGGGCCAGCACCGATGATCATGACCTTCTTCTTAACCTTCGCCGGTTTGAGGGTGCCTTCACCCCAGGTCTTCTCAAGACCGACGGCGGGGTTCTGGATGCAGCCCAGGAGCCTGTTGATGCCCATCCGGCCGATGCAACCCTGGTTGTCGGCAATGCAGTAGCGCAGGTCATCCAGTTTCCCTTCCTGAGACTTCTTGGGAAGGTAAGGATCGACGATGAGGGCGCGGCACATACCGATCATGTCGGCCTGGCCGTTGGCAAGAACCCTTTCCGCCATGACCGGGTCATTGATGCGCCCGGTGCAGAATACCGGGAGCTTGACTTTCTCGCGGATGCCGGCGGCCAGCGGGATGGTGTAGCCGAGCGGGGTATGCATGGAGCCTTCCACCAGGTAGAGGTTGTAGAAGGTAGCGATGGAAAGATCGAAGAAGTCCAAGAGGCCGGTCTGCTCAAATTTCTGGCAGATTTCCTGCACTTGGGCAAGATCGAGTCCACCGGGGATCATCTCGTCTGCGCACATCCGGATACCGACGGTAAAGTCGTTGCCGACGGCCTTGCGCACGGCTTCCACGAACATGACGGCGGCGCGCATCCTGTTTTCCAGGGAACCGCCGAATTCATCCGTCCGCTGATTGGAAAGCGGAGACATGAACTGGCGGGCCAGGCTGGAGTGGCCGTACTGGAGTTCGACCCCGTCAAAACCGCCTTCGCGGGCGTGCACTGCGCTCATCGCGAAATAGTGGCAGACTTCTTCGATGTCTTCGATTTCCATCGACTTGGGGGTTTCGCGGAAGAGGCAGTCGGGCACCGGGCTTGGCGCCCATACCGGCAAACGGGAAATTGAGCCGTCCGACTGCTGGCCGTTGTGGTTCAACTGGGCGAAAATCTTACTGTCATAAGAATGGACATAGTCGGTAATCTTGCGGAATCCCGGTATGACCTCGTGGTGATAGACATCAATCAGTTTTTCATAGGCCATGTCGGTCGGGTGTACGCTCATCTCTTCTGTGATGATGAGTCCTACGCCCCCTTTAGCCCGTTCGCCCCAGTAGTACATATGGCGCTCACTGGGGAGGCAGTTTACAGCAAAGTTGGTAAGGTGCGGCTGAAAGGAGAGGCGGTTCTTTACCTCTACCTTGCCGATCTTTAATGGTGAAAAAAGATATTGGAACATCATGTCGGCGTCTCCTTGAGAGATATGTGCTGCTTCTGTTTCTCTTTGTTGTAGGGTGCGCCATGCGCACCATCAATTACTTATAGGTGCGCATGGCGCACCCTACGAACTTGTTGTTCAGGCGGCCTCGGCGTCTTTAGCCTGTTCTGCGATTGTGGTGACGCAACGCTCAAGACACTCAGGGTCTCCGCCGCTTATCTCATTTTTCAAGTGCCAGGCCACGGCCGGACAACCGCCATGACACTGGTCGAAGCGCCGGCAATCCTCGCAGGAGTGGATGCGTAGCCGACGGAAGGAATTAAAAATCTCGCTCGAGTCCCAGATCTCCTGGAAGGTGCTCTCCCGAAGAGAACCGGCTTTGAAAGGGGCGCTCTGGAGAAATGCGCAGGGGTAAACATTGCCGTTCGGCCCTACGCAGCAGGTGAGCTTTGCCGCACCGCAGAGATTGAGACCCAGCCCTTGACGTTCCTGGGTAGTAAGGGAGAAAAAGCTGTCGCCGGTCCGCACGTCGCCGCTCTCGGAAAGCCACGCTGAGAACGCCAGAAGCTGTGCGGGGTTGGGCCTGAGTTCATCCCAGTTATCCACGCCACGCCCCGAAGGACGGAAGCGGCTTACCCTGAGAGACACTCCGAGGGAGTGGGACATGTCATACAATGTGGGAATCTCCCCGGCATTTTGAGCGGTAAGGACGGTGTTCATGCTTGTGGCGATTGTGGTAGGCGCCAAAAGCTTTAACGCCTTTATCGCGGCGTCGAAAGTCCCTGTTCCGCGGATCGCATCGCAGGTTTCCCGGTTAGCCCCGTCAATACTGACCTGAATATTCACCAACCGAGTCGCGGCAAGTCTGTCAATAAGCACTTTATTGAGCAAAGTGCCGTTGGTGGAAATGCAGGTCATTATTCCCCGCTCGTGGCA
>Ga0181533_1001497_pt1 | contig 30128 bp, 20 predicted proteins | sample PEATcosm2014_Bin_45_FD_119772 | JGI IMG/M metagenome (GOLD analysis project Ga0181533, IMG submission 119772) | Peatland microbial communities from MTU Mesocosm Facility, Houghton, MI, USA - PEATcosm2014_Bin11_60_metaG | ecosystem: Environmental > Terrestrial > Soil > Wetlands > Peat | place...
ACATCGAGGACAACATCGAGGAGGCCATCTCGGGGGTCAAAGGGGCCAATTCTGTCAAGATTCTCGGCCACAACCTTGAAACGCTGGAGAAGCTGGCGCATCAAGTCCAGGACGAGATGAACCAGGTCAAGGGCATTTGCGACCTGGGGATCTTCCCGGTCTTCGGGCAGCCGAACCTGAACATCAAAGTGGCTCGCGACGCGGCGGCGCGCTACGGCCTCAATGCCGGCGACGTGAACACCGTCGTCCAGGCGTCGATGGGCGGGGCGGTGGCAACCCAGGTGCTCGAGGGAGACCGCTCGTGGAACGTGGTTGTTCGGTATAAGCCCGAGTGCCGCGACAGCGTCGAAAAGATCCGCAACATCAAAGTGGGCTATACGACCGCCAGCGGCGCCAACGCCTACATACCTCTGAGCGAACTGGCGGCGGTCAGCCTCGATACCGGGGCATCCTGGATCTATCACGAAACCGTGGTGCGCTTCATCCCGGTCAAGTTCAGCGTGCGGGGTCGCGACCTGGTGGGCGCCGTGGCCGAGGCGCAGGCGCGCATCAAGAAAAATGTCAAATTCCCGCCCGGCTACCGCACCATCTGGGCGGGCGAGTTTGAAGACCTTCAGCTTGCCAAAAGCCGCTTGGAGCTTATCGTGCCGGCCAGTTTCCTCCTCATCGTCGGGTTGCTCTATTGCCTGTTCAATAACTTGCGGGATTGCCTGCTGGCCCTGGCGGGCATCCCTGACGCGGTGGTGGGCGGGGTATTGGCGCTCTTTCTCACCGGCCAGCCTTTCAGCATCTCCGCCGCCATCGGCTTCGTATCCCTCTTTGGCGTATCGGTCATGGACGGCATTCTCATGATAACCTTTTACAACCAGGCCAAGCTTCGTGGCTTGGCGCCGGTGGGGGCGATGTATCATGCCGCCACCACCCGTATGAGGCCACTGCTGATGACGAGCCTCTCCGCCTGCATCGGCCTGCTTCCCGCAGCCATGTCCCACGGCATTGGCAGTCAAGTCCAGCGCCCGCTGGCCACCGTCGTCGTGGGCGGCATGTTGCTCGGCCCCGTCATGCTGCTCGTCGCCGTGCCGGCGCTCAGAATGTTGTTCTTGGACCGTGAAGAGAAAACCGGGCCACAAGTCCAAACCGCAGAATCAATATGAAAACGACACGTTTGCTTATCACAGTAGTTGCCCTTGGCGCATTCGCCCTCGGGCCGGGTTTTGCCGTCGAACCCTCCAGTCGGGCGCGCCTGAGGGTGCCGGCCGAGAATCGGGCGAGAAAAACAGATGACCGTTCCCCTGGAGCCAGGCACACCGATGAGGGCCCTGCTGCCGCAAAGAGCGGCAAGCCCAAGGGAACAAAGACAACCGCAAAGCCGCATCCCGCCCCCAAGCTGCCCCAGTCGTCTCAGGCCAATGGGGCGCATCCGGGCGAAAAGCCAACCAATGATGCCCAGACCAAAGGCAGATCGGCAAGTGCCCCGGAGCTTCATCAACCCGGTATGAGCAAGTCTGCAGCCGTTGCGAGAACCGGATCGATGATCAACGAAACGGCGAACCAGCGCCGCCTGCCCATGGCCGGCCTGGCCGGCTCCCCAATGCCCAGGCAGGTCGCCCGTCCTTGGGCCTCCAGCCAGGGATTCATTGGCGGACCGACGGTGTGGAGCGCGAAAAACACGGCGGTCATTGGCGGGACGGGGATGAGGCGCAGGCCTTGAGACCAGGTCATCTCCCCTATTGGCACATGAAGCCATCGATAAACACCAGGGTGAAGACCATGTTGCATGCCACTTTCGAAAGGTCCCTGGCCATTATCGCCGCCGCGCTCGTGGCCGGCTGCAGCGTGGGGCCTAACTTCAAGAAGCCCGAGACGCCGCCGGAGGCGGGCTTTTCGCCCCAGCCCCTGCCGGACCCGACGGCCTCCGCGGCGCCCGAGGCCGGTGCTGCGCAGCATTTCGTTTCGGGCCAGGACATCCGTTTCGATTGGTGGAAGACATTTCAATGCCCGGAGTTGGATAGGCTTGTGGACCAAGCGCTTCGCGCCAATCCCACCATTGACGCAGCCGTGGCGGCGCTGCGCCAGGCGCAGGAACTGGTCTCCGCCCAGAAGGGCTACTACTGGCCCACGGCTGGAGCGGAGTATAATGTGGAACGGCAGCAACTGGCCGGAAACCTGGGCGGCAATTCTCCAGGGCTCCAGGGCAACGGCACCACCATTTCGACTTATTCGCATCCCGGCGGGGCGCCCTACGTTGCCCCGGTTACCTACACCTTTCACACCGCCCAACTCACCGTCGGCTACACCCTCGACATTTTCGGCCATAACCGGAGGCAGGTGGAGTCTATGGACGCGCAAGCGGCGATGCAGCGTTTCGAGTTGGACGCAGCTTATATCACTCTGGCATCCGGCGTCGTGGGCGCGGCAATCCAGGAGGCATCGATCCGGGCCCAAATCGACGCGACGGAAAAAATCATAGCGGCCAACACCCGGTCGCTGGACATCCTTAAGAATCAGCGCAAGGAAGGTTATGCGTCCGACCTCGACGTGGCCGCCGTAGAGGCTGGCTTGGCGCAAGTCGAAGCCACCCTGCCCCCGCTCCAAAAACAGCTCGAACAGAACCGCGACCTCATCCGCGCCTTGGTGGGCAATCTGCCGAACCACGATGTCGAGGAGAATTTCCAATTCTCCTGCCTGCATTTGCCGCAAGAGCTTCCGCTGAGCCTGCCCTCGGCGATTATCCGCCAGCGCCCTGATGTCCGCGCCGCGGAGGAGCAGATGCGCTCGGCCAACGCGCAAATCGGCGTAGCCATCGCAAATCGGCTGCCCCAGATCACTCTCTCCGGCGCCTACGGAGGGGCCGCTTCGCAGATCGAGCAAATGTTCGAAACCGGCGGCCCCTTCTGGAATCTCATGGGCGACTTTAGCCAGACATTATTCGATGGATTTACGCTGCTCCACATGCAGCGTGCCGCAAAGCAGGCGATGATCCAAGCCGCAGCGCAATATCGCAGCACGGTTATCGGGGCTTTTCAAAACGTAGCCGATACTCTTCATGCGCTGGTATCCGACGCCGATACGCTCAAGGCCATGGTCAGGGCGGAGAGGACAGCGAAGGCATCCCTCGACCTGGTCAGGCGCCAGTTCGAGCTCGGCTACGTCAACTACCTGGCGCTCCTCAACGCCGAGGCGACGTACGCCCAAGCCGTGATCAACCGCACTCAAGCCCAGACCAATCGTTATGCCGATGCGGCGGCGCTCTTTCAGGCCCTAGGCGGCGGATGGTGGAACTCCTCCGAGTTGGCCAAGAAATAAAGTTCCGTCCAAAGGACGCGAATGCATACACTTCGCCGCTATGGCGATGTGAGGCGTTACCTTACAACCAAGCAGACTATTCCCGACGCGAGAAATATACCTGGCCCAATAGACGAGAATTCGCCCGTCGTTATGTTGTAGGCGGGTAAATGAAAGCTTGATGAATCGCTCGTCCAGGTCGAATCGACGCTCATCGGCGCGGCTGCCGCGCTGGAGCTGACCGACAACCATGTTTAAGACCCTCCTTGCATTCTGCCTCACGCGCCGCGCGATCGTTGTGTTGGCCGTGCTGATGTTTGCCGGCGCCGGCTACCTGGCCTTTAAGCGGCTCAACATCGAGGCTTATCCAAACCCGTCGCCGGTCATCCTCGAGATTACGGCGCAGGCGCCCGGTCTCTCGGCCGAGGAAATAGAGCGTTACTACACACGGCCCATCGAGATCGGGCTTTACACAACGCCCGGCATCCAGGTCATCCGCTCCACCTCGTTCTATGGCCTGGCCTTCGTCCGCGTGGTTTTTGAATATGGCGTGGATTATAACTTCGCTTACAGCCAGGCGGCGATCGCCCTGCAGCAGAATGTAAACCTGCCGGGCAACCTGGTGCCTTCGATTCAGCAGAACAGCGGGACCGGGGAGATTTATCGTTACCAGGTGGTGGGGCCCAAGCATTTCGGGCTGACCGAGCTTCGCACCGTCCAGGACTGGGTCGTGGCGCGGCGGCTGCTGACCATTCCCGGCATCGTGGCCGTCAACAGTTGGGGCGGCCCGACCAAGGAATTCGAGGTGGAGGTGGACCCCTACAAACTGGAGGCCTACAACGTGACGGTGCCGCAAATTCTGGCCGCCCTTGGAAATGCGAATGTCAACGTCGGCGGGCGCGAAATCCGCATCGGCCAGCAGTCCATCAACATCCGCGGGGTCGGCTTGATTGACGACGGGGGTGGGGATGATTTGACCCAGGGCTACAAGGTCCAGGACATCGAGAATGTCGTTCTGAACCAGGTCAATGGCGTTCCCGTGCTGGTGAGGGATGTGGGGATGGTGAAGGTCGGCTATAGGCCGAGGCTCGGGATTTGGGGCCGGGACAAGGAAGATGACGCGGTGGCCGCGATTGTGGTGATGAACCGCACGCGGCACGCACACGATATGATCCCCAAGGTCGAGGCCGAAATCGCCAGGATAAACAGCGATGGGACCCTGCCGCCGGGAGTCAAGGTGGTCCCCTTCTATGATCGCTCATCATTGATCGGAGTCACTACGCACACCGTGCTTCACAACCTCTTTTTTGGATGCCTGCTGGTGTTCCTGATACAATGGATTTTTCTCGGCAATCTCCGCAGCGCCATCATCGTCGGCGTGAACATCCCCTTTGCCTTGTTCTTCGCCCTCATCCTCCTGGTGCTGCAAGGTGAAAGCGCCAACCTGCTCTCTGTCGGCGCCGTTGATTTCGGCATCATCGTGGATTCGGCGGTCATCCTCGTCGAGAATGTCTTCCGCAATTTCCAAAGGAACCCCGAGGAGAGAAAGGGCCTGCTCGAGCGTCTGGCCGGCGGTTTTTGGGGACCGGACCCGACGAGCACGCCGGATTCTCCCACCCACAACGGATGGACCGACCGCCTGCGCCTGATTCTCATTAGCGCGATGCAGGTGGACAAGGCGGTCCTGTTCTCGGCGCTCATCACCGTGGCGGGCTTCGTGCCGCTCTTCACCCTGCAGGGGGTCGAGGGCCAGATATTCGGCCCGATGGCGCGCACCTACGGTTACGCCCTGGCGGGGGCCTTGATCGCCACCTTCACGGTCACCCCCGTGCTCGCCTCGTTCTTCCTTCCCGAGCACGTCAAGGAAGCGGAGACGGTGCTCGTGCGCCTCTTGCACCGTTCTTACAATCCCGCGCTCCGTTTCGCGCTCACCCACCGCGCCCTCACGGTGGCGGCCGGCATCGCCTTCCTCGCCGGGTCCGCGTTCCTGGGACTGCGGCTCGGAAGCGAATTCCTCCCGCACTTGGAAGAAGGCAACTTTTGGATTCGGTGCTCAATGCCGATGACGCTCTCTCTCGAAGACGGGGAGGCGGCGGCGAGGAAACTGCGCCTGATCCTCCTGAGACATCCGGAGGTAATCACCGTAACCTCCCAGCATGGCCGGCCGGACGACGGCAGCGACGCCTCGCCGTTCTCCAATGTCGAGCTTTTCGTGCCGCTCAAGCCCTATGACCAATGGCCAAAAGGTCTGACCAAAGACAAATTGACGGAGCAGATCCTCGCTGAATTCCAGAGCGAGTTGCCGGGTGTCACTTTCAACTTCTCCCAATACATCGAGGACAACATCGAGGAAGCGATTTCCGGCGTCAAAGGCGTCAATTCGGTCAAGATCGTCGGTCCCAACCTGGAAACCCTGACGCAATTGGCGGGGCAGGTCCGCGACCAGATGAGCCATGTGCGGGGCGTTACTGACCTGGGGATCTTTCCGGTGCTGGGACAGCCCAACCTGAATATCAAAGTAGATCGGGCCAGGGCGGCGCGCTATGGGTTCAACAGCGGCGATATTAACTCGGTCATCCAAGCGGCCCTGGGCGGGGCAGCGGCGACCACCGTTCTGGAGGGGGATCGCCAGTTCGACCTCGTGGTTCGTTATGCCCCTGAACAGCGCAACACAGTCGAGAAGATTCGCAACCTCAAGGTCGCCAACCAGACCAGCAGCGGCGCCAATGCCTACCTGCCCCTGAGCGAACTGGCAACCATCACCACGGACAACGGAGCGGCCTGGATTTATCACGAAAGCGTCCAGCGGTTCATCCCGGTCAAGTTCAGCGTGCGTGGACGCGATCTTGGCGGCACTGTTGCGGAGGCGCAGGAGCGCATCGCCAGGAATTTGAAACTTCCCTCCGGCTACCGGCTCATTTGGGCCGGCGAGTTCGAAGACCTCCAACTGGCCAAGGAGCGCCTCGAGATCATCGCGCCCATCAGCCTGCTGCTCATCCTCGGCCTGCTCTACAGCCTGTTCAATTCGGCTCGAGACTGCCTGCTGGCGCTGGCCGGAATTCCGTTCGCCGTTGCGGGCGGAGCGTTGGCCCTCTGTGTCTCCGGACTCAGTTTCAGCATCTCCGCCGCCATCGGCTTCGTCTCGCTCTTTGGCGTCTCGGTCATGGACGGCATCCTGATGATTTCCTATTACAACCACGAGAGGCTTCGCGGCAGAGCGCCGGCGGACGCAATGTTTTACGCCGCCTCCACCCGCATGCGCCCCCTCCTGATGACGGCGCTCTCGGCGTGCATCGGCCTGTTCCCGGCGGCGATTTCGACTGGCATCGGCAGCCAGGTGCAGCGCCCGCTGGCTACCGTCATTGTGGGCGGCATGCTCGTCGGCCCATTCATGCTCCTGGTCGTTGTGCCCGCGCTCAGAATGATGGTCCTGGGCCGTGACAATCACCCGCACCCCGAAGGACCCGTCCACGCCTGATCAATGTGAAGACCGTCCGTTTCCTTTTCGCAATTGTTGGCTTGGGCGCATTGTCGCTTGGGCTGGGTTCCGCTCAAGCGTCAGATTCCCCCCGCGAGACCGCCCCTTCCCATGGCCGGCCCGATGCGGAGCCTATGGACCTGAAACATGGCGAAAGCCATGCCTCCAGGATCGGCAACCAACACAACGCAACAAAGACAACCCCCAAGGGCCGCCCCGGCCCCAAACTGCCCCAGCCCTTTCGCGGTCGTGCCGGGCATCCGGGAGAAAAGCGAATCGATGATGCCCGGAGCAAAACCACGTCCGGAAATGCCGCACAACTTCATCAACCCGCTCCATCGGGCGCGCCGCTGCCGCGTGAACGCGGCGTTCCGGGCGAGCCAAGAGCAGAATTTCATCCACTCGCCCTGTCCGGCACGCGCCCGCCCAACCCGGTGGTTCCTCATCGGGGTCCCGCCATGGCGGCCATTGGGGGGCCGGCGATTTCGAGGGCTTGGACCACCGCCGTTATCAACGGCACCGGCATGAAGCACAAACCATGAGAAGCAAAGGCGCATGACACCAGACACGGGCAGCCAGAAAAAAAGGGTCTTCGTCGTGGATGACCATCCGCTGGTTCGCGAGTGGTTGACCGCCATGATCAACCAGCAAGCAGACCTGGCCGTCTGTGGGGACGCCGCGACTGCTGCGGAGGCCATGCAGAATATCATGGCTTTGAAACCCAACGTGGCAATCGTGGATGTATCGCTGAGAGATTCCTCCGGCATTGATTTAATCAAGGACATCAAGTCCACCTCTCCTGAAACAGCGGTTATCGTGCTTTCCATGCACGAAGAAGCGCACCATGTGCAACGGGCGATTAGGGCCGGCGCTCGAGGTTACATCCTTAAGCGAGACGCGACTACGAAGGTGCTGGCAGCCATTCGATCCGTGCTCGAGGGAAAGAGCTGCTTCAGCGTCGAGGTGAGCAAAATGTTAGTCGAGAGGGCCGTCCAGGGATGGCCCTTGTTGACGGATTCTCTGGTCGGGACCCTCAGCGAGCGGGAGTGTGAAGTGTTTAACTTGTTAGGCCGTTGCTACAGCACGCGCCGCATCGCCCAGGAAATGCAGATCGGTTTGAAGACCGTTCAGACTTTCTGCTCCCGCATTAAGGAAAAGCTCAATCTCTCCAATGGCACTGAACTGCTCCGCGAAGCCCTGCGCTGGCACGATGGCCGCGACCAGGACGAACATGTCGAAAAGGACGGGAAAATCGCCGACGTGGCTGGACCCAGTTAGAGCCTGCCCCAAAGGCCCGGTTCCGGACCTTTGTCGCAACCTTCGTCGCAACCTTCGTCGAATTGATCATTGTAACGGACCGCAAGGCGCCGCCCTACAAAACAAATAGACCATATCTTACACCAGGAATATACGCCGCCCGATGGACAACAATGCGATGGTGGCTATCGTATAATTGTGAACACCCGATACCTATAATTTGAATCCATGAAAGCCAACACGACCCGGTCGCCGGTATCCCCCGCCTTTACTCTGATTGAATTGCTGGTGGTCATTGCGATCATCGCCATTCTGGCCTCCATGCTCCTGCCCGCGTTATCGCGCGCGAAGATGCAGGCGCAACGAACTTCCTGCCTGAGCAACCTCAAACAGTTGTTGCTCGCGACCATCAACTACGTTGATGATTCGAACGGATCCTCATTTCCAGTCTATACCGACACCACGGATTACGCCGGGGGCAACTCTCTGTGGATGGGCGATCTCATCAACTACGATGCGAGGTCGGAAAAGGTGCGTCTGTGCCCATCGGCCGGCAACACCAACAGCACCGACGTAACCGGCGGGGCGGGCGCGTGCGACACCGCATGGTGTTGGGGTGGGACCACGCCACGCATCATCGGCAGCTATGCCATCAATGGCTGGATGTACTCGGGCGACTCCACCCAAATCGCCGAGTATCGCACCGACGTGCCGAGCGGACAGGCCAGCGGATATGTTTTTCAGAAGCAATCCTCCATCCAGAAGCCAGCCCAGACCCCGGCCCTGGTGGACCAGGTTTGGGTGGACTTTTGGCCGATGGAAAATGACCAGCCTAATCCCAACCTCTATCTCGCGGGGGGGACGGAAAATCCTCCCAAGATCGAGCGTTGTGTGACACCCAGGCACGGTTGGAAAAGTGCGACTTCCGCGCCGCGAAACCAGGCCCCTTCCGCGCACCTGCCCGGGGGAATCAACGCCGCAATTATCGACGGCCACGTGCAATTCATCCCGCTGGAGCAGCTCTGGCAGTTCTATTGGCATTTGGGCTGGAACCCCCCCTCAAAGCGTCCGGGCACTTGAGCTCCGACATCGCCCAGGCTTATTGTCCCGAAGGGACTGCCCGACAATAGCCCGGCGCTTCCGCGCCGGGAAAGCCAGTTTTACGTTCCGCCGTTCCGAAGGAACGGCTGAACAAGCGGGACAACTCCCGGTCAACTGCGCTTCAGCCGTCCCTTCGGGACGGAGGAACTTGCGGGCGCCGGACCCGGCGCTGAAGCGCCGGGCCATTCTCAGGATGTCCCTCCGAGACACGGGCTGACACCGCACCTATCGCGGGTATTGAGGCCAAACCCGGGGCGGGACCTCAAGTATCACAAAAAATCCGTGTAAGGTGCAGCCTCTGCCGGCACACTTCAAGAGACCACTTTTGTCAACGGCCGTGCGACTCCAAAAAAGGCGAGACCGGATTGGCCAGCCAATCCGGTCTCGCGCGCGATTACCAAGCGGGCGCCCCTAACCTGGAACCAATCCAGGCCGCAGGCTTAACTGTGCGCCCGGTAGAAGAGCCCCGGAACGCCGCCTTCAAGCGGCGTTCCGTGCGTGGTTTTCTCCGCTTAATTGTGCGCCCGGTAGAACGTCGTCTTACTCCCCGCAGGAACGGTGTAAGGACTGGTCGCGCCAGCCACGTCCGTATAGGTGCCGTTGACCACGGACGCAGACGCGAGCGTGCCCTGATAGGTGATGACGGCCTTCCCCGCCACCCACGCAATGCTCAGCGACGGCGGCAAGGCCGCTGCCGGGGTGAACATCATGAAGTCCCAGTCACCGCTGCCGTTTTGAAGCGTCGTCGAGACTCCCGCGACGGTTGCCGCAACGCCGCTGGCCGGCAGCCAATAACGCAGCGTCTCCGTGCCCGAAAGGTCGAGCGTAACCATGTTCCCGTTCGGATCGGTCAACGGAACCAACCCCACGGGGTGGCCGAGGCCGCCGTTTTGGCCCCACTGGCCGGTGGCCAAGCCGTTTGTGCCAACGCCAAAAATCCCGACGTTGTTCGTGCTCGTGGCACTGACGATCTGGAGGACGGCGTACCGGGAATACTCCCCGGTGCCCGCGCCACCGCCATTGGAGATGCCCCCATACACGTTGTATTTGCCCGTCGGGAAGGTGCGGGTGTAGTTGTACCACTGGCCGGAGCCAATCCAGCCGATGCGGAAGTTGGACTGGACCTCGTTGACGCCGCGGTCCATGTCGTAGTTGAACTGCATGGGGATGTTCGGACTCAGTGGCGCGGCGCTCGTCACCGAGAGCGAGTTGGCCAGGCGATACCACGGGCCGTTGGCCTGATCGCCGCGGTGATAATCGACATCGAGCGTGGCGGGCATGCCCGCGTAGGCCCCGCCCCAATACGGCATGATGCTGGCCGCCGGCACGCTCTTGCCGCCGGAGTCGACGTCTTCCGCCTCGATGAAGAACGTGGCGTTGGGATGGTTCTCAACCATGAACGACCAGGTGTTCGTGCGGTCCAGGAACGATAGCGTCACGGTGTTGGTCGTGTTCGGCGTCCAGTTGGATGGCGGCGTGTATTTGAGGGTGGTGGTATTCCCTGTCTTGGTCAAGGTCTGCGGCGTCACCTTCGTGCCATTGACCCACAGATTGACCGACGACGTGGTGATGGCGTTGTCGCCATCCACCAGGTTGGCCCATATCGGCGCATCGTAACCGGCGTGAGTAGAAGCGATAATGCTGGAACCATCGCCAAGGGGGTGGAACATGGACGGTCCGTAGGACGCAACGTAGGGCGAACCCTGGCTCTTGGCGAACGGATACTGGTAAGACACCAGGCTCGGGTTCGAGTTGCCTAACGCGGCGGTGGCATCGTTGATCAGGTAATAGAGGTTGTTGGCCGGGTAGGGGCTGACCGTCATCCACTCCACCTCGTTGCCGCCAGGGCATCCGAAGTACGCGCAGGTGAACGGATAATAACCCGCCTTGGTGATGTAGAAGTTGAAGGCGGTGTCGGACGAGCCGCGGCCGTAATCGGCCTCGCCCAGAATCATTCTCATCGTGCGCCACTCGGCGGGGTTGCCCACGCTCACGCTGAATCCGTCGTCGCTGTTGACGTCCATTGTGTACAGGCCGGGCGTGAGGTAGATCACCGTCTTGATGTCGAGCGACAATTCGGACGTGAGACCCTGCCCGTCGTTGACGGCCGTGCCGTTGTAGCTTGGTGCTGCTACGCCGGGGATGCCGGGCATGTTGGCGCCCGCCCCGCCGGCGTCCGCGTAATGGCCGCTATACTGGCCGGCTTGGGCGGTGTAGCAGATCACGTTGCTTTCCACATAGTTCGTGTCGCCCGGCCCGTTGAACTGCCAGTTCACGGTGAAATCCGCTGCATTGGGCCAGCCGATGAAGCCGTGTTGCTCCAGTTCGTATGGATAGACGTTGTTGGGCAACTGTCCCGAGCTCATGGCCGAGGAGTCCACGTAGGCCTCCTCCAGGTAGGTGTGAACGTCGAATCCGGTCGCGGTCGTGTCGACATTCGCGGCCGACAGGGCCATGCTGGGCGGGATGACCGTGTAACTGAAGACGTTGAAGGCGACGGAATTGCTCTGCACAGTGCCGGAGGCGTCCTTGAAGGTGACGCCCAGCATGTTGGCCCCGGCAGGCAGCAGCGTCGCCGGCTTGTAAGTGAGGGTGGTCACGCCGCCGCTCTTGCTGGTGGTGGGTGTCACCGCCGCGCCGTTGAGATAGAGGGCAGGCGCGCTGATCGCCCCGGCCGAGCCGTCGCTAATCTGCACCTCCAACGGCCAGTCGGCCTGATAGGTTCCGGAATTGACCACCGGGTCGATGAAGGTGACCGCCGCCGGGTAGGTCGCCGAACTGGAGCGGTAGGACAGCAGCGCGGTGGGCGAGGTGGTGTCGTTGATCAGCGCGTTCGTGGTGCTGGTCGGATACAGCTCGTGCCCGATCCATTCGGCGGTGGCGCCGCCGTTGCCTTGGAAGTAGATCGTGCGGAAGGGATAGTAACCCGCCTTCGCGACGTACATCTCGGTGCTCGTGCTCGAGGAGCCGCGGCCCCCGTCGTATTGGCCGATCAGCAAGGCGTTGAATCGGTCGGTGGCAGGGTTGCCCGCGGTCATGCGGAAACCGTCATCGCTGTTGAATGCCAGCTCGTACACGCCCTGCTCCGGGAAATAGATGATGGTCGTGAATTCATAAGCGAAGTTGTCGATCTGCTCTTCATCGGCGGCCGACTGGGGCACGCCGGGGAACGCCCTGGCGGTGGCGGGAAATACCATGCCGCCTTCGGGGGCGTTCGTATTGATGCAGTAATTGATGGCACCCGGCTCGATAGCGCTGGAAGGGGCGGCATCGTTAGGCCCCAGCAACCCCGCCATCTCTTCCTCCGCCCGGCGGACGGAGTTTTCCATCGTTGTCTCCGTGGGGGTTGTGCCGGAAAGCCCGAAACCGGAGTTGAATCCATTGAGCAGGACGTGGTAGCCCTTGACGTTGAACCCGGGCTGGGTCGTGTCCACGTTGGTCACAGCCATGGCCGGAGTCAGCACGAGGTAAGGCGCGACCGTCAACGGGGCGGAATTGAAACTGTAGGGTCCGCCTTTGGCAGTGTCATTGATCGTCAGACCCACCGTCACCTGCGAGCCGGGCGGGAAGGGCGCGGCCGCGTCCCAGTAGGCGACCGTCGTCACCGTGCCGACTTTGGTCACGGAGGTTGGGATGACGGTCTTGCCATTTACCGTGAGCACAATGGTGTTGGTGTCGGCAACCGAGTTGCCGGAGTCCGCCGCCTGGATGGAAACCCCAATCGGGGTCACCTCGGGGTTCGCTATTATCAAGTGGGAGTAGGCGATCGTGGTGATTTGAATGTTGTCCACCGCGATATTGGCCGTGTTCCCGCCGACGCGGGCGCCCATGAGCAGCCGGCCCGGGCCGGGCAGGTAACTGACGGTCAGGTTGGTCAGGATCTGATGGTTCTTCCACCACACGTTGAGCGCGCCGTTGGCGGGATTGAGGTCCACTTTGAAATGGCACCAGGAGAGCGAATCCGCGCACCCTGTGCCGTCATAAGGACCGGTCTCGATCTCCGTCCAGTTTGTCGAGGCGGCGTTGCCGTTAGGGTCCGTGGACGTAAAGGCATTCCCGTATGGGTCGTTATTACGGCCCTGCGTCGTCCCATTTCCCATCTCAATGGCGGCAATCAACACGTCATCCACGCTGATGTCCAGCCCGATCTGGTCATGGGTGAAGCCGGGCGCCCACTTGCCGATGGCCGGTGGAGTCGCCGGGATGGTATAGTCCCCGCTGTCCCACATGTCGAACCCGACGGCCAGCCCTGTCGAGGTCCCTTCCTCCATCAGGCTTGTATCCCCCGAACTTCCGTTGTCGCGGAACTGCCCGCCGTTGGGAGAAATCCCATTGTTCATCTGCGGGAAGGTATCCCCGGCCGCAAGGGCCGCCAGAATCGGGTCGCTGGTCCGAACAAAGTTAATGCTGAAACCGTCGGCCGGGTTCGGATTCCCGTTGCCGATGCGCAGATCGCACTCGAAGGTGAATCCGGCAACTATTTCTCCGGGGTCGAAATCGTTGAACAGGACGGCGCCGCACATGTAGGATGAAAAGGCGACGTTGGTCGGGCAATTGTCGTTGGCAAACGTGATTTGCAGGTAACCGTCACCTGCGACACCGGTGACCGGGCCGTTGGTAGTGCCGCCGATGGGACCGGCGCCGCCGCTTTTAATCCACGCGGCGGTTCCAGTGTGAGACGTGGTTATCCCATCCCACAAACTGCCGCCGAAGTTGAGTCCATTGGTCGAACTGGCGGAGTTGAAGTTATTGGTATATGAGCCCGCTTGTGCTGAGGCTGCGCAAAGCAGCCCTGCCGCAAAAGCATTCAGGAGGATTTTACGCATGAGTACTCTGTCCTTTCTTAATGCACGTGGGTTTCACGTATGTTTGAGTGTTGTGTTGCTGTGAACGTACGTTTCCACTTGTCTTTGAATTCACGAGGATTGCGTTCACCAGCCTAAACTCTAACGCCAGCGACATTCTTCTGTCAATTGGGCGAGGTATATTTCTAGCCTAAGGCACGGCCTAATTGTTTGTAAGGTAGAACCTGATATTGCCTTCATAGGAAAGCGCCCGTGCAAAGCAGATTAAACGCCTTCGTCTCACATAGACCATCAGTTCTCCAACCTTCTGTTGGCAACATGCGATGATGCAGTCTCACCTTTTGCGCAACTGTTCAGGGTCAGTGGCAACGGACGCGGAACATCCCGGACCCAGCCCGCGGTCGGAAGGCTTCGCGGACTATCGGCGCGCAAAGCCGGCTGAAGCCGGCGCTCCGGAGCGCCGGCTTCAGCCGGCTTTTGACAGAAAACGTGGGCGGGTGCCGAACAACTGCCCTTTTGCAAGCCCCTGGCTATCAGTGCAACGTAAGGCGAGGTCTTACAGAAAATGAGGCAGCGCCTTACATCATAAATATACCGCGCCCGATTGACGGGAACTTGCCCGCGGGTCTAGTGTAGTTTGGTGAATAAACGCCAGATCAATCCCAGGACAACGGACAAACATGAGTTCATAACGACGCAAAATGCGTGAAATCCACGTTCCTCTCAGTTAATATGAAAACACTTGCTAGTTCTCCACATGGAAGAGGCTCCAGGCAGAGCCTGTCTTGTCCCCCTGGCCGCAGGGCATTTACATTGATTGAATTGTTGGTGGTCATCGCCATTATCGCCATCCTGGCGTCGATGCTGCTGCCGGCCCTGACCAGGGCCAAGATCAAAGCCCAACGGCTCTATTGCATGAACAACTTCAACCAATTTATGAAGTCGTGCGTCATGTACACGTCAGACAATACGGATTTCCTCCCGCCCAACCCTGATGACGGCACTGACATGCCGGGTTACGCCTGGGTCGGCGGAGAGGTCAACGGTTGGATGCCGAGCATTAGCGCGGGCGGCTCGGCCGATGCGGGCAACCCGGACCTCCTGATTAACCCGGCCACGTCCCTACTGGCCGTTTACCTGGGAAACAGCTACCTGGTTTGGAAGTGCCCGGCCGACCCGCGCACCACTTACTACACCGGCTCGAATCCCTCGCAGAAGGGGCAGATAATTCCAGTGGTTCGGAGTTATTCGTGCAACCAAGGGGTCGGCACGATCGACGCGACGTTCGATGCCGCCGGCAGCGGCCATTCGGGCAAACCGATATTTCCCGTCAACGGCCCCTGGCTGGATGGGAACCACAGTCACAAAGCGGGCCACCCGTATCTTACATTTGGCAGGATGAGCGATTTCTCGAGAGGAGTCAGCCCTGCGGACATCTGGACCTACGTGGATGACGACCCGTGGACCATCAACGATGCCGCCATGGCGGTCATTGCCGCCGAACCGCAGTTTGTGGATTATTGCAGCCACCAGCACAACAATGGCTGCGGCTTCGCCTTCGCCGACGGCCATTCCGAGATACACGCCTGGAAGAGCCATCTTTTCTTTCACAGTGAGTCGCCCCCCAGGACAACGGCCACCGGCGTGGCAGAACTGGCCGATTGGCACTGGTGGGCTTGGCACGCCACGCGAAGCACCATTACGCAGACGGTTCCGTAATCAACCCTGCTGAGACGAAGTGAAAAAGACAACCTGGTTACTTTCGATTGTCATCTGTGGTTTGCTGGCCTTGGGCGGCGCAGGGTGCAAAAAGAAGGACACGGCCTCGTCCGGGTCGCCGCAGACGCTGCAACAGGGCATGACAAAACTGCGCGCGGCCCTGATCAACGCCGCCCCGGATGTGCAGAGCAATCTCTACAGCGGGGTGGACCGCGGCATCCGTTATGGCCAGTATCCCGAGGCGTTGGCTGCCATGGACCGCATCGCCAGCAACCCCGGTCTCAACGAGCAGCAGAAGAAGCTCGTCAATGAGGTCACCGAGTTGCTCAAGCAGGCCGCCGAGAAGCAGCAGGGCGCGGCCGCCCCCGCCCAATAACGGGTGCTCCGTATATGTCTGAAATCAACAGAACGGGAACATGCAACTTAAAAAGCATGGCCGCAGCCGGCCGCAGTTAACTGCAAGGCCGGGCGCCGCTCAACCCTCCAGATAGCTTGGACTTATGAATGATAAAACCCAGAATAGTATCGAACGACAACAGGAACGCGCGTTTACCCTGATTGAATTGCTGGTCGTCATCGCCATCATTGCCATCCTCGCGGCCATGCTCCTGCCGGCCTTGGCGAACGCAAAGAAAAAAAGCGAGGGCATTTACTGTATGAACAATACGCACCAGATGACCCTGGCCCATATCCTGTATACCGTGGACAATGCGGACGGATTTGCGCCCAATCGCGATGGGGGGAACTCGGGAAAGGACCTGGACGACGCTTCATGGGCGGGAGGGTGGCTGGATTTCAACGTCAACAATACGGACAACACGAACATCAATTTCTTGATCAACCATAAGAGTTACCCTTACGCGGCCTTCGTTGGCCAATATCTTAACAACAAGTTGGCCTTCAGGTGCCCTGCGGACCACTCCATGTGCATCGAGTATGGCCAAACTTTGCCCCGCTGCCGGAGCATTTCGATGCAGAACTGGATCGGCGGCAACCCCGTTGCCGGTGTGGCCGGGTCCCGCACCTGGACGACCCCGAGCAAGTATGGCTCTTATTACCAGAAGCTTTCCAGCGTCAGGGGCCCTGCCATTACCATCATGTACCTGGATGAGCGCGAGGACAGTATCAACGACGGCTGGTGGGCCACGGACCCGGATACCCTCTATCAAATCGTGGATTTTCCGGCGAGCTATCACGGCAGAGCCTGCGGCTTCTCATTCGTCGACGGCCACTCGGAGATACACAAATGGAGGAATGCGCAGACCATGCCAAACCTCCACCCTGGCGATTTGCTGACCCTGGACGTGAAACTCCCCAACGACCCGGACATCCTTTGGATCGCTCAACACGCAGTTGGGTTGTCGCAATACCCACTTCCGTAACGGCCAAACCAAACCAATCTCCCCTCAAATCCTCCACCGGGGCCGGCTCGATATACGGCGCTCAATTTGTCCTTCGCCCGACCAGGTGACTAGTGACAAAAACGCTCGCCCACCGGGCGAGGCCGGCCCCGGCTTCATTTACCTACCACTCAAAAGAAGGGGAGGCAAGACTTTTTGACAGGGTCCCGATAGCCTGGCAGGGCCGTTGGCAAAGCCGGAACAGCGGGCGGGACGCCCGCCCAACTCGCAGGCGGGGGTGCATGCGCTGCGTAGCGCAGGCGTCATCGCCTGCGGGTTCGGACAGCGTCTCACGGCACGACCCTCGATCCTCGACCCTCAAATGCTCTTGTCCTGGCAACGCCGCCTGGTTAGGTTAGCTGCATGAAGACTATGTCTTCCAGGCGCAGTTTCCTCCGAACTTCGACCCTCAGCGGCACGGCCATGCTTCCTGTCCAAGCGCAGAAGAGTCTGCCCGGTGCAGAGTTTGCAGTCGGCCACGTAGAGGAAGTCGTTGCGGCCCAGGATCTGGCAGAGGCATTGCCAGGTTTCCCAATGGGTGGGGTCATCGGCCTGGTTGCCGGCGTAAGCCTTGAAATGGACCGGGACCGCTCCGTCGGCGCCGACGGACAGGCAATAGATGAGGTGTTTGAGGTCGGGGCGGTGGTCCTTGCTGAAGCCGCGGCGCCGTTGCACGGCGTTGGGTTTTCGATGAGCATAGGCGCCGGAAAACTTGATGGAGTTCGTGGAGGCGTCAAGTCCCGTTTCGCGTTCAGTATCTTCTGCCGCTCAGCCGAAACCGCTTGGTTCGCCGGCATTGTGTAACCGGAAAAGAACCCGTGCGAGTGCCCGGTCAGCGTGTGCAGCGCCACCATCCAAATCCACTCGTCAAGGGAGTCGAACTGCGAGTTCGCGTTGCGGCGCAAGAGGTATTCCCTTAAGGCGCATATCCCCTTGAGCGTTTCACGATGGTAAAAAGCCAGCAAATCGGCGGGCGTCTCCTCGGCATCCGCGAAATCAATCTCTGCCAGGCGTCGTGCCACTTGTTCCAAGGTGGGAGGACTGAAACGCGGGCGGCACAAGAATTCCCGAGGTCATACTCCGCTGATTCGCGACGCCCGCGTGCAGGCATCCTGGCAGCCTGGAACTCGGTAGCAGAGGCCAATGCTCTCGGTTCGGGCGCCGCAGGAACCTCCGCCGGTTTGGTCGTTAGTGTCTGAAGGTCCGATTGCCAACTGCAGGACGACTTCGCCAAGGTCAGGCTATACAAAATGGATGGGATCGGTGTCTATTGAATGAACAGACCTCATCTCCAACGAGTATGAGCGCCAACGAACAGCCCGAGGGTAGCATAGGAGCTCGCAGCAACGTGGAATCGCTGCCTCCGGAGCTCAAGTCCTTTGCAGCCAGGCAAGAGGCCCGCGCCAAGGAATTGGCCGCCAGACACAACGCGGACCTGCCCACGGTGGTCTGGGCCTATTTTGATGCCGCCAAGCAAGGCAACTGGCCCGAGATTTCGCGCCTGGGCGACGAACTCCGCAAGCTGGCTCTTCCACCCGGGATGCCCAGGCCCGATCCGGCCGTCGTTTCCCAGGTCTGGGCGGCGATAACGGAGATTTGGATGGCGGCGGCCCAATTCGCGCTCGCGGAGCCCGCCTACGCCTTCGCCTTCGGGCGAGGTGTCATCCAGTCGATACCGCCGGGCAGCATTTACTTTGGGGGGACGGATGCGGGACGCGGCCTGGTCACGGTGCTCTGCCGTTCGCACGAGACGGGCGACCCGTTCTTCACGCTGACGCAGAACGCGCTGGCCGACCGGACCTATCTCCGTTACCTGCGGGAAATCTATAGCGGCAGGATCTCTGTCCTGTCGGACCAGGACTGGCAGCGTGCATACGACGAATACGTCACGGACTTCGAGCGCCGGAAAAAGGAGAATCAACTGGGACCCGGCGAGTGGGCGGAAAGCGTTGCCGCTGAAGCCATCAGAAAGATCTCCTCGCGAGGGAAGCAACTGAGACCCGGCGAGATGGCGGAAAGGGTGGACGGCAAGGTCCAACTCACCGGCCAGATTTCGGTCATGGCCGTTAACGGCGCGATGGCGAGACTCATCTTTGACCGGAACGCCGGCCGGGAATTCTTCGTGGAAGAGAGCTTCCCGTTGGAATGGATGTATCCGCACCTGCTTCCCCATGGTTTCATTTTGGCCATTGCTCGCGAGCCGCTGCCCGCGATTCCGCCCGAACGGGTCGAGGAGGATCGCCGGTTTTGGCGGGGGCAGCTCGGCCAGTTGCTCGGGGATTGGCTCTGGCCGGAGACGCCCGTGGCGGAAATCTGCGCGTTCGCCGAGCGAGTGTTCTTGCGCAAGGATCTGACTGGTTTCGAGGGCGATCCGAAATACGTCGCCAACGAGCATACTTGCAGGGCATTTTCTAAACTCCGGAGTTCAATCGGAGGCGTTTATCATTGGCGGGCAAAGGTGGATCCGGACACGCCGGACAAGCCCTCTATGGCTGAGGCCGCGGACCTTGCCTTTCGCCAGGCCTTCGCCTTGTGCCCTTCCAGCCCGGAAGCCGTCTTCCGCTACGCCAGCCTCCTGCTCGCAGAACGCCGGCTAGCCGAGGCGCTGCAACTCGCGCGAACCGCGTCAAAGCTGGACCCCGAAAACAGTCAATTGCGGGAGCTGGCAGGACATATCCGTGCTAACGGACAGGAACAGTGACGCGTTTATCCCGTTACCAAAGGGCCGCGCCATTTCTCAACGTTCGAGAGGGGAGCCGACCCCGGCTCGCCCGGGCCTCCACGTAGCGGCAGGGCCTTCGGAAGGACCCAGCCCGGCCAAGTCAGATCGGGCGCTGAGGGTCACGGCGCCTTTTAGCTGGGCAGATACTCGCCATGAGTATGCGCAGTTGCCGCCTCTGCCAAACTCGAATTGGCCTTCGCCCACCAACTTGTTCCCCTGCCGAATCGCCATTCCAGGCCGCACGGTGGCAGAAGGCCATGAGAGCGTCAAGGCTGAGCGATGTTGGCTTGCGCGCCAGGAGGATGAAAATCGCCTGGGTCATTTGCTCCAGTCAGGCTCGGATCGCGGGTCTGGCGCAGGGCGACCGAACAAACCAGGTTGGCGTGCCGCGAGACCAGCGTGGCGAACGCCTCCTGAGAACCGCCCAGGGGTCGCCCTCGGGTGGGACAGTGTGAATCGAAGGATGCACGCCAATTAGGTTTCTCCAAAAAACCGCGGCAAACCAGTTTCCGGCTAGAATTGGGGGCAGATCCCTCTGTGTTGCATCGGCAAACGTGTGGCGGCCCAAAGAATCCGCTTCGCGCCTGAGCGCGGTGTTTGCGGGGGAGTTGGCCGGGGGCCAGCGCGATCCATTCAGTCTTGCTCAGCCGGTATCGTCAGCCGGGAGGGCTTGCTTGTAATTCCATGGGAACCATCGAGTCGGATGTTGCCGCGCTTCCTTGGCATGGCGCTGAAGGGCGTTGAGGTCGTCCGGGGGATTGCCGGCACAGAGCCGGCAGGTGTGGATTAAGCTCATGAACAGGTCCCCCAGGCGAGCGCCGTTTTGGGTTTTGTAGCCCGGCGTGGGGCCGACGTTCGGATCGTTCTTTTCCAGGCCCGCCTCCGGCGGTGCCGGCGCGGTGAAGGTTCTGCCGCAGAGCTTGCAGCGCAACTTCTCCAACTCGAAGCGGGTCGCGGCAAACAGGGACTGGGCGGTAATGCGCACGATCTGTGCGGGCCCCTTGAGCAGGCAGAGTTTGCCTTGCTTGCAGTCCGGACACGGGTCGCCCGGATGGAGTTGCGGGTGGGGCACCTTAACCAGTTTGGCCCCGGGGTAGTCGCCGGCGGCTCGACGGCCATGGCCTCTACGCTTGGGCGGAGGCGCTGGCGCGGCGGCACCCTGGGAACCGGCTGGCGGCGGCTGGGGAAAAAGCTGGCCGGTTTTCTCGGTCTTGGCTCCGAAGATCATCCGCGCCAACCGGCCTCTTTCAACTCAAAGGAGTCTGGCACCCATAAGTGCAGGGTCAGGCCCGAAGGCGCAGCCAAAGTCACAATTTGCTGGGGATGCGGGGAAATCCGCGCGCTCCGTGCCAGAAGCGGACAATCTGAATCCGTTGGTCCTCACGCTGCATCCGGTAGATAATGCGATAGGAACGGCAGATGATTTCGCGGAGATTCGGCCGCCGAAATTCCGGCACCACGCGGCCGATTTCAGGGAAACTCGCCACACTCTCGGCACGGGTGATCAATTCAAAGCCAAGACGGGCGGCGGCATCGGGATTATGGTGGGCTATATAGCGGACAATGTCCCCGAGATCGGACTGCGCGGAAGGAGCAATGATTACTTGCCAGCCCATTCGGCGATTTTGGCTTTGACCTGTTCGACGGAAAGGCCCTCGCCGCGGTCCAACTCGTCGAGCCCCTGCTGGACGGCCTGCCGAAACTCCAATTCATAGATGGCGTCACTAAGCGTGGCGTCCGGCGGCAATTTCTCCGCCACATCGAGGAGAATTTCTTTCGCACTCATCGTTTCCGTATAACCAATTCCATTTGGGCGGCCAGGTTGCAACTCTTTTCGACTCTTCCGTGACAGCAATGAGGACTTGCTCTCCTGGGCTGACTCTTTTCCGGGGGCGCAAAATGTTGACTGACTCCTATGTGCTGTTTACCGTTTGAATATGAGCAGCGCAGAAATCATCTCTGAAATACCGAAGCTGTCGCACGAGGCACGACGCGAAATCATGCGCTGCCTCATCGAAGCAGAGGAGGAGGCCGTCACCCTGGCCGAGTGTGACCAGCGGGCACTGGAGCGGTTCCAAATGCTCGACGCCATGGAAGCCGAGGATGAAAAGAACGCTGCCCGGTGAAATATGGCGGGTGGATTTCGGCCTGGCCGCAAAAGTCCGGCCCGCGCTCGTTCTGAGTGATTACCCTCAAGACGACGAGTTGGCTTTGCTCGTGGTTATCCCGCATACGACCGCCGTGCGCGGTAATCGTTGGGAACTCGACGTGTCGAAGCCTTTTCTCAAGAGCCCCGGAGTCTTCCACCTTCAACAAATTCAACCCATTTCGCTCGCGCGCTTTGAAGCGCGACTCGGAGCCTTGACGCCGGATGAATTCAGATGAATCAAAGAAGCTCTGATTCGCTTGTTGAATCTTGGCCGTTGAAACGGCCCGCCTCAATGCCGATGGCCCACCGGTTGGCGGCCACGGCCTCGAAACAGAGGCCCTGGCTGCCCGGCCCGACCGGATACTGACCGCTTGCTACCGAGGCCCAAGCCGCCACGCCCGCCTCGACGCCCACCTCACCCCTGTTGCTCCGCCAGGGACACGCAGACCAGTTCTTTGCCGTTATGCACGTAGGCGCACCGATTTGCGTAGGCAGGGTGGCACCAGGTAATGGTTCGGCCGCGGGTCTTCTCGAGCGGTTCGAGCAGCTTCGCCCGGCTCAACTCCTCGTAGCCTTCGGGGCGGAGCCTGGCGATGATTAATTCGCCCTGGTCGTTGTAGAGGAAGGTGCGGTCTTCATTTTCCGTCATGAACACGTTGGCGAAAAAAGCCTTCTTGCCCACAGTCGGCGCGTAGGTTTCCCACTTCCGGTTGCCGGTCCTGGCGTCCAGACAGCGGAGCTCGCCGAAACCACAAACGCCGTAAATGAACCCGTCCTTGAACAACGGGGTGCCCAGCACCGTATGCAACCCATCGTTCATCTCCGTGCCGCTGGTGCTGCGCCGGTTCCACACTACTTTCGCCACGTCCGGCGTAAGTTGCAGCAGCAATGAGCCTTGGTAGAAGCAACTCAGGAATAATTTGTCCCCTTCGAGCCGGGGCAAGGCGATCGTCACCTCGGGGCGTTGGGGTTCGCCGCCTACCGGATAGGCGTGCGACCAGAGAACTTTGCCCGTCTCAGGGTCCAAACCGCTTACGGCGTCCGTGTGCCAGATGATGAGTTGGCGGCGCCCCTGGATGGTGTATATGACCGGTGGGGCGTAGCCGATTTCCACCGCCGTCAGCGCGCGCCAAAGCTCTCTGCCTGTGTCCTTGTGAAAGGCCACGACGGCAGTGTTCGTGCCGCCCACCAGGCAAATCAGCCGTTCCCCATCCAACAGCGGGTGGCCGGCCCAACCCCACACCGGCGGCTTGACGGGCTGATAATCCTGAAGGAAGTCTCGCGCCCACACAATCTCCCCGGTGTCCGCCTTGAGACACAGCAAATCCCCCATGGCGCCCAGCGTGAAGACGCGGCCCTCAGCGACCGTCGGGGTGGTGCGGGGTCCCGCTGGATAGCCGATGTTGTAAGCGCGGGCATAGGCGTGCTCCCAGAGCGTCTTGCCGGTGGTGGCGTCCAGACAGAGCACCCGCTCACGGGCCGGTGGCTTCGGCGGGATCTCCTCGCCCGGTTTTGACCGGGGTTCAGCCTCTTTGGGCCGATCCATAACATAGAGACGGGCGCCCACGACCGCAGGACCCGAGTAGCTATCGCCAATGGGCGCGCGCCATAACACCGGTGGACCCGTGCCGGAGAACCGCTTGACAATCCCGTGTTCGCGCCAGACATCATCGCGCTTTGGCCCCATCCACTGGGGCCAATCGTCCGCTCGGAGGGAGAGCGGCAGCGCGGAGAGACCAACGGTAAGCAGCAGGCCGAAAAGTTTCATGCGTCTGCCGCTACCCTACCACCGAAGCCGTTATCGGGCAATTGGCAGACCGGATCCACCGCTATCAGTTCTGTCCGCTCTTGTTGAGATACCACTGCAGGGCCGCCTGTTCGCCATAGAGTTTCTGGCGGTCGAAAAAGCTAATGAGGTCTTCCGGCGCCAGATTCTGCCACAGGCTCTCGGTCTGCCGGCCGAGTTGCTTCACGGCGTCTCTTTGCTGGGTGAGCTGGTCCATGTAGGCCTGAACCGTCTGGTCCGACCCGCTGTAGGGGCTGGCCGGGTCCATTGCCTTGAGGGCGTTAAACTGGATCGCAAGGCCCACGAGATTGTTGATGAGGAACTGCCCCCCGGGGCCGTTGGCGTCCAGTTGCTGCCCAAGGTGAACCGCCATGTCGAGCACGTTCTGCCCGGAGGCGGTGTCACCCGCCTGGCGGTAGGAGTTGGCCAGGTCGACCATGCTCAAGCCCAGTTGCTTGAGCTGGGCGAGCTGCGGCAATTGTGCCTCCGTCGCGGCAACCAACTTGGCTTCCGCCTCCGAGTAGCCCGCCGAGCGGTAGGCCTCTTCCGCACTCTGGATGAAGTCGAGAACATAGTCCTGGAACCCCGTCTTTCCGGCCGCGTTGTTCAACTCCTGCACGCCATGTTCCGTGCGCCCGGCCTTGAGGTCGTCCAGGGCCGAGAGGTAATCGGGAAGGGCGTTGTCCGGGGCGGTCTGCTTCAACCGGTCGAGCCACTGGGTGCGTTCCTCGGGCGAATCGCTCCTGAATATGGCCGCGAACTGCACCCGCGCATCGTTGGGGAACCTCTCTTTGGCCTCCTTCAGGTACGCCGCCGGGTCATCGCTGGCGCGGGAAGCGGCCAGGAGGCTCTCCACGCTGCGATGATTGGCGGCGAGAAACGCGCTGATTTGCTCCGGTGTCAATCTGACGCCATCGCCCTTGAGCACTCGATCGAGCAGGTTTGTGCGCCCTTTGTTCTCGGGAGACGCTTGCTCCAGGTGTGCCGCGCCGACGGCCGCCTGCCGCACCGGCATTGCCTCTTCCGGATGGCCGGTGGGCGGGGTCGCCGCATCGGGCGCGGGCGATGCCGGCTCGCCGCGCAGGCGGAGCAGGACCGCGGCTGCCATTACCGTTCCAACCAACGCCAGGAACATGCGCCATTTCATTTTCACTGTCATACACTCAATGGACAAGCCTGCGGGGAAACCGTGTTGCCGTCCACGTGCTCCTACAAGGCCCCCACAGGATCAACGTCCACGGTTAACGTCACATCCTCGGGCAGGACGAGGCTTTGGCTGAGTTGGGCCAGGCGCCGGCTCAGCCCGCTCATGTGCTGAGTGCGGAGCATGATCTGATAGCGGTAGAAAGTCTCGGCCCGCAGCAGCGGCGCCGGTGCGGGGCCGGCCAGGATCAGGTCTTTCAAATCCGCCGTCAACCTGTCCAGCTCGCGCTTGAGATGGTCGGCGGAGAATCTGACCTTCTCTTCGTTGCGGCCTTTGAGTGTGAGCAAGGCGATGCGGCTGAAGGGGGGATACTTAAGTTGCTGGCGAAACCCCGATTCCTGCTCGTAGAAACCCGCAAAGTCATGCCGCCGGGCGCATTGGATGGCCGGATGGAAAGGGGTGAAGGCCTGGACGAAGACCTCCCCTTCGACGTCTCCGCGTCCCGCCCGCCCGGCCACTTGGGTGAGCAATTGAAAGGTCCGCTCGCCGGCCCGGAAATCCGGTTGGTGCAGGGCCAGGTCCGCATAGACGATACCCACGAGGGTCACGTTGGGAAAGTGCAGGCCCTTGGCGATCATCTGCGTGCCGACCAGCACATCGATTTTCCCAGCGCGAAAATCGCCCAGGATGCGCCGATAATCGTCCTTTCGTTTGAGGGCGTCGGAGTCCATGCGCGCGATGCGGGCGTGTGGGAACAGTTTAGCCAGGGTGTCTTCGACCTTCTGCGTGCCCATGCCGGCAAAGCGGATTTGGGGGCTGCGGCACCGCTCGTTCGGGCACAAGGCCGGCACCGGCTCCGTGTGGCCGCAGATGTGGCACATCAGTTTCGGGTCCTGGCGATGGTAGGTCAGCGAGATGCTGCAGTTGGGGCACCCGGCCACGTATCCGCAGAGCGGGCATTGCAGCGAGGTCGAATAGCCGCGCCGGTTGAGAAAGAGGATGACTTGCTCCTTCCGTTCGAGGCGCTGGGCGATGGCCTCCTTGAGTTGGGGCGAGTAAATCGGAACGGCCTTTCCGCCCCGCAGCGTCTGGCGCATGTCCACCACTCGCACCACCGGCATCTTCTTGTCGTCCGCCCGCTCCGGCATCTCCAGGAGCCGGTACTTGCCGATCTTGCAGTTGTAGAAACTCTCCATCGAAGGCGTCGCCGACCCCAGCACCACCGTTGCCCCCTCCATCCGTCCCCGCACAATCGCCACGTCCCGCGCGTGATACCGCGGCGTCTCCTCCTGCTTGTAGGTCTGCTCGTGCTCCTCGTCCACGATGATCAGCCCCAATGGATCGACCGGCGCGAAAATGGCCGAGCGCGCTCCGATAACGATGCGGGCGCGGCCCTCGCGGATTTTATGCCACTCATCGTGCCGCTCCCCCGCCGACAAATGGCTGTGCAACACCGCCACCACCGTGCGCAACGCGCCCGAGCTGAACCGTGCCTTGAACCGCTCGACCGTCTGCGGCGTCAGCGAAATCTCCGGCACAAGGACGATGCCCCCCTGGCCCCGCTCCAGTGCGTGGGCCAGGGCCTGCAAATAGACCTCCGTCTTGCCGCTGCCGGTCACCCCGTGCAGCAGAAAAGTGCGAGACCCCTGCAAAACGCCCTGCAAACCCGAGGATCGACCCTCCGCGTCCGCCCGGGCGCCCGGTTCCACAGCAGCCCCCTCCGACCTTCTCCCCTTCCCCTCGGCCGCGGCCTCCAGAAACAAAGTTCCCTGTGTCTCCAAGGCTGAAGGCTGAAGGCTGAAGGCTGAAGGCTGAACGTCCGCCCCCCGACCTTCGCCCTTCGCCCTTCGCCCTTCGCCCTTCGCGCCCCGCGCGTCGCCCTTCGCGCCCCGCGCGTCGCCCTTCGCGCTCCGCGCGTCGTCCATCGCTGCCGTAATGGCCGCGAGGGCGCCCGCCTGCGCGGCATTGAGCGCCAGCGGTTGGCTGGGCAGGATTTGCTCGGACGCATAAGGGTCGCGTTCCGAGACCTGGGCGGCGATGGCCGCCAGGCCCTTGTCCTCGAGGCGTCGGATCGTGGCCGCCGTGGTTCGGGCCAACTCGAGCAATTCCTTGAGCGGCAGTTCGCGGCGTTGTTCGAGGATTTCCCAGACCTCCCTCTGGCGCCTGGAGAGTTTGGGCGGCGGGCCGCTCGCCGGCACCGCCCGCGCATAAAGCCGCTCGCGCCAGCCCGCCTGCTCATGGCGCACGGCCTCCGGCAGAACGCACTTCAGGGCGAGTTCCGGCGTGCAGCAATAGTACTCGCCAATCCACCGCGCCAGCTTGAGGACCTTCGGCGTCACCAGCGCCGGGGCGCCGATGACCTTCAGGATCGGCTTGAGCTTCGTCCGGGCCGACTCCTCAGCCAGGGCGGTCACACAGCCCAGCACCTTGCGAGGGCCAAACGGAACCTGGACGCGCGTGCCCACCTCGACCTGCTCCGCCAGTTCGGGCGGAACCAGGTAATCGAACTCCTTGCGGAGGGCCAGTTCCAAAGTGATGCGAGCGATCATCGTTCATCCGTGCCGGCTTGAAGCAGGATTGCCGCCCTCAACGACTCCGGCGGCGCCAGGCAATTTCCGTTTTGCCCCCCGGCCTGTCCAGCATATTAGTTCTTCCTCCTGGCCACTCCGGCTTTGAGTGCGGCGCGCTTCACGGCTTCCGCCACGCGCCGGACCACTTCCTGGTTGAATACGCTCGGCACGATGTATTCGGGACTCAGTTCGCCCGGCCCGATGCAGCCCGCAATCGCCTGCGCCGCCGCCTGCTTCATGTCCTCCGTAATCCTCCGCGCCCGCACATCCAACGCGCCGCGGAAGATGCCGGGAAACGCCAGCACATTGTTGATTTGGTTGGGGTAATCGCTCCGGCCTGTGGCCACAATGAAGGCCACACGGGCGGCCTCTTCGGGCATGATTTCCGGCTCCGGGTTGGCCATGGCGAAGACAATGGGCTTGCGGGCCATCTGCTTGAGGTGTTTTGCGTGCAACAGGCCGCGGCCAGACACGCCGATAAATACGTGCGCGCCGGGGAGCGCGTCCTCCAGCCGGCCGCGGACCTTGCGGGGGTTGGTGTGTTGCGCCAGCCAGGCCTTGCTTTCGTTCAACTCCGGCAACCGGCCTTCATGTATGACACCCGCACGGTCACAGACAACGATGTCCCGCGCGCCGCCGCGCAGGAGGATTTGGGTGACGGCCATGCCGGCGGCCCCGGCGCCCGCGATGACAATCCTGAGCCGCTCCAACTTCTGTTTGGTGAGCCGCAGGGCGTTGAGCAAGGCGGCCAGGACCACGACCGCCGTGCCGTGCTGGTCGTCGTGAAAGACCGGGATGTCGAGCTGTTCCTGCAACTTGCGCTCGATGTCGAAACAACGCGGGGCGGAGATGTCCTCGAGGTTGATTCCGCCGAAGCCGACCGACAGGTGCCTCACTGTCGTCACGATTTCCTCCGGGTCCTTGGTGCGCAGGCAAATCGGGTAGGCATCAATCCCGGCGAATTGCTTGAATAACATCGCCTTGCCTTCCATGACGGGCATGGCGGCCTCCGGGCCGATGTCGCCCAGGCCCAGGACGGCGGTGCCGTCGCTGACCACGGCGACGGAGTTGGCTTTGATGGTGAGTTGCCAGGCCTTGCGCGGGTCGGCGGCGATGGCCTCGCATACGCGCGCGACGCCCGGGGTGTAGGCCATCGAGAGCGCATCGCGCGTGGTAACCGGCACCTTGTTCTGAATGGCCAGCTTGCCGCCCAGGTGCAGCAGGAAAACGCGGTCGGACACATTGACGACTTTGACCTGGGCCAGATTCCGGACCGACGAAACAATCTGCTCCTGATGCGCCCCGTCACGCGCTCGCACGGTGATGTCGCGGGTCATGAACTTGGCGTCGGGCGAGACAATGTCCACGGCGCCGAGGTCTCCGCCCTGTTTGCCAATCGTGCTCACGATGCGCGCGAACATGCCGATTCGATTCGGATAGTTCAGCCGCATGATGAAGCTGTAACTGACCGACGGGGTTGTCTGGGTTTTTTTCATAGGTTTACTACTCGGTTATCGTCGCGCGGCGCATCAGGCCACCGCATCAGCCGGCTGCCACCGGTATCCGGTTTTTCATGGTCGAACAGGCGATTCATTCGGATTAAGATTAAGATTAGGATTAAGGGCAAGATCAAGATTAAGATTCGGGCTTGATTATGGGGCGGTTAAATAATAACGTTGGCCGGCCCGGAGAAAGAGATCAATTTATGGCTGAAAAACCCGCACCAACGAGACGAATTTCTGACAAGAGCACCAAGCAGGAAATGCTGGACGCCTACGAGACGCTGGCCAGGAAACTCGAAGAAAAACGCGCCGCCGAGCTCGCCCCGGAACGGCGGGCGGAGGAGAAAAGAACCGAAGAGGCGGTCAGGGTCGCGGCGGCCATCCAACCGGAGGGCATCGACCGCGAAATCGGCCAGCTCAAGTCGGAGCTTGGCAAGTTCCTGGCCGAGATTTCCGAGCGCTTAGGCTCCGAGTCCAGCAGATTCAGCAGCGTCCAAAAGGCGGTCGAGAGCAAAGAGCTCGAGCTCAAGGAACTCTACGGCATCGAAAAGGCCGGGGTGACCCTCGCCGCCCTCCTGGAGGCGCAGAATCAGAAGCGAGCCGAGTTCGAAACCGAGATGGCGCGGGAACGGGAAGAATTGCAGACCGAAATCGCATTCCTGCGCGCCGAATGGGACAAGGAGAAAAAGGCCCGCGAGGCCGAAGTCAAGGAGCGGGATGCCGCCGATAAGAAGGCGCGGGAGCGCGAACGGGAGGAGTTCAACTACGCCTTCAAGCGCGACCAGCAGGCCATCAAAGACAAACTCAATGATGAAAAGGCCGCGCTGGAGAAAGAAATCAAGCTCAAGAGGGAGGCCGGCGAAAAGGACCTCGCCGAGCGCGAAAAGGCGATTTCTGAAAAGGAGCGCGAATTGGCCGAACTGCGGGCCAGGGCCGCCGCCTTCCCCAAAGAACTCGAGACCGCCCTCAGCCAGGCCGTCAAGGAAACCACCGACCGCCTCAAACTCGAGGCCAAAAACCGCGAGGAACTCCTGCGCAAGGAATTCGAGGGGGAGCGCAATGTGCTGGCTGCCCGCAACGAGGCGTTTGAGCGCACCAACAAAGACCTTCTGGCCGCCAATACGAAGCTGGCCCAGCAACTCGAGGCCGCTTACCAAAAGGTCCAGATCATCGCCGAGAAAACCGTCGAAGGCTCTTCGCAATCCCGTTC
>Ga0181533_1001502_pt1 | contig 29989 bp, 32 predicted proteins | sample PEATcosm2014_Bin_45_FD_119772 | JGI IMG/M metagenome (GOLD analysis project Ga0181533, IMG submission 119772) | Peatland microbial communities from MTU Mesocosm Facility, Houghton, MI, USA - PEATcosm2014_Bin11_60_metaG | ecosystem: Environmental > Terrestrial > Soil > Wetlands > Peat | place...
CATAGGTAGTCGTCATATCTTTCACAAAAGCCTCACCCCCATACACTATCCGCCTGTCCATTTCCCCCTTCATCGCCTCTTCCTCTTTGAGCATCCCTCGTACTAACTCCCGATATTTCCTCCGCCGCTCTCCTTCATCCTCAGACAACTGAAGATAAACAGGCTCATTTACCAGCACATCTTTCTTTCCGTTTCCATACACCCGATAGCTGCTCCATGTATAATCCTTTGGCTCGTCCACCATCTTTGCACGTGCCGGATTCAGTTCCACATAGCTGCCGCAGGCAAGCAGATACTCTATCAAGGACTCCCTATCGCAAAGAATTTTGATATACTTTAGTGATAGCGAGGATTATGGGAGGATTATGCCATGACAGACCACTCAACGACTTCACATTTACCTCTCGATCATGAGAGTATCTTAAATGCACTGTTTAAAGCGATAGATTCAGCAGCGGAGGTTGATAAAGAGCTTCGGGGATCGACGAGACTTTCCTTCCATTTGGAACGCATTAAGAATCTGGCCGATCAATACAGGGAAGCGGCCTACTGATATTCAGAATTTGCGTTGCAAATATTGTCGATATTTTATGCCACGTTGATTTATATAGTGTGCGCTTTGCTACCGGCAATGAGTATTCTTCGCGGTCATTATTTTTTGCGCACTTGTCGTGAACCTCAGCAGAGAGAACTTCGTCCTCAAGTTTACTAGCACTTCCGCCGATACCAGTAATATGTTTCATTAGACCTCCATGTGCCGTTAGATTTAGCCCTCACTAAAAAAATCGGCACATGGAGGTCTTTTCTTTAATTTTCCTAAAGTCAGCGCCATTCAGAACTGTCCCCTTTAATTCAGAAACGAGCTCATCGCCGGGGTTGTTTTAAAGATATATCCAAAATCTCGACTGGTTTCTCGAACGTCTTCCAGCCATGGCGCTCGCCTGAAGGTATAAAATAGCACTCATTCGCATTTAGTAATCTGCGCTCTTGACCTACAAACATCTCTATTTGGCCTTTTAGGACAATACCACACTGGTCGAAGGCATGTTCGTGTCCAGTGTCTTCCTTTCCCTGACCTATTTGCATGCATGCCATAATTAAGTCATCCCCGATTTCTGCTTTGCTCATAATACCCGGCCTGAACTCCTCCAAGCGTAAGGCGCCTAAATTCCAAAAAGCCATGCCTTCCTCCTTTCAGTTTTTCTTTTTTAGATCTGGATGGGTCATAATTGGATGTCGATCGTGGGTCGGTTCGTCGATATTTTTTTAGATATTATTTCCGCTGTTTCTTCCTGAGTCATATTGCTGCAGTCGATGGTCCATTCCGCATACTTCTTATATAGTACTTGCCGCTCGTCAAACAAATCCCGGAATGTTTGGTTCTCCGCTTTTGCGATGCCCCTTGTATTGAAATTATGTATCCTATGGAGGATGGTTTCAAAACTTGCAGCCAGAAATACTATTGTTGATATATCACGGAGATGAGAGATAGCTTTTGAGCTATATACCGCGCTGCCCCCTGTTGAGATGACATGACTTTCAACATTTATTTTCAGGATTTCCTCCTCTTCAATTTTTCGCAATGCAAGATAGCCGCTCTCATCGATTATTTCCTGAAGAGATTTTTTGCGGTTGACCTGGATCAGAACGTCCGTGTCCAGAAAACTCCAGGACAAGTATTTCGCCAGAATTATGCCGGTAGTGCTCTTCCCGGCGCCAGGCATGCCTATAAGGGTCACATTCGATTTCATCCGAGGTTTGAACTCCGCTGCAAGAGCTTTCGATCAAGCTTTCCTTCTATTTCAACAACAAATCCGTCATTGCCAAAGGGCCTATGACCAAGTTCTGTTGCAAAAACACATTTTCTATTATAAATTAAAAGCAGGTAAGTAATGGTTATTTTGTTTTACCTGTCCGCTGAAGAACGGTGGCATACACTTTTCGCAGACTGAGATGGGAATTAATATGCTTGGGGTAGGCTCCCAAGGGTAAGTTGTAAGGCAAGAAAGGGAGATAGCGAAGATGAAAGAGCGGGAACTGAGAAAACAATGCTTGAAGGGCGCACTAAGCACCGGCGGCGAACTGGAACTTGCGTTGAGGTGGCAAAATGGAATGGAATGAAAACTTGTCAGTTGGGTTCAGAAAAATAGACGCTGACCACAAAGAACTTTTTAAAATGATAAAAGAGCTTGTCGAAGCGATAAACCAGCATACTTGCAAGTATAAAATAGATGATGTGATCAAATTCTTAGAAGACTATGCGAAGAACCATTTTGCAATGGAAGAAAACTATATGGAGGAATCTGCGTATCCGGAATATCGGCAGCACAGAGCAGAACACGAGAAGTTTATGATAACTTTCGCGGAATTAAAACGAGAACTTCAGAAAATAAAGGCGTCCGGCTCATATGCCGGCTCTTACGAACTCTCTGTAACTACCGACCAGGTACTCGTGGATTGGTTACTGGATCATATAGCCAAAGCCGACAGGAAACTTGCGGGATTCCTAAATGAAACTGTAACCCATAGATCTGACTCAGGCCCATTTGATACCTCATAAATAGTCGATTGCTATTCAGCGGTGGTGAGGATATAATTTTACTAAAGAGGCGGACCGCTTTTTGATTGTCAAATAACGCGATAGGGTCGCCCATGCTCCAAGGGATAACAGGTGTCGAATGAGGGAACAATGGATCTAAAACTGACGGGTAAGTTAGCTCTGGTTTCCGGCAGCACGGCCGGGATTGGATACGCTATTGCAGAAGCGTTGGCCCGGGAAGGCGCTCATGTTATCGTGAACGGTCGGTCAAAGGATTCTGTTGAGGCGGCGTTGGCGCGTATGCGGGAAGAATTTGAGTCCAAACTCTTCGGTTTCGCCGGTGATCTTGGCACTGCCGAAGGGGCTTACGAGGTTGCCCGGGAGCATCCCAACGTTGAAATACTGATTAATAACCTGGGCATTTACGAGCCAAAGTCTTTCGAGGATATCTCGGACGATGACTGGCGGCGTCTCTTTGAGATCAATGTGTTAAGCGGAGTGCGTTTGACTCGACTCTTCCTTCCTGGAATGAAGCGCCGTAACTGGGGCCGCATCATTTTTGTTTCGAGTGAAAGCGGTGTGCAGATCCCGGCTGAAATGATCCATTATGGGGTGACTAAAACGGCGCTTATTGGGGTTGCCCGCGGATTGGCCGAGGCAGTGGCAGGCACAGGGATCACAGTTAACAGCGTTCTTCCCGGTCCCACCAAGTCTCGTGGGGTAGGTGATTTTATCGAGGCGCTTGCGAAGACGGAAGGAAAGTCCATCGATGAGGTCGAGCAGGAATTCTTCAAAAAAGTCCGGCCTACTTCGCTCATTAAGCGATTTGCGACGTCACAGGAAGTCGCCTCCATGGTGACCTATATTGCCAGCCCGCTGTCATCGGCGACCACAGGCGCGCCCTTACGGGTCGATGGAGGAGTAATAAAAAGTGCTTTTTGACCCATTGCCGGCACGACCCCTACTCAACCCCAAAACCGGCTGGAAGCAGCCAGTGCCTCGTCACAATGAAAAAGACGAAAACCCTTTCAGGTCAGATAATAAAAGAATTGTCTTAACAAGGCATGCTGCTTTAGCTTTATTTTAACAGTGAGACTGCCAGTTCGACCTGGGTCACCTCTTCACTAAATGCCTGCACATGGCGCCATTCACTTGAGTCGGGACTGACCGCGGGGACGAGATTATCGATAAATTCTCGCATGATCGACAGTGGCTTTTTTATTTCAACAGCGACCATCTGCAGTTTTTCGGACAGTGAGTATTTTATCACCGGAGAAGTTGATTTCGAGCGGTCCGGGCCTTGCTCGGCGATTGCAAATTGAGTCCACTCCGCCATTGTGTCCTTTAGCTTTTGAAGCGTGCTTTTCGCCTTTTCTAAAAGTTGTACGAGGTCCCGTTCCCTGTTCATCTCCACTTTCAAACTTAGTGAAATCTCCTGCACCTCATCGAAGGCAGACACAAGGAGCGGGATAAGGACGGAGCTTTTAATGTCGCATACTGTCTCGGTTTCGGTAAACATAACGTGCCATGCAGCCGATTTTTCGCTTACCAGATAAGAGAACCTGCGGGCCGTGTCACAGAGCAGCGCCAGGGGCTGAAGATCGGCCCGTGGTTTTTCACAGAGGTGAATATTTTGACATTCGAGGATATTTTCGGGGAACTTCCAGTACCTGAGCGCCAGTTCTCCTATTTCACGGTGGTCAACCCCGAATTGTTCCTTTTCCCATAGAAGGAGGGTTTCGAGGGGGTAAGGTTCAGGCATGTAATCATTCTTGCCTTTGATGAACAGGTCAAATACAATTAATAGCCCTATCTCAAGCGTAAGTCCCGCAACAAATGCCTCTTCAGTGTTACAGTTCCCCAATGCCCTGGCGAGCCCTTTTGCAATAATGGCCCTGTATAAGGATGCCCTCCAGAATTCTTCATAATCCATTGGACCTGCTTTCCCCATCGGGAATGTGTTTCTCAGGGAAATCGTGAGGGCCATAATCCTGATCTGATTGAAGCCGATCTTCATGGCTGCATTCTTAATGGTGGTGATCGGCTCTGCATTTCTGAAGAATGCTGCATTTGCGAGCCCAAGTGTCCGCACAGCAAGAGACGGGTCCTTTTCCATGAGGTCAGCCAAGTCATCAACAGACGAAGTCTCGCTTGAAGCGAGCTCGATGAGGCGAATGGCGACAGGAGAAAACAAAGGTAGACCGTAGCCCTCTTTGATTTTCTTCAGGACAGTATTATTTTTCTGCTTCATCATAGCTTCCGGTATTTTTGTCCATTGGGTTGCTTCACCCACATAAAGGATAAACATTATCCTGTTTAATGTCAAGAAGAAACCGGGGCATGGGCTTGCGTCAGATTTATGTGTTTATAATTGTACGGGGCAAAAGAAGAAGGCCGTAACAGAGTTGCAACTTGAATCTGTTATAATATTAATTGTGCCGAATGGTTGTATCATAGTCAGGGGTATATGCAGCCCCTTCAAGTGCACTACTACTAAGGGAGGACCATGGATATCAGGCTGACCGAGCTTGCAAGCTGCGCGGGTTGAGCGGCTAAATTCAGTCCTTCGGACCTGTCCCACGTGCTGGGGCAGCTGCCCCTTATAACCGATCCGAACGTCCTGGTCGATTCGTCCAATGCTGACGATGCCGGCGTTTACAGGATAACGGACGATATCGCCCTCGTTTTCACCGCCGACTTCTTTCCGCCGATCGTGGACGACCCATACTGGTTCGGCGCCATAGCTGCGGCCAACTCGCTTTCCGACGTATATGCCATGGGCGGCAAACCTATAGTCTCGATCAACCTCGCGGCCCTGCCGGGGTCGTCGGATTTTTTCGACATCAACAGGCGGATCATGCAAGGAGGCATCGACAAGATGGTCGAGGCTGGCGTTCCCATTATCGGAGGGCATACCATTAAGGACAGGGAGCCCAAGTTCGGCTATGCGGTCCTCGGGACGATACACCCCGGCAGTATCCTTGATAATACGAAGGCCCGGCCAGGGGATGCTCTCATACTTACGAAGCCTCTCGGTACAGGGGTCATATCCACCGGCGTGAAACGGGGGCTCTGCGGCGCAGCGACCATTGAGGAATTCACCAGGACAATGGCGGCCCTTAACAAAAAGGCCGCAGATGTCATGCTGGGCATAGGCGTGAGCACTGCCACCGACGTAACCGGCTTCGGCCTTATCGGACATCTCCTTGAAGTCTTGACCGCCAGTGCGTGCCGGGCGCGCCTCTTCGCCGGACGCGTACCCTTCTTCAGCGAGGCAGAGGCGCTGGCGGCTGCCAACGTCGTACCTGGCGGCACTATCGCGAATTTAGAGAGCTACAGCCGGCATATATTGTGGACGGAGGACTTCTCAGACGCCACCAAGGTCCTCCTGAATGACGCCCAGACCTCCGGCGGCCTGCTGATCTTTGTGCCGGGCGACATAATGGATCGGCTTATATCAGCATTGCAAGCCGAGGGGGTACTTGCCGCCTGTATCGGCGAGGTCCTGGAAGGTCCTGTAAAAGACGAGAAACGCATAATAGTGGAACACTGACGTAGCCTGGACGCCCTATCTGTTGCAGGCCCCCTCAGGCAGGGGGCGGTCCGCTTTGCTTTTAGCCCCGAAAAAGCTCCTTTAGTCTCATCAGGAGGGCGATATTTCCTTCGACTTTGTATCGCCCCGACATAAAGGCCCCTTGTCCATCCAGTTCTCCCCTGGATATCGAAAGCCAGACATCGGCAGGGGATTTTATGACCACTCCCGGCTTTTCATGGGGGCCTTCGTGGAAGACGCACTTCCCATCCGCGATTACGAGATGGGCGACAAATTCTTCAGGCCCGGTGATCTCGAACTGGTAGACGGCCTTAAGGTCTCCGGCGGCCTCAGCCTGTAATCCCAGGGGCATCATCTTTAAAAGTTCCATGCAGTTTCTCGCGGCTTGTGGACCGGCTGTTTTTTTATCAGTTTTTTTTTGGTCGTTACCTTCTCCTTTGTTTTTTTCTTCCTCGAGAAGCTCCTTGAGCCACTGCTTTCTGGTCTCCTTGTCATACAAGACCGGGGTAAACTGTTGTTTCGAATATGCCTCGAAACCTTCAAGGAGGCCGCTCTCCTGCCAGTGCTTATAGTCGCCGGCCATGAAGTCTTTCTCCCGCGTAACCAGGTCTCTCATAAAGAGATAAAAGCGGAGGTCGTCTCCGGTCGCCGGATATCGCTTCTTCCCCTTAATAGCGTTTGCGAAAACCGCTGAGAGGTCCGCTGCCTTGGCCTCAACTGCTTCTTTCCCCAGAAATCCTCCGGGCCCGGTTGCGATGGCGGTAAGGCTGCCGACCGAAAACGCGCCAAACTCCCTGAGTATCCCTTCAAGATAGTGGGCCGTATCAGTGTCTGAAAGGCCTGCTGAGACACATACGGCAAGACCCGGCTTCCACGTGGACCTCGGCTTGTGACCGAAACTCAGTGAACGGTCTATGAAGGTCTTCATCTGGGCGGTTACGTGCATAAAATAGACGGGGGAGGCCAGGATAATGCCGTCGGCTGCCATGAGTTTGTCAGTAATGCCGGCATGGTCGTCACAACGCCAGCACTTTTTATTTTCAAGGCAGAAACCGCAGCCCATGCAGTATTCTATCTTGTGGCCGGAAAGGAATATCTCCTCCATTTCCACCCCCTCCCGCGTCAAGCCGTCCGCGATCATGCGAAGCATCGCGCTTGTATTGCCCATGGCATTGTGCGGCGAACCGTTGACAGCAACTACTTTATATTGCGCGTCCATTTTGCCCTCCTTTTTGTTTTGCACTTTTGTATTTTTATGGTCGCCTGCAATGCGCCCCGCCTTTTCTTCAGGTTTGACCGGGACAATCCCCAGCTTTCTCTGATAATACGCGGGATACCGCGTGTTCAACTGTAAACCCGCCCCCAGCATAATTAATATCGGCAGGGCCATCTGAAAAAGTATTGCGGTGAACAGGCCCTGAGGAAGCGATGCAAGGTCCGGGATGACGGTCACGAAGGCCGAAATCGCGAAGAGCAGCGACCATGCAAGGCTCATGTTCCGGTTGATGGCCTTGTAAATGTCCGTGCCCCTGACCGCCGCGGGTGTGGTCTTGCGTGCGAAGTATTCGGTGAAATAGCGCTTCCGTAACAGCGCAGGGAACGCTGTTACACAGAAAAGCAAAGCGTAGATCAAGCCCGTCAGCGGTAAGTGTTTCATGACAGGAGCGCCTCCTTGTCTTTTAAATCATGCGACGAGGCCACCCGCTTACGAAAGGTGCGCTCGAACACATAGTTCCTTACTGTCCTTGCTGCCTGCACAAGCCCTTTTGTAGTTTCAGCGTCCTTGTCCTCCGGCAGGTCCTCTGTGAGCTTCAGGCGCAGGAGCATCTCACCGTCCACTAGCAGTTTTGCGAGTCTTGAGTAAAAAACGATGTCGGCAAGCTCCAGTCCCTGCGCGAATCCCGAGGCATAGAGCCTTCCCACCTCGACGTCGGATTGATTGAACGAATCTTTTTCCATGGGCAGGAGGAGTCCGTTATCCATGAGTTCCCTGACCTGTTTACGGCTGAGGCCCGAGGCCGAACAGAAGGTCTTTTCATCCATGGATGTGGTGTCGTCTCCGGCGAAGATGACCCTGCCGAGGTCAACGAGTTGTGTGATGTCCTTTCCCCTGTCCTTTGAATCAAGGAGCATCTTTATCTTGCTCAGAGGAAAGGAATATTTGCCCTGCATGTCCTTGATGAACTTTATCTTCTCTATGCATGAGGGGTCATAATAGGCCATATTCGGGCCGGTCTTTTCCGGCGCTGGAAGCAGGCCCTGGGCAAGGTAATGCAGTATCGCTGACTTGGGCAGGCCTGTGGCCGTCATAAGGTCTTTCATCCGGAGACCTTTCTTTTTTGCGCTTGGATCCCCGGTAATGTTCTTTTTTTTGACTGAAGACATCTCTACCTCCTTTCGTGGGCAGTTGGCGCCGTCCTGAATTCAAGAATAACATAAAAAGTGTAAGGTGTCAAGTAATACTTCATGCAAATGGGGGGATGTTTTGATATAAAAAAAGTCTTTTTGCGTCTCTGCAAAAAAGCTTGGCCGCTTTCGCACAGCTGCAAAATAAAATAGTGCTTAACTCATTGAAAACACACTCAAATATTATTGGCATGATAAGTGCTTATATAAATGTAGATGCAGGCAGAGAAAACCAGAAGGAGGTACCAAGAGATGCCAAACAGTAGGGGCTTGGAAGCCAAAACAGGAGAAATGGCTAAAAAAGGATTATACACCGGGTTGGGAGCAGGTCTCGTATTGTTTGCACTTGTAGGATTGATGTCCGGGTCATTTATCGGCGGCATGGTTGGACTTAACATAGCAGGCAGCATTTTCGGTCTGCCGTTGACCGCATCTTTACTGCCGAGGATCATAGTGGGGGCCTCGATGGTATTGGGAGTAATGCTTGCCGGGGTGGTATTTGTAGCAGGCGGTGCAGTGGTCGGCTGGCTTACGGGCAGTGCTCTTGAGGATGCAAGGAATCTCGGCAAGAGAGTAGCAGACATGAACACTCGAACAGCAAAAGTAAGATAGCAAATAAAAAAAGGATACGTCACATTAAACAAAATTACGAACTTCAAGCAAGGAGGACAGGACCATGAAAGCGAGAAAAGAGATGATAAGAATGGGGACGAAAATCGGGGCGGTTCTTGGGGGATTGGTTTTTTTGGCCTTTGGACTGATACCGGGTCTTTACTTCGGCAGCTTTGGAGCCCTGGTGGTATTGAAACATTTTACGGGCGGTCCTGTAGAGCCTACCGTGCTGGCGCGGATGGTCATAGCAGTCGGCATTATGCTGGGGATAGCATGTATAGCATTTGCGAGCATAGTTATCGGGTCTATCCTGGGCACGGCACTCGGTTATATGATAGAGGCGCTTACTGCGCCTGCTGAAATAAAAGAAGGAATAAAAGAGGATGTCAAAGCGCACTAGTTCGTCGGCTGGAAAGGCAATAAAATAAGGATGGAGAAGGGCGCCTTCTTCATCCTTTTCATTTTGAGACTCTTAATAGTGTTTCATTGGCCGCCGGTTTACCGCTGCCATAGGATCAGGGCAGATTCGAGGGGGACCGCAACGCATGGTTGGTGTGGCCTTATCCGTGCAGTATAGTCTGTCGCCGGCCGGGCCGCCGGGACCTGCGCACTGTAAATATAGCCATGCTCTGCGCCAACGAGTTGCTGTCCAATTGTCATCGACTGCGTTACCGGGTCGCCGCCGTCCACGCCATCTGCATAGAGTTCTACTTTTACAGCATCAGGGTCTAAGCCATCGAGATAGACCGGAACTACAAATATGTGCTGCTCTGCAGCAGTTTCCACCTTAACTTCCCCGAAGCGCAGATTCGCCCATTTCTGCTTGAGGGTATGCTTCCAACTGACCAGCTGAACACCTGCCATGCATTCTCCGGCGGCACGCCTGGCATATGTTTCTGCAGCAGGAATGTAGTATTGCTCGGTGTACTCTATGACTGCCCGGTTTGCGGAAAAACGCGGCATCAGGCGCGCCATGCTCTCCTTGATGCGCGCTACCCAGGAGGTGGGGATGCCGGCTGCGTCGCGTGTGTAGAACTCAGGGATTACCTGTTGCTCAAGAAGCGCATAGAGCTCTTCTGCTTCTGCCGCATCCCAGGCAGGGTCATTGTCATGCTCCCCACCGTCACCCAGCGCCCAGCCCACTTCGGGCGTATATGCCTCGGCCCACCATCCATCAAGTTCAGAGATATTGATTCCTCCATTGACGAGCACCTTCATGCCGCTCGTACCGCAGGCTTCCCAGGGACGCCGGGGAGTATTGATCCAGACATCCACTCCCTGCACCATCTGCTCGGTCAGAGACATGTCATGGTCGATGATGAAAATTGCATGTTTGCGCGCTTCAGGGCGGCTGACGAAGCGCATCCATTGCTGAATCATGGCCTTGCCTGCTTCATCTTCAGGATGGGCCTTCCCTGCAATGACAAGCTGTACGGGACGCCTGGGGTCTGACAGTATGCGAAGGAGCCTGTCCTCATCGTGCAGAAGAAGATTCGGACGTTTGTATGTTGCAAAGCGGCGGGCAAAGCCCAGCGTCAATGTGTTGGCATCAAATACATGCTTTGCATTTTCGATTTCTTCAATCGATGCAGCTGAAAATGCCAGATGCCGGGAGTGCCGTTGCCGGACGTATCCAAGGAAAGACTCGCGGGCAGATGCGCGACAGTTCCACAACACGGAATCCGGGATGGCGCGAATCATCTCTTCCATGCTTTCTACAGTTCCTTTCCAGATATCTTTTCCACAAGCTCCGGTCAGGAGCCCTTCGGCCTCTTTTGAATTCCAGGTCGGCATATGGACCCCATTGGTAACGTGTCCTACCGGCACTTCGTTCTCCGGCCATTTTGGGAAGAGGGGCTGAAAGATACGACGGCTCACCTTGCCGTGCAGACGGCTGACCCCGTTGACTGCCCCGCTTCCCCGTAGGGCCAGATAGGCCATGTTAAAGTATTCCCCGGCGTCATCCGGGTTAAGACGGCCAAGGGCCAGCAGTTCCTGTAGTGAGATATTGAGCCTGTCCCTGGCATACCTGCTCAGATATTGTTCCATGAGGGAAGGAGCAAAGCGATCAAAGCCTGCAGCAACCGCCGTATGGGTGGTGAAGAGGTTGCCCGCACGGGTAACCTCCAGGGCAACTTCAAAAGGCTGGCCAGTCTCCTCCATAAAGGACCTGGCGCGCTCTAATACGGCAAAGGCTGCGTGCCCTTCGTTCAGGTGGCAAACGTCGGGTTTGATGCCGAGCATCCTAAGCAGTCGCCATCCGCTGAGTCCGAGTGTTAACTCCTGCAGCAGGCGTACCTCGGGCCCGCCGCCATAAAGCTCGCTGGTAATTCCTCTGAATGCGGGGACGTTCGCCGGGTCATTGCTGTCCAGCAGGTAGAGCTTTACTCTGCCGACCTGGACCTGCCAGGCACGAAGCCAGACTGAGTATCCGGGCAACACGACCTCAATCCGCAGCCATTCACCGCCCGGTTTGCGCACGGGCGTAATCGGCAGTTGCCCGGTATCATTGTGTGGGAAAAGGGCCTGCTGAGCTCCGCCCTTGTCTATCATTTGCCGGAAGTAGCCTTGCTGATACAGCAATCCTACGCCGACTACCGGTACCCCGAGATCGCTTGAGGCCTTGAGCTGGTCACCAGCCACGTTGCCGAGGCCTCCCGAATAAATTGGCAGCGCCTCGCTCAGCATAAATTCCAGACTGAAATAAGCTACACAATTCAACGGGGCCTCTGGATGATTCTGCTGAAACCAGGCGGGCGCCTCTACCGTTTCTCTCTTGGCTTGCACCAGGTCGTCGACTTTCTTGCGGAAGGCGGTATCAGCTAATACCTGCTTAAACTGGTCCCGCGAGACGGTCTGTAGAACAACCCAGGGGTTGTGCGTCAGCTCCCATAACAGAGGGTCGAATTTCTGCCAAACTTCGTCGGCCTCCGGGTTCCACGACCAGCGCATGTCCAGGGCAAGCTCTGCAAGGGAATCGACTCCCTCAATATCGGATGACAAAAAAGAACATAATGGGTCACTGATTCTTTTTGGTTCGCTCATTTTATCCCCCCGTATGATCTTAAAGCATTAACCCAAGCACTCGATGCTTTAATTATATCGCATAAACATACGTCTGGTGTAATGTCTCATAAAGGAGTTTTTTTTAATCAATAATACGATTAATCGAGCGACATATCAGCGTTATCCTGTCATTGCCTCGAAAATACCCCCTCACCCCCACCCTCTCTCACCAAAGGAGAGGGAACTAAACTATAGTTTCCCCTCCCTTGATGGGAGGGGATTAAGGGGAGGGAGGTGACTTTCATGCCCCTTTGTGAGTTCTGCTCATGGGGATTCCGGCGTGTAAGAAATCGTTTTCGATTGTAGTATTCGGGCATGACATGGAAAATGATTCCGGACAAGCCGGAATGACCGTCGTGGGAACTTAGCGATGAAAATAATAACAGCAGTCGTTTATGTGACACGATAGACTAGTTTACGTGTAGCGGGCTGATCAACTACTCTGGTTTTGCTCTCTCAGCTTTTTCATCAGTCTTTCATACTTATCTGCGCCTACGCATTCCTTCGCAGCCGGACACCACTCAATGCATGAGGGGACCATATCCCGGCTTATTGTTTTTCCGCACCCTTTGCAGATCATGTCAGGCTCATCTGTCCATATTTCGTTTTTTTGGGTGCAGAAGGCACAAAGCAATTCTTCCGGGTACGGACTCCTTATTTCCTTACTTCCTGGGCAGCTCTCTTTCATAAGTATATTCTGGCAGAAGACAATTTTTATAGCTTTGACATAAGTCAAAAAAACCGTGAATCGTGAATCGTGAAAAGGCAAAAAAACTTGGTCGTCGGTCCCGTGAAAACGGGAATCCATTCTTTGAAGATGTTTCCATTCACGTCTCACGGTTCACGTCTCACGATTCACGATTCACGGCTTTCCCCCCCAGCGTTTGAACATGGTATGACCGATACCAAAGTTGTCCAGAATCTTGCCGGTGATGAAATCGATCATTCCATCAAGATTTTCAGGGTGGTGATAAAAAGCTGCAACTGGCGGGGCAATGGTAACGCCGAGCCGTGAAAGTTTCAGCATGTTTTCCAGGTGGATTGCGCTGAAGGGCATTTCCCTCGGGGCCAGGAGCAAATGACGTCCTTCTTTAAGTGTAACATCAGCCGCCCTCTCGATCAGATTGTTTGCATATCCGTTTGCGATACCCGCCAGGGTCTTCATGGAACAGGGCACGATAAGCATGCCGTCTGTTTTGAAAGAGCCGCTTGCGATGGGCGCCTCCATATTTTTATCATCGTAATAATACAAGGTATCGGCGCCGAACTGCTGTCTGAGTTTGTGTTCGGTATCACCAGTCCAGTCCAGGCCGGTCTCCTCAGCAATAATGGGAAAAGTATTTGAGGATATGATGAGGTGCACTGCGGCTGTTTTCAGGAGTTCTTCCAGTACCCTTACCCCGAAGGGAGCGCCGCTTGCCCCGGTTATGGCAAGTACAATGTTCTTCATGAAGTTATTATACGCATACCGGGCATGTTAAATAAATGGATAGCGAGAGTGTTCCCTTAAAGTGATCCGTCATTCCGGTGCTCTTAAGCACGGGAATGACGTCTTGACGCTCCCGACAACCACGACGCATTCCTCAACGTTCCTGTTCCCTTTACCTTTTTTAATTTAATATGACATAATGAAACGAGCCTGTCTTGAATTACCCACTTTAAACTAACTGGAGCCTAGCGGCGTGGAACCTGAATATATCATTAGACAGATAATTGTATCTGCTGTCCCGATTCTCATAGCAATTATATTGCATGAAGTATCACATGGTTTTGTTGCATCCAAATTGGGCGACCCCACGGCAAAGATGATGGGCAGGTTGACGCTGAATCCTTTGGCCCACATTGATTTATTCGGCACTATACTTATGCCGCTCATCCTGCTTGTTTCGACTGGCGGTCAGTTTGTTTTTGGTTACGCAAAACCCGTCCCCATTAATCCAAATAATTTCAAGAACCCTAAGCGCGATATGGCCATTTCAGCCGCAGGCGGTCCTTTGATGAATTTTTTTGTTGCGCTTGTCAGTGTGATTATATTGAAATATCTCATCATACCTTTGGCAGATGGCGCCTCTGACGCAGTAATGGTAAAAATCATCAAACCAATGGGTGTGATGCTTAACGCGAGCATACAAATAAATATTGTTCTTGCTTCATTTAATTTGATACCTATCCCTCCACTGGACGGCGGCAGGGTGTTGATGGGATTTTTGCCTGAAAGGCAAGCTCACGCATTAGGCAAGGTCGAACCTTTCGGGATGATCATTGTCCTGGTGCTTTTGGTGACTGGCATGGCAAGTGTTGTAATTACTCCTTTGATAAATCTGCTCCTGAGCCTGGTCGGGATGGTATAGTATATTTTAAATTGGAGATCCTATGAGGGAAGAGCGCGTTTTGAGCGGCATGCAGGCTAGTGGAAAGCTGCACTTGGGCAACCTTGTCGGCGCCCTTAAGAACTGGGTAAGCCTTCAGGACAGGTACGACTGTTTCTATTTTGTCGCTGATTGGCACGCTCTTACTACAGGCTATGCGGACCCGTCATTAATTAAAAAGAGCACGGCGGACCTGCTGATAAATTTTATTGCCGCCGGGCTTGATCCTGACAAATCCACTATATTTATCCAGTCGATGGTCCCCCAGCATGCTGAACTTCATTTGCTTTTATCCATGATCACCCCGCTGGGCTGGCTCGAAAGAGTGCCGACCTATAAGGAGAAGCAGGAGCAACTGAAGGATAGGGACCTTTCAAACTATGGCTTTCTGGGCTATCCGGTGCTGCAGACAGCCGACATAATCATTTACAGGGCAAAACATGTGCCTGTCGGTATTGACCAAATTCCGCATCTAGAAATTTCAAGAGAAATCACCAGAAGGTTCAATTATTTATATGCTTCGAAAATATTTCCTGAACCCGAAGGTCTGTTGACGGAGTTCCCCAAAGTGGTGGGCCTTGACGGCAGAAAGATGTCGAAAAGTTATGATAATGCCATTTATTTAAGCGACCCGCCTGATGTCGTGGACCAAAAAATCAGAACGATGATCACCGACCCTGCAAGAAAGCGAAGGACTGATAAAGGTGACCCGGAACTTTCTCCGGTATTCCAGTTGCACAAGATTTTCTCCTCGAAGGAGGAACTCGAATTTGTCGCGCATGGATGCAGGACTGCTGATATTGGCTGCATAGACTGCAAAAAAATACTCATAAAAAATATTTTTATCTATCTGGAGCCTATCTGGAAAAAGCGCAATGAACTTATGAACAACCCTGACATGCTTTTAGATATTGCCCAGAAGGGTTCTAAAAAGGCCCGGCTGGTGGCTGAAGAGACAATGAAAGCGGTCAGGGAGCTAATGGGGCTCGTATAAGCCCTCCTGACCCACTACCCAACAGTCATCTGGAAGGGACCCGCGGGGCAGGCTGCAGAATATTTAGGGGATATTTCATGGAGGGTTTGATGTTGACTGAAGAAGAATTAAAACGTTATCACCGTCAAATGATCATGGATAATTGGGGAGAGGAAACGCAGCAGAAACTTAAGAACTCAACGGTTTTTATTGCCGGCGCAGGCGGCCTCGGCTCACCGGTTTCGATTTACCTTGCAGCTGCGGGCATTGGCAATATCAGGATATGCGATTTTGATTCTCCTGACTGGTCAAATCTTAATAGACAGATTTTGCACAACCACAACAGGATCGGCACTAATAAGGCACTTTCAGCCAAGCAGACGCTTAACGAGCTGAATCCTCATGTTAACGTTATTGCCTTTCCGGATAAAATTGTTGCTGAAAATGTTGATGATCTTGTCGGAGAAGCTGCATTGATCGTAGATTGCATGGACAACTTCCCGACACGGTATTTATTGAATGAATCTGCAATCAGAAAGAGTATCCCGCTTGTATATGGAAGCATCTGGGGCATGGAGGGGCGGCTCAGCTTTCTCAGACCTCCCGAGACTCCATGCTTTCAGTGTCTGTTTCCCGCAGCCCCGCCGTCAGAGGTATTTCCGGTTGTAGGGGCGACTCCTGGTATTATCGGTTCTTTTCAGGCGCTTGAGACAATAAAATACTTGACCGGCATCGGTGAAAACCTGAAAGGGAGGATTCTTGTCTGGGAGGGCAAAAAAATGGAGTTTAAGCAGTATAAAACATATAGGGACCCTGAATGCCCTGCATGCGGGAAGTTGAAACAACGGTAAAATAGGTATGCTTAAAATTTTAAGTTTCTGATAAGAGAGGAGAAAGGGGTATGAATGGTTTGACAAAGAACGAAAAACTCAACACTTGGATTAAGGAAGTGGCGGATATATGTCAACCTGACGTTACGTATGTATGCAATGGATCGAAAGAGGAATATAATCAGATGATTGACATGCTGCTCAAGAGCGGTATTGCTATTCCGCTTAAGAAACGTGCCAACAGCTTCCTTTTCAGGACCGATCCGAGCGATGTGGCCCGCATTGAAGACCGTACGTACATAAGTACTTCTTCCAGGGAGGAGGCAGGGCCTACTAACAACTGGGTCGCTCCCGGAGAATTGAAAAAAACCATGCTGGACCTCTATAGAGGATGCATGAAGGGCCGCACTATGTATGTAATCCCTTTCTCGATGGGACCCATTGGCTCTCCTATCTCAAAGATCGGTATTGAACTGACGGACAGTCCTTATGTGGTAATTAATATGCACATTATGACCCGGGTCAGTTCGAGGGTTTTGGATCTGCTCGGCACTGACGGGGAATTCATACCCTGTCTGCATTCAGTCGGCGCCCCGCTTGCCGATGGACAGAAAGATACTAAGTGGCCATGCGCTCCGATTGAGAAAAAATATATCAGCCATTTCCCTGAAGAGAACCTGATATGGTCATATGGTTCCGGGTACGGCGGCAACGCCCTGCTGGGAAAGAAGTGCCTTGCGCTTCGTATAGCCTCGGCCCTGGCCAGACGCGAAGGCTGGATGGCGGAGCATATGCTGATTCTCCGGCTGACCAGTCCGGAGGGGAAACAGTTCCATATTGCGGCGGCATTTCCCTCTGCCTGTGGCAAAACTAATTTGGCCATGATGCGACCCTCAATTCCGGACTGGAAATGCGAGTGCATTGGTGACGATATTGCATGGATGAAGATAGGTCCTGATGGTCGTCTTTACGCCATTAACCCTGAGAATGGTTTTTTTGGGGTGGCGCCGGGCACATCCCGCAGAACAAACCCGGTTGCTATGGATACAGTAAAGGAAAATATTATTTTCACCAACTGTGCGCTGACCGATGACGGTGATGTCTGGTGGGAGGGCATGGATGGCGAGGAGCCGGCGCATGCAATCGACTGGAAAGGAAACGATTGGACTCCCCGAAGTACCCATGATGCTGCGCATGCTAATGCGCGCTTTACCGCTCCTGCTGCACAGTGCCCGACAATGTGCAAGGATTGGGAGAAACCTGAGGGAGTGCCGATCGATATTTTCATTTTCGGGGGTCGCCGCGCCAGTGTTGTCCCGTTGGTGTATGAGGCCTATGACTGGGACCACGGGGTTTTCCTCGGTGCTACGGCAGCCTCGGAAACGACTGCCGCCAATATCGGAGCCGTGGGTAATGTCAGGCGTGATCCTTTTGCGATGAAGCCGTTTTGCGGCTACAATATGGGCGACTATTTCGAGCACTGGCTGGCTATGGGCGACCGGCTTGGCAGCAAAGCGCCAAGAGTTTTTTATGTGAACTGGTTCAGGAAGAGCCAGGACGGTAAGTTTTTATGGCCCGGGTTCAGTGACAACAGCCGCGTCCTGAAGTGGATGTGCGAGCGTGTTGAGGGCAAGGTAGATGCCGGAAAGACACCGATAGGTTTAGTGCCGAATGAAGGTGATCTGGATCTGAATGGTCTTGCCCTGCCGCCTGAACACATGAGAGAGCTCATGAGCGTGAACACCGATGAGTGGAAGGCGGAGATTCCCGATATCGAAAACCACTTTTCGACCTTCGGCAATCGGCTGCCGGAAAGACTGAAAAAACAGCTTAAGGAATTCATCCGCAGACTCGGATGAAGTTTCTTTACCACTGAGATGCATACAAGACCTGTCAAAAAAACACTCCTTAATGTGTTGGGGGTCGTTTATGCGCACGTGCAAACTTCAGACGGCGGCGACCTTTATTTAACACGGTTTGCGGAACATTACCAGGAGCATTTGGATACGTGTAACTGGTATGAATCAGACTGGTTCAATAAACATAAGGTGCGGCTTGAAGGCACTGGCTCTGTCTACCGGTTGCCTACAAAAGTGGTTAACGGTGAAAGCCTTGACCTCGTTGTAAAGAATTGCCGGGTCGGCGAGGATGTCCCCCTCGATACCCATACATTAGAGGAATTCTGTGACGCCGAATTCAACAGTCCGTGGGAAGAGTTTTCCCTGGTTGCAGAAATGCGGGAGAGCCTGTACGGTCCGAAAGACCTGAAAATACGTACTCAACGTCCCATGGCAATCTATGTGCCGCCGGAAACGATGCAGATATGGCAGAGCGGCAGGTCTGTAGCGAGAATTAATCGCATCCACGCCAAACATCCGGGTATAGATGTGGATATCCTCAAACAATACAAGCTTATTTACGAATGGATAGAAGGCCACAATATCAAGGAAGTTTTCAGACATATCGATATAAACGACGAGGAAAAATTCAATCATCTCACCAAAATTAATTACCATGCTATGTTGGATCTTAACAAGAAAGGGTATTTAGTGGCTGATATGAAGCCGGAGCATGTAATTATTAGCGAGGAAGACACAAAACTCATAGAAGCAATGGGACAGGCAGATATGATCGATCCCACAAAGGACCAGATAGATTATATGTATCAACTTATTTATGCGGCCAAATATTCAGTGGTTGATTATGAACTTCTGCTGCGTACTTCTGATCGCGAAGAAGAAGTAATGAATTTCAAGAGACATTCCTATCTCGATGATCAACGCGACCGTTTTATCCCTACTCCCCTGCCCGCCTATCTGTCGAACATAGAAGTATTCGGCGTGCCATATGTTTATGGTCGTGCTGAAAGTACGGGCGGACATCTGTGGGTGGTAGGGAACAATGCCGGGTTGTTCGATTATTTTCTCCCTGAAAGGTGGAGGAAAACGCCCTCTATCAGACTTTCAGACCCCAGGGAAGTCTTTTATACCATAACAAAGGACAACATCCATCTGGTGTGGGCAACTTCACGAGTCGGCGAACTTCCTGACGAGAGCGAGGAACAAGACTCTTCCAGGATACGCGAATTTGGCATAAACAGTCCCTTCGAGGAGTTTGCGATCGCACATGCATTGCCGCAGCTCGGGATCCCTTGTGTCTATGTCAGGGCCATTTATATGACGGGCAGCGATAAAGTTGAAGCGTCAGCTGACCTCAGGAGATACGCCTCTCACCGGAATATTTTAGATCCTGAAGGCAATCCTATCTTGCAGGAAAATCATAATTATATTACCATTCGCGGTTATTATAACGGTCCGGACCATTGGGTTGCAGAGCAGACCACCGGCCCTCTTCAGGTGCCGGTAGACCTTGCCAAAGCTGTATACAAAGGTCTTATTGATAAGGCTCAATGCCAGATCATGACAGACAAGGTAAAAGGGAATCTCAGGAATGCGGGCTATGACGGGTCAATGTTGAAACCGAATGATCTGCTCCTCGCCATAGACAGCAGCGGCCACATAGTCCTGGACGCCTCTGGTGAGCCATTGGTGCTTATCTGCAATTTCGAGTTTATATGGAAACTGCCTTAAAAAGATTTATAGCGTTCAGCGTCGTGCGCGCTTAAAGCGCCTACTGTTGGGTGAGCGTTAAAACCAAAAACTCTCTAATTAAAGGGCACATCTACGTGCCCATTCTTTCACGCTCCACGCTGAACCAACAGTAGGCGCTTTAAGCGCGCACGACGCGCTTGTGCTATCCGGAAGATGATATCTTCAGCCCTATTACCCCGATTGTGATAAAGAGTATAAAGGTGATCCTCGGCAAGGTAGAGGGCTCACCCAATAGCGCCATACCGAGGATGTTGCTGCCTACTGTGGCAATGCCTACCCAGACTGCATAGCTGGTCCCCATAGGCAGGGATTTCATGGCCTGGGAAAGGAAAAAGGCCGCTCCCAACCCGCAGAGGGCATAAGAAATCATTGGTAAGAACCGGGTGAAACCCTGGGTTGATTTAAGGCTGAAAATCCACCCGATCTCGAAAATGCCTGCTATAAGAATATATATCCAGTTTAAAGACAGTCTCATGCGGCAATGAATATGTCTCCGTCAGTGCGTACGCGACGGAGCTTTTTGAGCGCATCTTTTTCGCTGTCGTATACCCGCTTGACGCCATCGCCAAGGGATCTCTCTATGTCCCGGATGTTCCGGACGAGCTGGTGCATACCGAATATTTCTACTGAAGCCGCCTGATCGGTACCCCACATTGCACGGTCAAGGGTGACGTGCCGCTCAATGAAACAGGCGCCGAGGGCAACCGCAGCCCATGTGGGCGCCAGCCCGGTTTCGTGGCCGGAATACCCTATGGGTACCTGGGGATATTTTTCCATGAGTACCTGTATCATCTTCAGGTTCAGTTCACGCACATTGCAGGGATAGGCGGATGTTGAATGTGCGATCATGAAATTGTCGTTGCCTACCACGCTCACAGCACTTTCTATTTCCTCAACTGTTGACATGCCAGTGGAAATAATGACAGCCTTGCCGGTTGCTTTCATCTTTCTGAGAAGATCGTGATCGGTCAGGGAAGCTGAAGGGACCTTATAGAGCGGTGGGTTGAACTGCTCAATAAAATCAACGGATTCCTCGTCCCAGCATGAGGCGAGCCAGCCAATCCCCCGCTCCTTGCAGTAGCGGTCTATTTCGCTGTAATCCTCGATATCGAATTCGACCTTTCTGCGGTATTCAATGTAAGTCATTCTGCCCCAGGGAGTATCGCGCTCAATATACCACTGGTCTTTTGGTACACAGAGTTCGGGGGTCCGTTTTTGAAACTTTACGGCATCGCATCCGGAAAAAACCGCCCCGTCGATGATCTTTTTAGCGAGCGCCAGCGATCCGTTATGGTTGATTCCAACTTCGGCTATGATATAGACCGGTTCGCCTTCTCCTATACTCCGTTCATTGAGATGCACCTTCCTGATTGGCTTCATTGAGATTCCCTCCTTTTTTTTGTTTTATCGCGGCTGTTTTTTTGCCGTTGAGCTGCGCTGAAATTATGAATTCCGCAAATTCTCTGAAGGCTCCTTGCCCGCCCCGCGCGATGCAGATAAAATCGGCGATTTTTTTTATTGCCGGAAATGAATCGCCGGGACAGGCGGAGAGTCCCACGGTTTTGATGACTTCGAGGTCGTTCATATCGTCGCCGATATAGGCTATCTGGTCGCGGCCAAGGGAAGTCCTGACCATAATTTCTTCCAGTGCCTGCGCCTTCTCTTTTATCCCGAGATGCAACTCCGCTATTTGAAGTTTGTCGGCCCGCTTTTTGATGGACGCTGACCTCTCCCCCGTGATAATACCGGTTTCCACATTCACTATTTGCCTAAGCCGCTCCACTCCCATACCGTCACGAATGGAAAACCGCTTCAGCACTTCCCCTGCCTCAGAATAATACACTCCTGTGTCGGTGAGCACCCCGTCGACATCGGTGAGGAGCAACCGTATCTTTCGGGCCTTTCCCTTAACTGTCGTTGCTGTTGCTTTCCTGTTGTTCATACAGCCGTCCATCCGCCATCGACGATCAGGTTTGCGCCGGTCATGTAACTGGAAGCGTCGCTTGCCAGGAATACCACAGCTCCCCGGTAGTCGGAGGGCTGTGCCATTCTGCCGAGGGGTGTTTTGGCAGAATAGTTTTTAACGAAAAAATCGTCCTGCGCGTTTTCGACGCCTCCGGGCGAAAGCGCGTTGACCCTGAGGCCGCAGTGGCCCCAGTAGGCAGCAAGGAATCTCGTGAAAGCTATCACCGCCCCTTTGCTGACAGGGTAGGCGGGGGATTTGTAAAAGGCCTGCCTGCCATCAGGCGTTTTATAGATTGACTGGTCCGGGGCGACGACTCCGTAAGTGGATGCTATGTTGATGATGCTGCCTTTCCCCGCTTTGGCCATGGCGGCGCCGATGATCTGAGAGCAGAGGAACACGCCGGTGACATTAACGTCCATCATTTTTCTCCATTGGCTGAGTGGAAAATGTTCGAATTGCGACATTTGCAGCGCAAGTAGCGGGTCCTCGAATTTCTCGTTCACGGCTGCATTGTTCAGGAGAATGTCGATGCAGCCGAAACGGCCCTCTGTTTTTTGAAGCAGTGACCTTACTGATGCTGCATCGGTCACGTCAGCCCCTGCTCCGAGCGCGTCGGGTGTCAGGGTGAGGGCGAATTCGCGGCACTTGTCATCGTCCAGGTCACTGACGACGACGTGGGCCCCGGCTTCTGCAAGGGCCAGGCAGTGTTCTTTTCCGAGCAGACCTAGCGAGCCGGTGACGATGGCCACCTTATCTTTCAGCGAAAACAGGTTCACTGCCGTAGGCCCTGTTTTGGGTTAGTGTTGAAATTGCTCGTTCTCCTGAATACTGGCTGCACCGGCTCGCCCCGGAGGAGTTCCCGGATATTCCCTTCGTATACTGCTGACCGCAGGAGCGTAAGCACCTCGATATACGCATCGGAAAGATACTGAATATCACTGTCGCTATGAGAAAAGCTTATGTTGTGAAAGCCTGACCAGAGAACACCGAGCCGGAATAATTCTTGCTGTACAAAAGATTTCATTATAAGAGGATCGCCTGCTTTAGCATCGAAGGTGACGAGTGTCCGGCAGGGCAGGCCGATGCATTTTGTATAATCGATTCCGAGGTATGCGGCGGAGGCATTGTACGCATTTTTTATTTTCTCCCCCTGCCTTGCCAGATAACCCGGGACATTGCGCTCCTTCAGTTCGGTCAATGTAGCGCATGCCGCTGCGAGGGACAGGGTCTCACCACCGAAGGTGGTGAAGAAGAAGACATCTTTTTCGAGCAGTTCCAGAATCGCTCTTTTGCCCGCGAGCACAGAGAGGGGCATCCCGTTAGCGACAGCTTTTGAGTAGCAGACGAGGTCGGCGGTGGTCCCGAAATATTCCTGCGCTCCGCCAAGGGCGAGCCTGAAGCCTGTCCACATTTCGTCGAAGATCAGTACGGTCCCGTGGCGGTCGCACAGCGAACGTATTCTGCCCAGAAAATTGTCCCGGGGCTCTTCAAAGACGACAGGTTCGAGGATAACGCATGCCGTATTGTCATCAATAGAACTTCCAAGAGATTCAAGGTCATTATAATTGAAGGTAAAGGAAAGGTCTTTTACGGTCTGTGGGACTCCGTTGTCCTTGTCTGTCACTCCTATGTACCAGTCATGCCATCCATGGTATCCGCAGCATAGCACCTTGTCCCTTTTTGTGTACGCCCGTGCGAGGCGCACCGCTGCGGATGTCACATCGGCGCCTGTCTTACTAAAGCGTATAGCTTCGGCGGAAGGGATTATGGAACGTATGAGTTCTGCAGTGTCAACCTCGAGCGGATGCATCATGGAGAAGGTTATGCCGTCCTCCAACTGGGCCCTTATCGCCTCATCAACCCGGGGATAACAGTAACCCAGGGACAGGGGGCCTACTCCCATGGTTAAGTCGATGAACTCGTTGCCGTCCACGTCCCAAACGTGGGAGCCTTTACCTCTTTTGAGATACTTGGGAGCAACGCCCTTGATGTATTGAGCAGGACCCTTTGCAAGCGTCTGTGTCACGTTGGGTATAAGACCCAGGGCGCGGGCATAGAGTTTGTCCGATTCGGTGATATCTGGATATTTGTGCATTAATTCAGTGGCTTGAAGCATATTGCCGTCCTCCGTGATAAGTTTTTAAAATCTTTTCCGCGATCTTTTCTCCGGTAAAGCCCTCATATTCGAGCACCAGGGGCAGCAGGGCAGGCTTGAACCATCTGTTTTCGAGAGCGATAGGCAGCACCTTGCAATTAATGCCCCTTCGTATGAGTGCTTCGCACACAATTGAATAGAGCCCGCCGGTTATAAAGTGGTCTTCAATGGTCACCAAAAGGGACGTCCGGAGTGCAGACGCGATAATGGCTTCTTCATCAACGGGTTTAACTGTGCGCATATTGAGCAGCCGGACATTCTTCCCTTCTGCCTGGAGGAGCGCCCGGGCCTTGACAGCCTCGGCGAAAAGCATTCCGTAGACGAGGAGTGTAATATCGTCGCCGTCAAAGACAACCTCTGCCTCTCCGATGTTAAAAGCCTGCGTATGTTCAATGACAGCTCTTGCATGGTTGAGGCGTATATAAAACGGCGCGGAATGCTCCAGAACCTGCCTGAGCCCAAGGGTCAGTTCCTGTTCGTCAGACGGGCAGAATATGTTCATGGAAGGGATGATGCGCATAAGTGCGATATCCTCAAGTGCCTGGTGTGTCGGCCCGTTGGCTTCGGAAAGAAAACCCGGGACCCCGCCGCAGAGCTTTACAGGCAGATTGCCTATGCCGACATCTGTCCTGATGAACTCGAAGGCCCTCATGGTCAGAAATGTGCTGAGAGCGTGGACAACCGGTATGCGCCCACGGAGGGCAAGCCCGGCAGCCATTCCTACCAGCGACTGCTCGGCAATGCCAGTATCGATGAACCGGCTGCCAAGGGCGACGGTAATGTCCCGGATGGAGGCCAGATTCTCGGCTGTCATCACGATGACCCGTTCATCTTTTAAGGCAATATCCTTGAGTAATTCCTGGTAGGTGGTCATCGCTCAGCCTCCGCCGCGGTATCATAAAGCTCTTTCACTATCAGCTCTACGTTTTCATCCGAAAAACTGCAAAACCAGCGGTCAGCTCGGGACTCTATGCTCGGGACCCCTTTGCCCCTTATGGTTTCAGCAATCACTACATTGGGACAATGGTCTTGGAACGGGATGCGGAAAAACAGTTCGTCCATCTCCTGAAAATCATGTCCGCCTATGGTTTCAGCAACGAGTCCGAAGGCCCTGAATTTGGCTTCAAGAGGCTCCAGTGGGACAAGCTCCTCTGTCTTTTTATTTGCCTGTAATCTGTTCCTGTCTATAATAATGATAAGATTGTCGAGTTTATAGGCGCTTGCCAGCAGGCAGGCCTCCCAGTTGGACCCCTCATCGAGTTCGCCATCGCCGAGGATTACCGCCACCCTGTTGCCCTGCCCTCTTAATTTACAGTCAAGGGCAACGCCTGTTGCGACAGGTAGCAGGTGACCAAGCGAGCCTGAGTGGAACTCTACGCCGGGGATGTTTTTATTGGGGTGCCAGTAAATATCGTCGGTGGTTGAAAGGTGTGCCGAGAGCCTTTCTTTCTGCAGAATGCCCATCTCTGCAAGTGTGCCGTAAAGCGCCGGGACCGCATGCCCCTTCGACAGGAAACAATAATCACGGCCGGGGTCGCCGGGGTCACAGGAAAGAAATTGCCCGTACAGGTAGACCATCAAATCAGTGCATGACAGGGCAGATCCGGTAAAGGCGCCGCCGGAGCCTGACATCCTGATGCAGTGCTCCCGCACCTTCAGCGCCGTCTTTTTCAATTGCGAAAGTTGCTCTTTTTTCATGCCGCTCCCAGCAGGTTTGTCTCTGCCGGCTTGATAGTCCTTAATTCTTCAATGTGATGCCGGTACCAGTTCACGCCCGCATATTTTCGGTTGAGTTTGCAGACGAGCGGGTTTTTATCAAGAAAATTTAGAATTGCCCCAATGCCGAAACACGGGTCGCCCCCTGAAAGGGCATCGTACAACGTTTGTATCACCTTATAATCCTCCTCGTAGTCCAGGACCCAGCGATGAGACATTGAATAGTCGAGACCCGTCTCCCAGGACACATTCCCGATGCTGAAGCGCTCGGGGTTTTCCCAGAAATATGGAGTCGTGTGCTCCCTTTCAAAGTCTTTCACGGAGCTTTTCCACGCTGTTATCAGGGCCTCCATGGTAAAGACCTCGACATCGTTTCCATCAGGGTAGGTGGCGGGATGCAGGTTACTCACGTAATCGAATTGCCCGTTGTGCTCCATAAAAAAACCGAGTACGCGGTCGATAATACTGACATCGATGAGCGGGCAGTCAGAGGGAATTTTGACGACAACATCGGCGCCGTACTTTGCGGCTGCATGATAGTGGCGGTCTAGCAGGTCGTGAGGATGTCCTCTGAAGCATGGGATAGACTCTTCCAGGCATAGCTGCTCAATGATGTTATCTTCTTCATCAAATGTAGTGGCTACAACGATGTCTCCGGAAAGCGATGCCTGTTTAATACGCTCGACCATGCGGATAAAAAGAGGTTTGCCTCCCAACGGAAGCAGGGCTTTGGCAGGTAGTCTTGTCGAACCCGTCCTTGTCTGGATGATGGTAACTATGTGATGACCTGTATTGATGTGCGCCTCCTTAACCCAAATAAAGCAATTAACCACAGAGGACACAGAGAAACTTTTTGATTATGAAAGACAATAACCTTATGCTTGTATTTTTCTCTGTGTACTCTTTTATGCATGGCAGATTTATAAACTCCTGGTAAATTTTCCTGGAGAACACAGAGAAATGCCGGGAATGAAGTGTTTCCTTTATTAATATAAATCTCTGTGCGCTCTGTGGCTCTTAAACGCATCTTTCTCCTTAATGTGAAATATTATTGCAAATAGCTTCTGCATACATCCGCTATATTTTTGGAGGAGTTCCCGCCATTCTGTACGGGTGTCAGTTGTTTGAGCAGATTGCCGTCAAAATAAGAATGTACCTCTTTGTCCAGCGCGATGCCGGTAAAGGCAAGAGACGAGTACTGGGTGATGAGGGTGTTACAGTTGGCGACCATGTGATGGGCGTTTCCATCATGAAAAATAAGGGCATGGGGCGCGAACTTTTTTATCTCTCCTGAGGAGCGCCGGACATTCTCATTGGGGTGAAGCTTGAAGATTATTTGCCTGTCTCCGGCTATCTCGAGGGCTTTTTTCAGAAACGCCCTTCTGTTGTCGAACTTGAAGGTTTCCCGGGCATCCGAAGTTGCGACAAGTACATAGTTTCTATGGGGGAAATCGTTATGGAGATATTGCCGGGCATTATCAAAATTGGGAATACCGGTCACGACAATTTTTTCGGGGCTGACACCTTTTCCGATAAACAGGTCACGGTAGCCTTCCGAAGCTACGCAGAATTTATGGTAGACATTGGAAAGCCCTGTTGTTGATGTGCTTGCAAGATAGCGGGGCATACCCAGTCTCTTGACGAGATGATAGACGATATTTTCAGGGTCGGTCATTCCTTCCTGTACCAGGATAATTTTCTTTTCCCTGATGTTCTTCTGGACGATGAGATCGCTGCAGGTGACGACAAGGTCATAGTTGTTTGTCTTGCCTTCATAGTCGATCGGGCAGAGGTGCTCCTGAAAGTAGCGCTCGGTGGTATGCCTGAACGGGCCGCCCAAAATTGTGAAATCGAGCAAACCGGCGCGTGTGAGTGTATTAATGAGCCCGTCGCCGTAATAGGGAGTGAAATAACAATAGTGATCGGTCAGGTGGCGTGCTATCTGGTGCATCTGAGTTGTCTGATTAAGCGAGCCGCAAATGAACAGGATTTTTTTCATTAGATTAATACACATGTTACCAGCTCGATGTTACAGGAATATTAAGGCAGGGTTAAGGTTTTGTTAATCAACTGAAAGCGCTGCAAGTTTGACTCTTTTGCTCACATCCGGGCGTGGGTTAAACAGCGGGAAAGCCCGAGAACATTGTGTTATACTAGGTTAGAGTTCAACAGAATCTGCCATGAGTTATCTTGATGAAATAAAACATCTTAAAGAGTCAGATAAAGAGTTTATCTGGCATCCTTTTACCCAGATGAAAGACTGGATTGAAGAAGACCCTCTTATTATTGCCGAAGGTAGAGATTGTTTTGTAAAGGACGTTTACGGAAAGTGGTACCTTGACGGCGTTTCGTCGCTCTGGGTCAGCATTCACGGCCATAGGAAACAGGAGATTGACGATGCGATCAGGTCGCAGCTGGATAAAATTGCGCACTCGACGCTTCTCGGTTTGAGCAACATCCCCGCTATACAACTTGCTGAAAAGCTCATTGGTATTACGGATAGATCATTCGCCGGCCTTGAACATCGCTTGACAAAGGTTTTTTATTCTGACAATGGCTCCACTGCTGTAGAAGTTGCACTTAAAATGGCCTTCCAATACTGGAACCATAAAGGCGTAAGCGGCAGGAACTCCTTTTTGTCCCTTAACTACGGATATCATGGCGACACATTAGGCGCGGTGAGCGTCGGCGGCATCGATATTTTCCATAGCGCCTTTGCACCCCTGCTATTTAAATCGTATAAAGCTCCTTCTCCTTACTGCTACAGGTGCGAAATGGGCAAGAGCCGGCCGGAGTGTTCTTTTGCATGCCTGAGAGAAATGGAAGAAATCTTGCGACGACATTCTACTGAGATTGCGGCAGTTGTTGTTGAACCGGTTGTACAGGCTGCTGGAGGCATTATTGTTTGGCCTGAGGGCTATCTGAGGGGAGTAAGAGAGCTTTGTTATAAGTATAATGTGCTATTGATTGCTGATGAAGTTGCCACCGGTTTCGGCAGGACCGGCAGGATGTTTGCCTCTGAGCATGAATCTGTAGTTCCCGATATAATGTGCCTTTCGAAGGGAATTACCAACGGGTATCTGCCGCTTGCTGCAACGCTGACCACGGAGGATGTTTATAACGCATTCCTCGGGGAATTCAGGGAATTGAAGACCTTCTTTCACGGACATTCGTATACAGGCAACCCGCTGGCATGCGCTGCTGCTATCGCATGTCTTCAGGTTTTTGAAAAGGAACATATCTTGGAAAAAATCGGAGATAAGATTGCTCTGCTGGAGGGTAAATTAGAAGATATTGCTGAACTGCCTCATGTTGGGGATGTGAGAAATAAGGGGCTGATGGCGGGAATCGAACTTGTCAGGGACAAGTTATCCAGGGAGCAGTACTCCTGGGAAGAAAGGATGGGCTGGAAGGTTTCGCGCTGGGCGCGCGACGAAGGTGTTTTAATAAGGCCTCTGGGTAATGTAATTGTTATTGTCCCCCCGCTCAGCATAAGCGCGGAATCTTTGGAACGCTTGATGGATGTGATAAGGGAATCAATCGAGGCAGTAAGTAGTAAGTGGTGAGTAGTGAGTAGTAAAAAGGGCTAAAATGTCATTCCCGCGTAGGCGGGAAGCCGGTGTTTTTAAGACGTTCTTTAACTACTTACTACTCGCTACTCACTGTTTTTAGCTGGTGAGTATCTTCAGCGCCCTTAATCTGCTGGGGTGTTTCAATTTTCTGAGGGCCTTTGCCTCTATCTGGCGCACGCGCTCTCTTGTTATGGAAAGATATCTGCCCACCTCTTCGAGCGTATGGTCCCTGTCGACTCCGATGCCGAACCGCATCCTGATTACTGTTTCCTCTTTGGGAGTAAGCGTCCGCAGCACTCTCTGTATTTGCTCTGAAGTCTCTATACGCTCGGCATCTGAATAAGGCGACGGACTTGTTTTATCACCTATGAAATCTTCAAGTTCGGTATCCTCATCGCCGATAGGGGTCTGCAACGCAATCGGGTCCTGTATCGCTCTGAATACCTCTTCAACCTTTCTCACCGGGACAACAAGTTTCTTTGCAATCTCCTCATTTGTAGGTTCGCGTCCGAGCTGCTGGGTAAGCTCTCTTGATCCCTTGGTGACACGGTTATAGAATTCCATCATATGTACGGGGACACGAATTGTTTTCGTCTGGTCGATAAGTGCCCTTGTTATCGC
>Ga0181533_1001503_pt1 | contig 29983 bp, 28 predicted proteins | sample PEATcosm2014_Bin_45_FD_119772 | JGI IMG/M metagenome (GOLD analysis project Ga0181533, IMG submission 119772) | Peatland microbial communities from MTU Mesocosm Facility, Houghton, MI, USA - PEATcosm2014_Bin11_60_metaG | ecosystem: Environmental > Terrestrial > Soil > Wetlands > Peat | place...
ATCGGATTCATGCCGGCGGCAACCGCCTTGACGCCTTCTTTGACGATTGCCGCGGCGAGTACGGTCGCGGTGGTGGTGCCGTCGCCGGCGACGTCGTTGGTCTTCTGCGCCACTTCGCGCACCATCTGCGCGCCCATGTTCTCGAACTTGTCTTCGAGCTCGATCTCCTTGGCGACGGTGACGCCGTCCTTGGTGATGCGCGGGGCGCCGAAGGATTTTTCGATGACGACGTTGCGGCCTTTCGGGCCGAGCGTCACCTTCACGGCATTGGCCAACGTCTCGACGCCGCGCAGCATGCGGTCGCGAGCGTCGGTGGAAAATCTTACGTCTTTCGCGGACATTTTCGGTTAGCTCCTTGAGTTCGTATTTCGGTTTTCACTGCGTCACCGGGCCTCTTGTTTCCCGGATGCGGCGCACCGCTGATCCGGGATCGTCGCAGGCTCGGTGCTTGCGAAGGTCCCGGTTCTGCAGCGCATCACTTCGTGCTGCGCTGCGCCCGGGACACGGAGTTGCGTCAGGCGATCACGCCCATGATGTCGGACTCCTTCATGATCAGGAGATCCTCGCCGTCGAGCTTCACCTCGGTGCCCGACCATTTGCCGAACAACACGCGGTCGCCGGTCCTGATGTCGATCGGGATGATCTTGCCCGACTCGTCGCGGCCGCCCGGGCCGACGGCGACGACCTCGCCCTCTTGCGGCTTTTCCTTCACGGTATCGGGAATGATGATGCCGCCCTTGGACTTCGCCTCGGCGTCGATACGCTTGACCACCACTCGGTCATGGAGCGGCCTGAACTTCGTTTTCGCCATGTTCACCCTCGTCGCCGCCAAACCTTGTGTCGAATTTGCGCGGCAGTTTGGCGTTGATAAAAAAGCTTGTTTTGCAGTGCCTTAGCACTCCCTATGGTGGAGTGCCAAGTGGCGGAGGGGAGATAAGGTGTCGGCTGTCCGGTGTCAAGCCGGGGCAGTTGGCGAATAGCGCGGTGCGCATGGCGCGTAACGGCGCGGTGGAGCTGAGCAACCACCATTCGCTATTCGCTATTCGCCATTCCCTATAAGCTCGGCCGGACCATCGCAGACCCGGGGAGGAACCCTTGCGCGGACTGAGCCTCAAGGAGGCCAATACCATCATCGCGGCGACTTTTGCCGCGGCGAAGAAGCACAAATGCCGGCCGATGAGCGCGATCGTGCTCGATTCCGGCGGCCGGGTGAAGGCCTTTCAGAAACAGGACAACGCCTCGATGCTGCGCTTCGAGGTCTGCTACGGCAAGGCCTATGCCTCGCTGGCGCTCGGCCGGCCGTCGAAACTGGTGCTGCAAAAGGCCGACGAGAAGCCGCTGTTCATGCAATCGGTCGAAAACCTTGCCGATTACCCGCTGTTCCTCGAAGGCGGCGGCCAGCTCATCCGCGACCAAGCGGGCGAGGTGATCGGCGCCATCGGCGTCACCGGCGATGCCAACGAGATGGACGATATCTGCGCCATCGCCGGCATCCATGCCGCCGGGCTTCGGGCCGACAGCGATTTCTTCGGCGATCCGGAGCTGATGCGGACACTCAGCATCCATAAGTCGGCCCCGCTCGTCGATCCGCGGCGCAAGGCCGCCGTCCCCGGCAAGCCGGCAGCGGCCAAAGCCGGCCGCGCCGGGCGCAACGGTCCCAGCCGGCGGCAAGGCGGCGAAGCCGCCACACGTGGGCAGGCCGGCGAAGCCGCCAAATCCGGGCCGTAATCTTTACGGACTGTTACCCGGGAGGGGACGATTTGAAACAAAGTCGAAAGGTCGAACCAGTAAATTTGGTGCCGGCGCGGCCTTCGGGCCGGCGTGCCGACGTCCGGTCCGGTGTTCGAGGAGTATGTTTCATGCGCGCGACCTATCGGCTGGCTTGGTGCGTCGCGGCGCTCGGCGCGCTGGCGCTCGCAGCCTGCAGCACGACGCCGCCCCCCGTCGAGCAGGCGGCTCCGCCGTCGATGGCGCAACCTGCCGTTCCGTCGCAATACCGGCCCGAAGAGATCGTCGGCCGTTGGGGCTACGGCGCGTTCCACAAAGAAGAGGATTTGGCGCGCACGGCGGCGGCGGCGCGCGCCCAATGCGGCCAGCCGGTCGAAATCACCCGCGGCCCGAACGGCGGCGTCATGATGTATCTCGCCGACAGTGCCGAGCAGCGGGAATTGCAGCTCAAGGGCTCGGCCAACGGCAAGAACTATATCGGCCCGCCCGGCGATGCCGGCGGTCCGCAGGATCGTGAAATCGTGTCGTTCGACGGGCGCACCATGGTGCTGCGCTGGATCGATCAGGAGGTCGCCGGCCGCTACGGCACCGGCGTCTATGTCCGCTGTGCCGCCGAGGGTTCGCCGCGCGCCGCCGGCAAACCGGCGATGCGGCCGCAGTAGGCTTCCATCATTCCGGATTGCCGCGACGGCCCCGGAATGACGGCTCAACAAAATGCCGACTCCCCGCGAATTTTTGTTCGGTCCATGGCGTGCGGTGAGCGTGCTCGGGGTCACGCAGATTTTGGCCTGGGGGGCGTTGTTTTATCCGCCCGTCCTCACGGTGCCGCTGATCGCCGCCGATCACGCTTGGTCGAAATCGTTTGCCATGGGCGGGTTTTCGCTCGGCCTGTTCACGGGCGGACTGGTGTCGCGCCATGTCGGCGCGGCGATCGACCGCTTCGGCGGTCATGTCGTGATGCCGGCCGGTTCGCTGCTTGGCGCCGGCGGACTGGTGGGCCTCGTCTCGGCGCAAACCGGCCTGGCCTATTTCGCGGTCTGGGCGGTGCTCGGCGCCGCCATGGCCGGATCGCTCTACGATCCGGCCTTCGCCACGCTCGGCCGCATATTCGGCACCGAGGCGCGGGCCCCGATCACGACCTTGACGCTGGCCGGCGGTTTCGCCTCGACCGTGAGCTGGCCGGCGACGCAATTCCTGATCGACGCGGTGGGCTGGCGCGGCACCTATCTTGTTTACGCGGCGCTGCTCGCGCTCGTCGCCGCGCCGTTGCACGCTTTCGCGCTGCCGCGTCGGCACGCCGAACACGCCCGGCCCGCCGCGCCCGCATTGGGGCTTCAGACGACGACGCTCTTGCCGGCGCGTGGGCTCGCCTTTGTTTTGGTGGCCGCGGGTTTCGCGGCCTATGCCTTCGTGCCGTCGGCGCTCTCGGCGCAGCTTCTCGCGATGTTCCAGCGTTTCGGGCTCGCGCCGCCGACCGCCGTCTTGATCGGCATGCTGTTCGGACCAGCCCAAGTCCTCGCGCGGATCGGCGAACTCGTCTTCGCCCGCAAATGGCAACCGTTATGGATCGCGCGCGGCGCGGTCGGAATTCTGGTCGCGGGCTTCGCGCTGTTGGCGCTGCTGCCGTTCACCGTGGCCGTGGCCGCGCTGTTCGCCGTGCTGTACGGCATGGCCAACGGCCTTATGACCATTGCGCGCGGCACGGTGCCGCTCGCTTTGTTCGGCGCTTCGGGTTACGGCCTTCTGGTCGGCCGCATCGGCGGGCCGTTCCTCGCCGTGCAAGCGGTGGCGCCGGTGGCGCTGACCTACGTCGCCGAGCATGCCTCCGATGCGCTCGGGCTGGTGCTGGTGGCGGGCTTCGCCGTCGTCGCGCTGGCGTGCTTCGCCGCGATCCGCGCTCCGGCGCGGGGCTAAAGCATGGTCCGTTCGGATCTAGCAGCCGAACAGGGTGTCGATTTCGCTCTGCGAAATATGGCCGCTGTCGCCGTTGAGCCGCGGGCCGTGCAGCTCGGGCGCGGCGCCGGCAGGCGCCGTCGAAGCCGCCGGCTTGACGCCGTCGAGCGCGCTCGCGATGTGATCCTCGATGACGTTGAGCGTCGTCATCACTTTGTTGATGCGTTGCCCGATCACGTCCTGGAAATTGCATGCCTCGAATATGCGGATGACGAGATCCGAAATGTCCTGCGCCAGATCCTGCTCGATCTTGCCCTCGAGCGCCGCGGACAGGTTGTTGGCGACTTGATTGATCTCTTCGGCGGCGGCGAGAATCATGTGCGTCGCCTGTACGGTGCCCGCGGTCACGGCATCGAGCTCGTGCGCGACGCGCGTCAGCCGGTCGGCCTGCAGCGTCAAGGGAGCGCCGCCGGAAGCCGCCGCCGCGGCCGGGGCGGGCGCGGCAAGCGTAGCCGACAGCGCGCCGAGCGCCTGCATGATCTCGGCATGGCGCAGCGACGCCGGGCGGGCCTCGCCGTTGCGGGCCCCGTGCGCGACCAAGCTCTCCTCGATCCGGAATATTTTGCGCGGCTCGGGCATTTTTTGTCCGAAACTTTGCCAAAGATTAGATGGGCCCGCTTAATACGGCGTTCACGGCGGCGCTGCGGCATTTTTTCAAGAAGCGCGGGGGGCAACGTCCGATTAACCACATCGTCGGACCGTTCACGCAATATCAACTGTAACTTGATGAACAATGTGCCAATTGCGCGCCCGCGCAATTTGTTTACCAAACAGTCGAGGTTTGCGCCTGTACTCGTCGCCTGAGCACGCGCCGGCGCCGAAACGGCATGGCGGCGCGGGCTCGCTGTGTAACCTGCGTAACGAGTCCAGCGATGCGGCGTATCAGCATGTCCGCGCTCCTGCCGGCACTTTTGGCGGGCGCGTATTCCGCTTCGGCATCGGCCGAACCCCTCCAACTCGCTTTTCCGTCTTACCCTACCAGCCAGCCGGCTTACGTGGCGCAGCAGCAGGCGCAAGCGGCGGCGCCCTCGAGTCCGCAATACTATGTCTATGCGGGACCGCAGCGCACGACGCGTTACGCCGCGGCCCCGCCGGCTTATGCCGCGCCGGCGCCGGTGGCCTATGCCGCGCCTGCGCCACCACCGCCCACGGCGACGGGTCCCGGCGGCGGCGGCTTCCTGCAAGCGATCTTCGGCGGCCCGACGATCATGGCGCACGTCTATCAGCCGGCGCTGCCGGCATACCAACAGGCGCCGGTGCCGGCGCCCGCCCCGGACGTCGTCAACCAGCGCCAGGCCTACGCGCCGTCGACCGAGAGCGACAGCTCGGCCTATCCGGTCGATCCGAAATACGATCGCCAAGTCGTCGATTTTCGCGGCGAAGAACCGCCCGGCACCATCGTCATCGATACGCCGAACAAATTTCTCTATCTGGTCAAGGATGGCGGCAAGGCGTTGCGCTACGGCATCGGCGTCGGCCGGCCCGGCTTCACCTGGGCGGGCGTGAAGACCATCAGCGCCAAACGCGAATGGCCGGATTGGCGGCCGCCGTCGGATATGCTTCAGCGCCGGCCCGATCTGCCGCGGTTCATGCCCGGCGGCGTCGACAACCCGCTCGGCGCGCGCGCGATGTATCTGGGCTCGACGCTCTACCGCATCCACGGCTCGAACGAGCCCTGGACCATCGGCACCAATGTCTCGTCCGGCTGCATCCGCATGCGCAACGAGGATGTCGAAGACCTTTACAATCGCGTCCCGGTCGGCACCAAGGTTGTCGTGATCTGATACCAACAGCGATGATTAGTGACTTCGTTCCGTTACCCTGAGGTGCGAGTGAAGCGCAGCGCGCTCATGGCCTTTGCTCCGCATGCAGCGCCCAGCTTTTGTGGGTCAGGGCAGCGCTGGACAGGCTGATCACTTCATGGCGGCCGACCGGTTTGCCGACGTAATCGTAGGCCCCGAGCTGGACCGCTTCCTTGGCGCCGGCCAAATCCGGCCTGCCGGTGATGACGACCACCTCGCTGTCGGGACTTTTCTGTTTGATCGAGCGCAGGATCGCGGCGCCTGGGGCTTGAACGTCGAGCAACACAAGGTCGAAGGGCCGCTCTGCCACGGCGTGCACGGCTTCCTCGCCGTCGTCGACGAACTCGACATTGCGGAAGCTCGTCGCCAGCGACTCCAGATAGGCGCCGCGCGCGGCATCGTCGTCGCAGACCACGAGAATTCTGTTGTTCTTCTTCATTCTGGTTTTCCCGATTTGCGGCCACATCTGACAGTCTCCGCTTGGACTCCAAGATTGCTACGCAACAGCCATGCCAAGGCGCCGCGCGCGGAAACTTCCTCAATGATTGCAGTCAGTTAGTCGGAAAAACACGCGGCGGGGAAGCGGCAGCGGCACCGACCGAAGTACATTTTTCCCATGCGCCCGACGACGCGTTGCGACGAAAAGGCGATGGGTTTCAGCGCGTTAGTTGGCCGGACGCTGCATGACAAATTTATTCGGTTGTGCAGGGCTTGCGGTGGAGCAGCAAGGCCAGGGAGCCGAGTGGGGGACGGGCGGTTCCCGCCCGCGGCGCCGTTTGAACACTCCACGATGGCCGATCGGAAGTCTTGGAGCGCGAAGCGTTGGAGCGCTTAGTATTCGAGCGGCGGAGCGGCCGATGCGCGTCGATCTGGGGGTAAAGTTGAAGGCGTCGAACCCGGCGGTCCCCACCGCGGCACAATCGCGCGCGGATCAGGCGATCGAGCGAGGCCGCAATCTGCTTGGATCGCGCATTCGCAGAGCGGGACGTGGCGCTAATGCTTCGCGCACCGCCGGCTGAAAACGGGCATCACCCCACGGGGGAGCGGAACGAACCGCGAGACTGTCGCTCTGGAGCTTTCTTGCGCGGTCCGCAAGAAGACTTCCAATCGCAGCAATAAAAGTTCTGCCAGCATTGCCGTCTCCCTCAGTGCCGTCCCCGACGTTTCGTCGTCGCGCTTTTTTCCGAGAAATTCCGGTCGCCGAGGCTTGCGACGGCGCCCGACGCCGCCAAAACATTTCGACGTTCCATATCGTAGCGATGTGCCGTTAAATTTCGATTATGCGGATTGGTCAAAAAGCGCGACTGACGCGGGCGGCGCCGTGTCCAGCGCGATGCCGCGCGCGGCGAGGAGCCGCGGGAATGCCGCGTCGAGAAAAAACTCGTATTCGCGCTCGCGCAAATCGGTGAGCGGGTCGAGGCGGCGCAGTTCGGCGTCGACTTTGCCCGGATGGCACATGACGACGCCGCCGTCGGGGAGCGAGGTAAGAAATTCCGGGAATAGTTTGGCGTAATCGGCGTGCGGGCGGAACGCGTAGGCGCCGGCGAACGCCGGATTGGTGCGCATGCCATGGCGCGCGGCAATACGGCGGAAACGCCGACTGAGGCCGTCGAGCAGGAGCGCTTTGCGGTCGGCGAAGCGCTTATGCGCCGGCAGCGCCCGGCCGCATTGGCGCACCCAGGCATCAGGCGCGGCGTCTTTGACCACGCGCAGAAGAGCCACGCCGATCTGCGGCAGGAGCTGGACGTGCTGGTGGCCGTCGACGAAATCCGGCGCCCGGCCAAACGCGGCGGTGAAGGCCTCGACCTGGCGAACGATCTCGATGGTCAGGAGTTCCGGCTCAAACCTTCGCAGATGCGTCCGCTGCAAAGTGGCGGCGAGCGAGAGGAACGCACCGTGGCGCAGCGGAGCGAAGCCGTGCGACAGCGGCCGGAACGGTGCCGTCAATGTCAGATGCAACCCGATCGCCTGGCTCGGCGTCGCGGCGTCGACGAGCGCCGCCGCTTCGCGGTGCGAAAAACTCGGCGCCACCACCATCGCGGAGACGGCGTTGATGCGGCGGCGGCGCACCAGATCGCAGATCGCGGCATTGACCCCGGGCGAAATGCCGTAATCGTCGGCACATAGCCAGATGTGTCGCGGTTCGGCTTCGCTCATTCGGCCGCGGTGCGGGCGCCGGTCGCGGCGCGTTGTTCGCCATCGGCGCGTTTGAAATCGTGCTCGGCGACGAAATAGACCGGCCGCCCTTTGATCTCTTCGAGAATCTTGCCGATATATTCGCCGAGCACGCCGAGCATGATCAATTGCATGCCGCCGAGCACCATGATGCCGACGAACAGCGACGGATAGCCCGGAACCTGCTCGCCATAGACCAGGGTCTCGTAGACGATCTGCAGGCCGTAAATGAAGGCGATCACCGCGAGTACCACGCCGAGCATGGTGGCAAAGCGCAGCGGCGCCACCGAGAATGCGGTCAGACCGTCGATCGACAGTCCGATCAGCCGGCGCGTATTCCAGGTGCTGCGGCCGTCGACCCGCGCCTCCGGCTCGTAGTCGATGCGCATTTGGCGAAAGCCGATCCAGCTCGCCAGGCCCTTGAAGAAGCGGTTGCGCTCCGGCAACTGCCGCAACGCGTTGGCGGCGCGCGGCGACAGCAGGCGGAAGTCGCCGGCGTCCTCCGGTATTTTCGGCCGCGCCCCCCAGTTCAACAGCGCGTAAAAGCCCTTCACGGCGACGCGGCGGGTGATCGGCTCGTTGGCGCGGTGCGCTTTGGCGGTATAGACGACGTCGCAATCGTCATCGAGCCAGTGCCCGACGAGCGTTTCGATCAAGACCGGCGGATGCTGGCCGTCGCCGTCGATGAACAGCACGGCGCCGCGCCGCGCATGTTCGAGGCCGGCGAGCAGCGCCGCCTCCTTGCCGAAATTGCGCGACAGCGACACCACCTGGACGTCGAGGCCGTTCGCCGGCAGCGCCCGCGCGATGGCGAGCGTGCCGTCGCGGCTGCCGTCGTCTACATAGACGACCTCGCAGGCCAGCGCCCGCGTCGACGCGAGCTTTTGCGCCACCTCGACAAGCCGCGTATGCAGCCGTTCGAGCGAGGCTGCTTCGTTGTAGAGCGGCACCACGATGGAAAGCCCGCGCGCGGCTGACGAATCCGCATCGGCCGCGGTGCGGTCGCGGGTCGGCTGCGCCAGACGGTCGGGGGCGGCACTCATCGATTTTATCCTGTCCTGGCAACTCTATAGCGCAATCCGGGACCGGGCGCCCACCCCCAAACTGACGCGGGCGGCTCGGGGCGGCTGGCGGGCGGCGGCGAACGTGATATGCGAGGGGCGCAATGGCTAGGGCGTTTTCCTTTGGTTCGGCGTTGACCCGGCTCCGGGGCTTGTGGCGCGGTGGCACGCTGAGCCTCAAGGCGACCTCGTTTGCCCTCATCGGCCTGGTGAACACCGCGGTCGATTACGTCTTCTTTCTGCTGGCGCGCATGGCGCTCGAACGCTCGGCCGCAGCCTTCGCTTTTTTCGCTTCGCTTTCGGGCTTGTGTCGCTGCGGGGCGCCGCAGACCCTGTTATTGATCGCCGCCAACATGATGTCGTGGGCCATCGCCATCAGCGGCTCCTATGTCATGAACTCTTCGATCACCTTCGCCGCGGAGTCCGGACGAAAATTGCGCTGGCGCGCTTACGGGACTTTTGTCGTTGCGGGTATCGCCGGTTTGATCGCCAATACCGCGACCTTGATATTCATCGCGCAAATTCTGGTCTGGCCGGTTTGGCTGGCCAAAGGCTTAGCGGTGCTCGCCAGTTTCGTCGTCAATTTTTCGCTGTCGCATTTCTACATCTTCCGCGCGCGGCACGCGCCGGCTGCCGACGCCGGCGAGGCACGGTGAAATGTCGGATTCCTCACCTGGCAGCGCCCGACTCCAAGTTGCGGCGATCGCCGAACAACTATGTCCGGTCGAGCCGTGGCGCTTCGCGCAGTTTTTTATTCGCCCAAAAGTGCATTGATCCGACCGGGGTCCGGCGGAATTTGCGCCAGATCAAATCGCCCGCGCAAGTTCTCGCATCTTTTAACAAAATGGCCGCATTTCTCTACCGATGCCCCCGTACCGGTTTCAATGTCCAAGGCTGGGTCGCTGACGGCGACGAGGCGCTTGGCGAAGCGATTTATGAGCCGGTGACCTGCGCCGCGTGCGCGGGGGTGCACCTCGTCAATCCGAACAACGGGCGGGTCTTGGGCACCGACGAGGACTAAGCCGGCAGCGTCCCGAGAGCGCCCGTTTTTGATCCAGGTCAACGCCGCCGCACCGCCGCGAGGTATCCCTTGGTGGCGAAAGGGAGGACGCCATGTCGATAGAGCAGATTGTCAGTTTAACCGCGATTTGTGCCGGCTTCATCGTCTTCGCCGTGGTTCTGGCGTGGGGCGATTTCCAGACCCGTCATATCCGCCACAACCACGCGGCGAAGTCATCGGATGCCCAACTGCAACGCCTCAAGAGCGCCGCCGCCGCACCGGCGCCATCGTTGCAGACGGCTGCCGCGCAGCCGGCCAAGTGACTCAACAAGTGACTCAACAAGTGAATGAAGTCGAGTGACGCTACCGACCACACCATGACGCCAGCGGAAAAATCAGCATGAAACAGGACATCCCCGGCACCACCATGTTCGACGGCGGCCAGGCGCAGAAGGGCTACGCGCTCAACCGCATGTGCTTCTCCTTCAACAGCGCCGAGAACCGTGCGGCGTTTCTCAAGGACGAAGACGGCTATTGCAGCAAATACGGTCTCACGCCTGAGCAACGCGAAGCGGTCAAGAGCCGCCAGGTGCTGCGCATGATCGAAGTGGGCGGCAACGTCTATTACCTCGCCAAGCTCGCCGGCATTTTCGGTTTGAACGTCCAGGACATCGGCGCGCAGCAGACCGGCACCACGGTCGACGAATTCAAGGCGAAGCTCGCCGCGGCAGGGAGGTAATTGACGTCATGGCCAGGATTATCGGCGGCGTCGCCACGACGCATGTGCCCTCGATCGGCAAGGCGATTGCCGACAAAAAGCAGAACGATCCGTATTGGTCGCCGTTCTTTCGCGGCTTCGATTACGTGCAGGGCTGGCTCGCGCGGGAGCAGCCCGACATCGCCGTGGTGTTCTACAACGACCATGGGCTGAATTTCTTCCTCGACAAGATACCGACATTCGCGGTCGGCGCGGCCGAGGAATATCGCAACCAGGACGAAGGCTGGGGCATTCCGGTGTCGCGGTCCATCGCCGGCGATCCGGCGCTGTCGTGGCACATCATCAATGCGCTCGTCGCCGACGAATTCGACATTACGATGTGCCAGGAAATGCTGGTCGACCACGCGGTGACCATTCCGATGGCGCTGATGTGGCCGGGTGAAAACTGGCCGGTGAAGATCGTGCCGATCGCGATCAACACCGTTCAGCATCCGCTGCCGTCGCTCAAGCGCTGCCTCGCGCTCGGCCGCTCGGTCGGCCGCGCCATCGAATCCTACCCGCAGGATCTGCGGGTGATGGTGGTCGGCACCGGCGGACTGTCGCATCAGCTCGACGGCAAGCGCGCCGGCTTCATCAACAAGGAATTCGACAGACTGTGCATGGACAAGCTCGCCGGCGAACCCGACGCGCTGACGCGCTATTCGGTCCACGACTTGGTCGCCGAGGCGGGCGCCCAGGGCGTCGAATTCCTCAACTGGATGGCGATGCGCGGCGCGCTCTCTGGGCGCGTCAAGGAAGTGCACCGCAACTATCATATTCCGATTTCCAATACGGCGGCGGCGACCGTCGTGCTCGAAAACGGTGAGGGCGCCGAACGCCGCGCGGCTTAGCGTCAAGCGCGCGGCGACCGTGGGGTCGGCGAAAAATCGCGTCGGGCGGAACGGCTTGCCAAAGCCGTTCCGGGCGGTTTCAAGCCGAGCGGTCCGCCGGGGCCGCGCACGGGCATTGCGTTGACCGTCTGTGTCGGACCCTAAGTCCGACTAGGCGCAATGCCCGCCCCGCGGATTTTTTTCCGTTGAGGCCATAGCTCCGGGTTCGTCCCGGCACCGTAGTGCGGCTCGGTTCCCTGCGCTGCCGGTGACGGGGCGTCTCATAAGCCGCACCGGAACTTGCTAGCGCAACCCGCGGCTTCCCGGATATGCTCGTTATCCGTGCAGCGGGGAACGGAGCTGTTTCGTGCCGGATAACGCCAACGACAATAAGAACGATGCAGCGGCGCGTGATCAAAGCGAACCGATCATCGTCGCCATCGGGGCGTCGGCGGGTGGCGTGTCCGCCCTGCAAAGTTTTTTCGCCGCGCTCCCGGACGATTCCGGCGCCGCCTTCGTCGTGGTGGTGCATCTCGATCCGCAGCATCGCAGTGAATTGCCAGCCATCTTAGCCGCGAAGACCCGGATGCCCGTCGTTCAGGTTTCGGCCCGGCAGCGATTGCAAGCAAACCATGTCTACGTCATTTCGCCGGGTCGTCGCTTGGAGATGGTCGACCACGAAATCTCGGCATTCGCGTTCGACGAACCGCGCGGGCAGCGGTCGCCGATCGACTTGTTCTTTCGCTCGGTTGCGGAACGACTCGGCGACGGCTTTGCCGTCATCTTGAGCGGAGCGGGTTCCGACGGCGCGCTCGGCGTGCGGGCGGTGAAGGAATCCGGCGGCATCATCCTGGTGCAGGATCCCGCCGAGGCCGAATACGCGTCGATGCCGCGCAGCGCCATCGCCGTGGGCGTCGCCGATTTCGTCCTGCCGGTGCATGAGTTGGCCGCACAGTTGCTCGATCTCATTCGTGTCAAGGCCAACGTATCGGTCGCCGACATCCGTAATTTCGACGAAGAGCCGCTGCGCCGCATTCTGTCGCATCTTCGCGTGCGTACCGGTCACGACTTTTCAAAATACAAGCGCTCGACCGTGATGCGACGGATCGCGCGACGCATGCAGGTGACCCAGGCCGCCGACCTCGAGGACTATCACCGCGTGCTGCAGGCAAGCGCGGACGAGGCGCAAGCGCTGCTGCACGATCTGCTCATTTCGGTGACGACGTTCTTCCGCGACGGCGAGGCCTTCGCCAACCTGGCCGCGCATGTGCTGCCGGAACTGTTCAAGAACAAGAGCCCGGACGGAACGATCCGGGTCTGGATTTCCGGATGCGCCTCCGGCGAAGAAGCCTACACGTTTGCCATTCTCCTGCTGGAAGAGGCGGCGCGGCACCAGGTCCGGCCGGCGATCCAGCTGTTCGGCTCGGACCTCGATACGCGCGCGCTGGCGATCGGGCGGGAAGGCCGTTATCCGCTGGCCATCGAAGCCGATGTCAGCGAGGAGCGGTTGCGCCGTTTTTTCACGCGCGAAGGCGATCATTTTCGCGTGCGCCAGGAAGTCCGCGATATGGTCCTGTTCGCCGTGCACGACCTCCTGAAAGACCCGCCGTTCTCCCACGTCGACCTCATCTCCTGTCGCAATGTGATGATCTATCTTGATCGCGAATTGCAGGAGCAGGTGTGCAGCACGTTTCACTACGCGCTCAACCCGGGCGGTTACCTGTTTCTCGGCGCGTCGGAGTCCGCCGACAATCCGCCGGGGCCGTTCCGCTGCGTCGATCGCAACGCCCGCATCTATCAGTCCACCGCCGCGCCGGGCGACAAACCGCGGCTCTTGCCGCGTCTCTTGGGGCCGTTCCGCGTCCGCGATCAGGTCATGCAGAGCGGACGGGCGACGAGCCCAGCGGTGGCGCTGGGCGAGGCGGCGATGCACCGGCGCGCCATCGAGCGGATTGCGCCGCCCAGCGTGCTGATCGATGAATCGCACCGGCTCATTCACCTGTCCGAGCATGCCGGCCGTTTCCTGTCGCCGTCGGGCGGGCCGCTCAGCGGCGATGCCGTCGACCTGGTGCGGCCCGAACTGCGCTTCGAACTGCGCTCGGCGCTCAGCCGCGTGTTCGAACAGAACGAAAGCACTTTGAGCCTGCCGATCCTGGTGCGATTCAACGGGTCGCCGCATCGCGTCCATCTTCTGGTCAAACCGGCGCAGGACGACGCCGGCGCCGAACCGCGCCATGCCATCGTCATTTTCATCGAAGGCGAAGCCGTCGACGAAAGCCTGCTCGGTGTCGACAACCAGGCCAGCGCCGAGACGGTGCGGCGCCTGACCCAGGAGCTCGAGCTGGTCCAGGCCCGGCTGCGCACGGTCCGTGAAGAGGCGGACGCGACCAACGAGGAATTGCGCGCCGCCAATGAAGAACTGCAATCGATCAACGAGGAATACCGCTCGACGTCGGAAGAGCTGGAAACCAGCAAGGAGGAATTGCAATCGATCAACGAGGAACTGCAGACCGTCAACAGCGAGCTGAAACTCAAGCTCGACGCGATTTCGCGCGCGCACAGCGACTTGCAGAATCTCATCTCGGCGACCGACCTCGGAACCTTGTTCCTCGACCCGAAGCTGCACATCAAAGGGTTCACCGATCGCGTGACCGAGCTGTTCAGTATCACCCACAACGACGAAGGGCGTCCGATCACCGATTTCGTCAACCAGATCGAGTACGACGATCTCGTCAAAGACGCGCGCGCCGTGGTCGCCGACCTTGCGCCGCTGCGCCGTGAGGTGCGCAGCCGCGCCGGCGACTGGTACGAAATGCGGCTGAGGCCCTATCGCACGCTGGACGACAAGATCGACGGCGTCGTGATCACCTTCGTCGACATTTCCGAGCGGCATCAGGCCGAGCAGTCGCTGCGCGAAAGCGAGCGCCGCCAGCGGCTGCTGCTCGGCGAATTGACGCATCGGGTCGGGACTGTTTTGGCGGTGATCGGTGCCATCGCCCGTCACACGCTGCGCGGCGATCGCGCCGGCGCGGATCTGCTCGATCGTTTCGAAGGCCGGCTCGCCGCCGTGGCGAGCGCGCATGGCTTGCTGGCCGGGTCGAATTGGCAGGGCGCCGGCCTTGCCGAGCTGGCTCACCAGCAGCTCGATGCCTGCGCCACCGAGAAGCCCGAGCGTGTGCGCATCGAGGGCGAACCGATTTTGCTGCCTGCCGACCTGGCGACGCCGTTCGCTCTGGTTCTGCACGAATTGGCGAGCAACGCCGCCAAGCACGGCGCGCTTTCGAATGCGGCCGGGAAAGTCGCGGTGACGTGGACTTCGAGCCGAAGGAACAATGGACGGTTCCTCCGCTTTGATTGGCAGGAGACCGGCGGTCCGCCTCTGCGCGAGCCCGCCGCCGGCCGGTTCGACAGCAGCCTTATCGAAGCGGCGATCCCAGGCGCGCAGGTCAAGCGCGAATTCCATCGAGACGGTCTGAATTGCTCGATAGAAGTGGCGCTTCCGGAGCCGGGCGAGGACGGTGCCGGGGCGGGCAAGGTCTCGCGTGCAACTTGAAGTGATCTTAGCTTCGAATGTCGGATGGCCGACGCAGCTTGCTCTGGTAGTGCTCTCTGAAGCGGCGTAATATGGGTCCAGCCGAGTCCCGACGAGAGAGTCTTCGGCGATGCCCAACTACACGTTCGAACTCAGAGACGGTTCCGACGGAATCGAGGACGAGACCGGGATTGTTTTGGCCGATGGCATGCATGCCCTGCGCTACGCGCTCGACGTGGTCCGTGAGCTGATGCGAAGCCGCGAGGTGCAGACGCGGTCATGGCGCCTGGACGTCTACGACGAAGCCGGCGAGTGCGTGATCGAGGTTCCATTCGCCAGAATCGACCCGACTCTCGATTATCTGGGCCCGGAATTGCGCTCGATGGTCGAATTATTCTTCGATCGCCGTCGCTCCCTGGCCGAGACGTTCCATGCGGTTCGGTGCACGCTGAAGGAATCGCGCGCGCTGGTTGCGCGTTCGCGGGGGAAGCTGTATATTGCCGCGGAGCGGGGCAAAAGCACGATTCACGATAGTTAGGGTTGCTCGCGTCGCGGCGGCGCCGACCTCGTTCGGTGTTCCGGCAGCGGCGCAGGCAGGCCGTACCCGAATGCCATTATGCGGATTGGCTTGAATGCGGATTGGATTGGCGTTCTCGCCGTTGCGGCTGCCATGCGACTCGGCGAAGGCGTGACTCGGGCAAGGCGACGGCGTTAGGACGCCTTCCCGGTGTAATGGTGTGTAGCTTGTCCGATTGGGGACGTGGGGCGGCGAGTCATCGACAGGTCAGACCAATGCCAGCGAGCATGTTAGGAACCGCGTCAGTCATCACATCGGAATCTACTCACGCGACTCCGGCTAGGACGGCAGACAACCGCTGGCTCGAAGCGCTGCCTCACGAGACCTTTGCGCTGCTGGAACCCGATTTAAAGCACGTCACGCTACCGCAAGGCGCGTTGTGCTACGGGCCCGGCGATCCGATCGATCAGGTCTATTTTCCGCACACAGGCATGATTTCGCTTCTGGTTACGAGCGGCGACGGTGCGATGGTCGAAACCTCCTCGGTCGGACGCGAGGGCGCGGTCGGGCTGCAATGCGCGCTTGGGCGCAGGGTGTCGTTCACCCGTGCGCTCGTGCAGATTTCCGGACAGTTTGCCACGATTGCCGCGAGCCGGTTCGAACTGGCCGCGCGCCGCAGCGCCGCAATCAAGGACTTGGTCGTCAGTACCGTCGAAATGGCGTGGGCCGAAGCGCAACAGAGCGCGGCCTGTAACGCGATCCACGACGGTTCATCGCGTCTGTGCCGATGGCTCCTGCAATGCGTCGACCGCACCGGAAGCAATCAATTGCCGCTCACTCAGGAGTTCCTCGCCGAAATGCTCGGCGTGCGCCGCACCACGGTGACGCTGCTTGCCCAGGAACTGCAGAAGAGGGGGATTTTGCGCTACAGTCGCGGCAAGATCACGATCCTCGATCGCGCCGCGCTCGAGGCTTGCGCGTGCGAATGCTACCGGGTGATCAAGCATGGGGCAGCATCGCTCAAGATCGCAGCGAAGATTTAGCCGACGAAGGGATCGGCCGAGTTATCCGTCCGAAAAGAGAAGCCGATGCCGAAGTCGCGTCAACCGGTGTGCCGTTTGAAGCTTCGCTCCAGATCCTCGGCTTTCACCCGCGCCTCGGTCTGGAAATTATTCCAATCCTCGCTGACGATATTCCAGTTGACCAGCGGCGCCTGGCCCCCGGCGGCCGTCGGCGTGAGTCCGTTCACGGCGCGTCCCGTCTGCGAATCGTAGGCGTAGGCGCCCGCGATAGTGACGATCACCCCTAGGACAAAACCAAATAAGACCGGCACGGCTATCCTCCGTCAAAAGCTCGCCTTTACGATCCATTAACGCTGCGGCGCCGCGATTGGTTCCGGCGGCTATTTGATCGACAGACCGAGCGCCTTGACCATGTCGCCCCACTTCTTGACCTCGCCGGCGAACATCGCGTCGGCCTGCGCCGGCGTGCCCGTGATCGGATCGAAGCCCATATCGGCGAGCTTCTTCTGAACGTCGGGCGTCCCGACGATCTCGTTGATCGCCGCGTTGAGCGTGGCAAGCGCCTGCGGATCGGTCTTTGACGGCGCGAAGAAGCCGACCCAGGATGCCGCGGTGAAACCCGGAAAACCCTGTTCGGCATAAGTCGGCACGTTCGGCGTCACCGCCGAGCGTTTGTCGGCGGCGACGCCGAGGCCCTTGAGCTTGCCGCCCGCGATCTGCGCCGCGGCGCCGCCGCCGAGCGTGGTCGCCATCAGATCGACCTGATTGCCGATCGTGGCGTTGATCGCCGGCGCGCCGCCTTGGAACGGAATGGGCTGCACCGGCGCCTTGGCGAGGAACTTGAAGAAATATTCGGCCTTGATGTCCGAGCCGGTGCCGACGCCGGGGACGGCGAGATTGATGGTCTTGCCCTGCATCGCCTTGGCGAAACCGGCGAGATCGTTCGCCGGATTGCTCGGGCTCGTCACCAGGGCTTCAGGGCTCGACGCCGCAATCGCCACGGTTTTGAAATCGCTTGCCGCGAATTGCTTGTTCGCGAACAGCGTCTCGTTGATGGCGAGCGCCGTCGTGGTGGCGAGAAGCGTATAGCCGTCCGGCTGGGCGTGCGCGACGAGCTCGGCCGCGATATTGCCGCCGGCGCCGCCGCGGTTCTCGACCACGACGGTCTGGTGCAGGCGCTCGCCCAAGCCCTGCGCGATCAGCCGCGCCAGCGTGTCGGCGATGCCGCCCGGCGCGAAGGCGACCAGCACGGTGATCTTACCGGCGGTCGGATAGGTCTGTGCATCGGCGCGCGCGGCGGCGAGTGCGATGATCGTGAGCGCTGCGGCCGCAAGGCTGCGGCGCAGGTTGGACAGTCGCGGCATGAAGCATTCCCCCTTGGAGCGCGATCGAAAAAATAGCTCACCGGCGTTCGGAAAAGATCATGCTGGGCAAAATGTCAGCGCTTATCAAGCTCGGCTGCGAGCTTGGCATAGAGCGGATTGTCCCGGGTGTAGACGTATTCGATCGCCGCGACCGAAACCGCTTCGGCGCCGTGCTCGCGCAGGAAACTCGCCAGCGCGTGCACGTTGTCCGGCGGGACATGCAAAGTGAGCATGCCGGACGAAGTCGGGCCACCGAACGGCGAGGCGACGCCGAATTTTTCCCGCGCCGTGGCGAGCAGCGTGTCGTTCATGCCGGCAAAGCGGGTGCGCACCTCACGCACCGCTTCGGCGCGCTGCTGCGCGGCGATGCGGTCGAGCAAGAGCCGCGCCGTTTCGCGCTGCGCTTTTCCCCACGCGGCGGCGCGCGCGGCGACGAGGTTCGCCTGCGAGCGCAGGATGACGCCGTCGTCGATCACTTTGAGGCCGTTGGCGGCCAGCGTGGCGCCGGTCGTGGTGATGTCGGCGATCATTTCCGCGGTGCCGGCCGCCGGCGCGCCCTCGGTCGCGCCCGCGCTTTCGACGATGCGGTAGTCGACGACGCCGTGGCTTGCGAAAAAGCCGCGGGTCAGGTTGGCGTATTTGGTGGCGAGCCGCATCTTGCGCTCGTTGCGCAGCCGGTAGGCGGTGGCGACATCGTCGAGATCGGCCATGTTGCGCACGTCGATCCAGGCCTGCGGCACGGCGACGACGACATTGGCGAAGCCGAAGCCGAGCGGCGTCAGCATCACGACGCGCTGGTCGGACTGTGCGATCATCTCGCGCACCAGGTCTTCGCCGGTGACGCCGAAATGCGCCGCGCCTTGCGCGAGCTGGGCCGTGATTTCGGCCGCCGAGAGATAGGCGATCTCGATGCCGTCGAGGCCCTTGACCGTGCCGCGATAGTCGCGCGCGCCGCGCGGCTTGACGAGTTCGAGGCCGGCGCGGGCGAAGAACGCCTCGGCATTCTGCTGCAGCCGGCCCTTCGACGGCACGGCGAGGATCAGCGGCGCGCTCATGACGCGCCTCCGGCGCCGGCCAGTTCCTCGATCGACGCGGCGAAGCCGACCGCGGGGATCGCCTCGGGCGCGCCGAGCCGGCCGAGCAGGCCGTCGTAACGGCCGCCGGCGACGAGCGGCTGCTTGCCGCGCGTCGAACTGTCGGCCGGATTGTGCAGCTCGAACACGAAGCCGGTGTAATAATCGAAGCCGCGGCCGAAGTCGGTTGCGAATTTGATCGCACGCAGGTCGACGCCGCGGGCGGCGAGGAAGCCGGTGCGGTTTTCGAACAGATCGAGCGCAGGCGACAGCGAGAGAGCGGCGTCGGCCGAGAGCGCGCGCAGTTCGCCGGCGGCTTCGTCGGGGTCGCCGGCAACCGACAGGAAGCGTTCGATCAGCGCGCGGGTTTCGCGCGGCAGCCGGCTCGGCGCGTTGAGCGCCGATTGTTCGAGGAAGCGGTCGGCGATTTCGGCGACGGAACGGCCGCCGACCGCGGCAATGCCGGCGATCGAGAGCAGGTCGGTGACGAGGTGATGGGCGGCTTTCGGATCGGAGCCGTTGAGCGCCGCGAGCACGCCTTGATATTCCGTCCGGCCGTTGGCGGCGGTCAGCGTCAATTGATCGAGATCGTGCTTGAGCGAGGATTTGCGGTTGAAATCCTTGATCAGGCGCCGTTTCCACGCCGGCGCCAGATCGAGCGCGGCGATGAAGGCGGCGAACAGTCCGACGTCGCCAATGCGGATTTCCGGGGCGCTGATGCCATATTGCGTGGTCGCTTCGAGGCCGAGCGCGAGCATTTCCGCGTCCGCCGCGGCCTTGTCCTGACGGCCGAAGCTCTCGATGCCGGCCTGCACGAATTCGGCCGCCACGCCTTCGCGGTGGCGAAACACCGCGCCGAGATAGCAAAAGCCCGCGGGCTTGCCGGCGTCCGACGAGGAGAGATAGGCGCGCGACACCGGAATGGTGAGATCGGGCCGCAGGCACAGTTCGCGGCCGTCCGGATCGGTGGTGAGAAACATGCGGCGGCGGATATCCTCGCCGGACAGATCGAGGAACGGTTCGGCGGGCTGCAGCACCGGCGGCTCGACCTGGGCGTAGCCGGCGCGCACGTAAGACGCGACGAGCGCCTGCGCGCGCGGGTCGGGACCGTTTTGTTCGTTGCTCGGTGCGACGTTCGACATGCCGTTCACTCGCTGCCGCGGCCCTTTAGCACGACAAGCGTCGCGATTCGATGAAGATTGCGGCAGGCCGTTAATGTCTTATACAAACAAAGGCTTCGGATGATTAGTGCGGTTTGACAGCCGGATAAGTTGCCGTTTATCCTCTGCCCTGACGGTTCCCCCGATTGGGGATCAAATGGGAACGCAGTACGGGCGAAGTAGCCCAATTCTGCGGCTGCCCCCGCAACTGTAAGCGGCGAATCTTCCGTCATATGTCCACTGGGATCTCGGGTCCCGGGAAGGCGACGGCAGGTTAAGACCCGCGAGCCAGGAGACCTGCCGTCAGCCGTGGTCATGCGCGAGCGCTGTCGGTCGGGGTGTACTGGCGGTAAGCGAACCAATCATCCTTCTTGGATGTGCGGGGACACTTAGTTCGCGGTGACGTGCCACAGAGCGTGTTACCCGAGGTGTCTCCATGCTTCCCCAGCCTGCCGCTATGCGGTGCAGCCTCTGCTGCGCCGGTCGTATCCTTGCGTCGGTTGTTGTCGGATTGCTGTTGCTTGCGCCGTGGGCTTCAGCTTTCGCACAAGACCAAACCATACAATTGCCGACGATTTCCGTCACTGTGCCCCCGCCGTCGAAACCGACAAATCAGGGTTCGGGTGACGCCGTCGTCGTCAGTCCGTCGACGGTGGTAACACCCTCCGACCAATCCGCGAGTTCGGTCTCGGTCATCACCGCCGGCGATATCGAAACGCGACAAATTCGGACCGTGCCCGACGCGCTTGCAGACGTGCCGGGCCTCAATGTCGTCCAAACCGGCGGCCTCGGCGGCCTGACATCGGTCTCCATCCGCGGCACCAATCCCAATCACGTCAAGGTTCTGATCGACGGCATCGACGTTTCCGATCCGAGCAATCCCAACGCCGTATTCGATTTCGGTCAACTGTTGACGGGCGACATCGAGCGTATCGAAGTGCTGCGCGGTCCGCAGAGCGGCCTCTATGGTTCCGATGCCATCGGTGGGGTGATTTCAATAACAACCAAGAGCGGGAACGGCCCGCCCAAGGTGACCGTCTCGGCGGAAGGAGGGTCGTTCGGAACATTCAATCAGCGGGCGAGCCTGAGCGGTTCGCAGGCGGACTTCAATTACGCGTTCAATGTTCAGCATTTGCAGTCGGCCTCTACGCCCGTGACGCCATCGTATGACCTCGCGCCTGGTCAACAAAGAAACAACGACTTCTACGACAACTGGACTTATTCAACGAAACTCGGCGCCAAACTCAGCGATACTGTCGCCGTCAATTTAGTAGGGCGGTTTACAGACTCGAACCTTTATTTCACGAGCGATGATTTTGTGGACTTTTTTCCATTGAGCTTTGCCGAGCCGGTGCAATCTTCGCAAAAAGACCATCAATTTGGCGGACGCGGCGAAATCGTCTGGTCGCCCTTCGCCGGATTCAAGAATTTCTTCGGGGTGAACTATACGAATGATTGGTCCTGGAACTACGATCCGAATCCCGACAGCGGCTTCGCGTGGCCCGTGACGTTCCCGCCGTCGGTCAGTCTGGGGACGCGAACCAAGTTCGATTACCGGGGCGAAATGCAAGTAGCCCCGGGACAATTGCTTGTTGTCGGCGCCGAAGACCAGAACGAGACGCTTCGCACCAACTCGAGCGATTCCGTGGATTTTTTGGGCAACGCCACATTCTTTACGACGAATGCGGAGCGGAGAAATGACGCCGGCTGGCTTGAGTTGCAATCCAAATTCACGGACCGCTTCTTCCTTGTGTCGAACATACGCTACGACGCCAACGAACAATTCGGCGACCACGAAACCTGGCGCGTGGCGCCGGTTTTCCTTGTTCCTGGCACCGACACCAAGCTAAAGGCAACCTACGGGACAGGCTTCAAAGCGCCATCGCTGGAAGACCTCTATGTGAATTTCCTACCGAGCTTCATTGCCAATCCCAATCTGAAGCCGGAAGAAAGCAAGGGTTGGGATGCGGGCTTCGAGCAGCCGATCGCCAACGATCTCTTCCGCTTCGGCGCGACCTATTTCCGTAACGACATAAGGAACTTGATTGGAATCGTCCCGACCTCGACGCTTTTTGTGAACACGCTTGCGAATGTCGCTGTGGCCTCGACATTCGGCGCTGAGACTTTTGCGGCACTGGCGGTGAGCAAGACTCTCAATGTGCGCGCGGACTATACCTACACGGTCGCGAAGAATGACCTGACCGACCAGCAACTGGTACGGCGCCCGAAGAATAAGGCGTCCTTGACAGCGAATTGGCAAGCGACGGATCGGCTTTCGCTGTCGTCGACCCTGCTTTACGTCGGCAGTTGGTGGGACGCGAATCGCGCTTTCACGGAGATCGACATCAAGGCGCCGGCGTTTGCGACTGTCAATCTCGCCGCCAACTACCTCCTGTCCGATAACGTCACGGTGTTCGCTAGGATCGACAATCTGTTCAATAAGCAATACGAGGATCCGATGGGATTCCTGCGTCCCGGACTTGGCGTTTTTGGCGGCATCAAGCTGACCGCGGGCGGATCGCCGGGAAGCGGCGCGCTTCCAAGCGCGGTGTCGTCAGCCAGCACTATGCCGCCGCGCGCATCACCGAAGAGCCAAGGTGTGATGTGATGGCAATGGTGGAAGTCCTGGATTTTCTCGCCGGCCAACTGGCCGACACGGAAACCGCATGGAGCCTCGGGTCGTTTGGCGCCATCGCCGAATTTATGCGCGATGCCGATGAAGCGGCGGTGCTTGATCGCGGCGCCGGCTGACTTTGTAAGAAGTGTGCTAGAAATCTACCAAAGGAGATCAATAATGGCTCTTGATATCTTGCCCCATTCGACCGCCACGAGCGTTCGGCTCGCTCCGGCTGAACCTCGCCACGCGCCGCTGTTCTGTTTCGCTTTGCTGACAACTGCTTGTGCACTCGCGAGCTTCGCTTTTGCTTGCGCCACCCCGTTCGCGGCCTTCGCCGTGGTCGTTGCGGCGATGCTGCCCTTGCGGCCTGCGCTTCTCGTGGTGGCCGCCGCGTGGCTCGTCAATCAGGCAATTGGGTTTGGCTGTCTGGGCTACCCGGTCGACACCAACGCGATTGTTTGGGGTATTGTTATTGGGGCTGCCGCTATCGTTGCAACCGGGACGTCCGTCCTGGCGCTGCGCGCCTTGCGGCGAACCAGCACTGCCGTTGCTTTGGGCGTCGCCTTGATTGGCGCCTATGCCGCGTACGAACTTGTGCTGTTCGCGGCCACGCCGTTCCTCGGCGGTGCCGGCGACTTCACCGTAGCCATCGTCGGGCGCCTCGGCGTTATGAGCCTGCTGTGGCTGATCGGTTTGGTAGCGGCTTGTGAAGTGTTCCGCCTGCTCAAACCCATGCGCCGGCGTCAAATAGTATCCTGACACTCGAAGGTGCGGCGCGAGCGGTTAGTCGGAGCCGTCCGCGCACATTGCTGGTTTCGGCCGTCGGTGTCGCGCTGCCGAGCGATGATGGATTCGGCTCGCGCTCGCTCGGGAATGACGAATCATACCCGCCGTCGGTGACTGTGACCATGGCTACGGCTCTCGCCACGGCCGTGGCTGTGCGCGGCGTCGGCCGGCAGGAACACCACATGGCCGTGGCGCACGCCGCGCTCGGCGATGATGTGGTCGGCAAACTCCTGGATCTCGGAGCCCTGGCCTTTGAGCACGGTGACTTCCATGCAGCTGTCGTGGTCGAGATGCATGTGCAGCGTCGCCTGCGCCAAATCGTGGCGGTCGTGGAAGTCGCGGGTGAGCCGCTTCGGCAGATCGCGCGCATCGTGGTCGTAGATATAGATCAGCGCGGCGACGCATTGCCGCGCTCCGCCGCCCTCGACGGCGGCCCGCTGCAGCCCGGCGCGGGCGAGGTCGCGGATCGCTTCCGAGCGGTTGGCGTAACCGCGCACGGTCATGAAGCGGTCAAGCTCGGCATCGAGCTCGTCGTCGATGGTGATGGTCACGCGTTGCATCGTCGTCTCCCAGATGGCGGGGATGCGATCCTAGCGCAGAATTCAATCGGATCGAATGAGTTGTTGATGCCTTCTTGTTGCCGTGCGGTACACGAGTATTGAGTATGCAGTCTTGAGTATTGAGTATGCAGTCTTATTGACAACGTCATACTCGCAGTTTCATGATGCAGCTGGGGGCGTTCAGAGCATCGGCGTCGCTCACGCGGGCTATCGCTCGAGCGTGCGGGGTGGCAGATGATGGCGTCGCGGCTTTTGGCTTTGGTCTCGCTTTTGCTCTTGTCCGTTTGCGTGAGTTCTTGGGCGCAGACGCTGGGGCAGGCAGATCAATCGAAGCCTAGCGGGACGCCGCCTTCGACCTCTGCGCTGCCGCCGAAACCATCGGGCGGCACGAAACTCCCGACCATTCATGTTACCGCCAGGCGCGCCAAGCCGCGGACGCGGCGGACTAATCCGCCTCGGGTGGCGACGCCGCGCGCGACCCCGGCGCCCTCGCAAGCGTCGTTGGAGGCTGATGGCGCCCCTAACGTGGCGGGCGGCACTGCGGTTCAACCGGATGCGGCAAGTCAATTGACGGTGTCGGGCGCCGAGGTCAATGCGCGACCCTTCACCCGTCCGGGCGAGGCACTCGAAATCGTGCCCGGCCTTATCATCACGCAGCACAGCGGCGAGGGCAAAGCCAACCAATATTTCTTGCGTGGCTACAATCTCGACCACGGTACCGATCTGGCGATCACGCTCGACGACATGCCGATCAACATGCGCACGCACGCCCACGGCCAGGGCTATTCCGACCTCAATTTCCTCATTCCTGAATTGATCGGCGCAATGGATATCCGCAAAGGTCCGTACTACGCGGACGTTGGCGATTTCGGCTCCGCCGGTGCCGTCTCGATTGGTCTCGTCGACAGCGTTCCCAAGAATGTCGCGCAATTCACGACCGGCAGCTTTGGCTACCAGCGGTTCCTCAGCTACGGCTCGACGCCGCTGGCAAGCGGCAACTTGCTCTATGCCGGCGAAGCCGCGACCTACAACGGCCCGTGGACCAGTCCCGACGATATGCGCAAGCTCAACGCGCTCATGCGTTATAGCCAAGGGACCGATACCAACGGCTTCACCGTCACCGGCATGGCATACGACAACAAGTGGAATTCGACCGATCAAGTGCCGCTGCGCGCTGTCACTTCCGGTCAATTGGGACTGTACGATGCATTCGACCCGACCGACGGTGGCAATTCAAGCCGATTTTCGCTCTCGGCGCGGTTGGCCGAGGCCGACAATTCCGGCGCGTGGCGCGCCAATGTCTATGCCGTGAAAAGCGAACTCGACCTCTATAACAACTTCACTTACTTTCTGACCAACCCGACCAATGGCGACCAATTTCATCAACACGATGATCGCGTGATGGTTGGGGGTAACGCGTCGCGCATGATGGCCGGAGCATTCGGCTCCACGCCAATGGAAACGACCTTCGGCATCCAGATGCGGTACGACGATATCGATCTCGCCTTGACGGATACTGTGCAAAGGCAGTTTCTCTCCAACATCCGCAGCGACCACGTGAACGAAGGCAGCGTCGGAATTTATGCGGAGAACGTGCTCCATTGGGGTCCTTGGTTTCGCACCATCGTCGGTTGGCGCGGCGATCTGTTCACGGCCAATGTGAATTCGATCTACGATCCGGCAAATTCGGGCAACGCCATGATGGCAATCGGCAGCCCGAAATTCTCCATGGTGTTCGGACCGTTCTACAAGACCGAATTCTATGCGAGTGCCGGTGCGGGCTATCACAGCAACGACGCGCGCGGCGTCACGATCACCGAAGAACCGACTGATCCCTCGACCAAGCTGACCGCTTCGCCATTTCTGGTACCGACGAAGGGTGCCGAACTCGGCGTGCGTAGCAAGATCATGCCCGGCCTCGACAGCTCGGTCGCCGTGTTCGTGCTCGATCAAGCCTCGGAAATCGTGTTCTCGGGCGATGCAGGCGACACCGAGCCGAGCCGGCCGAGCCGACGCATCGGCGTCGAATGGACCAACGACTACCGGCCAGTGTCGTGGCTCGCCATCAACGCCGATCTTGCGGTGACCCGCGCGCGTTTCGTTGGCTTCGATACGGCGCAACAGCAGATTTACCAATCGCTGGCCATCTATCCGCAGTATCCGCAGGTGCTAATCGGCAACGCGCCCGGCAATTACATTCCCGGTGCACCGAACATGATCGCGTCGGCCGGCGTCGAGCTAGGCGAGAAAACGGGATGGTTCAGCGGTGTGACTTTACGATACCTCGGCCCGCGACCGCTGACGGAGGATGACGCCTTCATATCGCCGGCGACGACGCTTCTCAACGGACGTATCGGCTATCGAGCGGACGACGGATGGCGCATTCAGCTCGACGCCTTCAACTTGACCAACAGCCACGCCGATCAGATCAGTTATGCCTATGGTTCTCTGATCAAGACCGATGGCCTGTTCGCCATGTGCTTCCCTGCAGTTGGCCCGCCCACCGCGCCGACGGCGGTGTGCCAGAACGGCGTGATGGATCGCGTGCTGCACCCGGTCGAGCCGCTCGCCGTGCGGCTTACGCTCGCCGCCGCATTCTGAAATTGCCAAACCAAAGGCGGCCCCCCTCTTGCCTAACGTAACATTATAACGCTAGCATCGGGGCCATGGGATGGGTTCGTGGCCATAAACGGCGCGGCGCTTTCATTGCCTTTGCAGCGCTGGCGTTGCAGATCGTGCTCACCTTCGGGCACGTTCATCTCGACGGCATCCGGCCCGCCGCGGCCCACAATGCGGTCGCAGTTCCCCACAAATCCGTCCTCGCGCAAGCATCGCGGCAGCTTCCGGCGCAAAATCCCGGCGGCGACGACGATTATTGCGCGATCTGCGCCTCGATCTATCTCGCCTCGACCTCGTTGACCTCGCACGCGCCGCCCTTGCCGGTGCCGCTCGGTTTCCAACGCATCGAACATTCGTTCAGCACCGATCGCGGCATCGTCGCCCCGCGCCGCGTTGCGTTCCGATCGCGGGCTCCGCCCGCCGCCTGACCTGCGGTCGGTGCCGATCTGCGGCAGGCCCGCGCTGGTTTTGCGTCGGCAATGTCTTGTAAGATCGAACGCGGCACTCCCTCACTTCTCGACATGTTCTTGAGAAGATTTGCCGCGACAGCACGACCGCCAGCAGCTTGTGGATCGGTTCCTGCGGCATTTTTTGGCGGAGTATCATGTCAGTCCATCGCAACAGTATTGTAGGCGGATCAGCGCTGGTAGCGTTGCTTGCCATTGGCGCAACGGCGGGCGCTCAAGATCAGCCGGCGCAAAATCTGCCTGCGCAAACACAGTCTCCCCAAGAGCCATTGGCTCCAGTACCGTCGCCCGCGACGCCGTCGGCGCAAGTGTCGTCGCCGCAAGTAGAGCCGACGCCGGCACCGTCCTCCCCGGTGCGCGGTCGCGCAGGTCAGCTTCCCCAAATCACCGTGACCGCTCCGCTAAGAAGGCAGGCGCCACGTCAAGTCGCCCATACCGTGCCACCTCCGACGGTGCCCCCCATTTCCGCCGCCCAACGGCTCACTGAGAAAGGCAACAGCTTCGATCAGGCGCGCAGCAATCTCTACACCACCGCCGGCACGACCTCCGACACCATCAGCCACGCCACCATCGAGGCGCTGCCGCAAGGCAGCAATGCGACGGTCGAGAAAGTGCTGCTGCAAGCGCCCGGCGTTTCGCAGGATTCCGCGGCGAGCGGGCTTTTCCATGTCCGTAACGACCATGCCAATGTGCAATACCGCATCAACGGCGTGATGCTGCCCGATGGCGTCACCGGCTTCAGCAGCGTTATCGACACCGGACTGATCGGCACGATGGCGCTGGTCACCGGCGCGCTGCCGGCCGAGTTCGGAATGCGCACGACGGGCCTTATCGACATCACGACCCGCAACGACATTTTCAATAATTCGGGCAGCGTCAGCCTCTATGGCGGCAGTCGCGGCACCATCACGCCGAGCTTCGAATATGGCGGCACGTTCGGCGCCAATTGCCCGTCGGGCACGGCAAAGCCGTCAGGCGCGGACGCCAATTGTTTCGGCGGCGTGCAATATTTTTTCACCGGCCGCTATTCGCAGACTACGGAGGGGATCGAAAATCCGCTGCCGACGCTCAATGCCATCCACGACTTCTCGCAGCAGGAAAAAGGCTTTGCCTATATGTCGACCTTCGTCGACCCCTATACGCGCTTAAGCCTGATCGCGGGGACCTCTATCAATGACTACCAAATTCCCAACGTGCCCAACGCACAGCTCTTTCCGGGAATCGGCGTCCCGGTGTTCGGAGCCAGCACTTTCGATTCATCGAAGCTCAACGAGAACCAATTCGAGCAGACCCAATACGGCGTGCTGGCGCTGCAAAGATCGGTGAACGGCTTCGACGGGCAATTGTCCTATTTCACCCGCTACAACCAGCTGCACTTCGTGCCGGACCCGGTCGGCGACCTGCTCTTGAACGGCATCGCCTCGGACATCAGCCGGCAATCCTACACCAATGGCGTCCAGGGCGACGCCTCGTATATGATCGATCCGGTGCACACGCTGCGCATGGGCTTCACCGCCAGCGGCGAACAGACAGTTGTCGACAACACTTCGATTGTCGAGCCGAACACGCCGCCGCCCCCGGTGGAGTACATAACCGACGACGTCGCGAAAACCGGCTGGCTCGCCGGCGTCTATGCGCAGGACGAATGGAGAATCACCGACAAACTGACGATGAATGCCGGGCTGCGCTTCGACCAGATGTGGCAATATACCGATGCCAACCAATTGAGCCCGCGCTTGAGCTTCACCTACAAGCCGTTCAGAAATACGACCTTCCATGCCGGCTATGCGCGCTATTTCACGCCGCCGATCTTGGTCGAGGCGGCGCCGGCCAATATCGCTTTGTTCAGCGGCACGACCGGCGCGGCGCCCGGCGCTGGGACCAACCCGGTGTTGCCGGAGCGCTCGCATAATTTCGATGCCGGTGTTGACCAGAAGATTCCGTTCGGCTGCTACTCGACCACGGCAAAAGACTGCACCACGCTCGATCTCGGCGTCGATGCCTATTACAAGATTGCAAGGGACCTCATCGACAACGGCAATTTCGGCCAGGCGCTGGTGCTCAACGCCTTCAACTACGCCAAGGGGATCAACGAAGGCATCGAGTTCAGCGCCAAGTTCAACAGCGGCAATTTCCAGGCCTATGGCAACATCGCCTTTGGCCAGGAGAAAGCCACCCAGGTGGTGTCGAACCAGTATTTGTTCGACAACGTAACGCAGCAGCCAGCTCTCGGCGGCATGACCGAATACCAATATATCGCGACGCACTGGATCTATACTGATCACAATCAAATCGTGACCGGCTCGGCGGGCCTGTCCTATCTGTGGAACGGCACCCGCTTCTCCACCGACATGATCTACGGCTCGGGGCTGCGCGCCGGCGAGGCCAATACCGACCACGAATCGCCCTATGCGCAGTTCAACGCCGGGCTGTCGCACGAGTTCGCCATGCCGGACGGCAAGCCGGTCACGGTGCGCTTCGACGTGGTCAACCTGTTGGACTCGATCTATCAGCTCAGGAGCGGCACCGGCATCGGCATGTTCGCCCCGCAATACGGTCCGCGCCGCGGCTACTTCTTCGGCATCTCGAAGAAGATTTGAGGCCTTGCTCCGTCAGATCGCCGCGGCTCAAGGCTGCTCTGCGATTTTGCAGCCTTGAGTTATTGTCGATTTGCAGTCAATGGTCCTTGTCTATGCGGTGCCGGGTCCTGCATCCGGCGGGCCCGAACAACGACGGGGCGCTTCGATGCGAGGTCGAGCGACACTTTGGCTCGTCGTGCTGATTTCGCTTGGCGCGGTGGCGTCGGCGCGGGCCACCGACGAAATCCAGGTCTACAATGCCGAGATCGCGGCCGTGGCGTCGCGAGGTTGGTAGGAATTGAGGGTGGCGTAGTCTCCGGGGTGTTCAACCTCGAATCATCTGACGTTGGAGCGTCAGATAGGAGACCACGCCATGACGAT
>Ga0181533_1001504_pt1 | contig 29964 bp, 30 predicted proteins | sample PEATcosm2014_Bin_45_FD_119772 | JGI IMG/M metagenome (GOLD analysis project Ga0181533, IMG submission 119772) | Peatland microbial communities from MTU Mesocosm Facility, Houghton, MI, USA - PEATcosm2014_Bin11_60_metaG | ecosystem: Environmental > Terrestrial > Soil > Wetlands > Peat | place...
AGCGGGTCTTGGCCGAAGCGGGGTTGAAGACGGTGCTGCACGCTTACGGAACCAACCTCGAAGGCGAATGGGACCAGGTGTTTGCCGCGGTCAAACGGTGTCACGAAGTCGTTCACGAAATGGGGGCGCCAAGAGTTTCCACCATCATCGAACTTGGGACCCAAATTGACCGCGCTCAGACGATGGACGACAAGGTCAGGGACGCGAAGGCCAAGTTAGCCAAGCTGTAGCGCCATCAGAGCGAGCGGCTTCATGGCGTCAAGACGATGCGAGCGTGGTCACGAGCGGGTCGAAAAGGAAGGCAAAAATCAACTTGAAAGGCAGTCCGCTCATCCGCAGTTTTGGAGCATGAGAAGCGCCAAGAAGCGCGCGCGCCGCCCTGTGTCTCGGCGGCTTGAGTCGGGCCAGTACATCGTAGCCGTCCCGGGGGTTGCCACGGCAAACCGACGTTCAAGGGGACGCGCATCATGGGCCGGCAGGTGTGCTGGACGATGTGGCCGAGGGCCGTTCCTGGGACTTCATCTGCAATTCGCAAGGATCAAAGTACTATCAACGACAGTATGTTTCGGGTGGACATGGCGCCCGGTTCCAATATTATGGACAAGTATGCCGCCTGCCATAACGGAGGGGGCAGCCTCACGTTTGCAGATGGTCATGCCGAGGCCCATCGTTGGTCCGGCTTTGCAGCGAACCTGATCCGGATGAAGCAGCATGCGACCGAGCTTACAACGCTATGAAGACCAAAACGACTCTGGGGAGGCGCGAATTCCTGAAGAAAGCGGCGCAGGCGGTTGCCACGGCAGCCATCTGTGAGGGCATGACGCCTGCCACCGTGCGTGCGGAAACGCCCGGGCAGTCTCCCGGCACAATCCCAACCCTGACGCTCGGCAAGACCGGCCTGAATCTCCCGATCCTCGGCTACGGCGGCGCCGCCCTGCCCAGAGCCTGGCTTAATCCGCTGTCGCGCGAGGATCGCGTGGGACTGGTCCGATACGCCTACGACCAGGGGGTGCGCTATTTTGACACGTCGCCCGTGTATATGGAGAGCGAAGCGATTCTCGGTGAGGCGCTCAAAGACCGACGTCGCCAGGTCTGCCTGGTGACGAAAGTCGAGACCACCCAGCCGGATCAAGTGCGAAAGTCGGTGGAGCAGTCTCTCAAAACACTTCAGACAGATTATCTCGATATCATCTTGATTCACGGCACGCCGGGAATCCAGCAGATGAGCGTCGAACAGGCGATGAAGATTCACGCTGAGTTGGTCAAGCTCCGCGATGAAAAGGTCACCCGGTTCGTCGGGTTTTCCGCGCACGGCTACTTCGACAAGGCGCTGGCCTTGATAGCGTCTGGCGGATTCGATCAATGCATGCTGTCCTATGGCTACATTCCCCGCGGCTACGACCAGATCTGGAGCGCGCGCATGACCGCCCTGCGCGATGCCTGCGTCGCCAAAGCCCATGAGCTGGGCATGGGCATTGTGGCCATGAAGGTGATCGGCGCCGGGATGCTCGGTGCCTGGGCGGGATACCTTGTCCCGGACTTCGACCAGCGACGGCTCAAGCAACTGCCTGCCGCCGCCATTCGCCATGTACTGCAGGACCAGCGCGTCCACGTCCTTAACATTGGCATGCGTCTGAAGGAGGAAATCGATGCGAACATCAGGATTCTCTCCGGGGAGAGCACTTACACGCTGGAGGACCGGGCGTTGCTGGCGGGGTTCTCGGCCAAGCTGTATGACACCGATGCGATCAAGAAGATGAGGATTGATTAACCGGCCACGCACCGTGGCCCCGATGAAAATCGAAGTGGTCAACATGGTGGCGGCCACGGCCAGATCACTTTGGAGACCAAGGAACCGCTCGTGCGCAGCGACTGGACGATCTATCGCGGCGGCGCTCTCTTCTACACTGGCACCGGAGATTGTTCGCTGGAGGACTGCTTCATCGACCAGGTGGGCGGCAATGCCGTTTTCGTGAACAACTACAACCGGTTCAACCAGGAGTTCTTCGCAAACTGGCGCCGGATGCCGGTCAACGCCGTGCATGAGGCGGCGCCGGGGTTGCCCGTTCACGCCAAAGCCATGACCTGGACCATGATAAATGACGGAGACGTCAAATAGATGGTCGATGCCACCTGGTTCGCCCGGTTCAGCAACATCAATGGCAATGACTCCGTGAACTTTTTCGACTTCGGCGACGGGGAATTCGCGCAAGGCTGGCAACTAAATGCCATGGGACACGATCTGCAGCGGTCAGTCCTGGACGCGCCGGTTGAAACGCGACGTCGAACTGGCGGAATCGCTGAGTTGAGACACTACGCGGCCAGGACCACCACTGATTATCATTTTTCTGTTAGGGCATAAGGACTGAACTCGAAGGGATCGTCATGAGAAGGGATCGTCATGATCATCACAACTCGCACTGGATGTGGATGCCCGCCTTCCGCGCGGGATCCTCGTGCGCGAGGATGCGGGTCGCCTTGGCTTGTGTATCGTAATCTCCGGCGACGTCGCTTCCGTTGAGCCTCAGGCTCTTGGCTGGCTTCACATGAATCCAAACCTGGTAGTCCCGCTGGGCAGGCATGTTGTCGTAATGCCCCTGCCGAGGGTCTATGGCGAGATTCACGCTGTCAGGGCCGGCTTCACAATGGATGCGAGTTACGGCCAACGCGCCCTTCAGATAATCGAGGGAGTTGCCGTCGTCTTCATAGAGTGTGTAGTTGCTCTGGCCTTCGGGATACACGTGGAGCTCGAGGGTCGTCACGGGTTGCTCGCCCACGAAGTTCATCTCCGGCCAGTACGGAATAATGGCACCGGCCTTGATGAACAAGCCGCCCGCCCGGCTCTCCGGATAGACAGAGGGCATCTCCCTTGGCCCCTGGTACTCCGCACCGGCCCAGTAATCAACCCAGCGCCCGGCCGGAAGATAGACTCGGTCCGTGAACGCCGTGACCAGGAGACTGTCGCCGAGCATGTACTGGGTCACGCAATCGGCGAGCTTGGGATCGTCTGGATAGACAAGGGGCATGGGGCGCAGTATCGGCATCGAAGTGAGGTGCCCGACATGGGCGGCAGAATAGATATACGGCAACAGGGAATATCTCAGCCTGGCGTAATCGCGGAACATGGCCCCGCCGCGCTTGCCGAGAAACCAGGGCTGGAAGGCATAAGCCCAGTTGTTGAGCTGGCTCCAGGGTTGGAGGAAGCCGAAGTGCAATCCCCGGCCCTGCGCCTCCATGTCGCACGAGGTGTTCATGTGGCCGCTCATGGCGTAATTGAGCATCCACACCAGGGCCTTGGGGCCGCCTCCGTTGTCGCCCATGGTCGTGGCGCCCCAATGCTGCACGCCCGCGTATGCCGCGCAGTAATGCGTCATGGCCCGCTGCTTGGCGAAGTCCTCGTAACCGGAGCACATCTGTTTGTGGTAAAGCACCTGGGTGAGATTGTGGGTTTCCAGGTCGGTCCGCCCGTTGTAATACTTCCGGCCAGGATGCTCCTGGATGAGGTTTTCGGGGTCCATCTTGAAGCAGCGCGCGCCGTTCCTCACGAATTTCTGGAGGTGGTTGAACCAAGCATCCGGTTCTTTAGGAAAACCAGCCGCATGTCCTTCGCGGATGGCGACCTGGCGTTCCTCTTCCATGGTCAGATCATCATTGCAGACCAGCCAGAGGGAGAGCTTGAACCCCGTTCGGTCCAGGCCGCCGATGAAAGTGCCGGACTTGGAGTCCGGTCCCATCCAGTCGGGAATGTAGAACTTGTTCGGGTTCCACTCCTTTTTGTGGGAGGCATCGTAATTCTGTTTCATCCATTGCGGCTCAATCCCCAGGATGTCGCAAGGGATGCCCTTCTCCCGGAAAAGCCGGCTGTCGTTAAGGATCTCGTGCTCGTTTTGGGTGATTTGGCTCACATACGTGAGGCCGTACGCGAACTGCGGCAGCAGCCGGGGTTTGCCCGTTATCTCCGTGTAGAGGGCGATCAGCTTCGGGAGCGAATCGCCGATGAGCAGGTAGAAGTCCAGTTGCCCGCCCGGTCCCCAAAAGAAGCCCTGCTCGGCCTGGTAGCGGCCCAGGTCATAGTAGTGGACCCAGGTGGTATTGACGAAGAGGCCCCACCCGCCGGTGCTCAGGAGCAAGGGAATGGGCCCTTCGGTTTGCTCCCAACTTCCCTGAGCGTGGTAACCGAAATTGCCGCGATACTGCGTCCAGAGCCGGTAGCCGTGCCCGCGCAATTGCAGGCGCTTGGAGGAGGCGGTGCCGAGCCCATAGAGACGCTCACCTTCGCGCAAGCTGAAGCTGGCGCCAAAGGAGTTCGTGGGCAGGAAAAACTCGTGCATAACGTCGGAATATTCGGCTTTGTCCTGCGGGCCGGCGCTTCCGATGATCTGGATTTGCCCTTGCTTGCGCTTTTCGCCCCGGAAATAGTCCGCCAGCGAAGCCTGACGCTTCCGGAAGGACTCCAATGAGGGGGCGGTCCACCGCGTGCCCTGGGGCAGAACTTCTTCGCAAAGGACCTGGCCCCTGCCATCGCGCAATTGGAGCCGGCCGTCCGAAGTCCGCACAGACAAGGAGCCGGCCGTGGTCTCCAGCGTGGTAGTTCCTCCGTCGGCATGCGCCTGCATCTCGCAAGCGGGCCAATCGGATCGCACGAGGCCATAACGCTCCATGAGCGACGGCTCAAACCGTCCCTCACCGGAGAGCCGGACCCGGAAAACGCCCGGCGACACCGCCTCAAGCCGCAGCACGTCGCCGGTGCCGAGGGTCACCTCGAAGGGCTTGGCAGTCAGCCTGGCGGGATGGAGCGCGAGCAACAGGAGTCCGAGACCAGCGGCGGCAAACGGGGTAAACCAGCGGCGGAGACAAAGTGGCTTTTGTGTCATGGGGACGAGTTAAATCAGGGAATCGTCCAACTGGCAAGAGAATGCGGAGGTCCGCTGGTGGCCCAGAATCCGAACCATTTGGCGAATGAGGAGAAGGGGGCCTCCATCGCTCCAGCCCGGTTTCCCGAAGCCACGCCTCCCCCGGCTGCGCGGCAGAACCGGGGACCGGTATGGGGGACGAAAAAAACTGGTTTGATTAGGTCGGATTAGGTCGGATTTGATCGGATTCTCTTTGATTGGGAGTGGGTGAGGGGGGCCTGGATTGGTCTGGGAAGGGTTTTCGGCGGAGGGTCCTGGAGCCCCGCAGGCGGTCCGGCGGAAGAGGGGACTCCGGGTCTGGCGGCGCGGGCCTGGAAGGACGCGGTGTGGATCATTACAATTTTTTTTCACGCGAGGGGTTTAATTTGGTTTAATTTACTTTAATTGACCGCCGCTTGGGCCGGGCTCGGCTGACGGCGGAGAGAAGCTCGGGCGCTTTGCGTTTGAACCGGGGGAATTGGTTTTGGTGGACTCGGGCTATAATCACCGGTCCGGAGTAGCGCAGGTGCTCGACGCCGGCGCGCAGGTGCTGGGACGTTGGAATCCGTTCGGATTCCCCCTGGAGGACCCATCGGGTCGCTCTTTCGCCCCGCTGAGCCGCCTTCGACCTTTGGCGGTGGGGCAAGCCGCCGAGTGGCCCGTGCAGTTTCGCCACGCAGCGAGAGTCTATCCGCTACGGTTGTGTGCCTTACGCAAGAGCCCTCTGGCGGCAGAACAGTCCCGGCGTCGGCTTCTGTACAATGCCCAGCGCAAAGGTAAACGCGCTGACCCTTTGGCCTTGAAGCTCAGCGCGTACATTTTGGTGCTGACTTCCGTCGGTTCCGAGGTGCTCTCGACCGAAGCGGTCCTGGAATTGTATCGGGGGAGATGGCAGGTCGAACTGGTATTCAAGCGTTTCAAAAGCCTCTTGGAGGGCGGACATGTGCCCAAGAGTAATGATGCCTCGGCCCTGGCTTGGATGCAGGCCTAGATGTTGACGGCGCTGCTGTTAGAGCGCGTTTTACTGGAAGGCCATTTTCTTCCGCCAGAAGATCCCGGCTTCGACGAGGTAAGTCGATGGCGCATTGTGTTGGAGGTGCGGGACTGCCTGCAGCGGGTTTTATCACCGCCCCTGAGCTTGCCGCATCTGCTGCAAAGAGGACGGGCTATTGCTTTAACTTCGCGAACGAGGCGTCCGAAACGACCTTTGCAGATGACCCAGATACGCAAGGTTTTTGCCACAGCAAAACTTAATGATCCGGTTCATTTGATGAAAAAGTTAGGTTAATGCCTATGCCCCTGCCCCCCTCCCATCGGATGGGAGAGGGGGAGGAGTGTTGTTGGGGCGTGACCCAGGGCGGCGGCCCGCCTGCGCTGCGCTCCGGCGGGCCTTGCCCTGGGCTGTTCTCCGCTGCCCCTTCGGGGCAGAAGAGTGGCGCGCTCTGCGCGGGCACAGCCGGATTCGGGGGCAGTGTCCGGCTGCACCCGGTGTGACCTGCGCTCATCCCGTCACCGGACGAGACTTCGTGCAGATGTTAAGTAGTTGCAATTAAGCAGCTTACACGAGTAACCCCGGCACACGGAGAATAGAAGAGAATAGCTTGATCTTTTGCCGTCCAGCTTCGTTGCTCGCTGGTTACGTATCAGAGGATGTGCGCCTCGCTCGCGCCTCGCTGGCCGACAAAATCCCTGCGGCTTCTTGCTGCCTTTATTTCTTTACGGCTCCTAATGTTGCTCCGCCGGCGGCGGTTTGCAAACGGAGCCGGCGGGCATCTGCGTCTCGAGGTTGGCCAGTCGTTCCTGGATGTTGAGGATGGAGTCTGAGAGTTGTTCTTGCTGGTGGTGGCTGAAGGCAGGGTGATTGACCCACCAATCCACGCCGATCTCCTTGGCCTTGTCCACCGAACAGATTAGCAACCGAATCTGGATGGTCAGCAGCTCGATATCGACGATCTTCACCTTAATGTCGCCGGCGATGACGATGCCCTTATCCAGTATGCGTTCGAGCAGGTCGGCCAGCGTGGCGCCACTGGTGGAATGTTCGATGTGCCGTTGGGAGATCATATCGCTCAGAGCAGTTTGCCCAGCGGGCCAAGGTCGAGGTTGAGGTCTTCTTCCGGCAGGCCGAAATCTCGGCGCAGCCGCTCGATCTCCCGGGCTTGGTTCATGAGCGTCAGGCCGAGTTGCTCAACCTGGGCCGGGGTGATACCGCCCCCTTCGATGCGGCGCAGGGCTTGGCGTTCCAGGAGTTCGTGCAAGAGTTTCATCAAGGTCAGAACCAATTTCCCCAACCCATTTTTTGCCCGGTTGGAATCGGCAAGGGCGTTGGCAATGGGTTGGCTTTCTTCGCCAAGGGCGGCCGAGGAAAGCGAGCCGCTGTGGCCGGCCAAGGGTGGCGGCTGGGCGGCGCTGGGCGGCCGTTTTACGGTCTGGCCGGCTGGGTATTGCTCAGGCGGCATTGGCGGCGGGCCGCCGCGCGAATTGGGGACCAGTTGGGGCCGGGTATTGCTGCCGGCTGAAGCCGGCGCTCCAGGCCGGCCGCTTTCGACGGAAGTGAGGACCAGTTGCAGCCCCAGGTAAACGAGGTCCACGCCGGCCACCGAGAGCGTCAACTCGCCCAGCGCCACGACACCGGTGTTGAGGAGGCGATCCAGGGCTTCGCAGAGGGAAATGTGCCGGGTTGGGTGGGGGCAGAATTCACGCATAGCTCAAGGTCTTTATGGCTGGGGCGGCATAGATGGCCTGGCCGAGTTGGCCCAAACGGGCCAAACCTCGAGGCTGCCCGTGCTGATAAACCAGGACTTGTGCGGCGGCGGGGAAGGCGAGTCGAAATTTTTGTTCAATGATCGCCTCTCGGCGCCGGAGGGCTGAGCGCAAGGGGCAATCGCTGGGAGGCGTGGCCAGGTTGAGGAAGAGCAACGGCGCGTTGATTTGCATCCGCTGACAGGCGGCCAAGAGGTCTTTGGTCTCCTGAAGAGCCATGTCCGTGAGGATGGCCACGCCGTAGAGGGCGCACTGGGCCGGGTCGGCCAGCAGGGCGCGCACACGTTTGAGGGCTTTGGATATTTCCACGAACCGTTTGGAGACTTTGGGCAGGCGAAAGATCTGTTTGTATTTGAGGAACAAGCCAAAAAAGGCCCTCAACCAGCCGTCAACCAACTCCGGCGTTTCCAGGAGCCGGATAAGATGCCCGGTCGGGGCGCAGTCCAGCACCAGGATGCCGTATTGGTTTTGGGCGCACAGATCGATCACCTTGCTCAGGGCCATGACCTCGTCCAACCCTGGCGGTGAAAGGTCCACGATTCGTTCCATCGCTTCCCGATCGAAGGTCCATTCGAGCTCGGGCAGGAGGGAGCTGAGGAAAGACCGCAGCTCGTCCCTGTAAAGTTGCTTGAGGGCGTGGAATTCGGCTTCGGAGTCAATCTCCAGGGCGGCCAAACCCGGACAAATCCGGCGTGGCTCGGGGCCGACGGGCACGCCCAGGCAGTCAGCGAGGGAGTGGGCGGGGTCGCTGGAAATGAGGAGCACTTGGCGGGTGGGAGAGTCTTGGGCCAAACGCACACTGGTGGCGCACGCCAGGGTGGTCTTGCCCACACCGCCTTTGCCGGCAAAGAGCAACAAGGATTGGTGGCCGAGCGGGCTGGCCGGCCCTTCCACCCACGGACCGTTTTGGACCATGGCCGTTTCAGAAGAGACCAGCGGCCCGGTTAGGGGCGTCAATCCTTCCCAAAAGGCCTCGAGGCTCTCGGCTCCGCAAACTTCGATGGCATAGAGGGGCAGGCCCCACCAGGCATAGGGAGATAGATCGGGGTTGGTGAACACTTCATTGAGGAGGCGGCTTTGCTGGAGGCGCTCGTCGGCGCAGAGCGGGCATCCATCTTCCGGAACAAGCCGGTTGACCACAATGTCGCTCACCGGCACGCGGGCGCGTTTCAGTTCGGCCAGGAGGGCGAGGGTTTCGCTCAGGCTCATCTGTTCGGCCAGCATTACGGGCACAAAACGGCTGTGCCTGGAATCCCGGAGCAGGGCTTCGATCTGTTTGACTGAGCCGGCCAGTCCCTCGAGGAAAACATCAGTTTCGTCGTGATTAATCGCGCTGCAGTAAAGCTTTCGCATATAGCGGTGTTTGGCCAGCAAGGCGTCCAAAGCCCCGAGCCAGGTCCGGAGCAAGGCGGGCACGGCCAGCATGCGCAGCGTGTGGCCGGTGGGGGCGGTATCCACCAGGATAGTTCTGTAACGCTGGGCGGCGACCCAGCCGGCGATTTCCAGCAAAGCCATCAGCTCGTCCAACCCGGGGAGCGAGAGGTCCAAAAAGGGGCTGATGTCGCAGTGGTCGAGGAAGGTCCCGCGCGAAGCAATCAAGCAAAGCTCGGGACCGTGCTGGCGCTTGAAGGCGGCCAAACAATCTCGGGCATCCAATTCAGTGACCTGCAAATTGGGCGGCGGCGCCAGGCCGGCCAGGCTATCGGCCAGGGAATGGGCCGGGTCGGTGGAAATCAGAAGGAACTTGGATTTGGGGGCCTCCCGGGCCAGTTTGAGGGCCGCCGCCACGGCGCAGGTGGTTTTGCCCACACCGCCTTTGCCGCCGAAGAGCAGGAGACTCAGCCCCTTGTCCGCGAGAAAAGAGGGTCCCGGCGGGTTCATGTCAAGGAGGCGAAGGGTCGTTTTCCTGCTGCTCAATCCGGTCCAATCTGTCGAGCAGTTCCTTTTCGCGGGCATTGAACTCCGCTTCGGTAATCCGGCCTGTCTCGAGCATCATGTAAATCTCGCTCAAGTCGGCGGTGATGCGCTCGGGTTCGGCCGCGCGCTCTTGTTGGATGGCGTTATGAACCTGGCGGGCGGCCCAAACGGTGGCGTAGAGTGGAGAGAGCAGGAGTTTGTCCAGGAGGAACATGGGGCCTTTGGTTCATTTTCGGCCGTTAAGGCGTCACGAAAAAACAACATGAACATTCTGGCTGGTTCTTTTGGCCGCCGGCGGCGTTGCTCGCTCGTTACAGATCGCTTTGGATATGCGCCTCGCTCGCGCCTTGCCAGCGGCCAAAACTCCTGCGTGATAATTGTTCATGTTATTTTTTCGTGACGCAAAAGTTCCAGGTCCATCTCCACGAAATTGTGCGGCGCCCACGGCCCGTTCAGATCAAAGGCGTAGTTGTTGTCAAACAGGGTGGCTGCCTGAAAAACCGCATCTTCCAGTTGCTCTTGGCCGTGGCGTCCGATCAGGCAATTGAGATTGGCCACGTCGTTGATATTGCGGGGCGGGGAGCGTTTGATTTCGACGCAGAAGGGCGCGAGCGTTTCCTCCAGCTTTTCAAAATGGGCTTCGCGGTCCTCGCTGAGGATGCGGTCGAACAGTTGCCCCAACTCGATCTTGTCCTCCTGGCGGGATGCGCGGTGGTTTCCGAGCAAGCGGTCGCGCGCAGCACGCAATTCAGGGTGAATATCGATGAAATACTCGAAGATATTGGGCACGTCCCACTTCACGCGCAAGCCCATCTCGACCCTGCCGGCGACGCGCTCGAGTTGTTCCAGGAACGCTTGCTGGTTGAGCGAAAGCATCCGCCGAACCGCTTTGACATCGTCGGCAATGATGCCAAACGCCATCGGCAAGACGGTGGTATCGAACATCAGCCGCTTCAGGACTTCCTGGTGCGCCGCCAGGTGGGCGCGTTCCGGGCGGAGCTTCTGGCGGGCGCAATCACTCACCACCGCCGCCACGCGCCCGTTACTGACACCATGCACGGCGCCGCCGTCAATGCCCGCCACGTCGTAGGCGCGGTCCTCGACGAGAGCCGCGATGGCATACAGGTATTTCCCGCCTTTGGGCGGGCCGGATTCGGGAGTCGTGTTCATGGCTTGCTTCCATTAGCATTGTTTTAGGCATGGCTCCTTTCTCCTATCCTCGACGGCGGGGCGGGCCACACTCCACGCCAGCTTCGCCGACTTGAGTTTGCCTTCCTTATTCTCGATTTCCATGATCGCGTGGCAAGCGAGGCACTTGATCTGGCCCGCGTAGTCGTCATACGCGTCGTCCAACTCCACTTTGTGCCCGCAGGAAAGACAGTTGATCTTCATGGCTTGTTCTGGCTTCCGTTTCTCTGAATCCCCATCGATAGAATCAATACTTGAATTTGAACCCAGCGGCATCGCCTGCCGCTGGGCGGTCCCGGATTGGTCGGGCAGATTTGATCGGCCGCCTGCCGGGCCAGCCGGGGGTTTCCTTGCCGAGGCGCTGCAACAGGGCGGCTTTTTCGGATTCCACCGTCCGCAGGCGCGCATTGACGTTGTTCAGCCTGAGCATCAGGTTGTCACGTTCGGTTTCGCGCCGGAATTTTTCCATTTCCAAGGCGGTGATCGCCATGTAGGCCTTGTAAGGGACAATCACCTGATCGGGGGTGCCGGAGCGGGTGCGGATGTCCTTGACGCCGCGAATTATTCGTTTTGGAGGAGGCATTCGTGAGTACCTTTGTTGTTGGTGGCGTTGCGGGGATGTGTGGTGGGGGAAATGGGCGGGAGGGGGGCCGTTGAGGCGCGCAGCCCTTTGAGCATGGCTTCTTCCACCTTCTGGGGCATGAGCGAGCAGCCGTCTCGAGTGACCTTGGCGGTTTCCGAACTCAGGACATCGCGGCAGGCCCACTGGAAAATGGAATCCTCCGGTTGGGCATGGACACCGCGCAAGGCCAGGACGCGGGCGATGGCGATGCAGGCGCGGATGGTCGGCCGGCTGTTGCTCACGCCCACGCGCCGGAGTTTCCGCACCAGGTCGACGATGATTTCCGCATCGGCCTGGCCGATGCCGGAGCGGGCAATCGTAATCTCGATCTCAGTCTCCCGGTCGTAGTGTTCCAGTTGGATGGTAATCAACCGGTCCATCAAGGCGTCCTGGGTTTTGTGGACGCCGGCGTATTCTTCCGGATTGGAGGTGAAAATGGCGCGGAATTGCGGATGCACCTGCAAGTAGCCGCCGCCGGAGCGGCGGAGCTTGGGCAGGTTGAGAATGCGCTCGGAGAAGATGCTCAGAAAGGGATTGTTGGCTTCGGGCCGCGAGCGGTTGAATTCGTCGTAGATCAGGGTATCGCCGTTTTGGCAGGCGAGCGTGAGCCGGTTTTCCAGCCACAGCGACTTCATCTCCTCCTCGGTTTTGACGACCGAATGGATGTAGTTATCAATGACCTTGTGCCTGCGATAGCCGCTGTCTTGGCCGACGAGGTCGGAACTGCCGAAGTCATCGTCGCCGTGGATGAGCGAGACGGGCCGGCCCAGTTGAGCGGCCACGTGAAAGGCCACCGTGGTTTTGCCGGTGCCGGCGGCGCCGGCGAAATGGATGGGATAGCCAGCCTGCAGATAGGTCAGCGCCCGCTGGGCGAGCTGCTCGACAAAGGGCGTCGTCACGAACCCGTTGCTGGGTTCGGGCAAAAAGGTGTCTGGGGCGTTTTGCATATCGGCCTTCTCTGTTGGGGGCGCTTTTGGTTTGCGAGCATTCATGCGCTGAGAATAGTTCACCTCGTCCGCGCGGGGATTGATGTCCGCCGGCGCGGACGAGGTGGTGTTGGCGCGTCGGTCCTACCGTTTCTTCTTTTTCCCCTTGGGCGCCGACTCATCGGAGGCCTCCTTGGCCTGAAAAGAGGATTCTGCGGCCGTTGGCCCTGGCCGCCGGAACGCCGCGTCGGCCCCATGCCACGCCCCGTGGGCGCCCGCCAAGTCATTCCGGAACTCATCCTGCAACTGGGCAACCCGCTGCCGCAGATCGGTGACCGCTTCCTTGACGCGGACGACAAAACCACTCAGCTCGGCCTTGGCTTGTTTGGCCATCTCGGAGCGGGCCTCTCCGAAACCGGCAAGCGTCCGTGTGACCGCCGCTTGCATTTCCGCGCGGGTTTCGGCGAGGTTAATCATCAGCTCGGCGCGGCCGTTCCGCAGCGCGGCGATCTCGCCGCACAACCGCGTCATGTCATTGGTTAAGTTATTTATCATGGACGAACCTTTCCTGGTTTGAGGATTCCTGGTTGCACTGTTGGGTCAGGCGGAGAATGGAATCGGTTCCCCGCCTGACGCGTGCCGCTCGGGCGCTTTTAGGCCGGCGCTGCCGCGGTCGCCGTCAGTCCGATGGCCTCGGCATACTTCAAGTACGTCTCGACCGAGGCGATGACCACGCGGGCTTCGATGGAAACCAGTTCGATTCCGACCAGCGAGACCTTGGCCCAAACATCGATCACGATGCCTTTGTCAAGGATTCGATCCACCACTTCGGCCAGACTCGAGGAGTCTGTTGATTTTGTGACTTTTGCCATATTACTTTGTGTTTTTGATGCTTACCTCACTCACGATTGTCCCAGAACACCTGGGATCGTTGTGGTTGATGGCCTACGCATGAGTCGTGCCAAGGCGGGGAGGGGCCGGGGCAGAATGCAGAGTGGAGAGTGAAGAGGTGTCCGGAGGCGCTTGTATGTTGGCCGGGTCAAGCTCGAATGTTTCACAGCGCCGGGTCGCCCATTCGCGTCAGTCTAAGATGAGGCCTCCCCGCCCCAACCCCAACGGGGTTGTGCCGCAAAGCCCAGGGTTGGCGCGGCGCCAACCCTGGGTAATCGCGCAGCAATGCCACTCAACCCCAACGGGGTTGCGGCCCGGTGGCCGGAGAGCCAGCCCCCCTGCGTTGCCCGCCGGCCACAACCCCGTTGGGGTTGGGGGCCACTCCATCGCCGCTACCCAGGGTTGTCCCTTCGGTCCAACCCTGGGCTTTGTTACACAACCGCGTTGCGGTTGATGACATGGCTTTCTTTTATCCGTGTCACACAAGTCCTCAGAGCGCGCTAAACATCCTCGCTAGGGAATTGGTTTCCTGGCCGCCGCTCCCTGGTGGCGGGGGGAGCGCTCCTCACCGCGCCGCCTCGGCGGCGGGCAAATCGCCGATGACCTGGAGGATTTCTTCGTGCAGGAAGGGTTTGTTGAAATAGGCGCAAATCAGTCCTTCGTGCCGGGCCTGGGCCACAGCGGCGGCTTCATTGGGAAGGTAGCCGGAGAGGATGACGATGCGCAGGCAGGGGTCCAGGTTGCGCAAGCACCTGGCCAAGTGCAGTCCGTTCATGTCCGGCAGGATGACATCCAGGAACGCGAGTTGGAACCGGTGAGTCTGCATCAAGTCGAGCGCCGCCTGGGCGGTCTGGGCCATTTGGCAAGGCAGCCTTTTGGAGGCCAAGAGATGCTCCAAGGCCCAGCACAAATCCGGCTCGTCATCCACAATGAGGAATTGGCCGCTCATCGCTGCGGTTGAGCCGTTGGGTCCTGACTGAGGTCTAATCGCACGGTGAAGGTGGTGCCTTGTCCCGGCGTGCTCTCGACCTCGATGGCGCCGGCGTGCTGTTTGACAATGGCATAGCAAAGCGGCAGGCCCAACCCCGTGCCCTTTCCGCCGATGGACCTCGAGTAGAAGGGATCGAAGATGTTGCCGAGGTCGGCCGCAACGATGCCGTGCCCGGAGTCGGCCACTTGGACGCTCGCGCGGCGGAGGTCCCTGTGGACCATCACCCTGAGTTGGCCCCCGGTGGGCATCGCATGGATGGCGTTCAAGAACAGGTTCATGAAAACCTGTTGGAGCAAGTGAGCATCCCCGTCAACGAACGCGGGGGCATCGGGCAGTTGCGCCCTGACCTTAATGTTCTGAATCTTGGCCTGGTCGGCCACCAACACCAGGGTCTCTTTGAGGACGGCAAGCAGGTCCAACTTGACGCGATCGCCGGGCTGGGAAGGGCGGGTGAATTTCAAGAGGTGCTCGATGATGGCCGAGGCGCGCCGCATCCCCTCTTGCAGTTTTTGGGCGCACTCGACGCGAAACTCCGGGGTGATTTCCCGGCCCATCAGGAACTGGGCGGAGGAGGAACAGATGGCCAGGGGATTGCGCAACTCATGGGCAATGCCGCCAGCCATGACTCCCAAGGCCGCCAGCTTCTCGGCCTGGAGCAGTTGGGCCTCCAGCTTTCGGCTCTCGGTCAGGTTGCGCCCCACCGCCACAATCCCGATGGTCTCGCCCTGGTCGTCCATCATTGGCGAACAGAGCCAGGAAACGGGAACCTCCTTGCCGCTCTTGGTCACCAAATCCCATTCCGGCCGCTGGGGCGTTTTGGCCTCTTTGGGCTCGGAAAACAAGCGGCGCACGTCGGCCTGGTGCTGCGGGGCGCAAAACTGGTAAAAGTGCTGCCCTTCGACTTCGTGAGAGGTGCAGCCGGAAATCTGCTCGGCGGATTGATTCCAACTGAGAATCCGGCCCTCGGGGTCGGTGGAAAGAATGATCTCGCTGGTGCTCTCCACGACGATCGCCAGGTGCCGCTCCATCCGGCGGATGTCCTCGCTCAAGCGCTCATGTTCGGTCACGTCCTCCATAATCAGGATAGCAAACTCCGCATTCTCCGGGTCGGTCAAGGGCAGGACGCGGTAGTAGTAAATCCGCATCAGTCCGCCCGGCGCGCGGTAGGTGATTTTTTCGCCCGCGCTTGCCTGGTTGGTGTCAAAAACCCTTTGAATGCACCCGACAATCTCGGTGTGATCCAAAATCGCGGGCGGAAAGACCTCGGGCAATCGCCGCCCCAGCGTCTCTTCCTCTGTTCGCCGGCCCTTTTCCAGGAAATTGCGGTTCGCCAAGGCGATGCGCAAATCCCGGTCCACCAGCAACACCGACGATGGAATGGCATTCAAGAGTGTTTCGTAGAGGCTCTCATGCCGTCTGGACTCCGTTTGCGCGGTGCTCATGGTTCTACTTAGGATTAAGATTAAGATCCAGGACTGGACAGAAACTGTACGGAGGCCAAGGGCCGGAGACCTCGAAGGCCAGGCCCTCCGGGTTCTGTTGCCTGTTGGCGCGCTCGACGCGCTCGCGAAAATCCGGCACCGCCGCCGCCGGCAACAACAACGCCCAATTCAGGACCGTCTCCCGCGCCGGCTCCGGGGTTAGGCGCCCCAAAATCCGGCCTGGGACAATGTCCGAAACCAGGGGATACAACTCGTTGAAGAGCTCGACGCATGCCTCCGCCAGCCCGTCCTCCAGCGCCTGCCTGGCCTGCATCTGCAAGCCCTGTTCCTGCAAGTAGGCCACGCCGGGCGAGGAGTCTCGCGGCCCGGCCGTCTCTGATCGCCGGCGAGCCAGCCACTCGGCCTCCGCGCACCCCGGGTCCAGAAAGCCCTTGACGGCCCATTCTTCCTGGCCGCTCACCCGCTCCAGAAATCGGGCAATGGCCGCTTCATGTTCGCCCAGAAAACCCTCCAGGGTTGCCGGCGAGGAAAAGAGCGTCCCGAACCGGGTCGGCAGGACTGGCCCCATGCGCATCACCTGCTCCAGCACCGCCTCGTGGCGGAGGGCGCGCGCGGCCAGCCAAGCCAGGTCTTCCAGATTCTTTTCACCCGACTCGCCGCAGAATTCAGAGCGCGAAACCTGGCTCAAGACCCCTGCCACGCTTCCCTTGCGCTGGAAAAATGGAGGGTGCGGTTCATCAATGCCCCCGCTGAGGAGGCCGGAGGAAACCCCGGCCTGAGCCACCGCCGCGCCGGCAACTCGCGGCGCCAGGCCCGCCTGCGTGAACCCGTAAACGTAAAACACGTCGTTGGAATTCTGGTTCATGGCTTGGGAGAAACTTCCTTCCTCGCGGCCGCGAGGTCATCCGGCTCGATCAGCACCTTCGGCTGAGTTTCCAGCGCCCCTTTGGCCGCGCCCGTGCCGCCGGCCGCCTCCACCGCGCGGCGCACGGCCCGGAGGGCGGCGAGGTTGCAGACCGAGGCGATTTGCGCGCCGCTAAAGCCTTGGGTCCCGGCGGCCAAGCCGCTGATTTTGACGCCCGGCGCCACCGGCTTGCCGCGGAGATGGACTTCAAAAATCTCGAGGCGCTCCGGTTCATCGGGCAACGGGATTTCCACGACTTCGTCGAACCGGCCGGGCCGGAGCACGGCCACGTCCAGCCGGTCCAGCCGATTGGTCGCCCCCAGGACCAAAACGCCTTTGAGTTCTTCAATGCCGTCGAGTTCGGCGAGAAATTGGCTCAACACGCGGTCGGTGACCGGCGTGTCGGAGACGGCGCCGCCGCGCGCCGGCATCAAGGCGTCCAGTTCGTCAAAGAAGATGATGCATGGGGCGGCCTGTCGGGCCTTGCGAAAGACGTCGCGCATTTGGCGCTCGGATTCGCCGACATATTTGGAAAGGAGGGCAGGGCCTTTGACGGAGATGAAATTGACGCGACTTTCGTTGGCGATGGCTTTGGCGAGGAGCGTCTTGCCGCAGCCGGGCGGGCCGGAGAGCAGGATGCCCTTGGGGGGCCGGACGCCGGCTTGGGCAAACAGGGCGGCGTAATGCAACGGCCACTCGACGGCCTCGACCAGGCGTTGCTTGAGCCGGGCCAACCCGCCGACGTCGGCCCATCTCACGTTGGGCACCTCGACGAACACCTCGCGGATGGCCGAAGGTTCCACCTCCTGCAACGCCGCCAGGAAATGCTCCATGCTCACCTCGAGCTTGGCCAGGCGCTCGTATGGGATTTTGGCCAGGGAAAAATCCAGGTCGGCCAGGATGTCCCGCAGGCAAATCATGGCCGCTTCGCGGCAGAGCGCCTCGAGGTCCGCGCCCACAAACCCATGGGTGATCTCGCCCAGGCGGCTCATGTCCACGTCCGGCCTCAAAGGCATTCCGCGGCTGTGGATTTCCAGGATGTCCTGCCGGCCTTTGGTATCCGGAATGGGAATCGCGATTTCCCGATCAAAGCGGCCGGGACGCCGCAAGGCCGGGTCCAGGGCGTTGGGAATGTTCGTCGCGCCGATGACGATGACATTCTGGCGCTTGGTCAGCCCATCCATCAGGGCCAGGAGTTGGGCGACCACCCGCTTTTCAACCTCCCCGACGACCTGCTCGCGCCGCGGGGCAATGGCGTCGATCTCATCCAGGAAAATGATGCTCGGCCCCTGGCGCGTGGCCTCCTCGAACACCTTGCGCAAATGGGCCTCGCTCTCGCCGTAGAATTTGTGGATGATTTCGGGCCCGCTTACGGCGAAAAAATGGGCCTCGGTTTCATGCGCGATGGCCCGCGCAATGAGCGTCTTGCCGCACCCGGGCGGACCGTGAAGGAGCACACCTTTGGGCGCGTCAATGCCCAGGCGCTCGAACACCTCGGGATAGCGCAGAGGCAGCTCAATCATCTCGCGGATGCGGTGGAGTTGGGGCTTGAGGCCCCCGATGTCTTCATACGGCACGGCCATCGTGGCGCCCTCCTTGACCCCCGCCTTGCCGACCGCCAGCTCGGTCGTCGGATTAATCAGCACCGGCCCGCGGGGCGTGGTGCGCTCCACCTTGAAGTCAGCGCAACGGCTGCCAAACAACATGGCGCGGATGCGGTCCCCTTCCCGGACCGGCAAACCGTCCAACAGGCTGCCGATGTATTGCAGGTCGCGCGCGTCGGGGGCAATCGTCAGGGGCGCCAGCGCGATGCGCTGGGCCGGGCGGACGGCAATTTTGCGGACCTGGACAAACTCATCGAGGGCGGCGCCGGCGTTTTCGCGGGTCAGGCCGTCCAGTTGCACGCGCGATTGGCGGCGCAGTTCCTTGTAGGCCGGCATCACTTTGCAGACGGTTGCGCGTTTGCCCTCGACTTCCACGGTGTCTCCGATGGCCACCTCCAGGCGCTCCAAGTCTTCCGGCCCGATGCGGGCCAAGGCCCGGCCCACGTCTTTGCCGATCGCCTCGGTGACTTTGAGTTTGAGTTGCGAGGATTGGGGTTTGTCCATAGGGCGAATTGGAGATTAGGATTAAGATTAAGATTAAGATTAAGATTAGGATTAAGACTAGGATCGGAATCACCTCTTAATCTTAATCCTAATCTTAATCTTAATCTTAATCTCGGTTCTGCTCTCAGCTTAAGATTAGCATTAAGATTTGAAGCACTTGATTTCCAGAACGCCGTTGTTGCAGGTCAGGCGCATTTTGGCTCTGGGATAACTGCCCGGCAACAGGACTTCTTTGCGGTACTTCTTATCGCCTTTGGCCGCCCTGATGGTCAGCACGTCGTCCTTGACCTCGAGCTCCACGTCGGCGGCGCTTATCCCCGGCATCTCAGCCACAACCAGCAGGTGATCTTTCTCCTCGAACAGGTCCACCACCGGCTCGCGGATTTCCTCCACCACGGCCTGGCCGGTTGTTTTGTCGGTGCGGATGTTGCCGAAGGGTTGGACGCGCGCGGCCTCCCCGCCCAAGCCGACCTTGACGGTAAATCCGTAGATGCCTTTAAGCTCCTTGCCGGCGCCGTGAATCTGGCCCTCGCGCCGCAGTTCAGCGCCGGTTTCCGCCAGTTCGTTGAGCTTCTCCACCAAACCGGTTAGTCCCGAGAGGATGCCTCCGATGCTGCCGCCGGCGTCGATTTGGGGTTCATTTTTATCTGTGGTCTTTTTCTTCATAGGTTTCTTGATTTGTGTTAATCCCGTATCGTTTGATCTTTGACTGAATCGTCTTGTAGTCCACCTGGAGCAGGCGGGCTGCCTTGGCTTTGTTGCCGCCGGTCTGGCGCAATGTCTGCAACAGAACCTCGCGCTCGACGGTCGTGATGCTTCGCCCCACGATTACCTTGAGCGAAAGCCCGGCGGCAGGTGCGGCTTGCGTCCTGACGGCCAAGGCCGCAGGCCGCCAAGCGTCACTGTCCTCCTGGAGAATATCCAGGTCGTGTTCGGTAATCACATCGCCCGCCAGGAGGACGGCACGCCGGACGGTCGAGCGCAATTGGCGGACATTGCCCGGCCACGAGCAATTGAGCAGCCGCTGGATGGCCGGCTCGGAAAACCCCAGGACCGTCTTCTTCAATTCCTGGTTGGTCAAGTCGAGGAACCGCTTTGCCAGGTGGAGTATGTCCTCCTTGCGCTGGCGGAGCGGGGGAATCCGCAGCGTAAACTCGTTCAACCGATAGAACAAGTCCCCCCGGAACCGCCCCGCCGCGACGGCGGCCTCCAAATCCTGGTTGCTGGCGGCCAGCACCCGCGTGTCCATCTTGATCGGCAGCGTGCCGCCGACCCTGCAGAAGGACTTCTCCTGGAGCGCGCGCAACACTTTGGCCTGGGCGCTGAGGGGCATGTTGAGGGCCTCGTCCAGGAAGAGCGTGCCGCCGTTGGCCAGCTCAAACCGGCCCAGCTTGCGGCCGGCCGCCCCGGTGAACGCCCCCTTTTCGTGCCCGAAGAGTTCCGCCTCAAAAAGCGTCTCCGGAATCGCGCCGGAATCCACCGCCGTAAAGGGGCCTTTGGCGCGCGGGCCGGCCCGGTGAATCGCCTGTGCGATCACCTCTTTGCCGGAACCGGTTTCGCCGATGATGACCACGCTGAAGTTGGATTTGGCGACGCAGTTGATTTCGCCAATGAGCCGCCCAATGGCCTGGCTCGGACCCATGACCTCGGTGAGGTCATGGCCGGCGTTGGTCTGGCAGGCCAGTTGTTTGAGCTTGACTTTGACCTCGCGTTCCGCCAAGGCGCGGCGGACCACGTGGACCAGTTTCTGATGGTCGTAGGGTTTGGCCAGGTAATCGAAAGCGGCGGCCTGCATCGCCTCGACGGCCCCGCCGACTTTCGCATAGGCGGTCAGAATCACGACCGGCAGGTCCTCGTCCAGGGCCTTGGCCTGGCGCAGGATTTCCAGCCCGTCCAAATCCGGCAATTTGAGGTCCACGATCAGCATGTCGGGCGAGGCCGAACGAAGTTGTTGCAGGGCCGTCTTTCCGTCCAGCGCCACCAGCGGGACAAAGCCCTCCTGCTCTAACAGGCGGGAGATCAACTGGCAAATCGCCTGCTCGTCGTCGACAATCAGAACGTGGTTTTTTCCGTTCGTCATGGGCATGGGTGTCCCGCCGGAGAGGGCGGATAAAGGGGATGGCTGACCCGGATGTCCTGAGCCAGCCACCCCTCGAGGGTGTGTAACATTCCCAGAAACAGCAGCCCGGTCTCCCCGGGATGCAGCGTAGTATTGATGCGCTCTGCGATGGCCTTGTCACGCTCTTTGAGCAAGGCATGGCTCAGGCCTCTATGCCGGGCCTCCAGGCGCAGCGCCTTGGGCGAGTCCCCGGCGGCCACGATCTCTTTCACCAGCTTATACTCCCGCACCAGCAAGTCGGCGGATTCGGTCCCCATCAAAATGGCTCCTCGCTCTTGCAGTCGGAGCAGCAACCGGTGGTTGCGGCTGCCCGCTTTGGCCAGGTCCGTGACGATCTCCGCTTCGCGCCCGCATATCGGCAAGCCATCCTGGTAGAGCCGGACGCGTTCCCACGGCAGCGCCCAACCGTCAATCGCCTTTTCGATGCGCGTCCAGATCTCGTCAATCAGATGAACATTCCGCTCCCAGCCCTGCCGGCCCAGTTTCTGGATCGTCATCTCCTTGATGGCCCCGCTGAGCGCCCCCATGTCCGCCTGCGTGTGGATGATGGGCACGTGAATCAGGCGACGGAACTTCTCATCCGCCTCGACGATCCCGATCTCGATTCCTCTTCTCTGCGCCGCACACTGTCCTGACATAGACCATCCTCAACCTTGTCCAACTTCACTTAGATCACCCTGGAAACCCAATTGAGCGGTTGCCCTTCAACGTTCGATTTCTCGTTTCGTTCCGGGAAAACGGGGGATTCCAGATGGCGGTTGCGGAGCCTATTCGGAGCTAACGGCAAAGATTGTACGCTTGAGATGCCAACGTGTCAAGACAGATTTACGCGAAGGTTTAGGATCATGGGGCGCATTCGCGGGCTTGCACCTCAGGGCGCGGCGGATACAATGCGCGAGATGTGCGTCACCACGACTGTCATGGAATGCCGGCATTGTGACTTGGAGGCACACGTGGTTTATGTCGCTTACCGGCGCGCTGTCTGCGCCGGGCATCGCCCGGCAAAGGACTATTGAGGTTATGAGGCGACCATCCAACCGCGGCATCCGCCTTTTCCTGTGGTTGTTCGTGATGGTTGGCGCGCTGGCGACCGGTTGCGGGGCCTGGAATCTTCTGCGAAGTCTCGAATGCGAGCGATGGCCGACAACGGAAGGCGTGATCGAGACGGGGGAGCTGAACTATCAGTCAAGCGACGACGGCAATGGCACTTACTCGGCCAGCGTTTCTTACCGTTATCAGGTTGCCGGCAGGCACTACACGAGCACTCGGGTGGCTTTTGGCCAATTGTCGTCATCCGCCGCGCACGCCCAAGCCATCCTCAACCGTTTCCCTCCCGGACGAACGGTTCCGGTCCACTACGAATCGAACAACCCAGAGCAGGCGGTGTTGGAAACGAGGATTCACGGCGGGACCTGGGTCTGCTTCGCGGTGGGGATCGTTTTTTTGCTGGCCGGATGGATGTTTCTGGGCCTGCCGTCACGCAATTCCGCGGCGCAAAGCGAGGCGGCGCCGCAACAGCCCCCGAAATTGATGGGCGTCATCTTCATCGTGATGGGTTCGTTCGTTTGCTTCAGTTGCTTTTGGGGCTAAACGGCTGATACAAGGTCGAAGGAATTAGGATAGGATTAGGATTAGGATTAAGATTAGGAGCAGGATTGGGAGCCGGGAACTGCGGGCAAAAAAAGTGAAAAGCGCCGGTTGCAACCGGGCCGTTCTCCGGCTATAACAAGACCCATGCTAAAGGCCGGCATCGTCGGACTGCCGAACGTGGGCAAATCCACGCTCTTCAACGCCGTTACCCGTTCGCACAAGGCGCCCGCTGAGAATTACCCCTTCTGCACCATCGACCCCAACTTGGGGGTCGTGACTGTGCCGGACGGGCGCCTGGCCCAACTGGCCAAGGTCGCAAAGGTCGGGGCGCTGATCCCCGCGACCATTGAGTTCGTCGACATCGCGGGGTTGGTCAAAGGGGCCTCGCGCGGCGAGGGCCTGGGCAACAAGTTCCTCAGCCATATCCGCGAGGTCGATGCCCTGGTCCACGTGGTCCGCTGCTTTGAAGACCCGGACATCGTCCACGTCACCGAGGGCATCGACCCGGTGCGGGACATTCAAATCGTGCTGACCGAACTGATCCTGGCCGACGCGGAGACAGTGCGCAAACGACGGGAGAAGATCTCCCGCGACGTCAAGCACGGGGACAAGCATGCCCTGATCGAAGCGCGCCTGCTCGAAAAAATCGGCGTCCACCTTGACGCGGGCAAACCGGCCAATACGCTCGGCCTGCCGCTGGCCCCTGAAGAAAAAACGATCGTCCGCTCCTTCTGTCTCCTGACCGACAAACCGACCATCCTCGCCGCCAACATCAAAGAGGCCGGTCTGACCGACGGCCAGTCCGAAGACTTTTTGGCGGCTGTCCGGCAGTATGCCGCGGCGCAACATCAATGCGACACGGTCGTGATATGCGCCCAATTGGAGAGCGACCTGGCCGACCTCTCGCCCGAGGAGGGGTTGGACTACCTCAAAGAGTTGCGCCTGAACGAATCGGGCCTGGATGCCCTCATCCGCAGCACCTACCATCTCCTGGGCCTGCGCACCTTCTTCACCTTCAACGAAAAAGAGGTCCGCGCCTGGACCATTCACGCAGGGGATACTGCGGTCAAAGCCGCCGGCGCCATCCACACGGATATGGAGCGCGGCTTCATCAAGGCCGAGACCGTCTATTGGGAGGACCTGGTCAAGCAAGGCTCGGTCGCCCATGCCCGCGAAACGGGCCGCTACCGCCTGGAGGGCCGCGACTATGTCGTCCGCGACGGGGACGTGCTGCTCTTCAAATTCAGCGTGTGACCACTATCCAGGCACTCGCGCACGGCGCGGCCGAGGGTTTGCGGGGAGAAGGGTTTGTGGAGAAAGCCGGCGTCCTGGACGATGTGGTTGATGCTGCTGCCCTGGGTGGCGGTATAGCCGCTGATGCATAGCACGGCCAGATTCGGCTGGCGGGCGCGCAAGCGGCCGGCCAGGTCGCTGCCGCTGATCCCGTTGGGCATCACCATGTCGGTCAGGAGCAGATCGATGGTGCCAGCCTGCTGTTCCCACATGAAGAGGGCCTCGATGCCGGAAGCGGCTTCGATGACCCGGTAGCCCAGGCGCTGGAGATAGTTGCGGGTGAGACAGCGCACGGGCGTCTCGTCTTCGACCAGCAGGATTGTCTCCTCGCCGGCCGACACCTCGGATTCGGGGTGGGTGTGGTCGCGCGCCCCGACTGGGAGCGGGGCGCGGGGCAGGAAAATGCTGAAGGTGGTTCCCGCTCCGGGGCGGCTGGCGACCTCGATCCAGCCGTGATGCTGTTTGACGATGCCATAAACGGTGCATAGCCCGAGGCCCGTGCCGCGCCCGACCTCCTTGGTGGTGAAGAAAGGCTCGAAAATGCGCGGCAGGTGCTCGGGCGGTATCCCGCACCCCGTGTCGCTGACTCGCAGGCATACGAATTCCCCGCTGCGCGCCTCGGGCGACTGCCGGGCGGCGGTTTCTGCCAGGAGAACCGTTTCAGTGCTCAAGACCAGGCGCCCGCCGCGCGACATGGCGTCGCGGGCATTGCAGGCAAGGTTCATCAGAATCTGGGCGACCATGTCTTCGTCGGCCACAACCGCCGCCGGCTGCGCGGAGGGCTGGCAGACCAGGGCGATGTCCTCGCCGATGATCCGGCGGAGCATTTTTTCGAGGTGGGCGACGACCTGGTTCAAATCCAGGGGGCGCGGCTGCATGATCTGTTTGCGGCTGAAGGTGAGCAACTGGCGGGTCAGGCTGGCAGCGCGCTCGGAGGCCTGGGCGACCTGGTCCAGGGCTTCGACAGTCTCGGGATCGAGGCCGGTCTTGAGCTTGAGAATCTGGGCATAGCCCTGGATGACGGTCAGGATGTTGTTGAAATCATGGGCCACGCCGCCGGCAAGGTGGCCGATGGCTTCCATTTTCTGGGAGTGACGCAATTGCTGTTCGAGCTTCTTGCGCTCGATGGCATGGCCAATGAGGCCGCCCAGCGTGGCCAGCATTTGTTCCATCACCTCTTCCCTGGGCCGGACTTGGCGGCTGCGAAATTCGAGCACCCCGAGGGTTTCCCCTTCGATGCGGAGCGGAAAGGCAAAGTGCGCCTGCCAGCTCTCCGGCTCGGTGGGCGAAAGCTGCCGGGCCTTGGCTTGGGCGGCATCGGCCAGCCACACCGGTTTGCCAGTTTCCCAGACCTGCCCCGCCAGGCCGCTGCCGGGGTTGAGCGTGGCCTCCGCTGCCTGAGGCAGTGTTCCGTCTCCGTTGACCCTGGTCGGGGGCAGGATGCTCGCGCCCCGGCGGCCTTCCCCTCCCTGAGGCACGGCTTCCTGTCCGTTGACCTCCAGCACGGAGGAACAGCGCAGCACCGAGGCGCGAGGGTCGGCCAACCAGAGCCTGCCCTCCTCCCACTGCATCCGCCCGCAGATAATGCGCAGAATGCTGTTGACTAAGTCCTCGACCGCCGAGGTCGGGTCGGTGAGCACCCGCGTCACCTCGTTCTGCAGACTCAAGCACTGTTCCCGCCGAATCCGCCGGGCGATTTCGGCCTCGAGTTGCTCGTTGGCGCCCTGGAGGTGGCGCGTCCTCTCAGCCACCAGTTTCTCAAGCTCGTCCATCCGGCGCTTGGTGGCCTGGAGGAGTTGCCACTTCTCGGTCAGGGCGTTGGCCATCTGCAGCACTTCCATCGTGTCGAACGGCTTCTTGAGAATCACCATGCGGTCCGAATTCCCCAGCTTCCCCAACATATCGACCCAGGAATAGTCGGAATAGGCGGTGCATATAACGACCTGGAGGTCCGGATCGATTTCCCAGAGCCGGGCGGTGGTCTCGATGCCGTCCAGGCCCGGCGGCATCCGCACGTCCACAAAAGCAAGGGCAAAAGGATTGTCGGCGGCAACCGCCTCGCGCACCAGCCGAAGCGCCTCCTCACCCTGGAAGGCCGAACTCAAGTCGAACGCCGCGCACCGCCGCACCGGGGCCGTTTGCGGCCCGAACAACTCGGTCTCCTTGCGGGCCAGGCTCTCCTGGGCTCGACCGCTGTAGGCAAGGATCTTGGCAAAATCCGAATGGATGGACGGGTTGTCATCAATGATGAGGATTCGCCGGGGGCTTTGGGTTGACTCGAGTTGCATATCTCCATCAGGGGCGTTGCACGGGCAATTCCAAAGTGAAAGTGGCTCCGTGGCCCGGCCCGTCGCTTTTGGCCACGAGGGCGCCGCCCATCTCTCTGGCAGCCAGGGCGCCGCTGTGCAGCCCGAAGCCGTGGCCGTTCTTGCGTGTGGTGAAACCGTGGTTAAAAATCCTGGTCATGTTCTCCGCCGGTATCCCCACCCCGTTGTCGCAGACGCTGATTCTGACTTTGTCCCCGCCGTTGGCAACCCTGAGAGTCAGCCGCTTCTCCGCCCGGCCCGAGTCGTCGCAAGCATATTTGGCGTTCCGAATCAGATTCACCAACACCTGCAAGACCTTGTGTTTCTCGACGTTGATGCTCGGCACTTCGGGCTCGTATTCGCGCGAGATCCGGATGTCGTGCCGCACCAGCGCGCCCGCGTTCATCCGCAGGGCGTCCTCGACCAGGTCCTTCACGCGGACCGTTTCCGCCACGCCCAGTACTTTGGCGTAACCTTGCTGCATCTTGACGATCTCCTTGATGTGCTCGATGTTCCGGCTCAACGAGCAGACCTCGTTGAGCAGCGCCCGCTGTTCGTCGGCCAGGCAGGCTGACAATTGGGCCAGGTAGTCCGGCAACTGCCGGCCCTTGGGATCGTCGGTCAGGAATTGCGCCAGGTCTGCCGCGTGCTCGTTTATCAGCGCGGACGCCCGGGCCAGGTTGGGGAGCCTGGACCGCCTCAATTGATCCACGAGCAGGCTGGTGGATACATTCACACTGTTGAGCACATTGCCCACGTTGTGCAACACGCTGCTGGCGACCTCGGCCATGCCGGCCTGCCGGGAGGCCTCGACCAGGTCCTTGTGGACCTCCTTGGATTCGGTGATGTCACGAGCTATGCCGACCAATCCGATGACCTTGCCCGCGCTGTCTTTCAAGGGCACCTTCGTCAGTGCCAACCATCTCTGGCCGCCATCCCGGCGTAGGGCAGGTTGCTCGGCCTCGAATTTCGCAAGGCCCTGATTCAGAATACGGTCATCGGCCTCATGATAAAGGCGCGCTAACTCGGGCGGGAGGATGTCATGGCCGGATTTGCCGAGCAACTGGGCTTGAGACATCCTATAAAAGTCCATGTGCGCCTTGTTATTGAGCACAAAGCGCGCCTGCATGTCCTTTACGAATACCATGTCCGGCAGGTGGTCGAATAGTGTTGCCAGCAAGTTCTTCTCGCGCGCCAGAGACTCGGCGATCTGGCGGCCTTCGTCCAGTTTCTGGCGAATGACCTCCGTTTGGGCGCGCACCTGGCGGCGCAACGAGGCGACCCAGCCCAGCACCAGGAGGAGCACCGTCACCAACCCGCCCGCCAGCCTGAACGCGTGCCGCGGCGTCCACCACGGCGGCGCCATGACCAGCACCACGTCCTTCGGAGCCGAGAGCAGCAGCCGGAACCCCTCTGCATCGCGCGCCTCACCGCCCTGGATTGCGCAGATGCCTTTGAGGCGAAGCACGCTTCCGGCCCTGAAATCAGGAAACTCCTTCCCCGGAACCCAGCTCCTCAAATGAGCCGTAAAAGTAATCGGGCCGTCCTGGAGCAGCAGCTTGGGGCATGCCGAGCGCACCACCGGCTGCAACAACCGAGCCTCCAATTCCACCATTGTCGCGTCCTCAGTCCCGCGCGCCAGGATTTGCTCGGCCGTCGTCTTGCGCGCTGCCGGCAAGGGACCGGTGCCAACCCGGCGATAGATGACTTCCTCCAGGCAAGGCGAAAATCCGCCCATCCTGGGGAACCCCAAGACGTCCACCCTGTCCCCAGTCGCCAACTGGTTCTGCTCGGCCCTCTCAACCTGAATCCCCCCGGAGCTGTCCTGTACGAAGAAACCCCGGCCGGGCGCCAAGGCGGTGACCGTCCCGCTGATCTTAACGCGCCGTCCAGCCAACCGCTCCGGATCAAACCTGGCCACCGACCCGATGGGCGTGCTGGGGGCCTCGAAGGCGTTGGTCCCGGCGGACTCCAGCACGCGAATTTGATCCAGGCCCGGCACATGCAAAGCGATGCCGCTCAATTGACCCCGGCCGTTCAAGTCCGAGGCGCAGGCGCCCTTGACGCTGACCAACGCGTCAACAAGGTCGTTGGGCGCCCGCTCCGTCTCGAGGCCCGGCACGACTGCCCGAAACCGTCCCTGCCGGGTGATCAGGCTCAATTGGGCATGGCCCGCCTCCATGTTGACCCGCCTCACTACGCCCTCCATCTCGACCCACCGCGCATCCAGCGCACCTGTAGCCAGGTCCTGCAGGTCCACCTTGGCCGGGACCGGCAAATTCGTCCACCCCAGCACCTCGATTGCCGAGGGGCGCACCTGCGGCATAAATCGCCCCGGCTCTGTCTGCCCGGTTACCTCCACCCATTGCCCCGCCTGCGCCTCTGGTTGGCTCAGGCTCACATACACGGCGTCCTTGCCGTTCTGAATGAACCCGCTGTGCCATGCCAAATCGGCGTACGTCAGCACTCCCCGCACTCGCACCGGAATCCCGCGCGCCGCCTCCTGCGGCGTCAAACACGCAATTTCCGCGATGCGAGTCAGCCCTTTCGAACGGTCCATCTTCTCCGGGCCTGGCGCCCTCGCAAACGACAGTTCGACCGCGTCCGGGGCCGGACGGGCCACCTCGAAGCACGCACATCTGAGAAGGGCTTCTTCCGGCGAAACGGCCAAATAACCCCAAACATCCACCCGTTGGTCCGGTTTGATCTCAGTGACCTGGGTGATCTCCGCCCGGATAGCACCCGACGGACCCTTGACGACCAGGTATTCGCCGGGCTTGAAAGCGGACAATATGCCGTTGATATGGACCGGGCGATTGGTCCAATCGCCCAACTCGCGGCTCAACAGGGCGTCAATGGACACGACCGGCATCGCTGCCAGATTCAGGCTGCTGCCCTCCTCGATTCTGACCTCCTCGAGCCCTGGCGCCATCAATACCGCCGACTCCAACCGCCCCGCCTGAATCCTGCTGTTGTTAATCCCGCGCACCCGAATACTCCAGCCCACCCACCGCTTGCAGTCGTCTGCTGCCGGCGGGCCCATCACAAGAACCTGGCAGTCCCGGCCCTTGTCTTCGATGAGCAACAGCAACCTTCCGCGACTGGTCTCCGCCGCCCGCACCTGTCCGCCGATTTCCACCCATTGGCCGTAATCACTGGCCAGGGCGGGCACCTCGAGCCTCTTGGCCGGCGGCAAATTCGTTCGCCCCAACTCCCTCACGCTCAGATTCGTCAAGGCCAGACCATCGACGCCGAACGCGCTCCGGGCCGCAATCTCGACATACTGGCCCATCCCCGGTTTCCCTGGGAAGGTCCGCGCATCGAAATACCGGGTCAGAGCACCGTCATGGATGAACAACTGGCCCCATTCCAGGTCATAGCACAACACCGTCCCCTTCACGCGAACCGGCCGGCCCTGCTCCGCTTGCTCGCGCGGGAGGCCGTGGAGATCCGCGAAATTTGTAACCTCCCGAGCCGGGTCGTTCTTGCCGCCAACAATGGCGCCCCAGCCCACGCAAGCCGAGACGCACACGACCATGCCCATCCGAAACAAGACGCCCTCCCGCCGGTCAGCTTTCGCGACAGTCGGTCCGTCTTTCGGGAGCACAGGCATGACTTTGAATTTCATCATCTGCAATCCGCGCACTGCAAGCCTGTGCCAGCCTGGCCAGGGTCAGGCGACCACTTCCAGGCCGGCCATCCCGAGAGCGCATCAGCAATGGTGCGAAGCTCATGGAGATAGCTTGCATATCTCTTTATCGGCTCTCCGGCGCGTTCCTATAGGGAAAACTCAGGGGGATCGCGTGGACCTGAACCCCAATGCCCTTCCGAAATAGGCTCGAAGAAGCGTTTGGCCGGCCCCCGGGTGCGATTAAAAGTGTCGGTCAGCTCACGGCGCCTCTTTGCCCCGAAGGGGCTTCCGAGAATAGCCCGGCGTTTCAACGCCGGGTGAGCGGACCGAAAACGTGGATCCGTCCCGAAGGGACGGCTGAGGGCAAGGAGTGTTCTCAAT
>Ga0181533_1001508_pt1 | contig 29948 bp, 17 predicted proteins | sample PEATcosm2014_Bin_45_FD_119772 | JGI IMG/M metagenome (GOLD analysis project Ga0181533, IMG submission 119772) | Peatland microbial communities from MTU Mesocosm Facility, Houghton, MI, USA - PEATcosm2014_Bin11_60_metaG | ecosystem: Environmental > Terrestrial > Soil > Wetlands > Peat | place...
ACTGGCCGGCAATCCCTTGAATCTGACAATTGGAGGGGTGAGGGCATATAATCTTGAAAACCTTTATTCCAAAAAGACTGAAGAACATTTTAAGCTGTTCATCGGATTTCAGAACAGGGTATGCACAAACCTTTGTATCTCCACAGATGGATTCAAGGCTGATGTGAGGGTAAGGAGCATTGCTGAACTTGCCAAGGCCGTTTATGACCTCCTGGGAGATTTCAATGCATTCAAGGAACTAGAGAAATACAATCGCCTGCCTGATACCTTCATTACCGAATCACAGTTTGCACAAATTATTGGCAGGGCTAGGCTTTACCAAAATATGCCATTGAAGTACAGAAAGGATCTGCCATCTTTTCCCTTGTCAGATAGTCAGGTGAACCTCGTAGTGAAAGATTATTACAACGATGATAGCTTCAGTAGGGATGAATCCGGTAACATCAACTTGTGGAAACTCTTCAATCTATTCACCGGGGCCAACAAAATGAGCTACATAGACAATTTCCTTGATCGTAATGTAGAATGCCAGCAGTTCATCCATGGGATTCATTTAACGATGGCAGGTAACGGAAGTCACTGGTTTATTAACTAACGATAAATTGTGGTTATGACGGAAAATGAAGCCCGTAGGTACATTGAAGATCTCTTCAGGATGGTTAGCACAACAAGTATCCTTGTTATTGATTCTAAGGGAGTATTGCACAGATTGAATTGTCCATTCAGGGTGTATGCTGTCGTGGATGTTCCCCCGGAGATCAAGGAAGGAAACCATTACCTTGTTGATGCAGTGAGATTATCCATTGACATCAAAGATGTATTCATCATCAAGGGGAAAGGATACTATATATGGGGATTCCTGATACTCTTAGAGTAATTTACAACAACACGCAGGGAGTGATCCGGCATTGCTCCCTCTTTTTTTAAAAAATAATTGACTTTTTGTATTTCAATAAATTATTTTATATCTTTGGTTGGTAAGTAGCGTCTATTGTAAGCAGCATTTAAAAAAATATATTTATGAAAACGCACATTCTGAAATCTTTATTATTCTTTTCACTTATTGCAGCGTTAGTTATACTTAATAGTAGTATTGCTTCAGCACAAATCGTAAATCTTTCGGGACCAGCAGATTATACGGTGAAGAAACAAACTCTTCCTACCCCTCCTTCGTTTATGTCGGCTAATCCTCTATTAGAGTTCAATTCAATAACTTGGGGTACTAAAGAAAATGGTAAAATTATCTGGCAAAAGTCTGAGTACAAGAAAAGTAGATTTTATATTAATAGTGATCAGAAGTACATCAGAGAGTATTATTTTGAAAAAGATGCTCTATTTGCTGATAAATACATAGAGAAATATGTCTCATATGATATTGTAAGTGCAACTATCTCAAATGGAATAATAACCTTTATGGTAATAAGAAGCAACCATTATAACCAACCAGAAATCAAAGTGATCTGGAATCGAACTCAAAATAAATTGACAATCTATTGGGGGATACAAGGAGATATTGATGGGCATCTCTGGGACACAAAAAACGATTTTGCAAAATATGAAAATTTGTGATGGCCCAAATTAGGTGTATTCTCCGCTAATATTGATCACCCTTTTCTGCTTGAAGTTGATCACTTGATTCCACGGTAAATTGCCCCCCTTAAGGTTAAGTTCCAGGGGATACGGTCGTTGTAAGTTCCTTTGAATGATCAAAGAAGTATAAGAAATTTCGTTAATGATGTATTGGCAAATTAGAGGGGGTATGCGCCCCCTCTTTTTTTTTGCCTTTGCTCGAATAAACATATGCTAAGCTTAGCAAGTTCATTGTCTCATAAAATCCATCAATATGCAAACCTACACTAACAAAATACCCATGCGCAAGTGGGCTGAAGATGATCTTCCAGATCAGAAAATGCTTCTTAAAGGTGCCAATAGCCTCTCAAATGCAGAACTGCTGGCCATTATTATTGGAACAGGGATAAAAGATAACAGCTCCCTGGAGATCGCAAAGCAGATACTAGAAAGCAGCGAAAATAACCTCAATGCATTCTGGCGTATGAATTACTCGGATTTGAAAAAGTTCACTGGCATTGGAGAAAAGAGAGCTGTCAAACTGCTGGCAATATTCGCTTTGGCAAGAAGGAGAAATGATTCTGAAACCCTGAGCCAACAGAAAATATCAAGTAGCAGGGATGCTTTTGAAATCTTTCATTCCCTCATGGGCGACCTTCCTTATGAGGAATTCTGGATTTTGATGCTGAGTAAGGCAAACAGGGTTCTTAAAAAAGTTCGTATATCCGAAGGAGGGGTATCCGGGACAGTGGTGGATCCTAAAAAGATTTACAAGATCGCTCTTGATCATCATGCTTCAAGTTTGATCCTGGGTCATAACCATCCTTCAGGGAATATCCAGCCTAGTGATGCAGATCAGAATATCACTAAAAAGATAAAGGAATGCGGTATTTTACTGGATATCGCAGTTCTGGATCATATTATTATAGGTGATGACCGGTTTTATTCCTTTGCGGATGAAGGAAGCTTATAGGCTTATCGCCTTGGGAAACCGGGGCCTTTTTTTATATTCGCCTCTTTCTGCTAGCTAAGTATATGTGTCCATTTTCCTCTATCTTCGTTCTTGAAGATCCATGTCTCCATCCTATCCACATATCGAGGTAATCATTTTGAAGTATAGCCGATTCTACTAATCATTGAAGAATTTTATTCATGTCATTCGTTCAATTTACATATCTTTGTGAAAATATTTATTTTATGAAAATATTTATTTCTGAAGCAGATAGGCAAAGTGCCCGTAGAATTGCTTTAAAAAATATTGCTCGATTTTTTGACATTTCTGATTGGGAATCTAAAACAAATGAAGATCTCCAAAGAGATATATATTCCCTGACAGATATTTCTGCTTTAGAGATTATTAAATTGTTAAAAGAATATTTTAAAGCATATGATGAATGGTTTTTATTTTATCAAGAAAGAAAAAAAAATGAAGAAAAACAAGGGGAGGAATATTATCTAACTAGTAAAGAAAAATTGGAACTTGGAAAGTTAATCAATAAAAGAGAAAAATCATTAAATGCATTGCAACTCAAATTTAATGAATTACAACTTTTAAAATTTAATCGTAAAACATTTGGCGATGACATTTCTGGAATAATTAAAGACAAATAAATATGAGTAAATTGACATTCCCATTATATTCGTTTGAAGATTTTATTTCTGAAATAAAAATGCCATTAGAAACTCTGAGTGATGACTACACGTATTATTATCGTGGATGTTCTGTGCATGATTGGAAATATAATCTTACTCCAGGTATTTATAGAGATAACAATATTTTCAAGGAGGATATTAATTTCAGAGAAATGATTATAAGCAGTCCAAACGACTTTTTTAATGAAAAGACAACGCTTGAAAAATTGGTGAAAATGCAGCATTACACTTTGCCAACGAGATTATTAGATATTACTTCTAATCCGCTTGTTGCACTTTATTTTGCTTGTCAACAGTATAAAGACATGAAGGTGAATGGTAAAGTATTTTTAATTAGAATAATGAAAAAAGAAATTAAATATTATGATAGTGATGCTGTATGTCTAATTTCAAACTTAGCGAAACTTAGTATAGATAAAACAAATTTTACTAGAAAATTTGATTATTTAATGCATGAAATAAGAGAAGAAAAGCCCCATTTTATCGATACTTTAGGAATCTTAAATAAAAAGGACATTAAAAGAGTTTTTCCTGTAAAAGTTAAGCTCAATAATAACCGAATAGTGCGTCAAAGCGGAGCATTCTTAATTTTTGGAATGAGGTATTTAACTTCTAAAAGACAATCGGCAGTATTTCCTAAAGCAACTATTGAAAAGGAAATTATTATTGATGAAAGTGCAAAACTTGGTATTCGGATTTCATTGGATTCCCTTGCTATTAATGAAAATACTTTATTCCCTGAATTAGAGCATCAAGCTCATTATTTAGTTAGGTAGTAATTCAAAATAAAATTGCTTCTAGATTCCTCTAGTGGTTAGATGTCATGTCAGTCTTGGGTCTCATCATTAGCAGCGATGATAAGTATTATTCAGTTGCAGATGAAGGTGGTATTTAATAATAAGTGGAAAAAACGGTCAAATTGACCACCTGATTCCGGAGCAAATTGACCACCCTTTCTAAATGGACAAAACGGATCATCTGACCACCATCTGCCGATTTTTGTTGTCACCTTAACCTGTTAACAATCAATATATCTTGTTAATCTTTGTACTCCGGCTAAGGTTGGTCAATGTGAGCATTTTTTTCAAATAAGAAAACAGTTAAGTTTTGCTAATGCCTTTTTGAGATCAACTCAACCAAATCACCTTACTATAGTCAGTTAGGTTGTAAACTTTAAATCTAATTATGTGTTCACAAAACATACGTCAATCGTGGCTTTTGCCTATTTAGGTGCCCAAATAAGTGTCCAAAAGTTTTTCCCAGTATTCTTAACCTACTATTTATTAATTCAATCAATATATACATATTCACCATTTGAATAGTTAACCACATCATCATCCCATTCAAATCCTGGATTAAATAATAATATCTGATATTTATGTACTTTCGAAGTATTCATTCTGCCGATTATATAAAATCCCTTATTTGGCTGATAATAGATATCTCCTTGAGCAACATCAACCTCTTTTTGCACAAAACTGGTAATTAGGGAAAGATTTTTTGAGATTTCTTCTTTTAGTATCGGTTCTCCGTATTTGTCCCTTGCTTCTTTTGGAAAAAAATCTAAAAAATCCTCTTCATTTATTGGCAATAAATCTGACTTAGCAAACGCTTTATTTACATTTAATAAGCTCACATCAAGCCATTGACTGTATTTGTTTACTTCACGAGCATCATTCAATAAGCTAAACATTGACAATGCACATATGGAGGTTTTAAAGGCCTCATTTTTGTATTGATCTAATTTGGCATTTAATAAATTGTTATCGATTAATTGAATACCATTACTCTTAATTGCCCATAAAGAAAATTTTCCGATTATTGTTAGTAAGAACTCACTTAATGAAGCATATGAAAAGCAATAACGTACATCTAATAACGGTTCTTCTTTTCCACCCTCAAGGATCTTTTCTTTATGAAACAATAAATGCATTATAACCTCAAGCATAATCAGGAACATTGACAGATCCCTAATGGTTGGCAGGTTCATACTTCCAATTTTGTCGCCAAGAGAATTATCATAGTTTGTAAGGAACCTATAGACTTTATCCTCAAGTTTTTGATGTACTGACCTGGAGATTACTTTTGGGGAGGTTTTTACTTCCTCAGTCGCTCGACCTTTGGAGCTATTCAAATCCTCAGTTTCTTCCTCGTCGATGGTCGCTTGGACTTCTTTCTCCCGGGTTTCTTTTAAATACTGGAAGATGCTATCCCATAAGGTAATACCATGATAATCGATAAAATTTTCTGGCTTGTCAACCTCAGACAAACTTCTTGCTTTCTCCTGAATTTGTTCATAAGTCAAATAAAGTGATCCCGTTTCTTCTTCAGGCATTATATCATCCTTTCTTTCTTTTATCAGAGTGCCTGAGGAGGCTGATTCCGTTAAAGTCACATTCATTCTGATTGTGTTGATATAGTCAATGATTTTAAGAGTTAAAAACTTCCCACTTTCAATAATCCTTCTAAGCTCGTTCAAGGATCTATTTCTAGGGGAGGGGTTGGTCCCTTCAAATGCATTTACATCAATAATAAATTGCTTATTTGAAACCACTTTGTTGCCTGAAATGATTTCAGTATATAATAATGACGATCCGTTTGAGATTGTGAAGCATCTTTCTCCCTCACCTTTGGAAACGATTGTTCGCTGTTCGTAATATGAATTAACGGATATTTTATAAAACCTTACCTTAACATCTTTGATCGCATTCTTGGCTTTGATATAAATTTTTACCTGATCAAACTTTTTCTCTGCAGCTTTAATGAATACCGGATAACTATTTACGTTATCTTGATCAACAGTTGAACTATTAGGATTATTGTAGTCTTTTAACTTTACTGTTTTTTTTCGAATGTTTAATCCAAGGAACTTTAAGTAATTTATAGAAGTGCTTTCGTATAAAATACATGCCTCTTGATTCAAACCATCCTCCATGGTTGTCCCAAAAGCGGCAATTGAAGCATTCGCACTACCGGATAATAAATAGCTTCTTTTTTTATCTTCGAAGATAAAATTTTTCGCATGAAAATAGTCTTGTCTATGTTCTTCAATCTGCACATCATTCCAATCGAAGAAACGCATATTTTGCTTAGGTATCATGTTATAAGGTGCCACCCCAAAACTTTCCTGTAGAATGATATTAAACTGCTCGGGCCGGTATCTCTTATTTAATTCCTGTATTAACTTGCCTTCAACATCGAAGAATGGACACATCACAGTGATTTTTTCAATTTTATGGGATCCAATGATGCTGGAAAGTTGTTTAAAAACCGATATATCTTGATTTGGGGAGATAAAACTTATACTGGTAGAGTTGTTTATTTCGTAGGATTGAAGGAGGTTAGCTTTAATATCAGGATTTAACAGTAGGCAATTTACTTCTATATTTTTTATTTTGTTTTGTGCTGAATCTCCTAGATCAGTGTGTAAAGACTTGATATAATTCCATACCTGATGGATGAACCCAAGCTTTGGGTCATCATCCTTATCGATATAGACTGAATTCCACACTTCCAGATTCTTTCCGTGGCCTGATGATGTGAGATTTCCTGAGCCCAACAATAACTGGACACAGTTTGTTCCTGCTAAAAATATCAGCTTAGGATGGAAAGCTCCATTGCATTGAATTCCATTTATCGAATAACTACGTTTACCTTGATGACTTAAGGAACTATATTTCGCAAGCTGGTTAGACAACGTACGGCTATCAGATAAGATAGAGATATAGTGTATCCCTTTTGCACCTAACAGGGGAATAACCTGTTGCTCCAGGTAATATAAGTCTAATGAATAAGTGGTGAATATGACTGAATGAAATTTCCCTGAAGGAATCTCCTTAAGTAAAACTCTTTTATTCATATACTTTGTAGAATGGTTGTTCCTTGATTCGTGATTGAATATTTGTCATTCGCCCATTGAATCCAACCAATGTCGGTCATATACTGAATTGCATTCTGAAGTCTGGGATTCGTTCTGCTTGGCAGGGTTTGTCTCAATTGCCATACCATCTGACCCTCGATCATATAATTATGGACAAGTGCTTGGCCGATCCTGGATTTACTATAGGATGAATACAAATGACGGTTGATTGCAGCAAGTATAATATTCTGGATATAGTCAACCAACGTCTCATGTAATCTTCCTTGAACAAGATCATTTAGGATTTCTATTGCGTATCCGGATCGGTTGAAATTGTTTTCATGCAGATTTCCAAACTCCTCTAAGTTCTTTAAATGGATTTTGTTTTCCAGATATATGTTAAATAATAAGTAAATTGCATTCTTGAGAGTTTCACCAAATTTTGATACTTTAAAGGATGCCTCCATCTCTGAACAGTAATAATATGTTCCGTGATTGTCATTTTCAAGTTTTTTTATGAGGTCTTTAACGAGGCATGACTTTGAATCAATTTTGTCACTTTTCAATGTTTTCGCTGTATCTTTATTAAGGCTGTCGACTGATTTTTCCAATAATGTCGGATAGGTTTCTATTGTATAAAGGAAACAAGCGTGGAAATATTCAAATGCTAGATGTAAAAGCTCATTCATCTCATATAAATACCAAGTAGTGGCGCTGGTAAAGGAGATTCTTTTTAATCGTACGTGTTTCTGATAATTATCAGATAAAAAAGAAGCCATGAGGTCATTAACACCTTTTGTCCGGGCAGCTAAATGTTCCAATAAAAGTTTAATGGTATCTTTTCTATTGTATGTCGGGATCAGTTTTCTGTCATCCTTTGCAAGGAGCAGTTGTTCATATATTAATAATTCATCACTATCATTAGGAACAAGATGTAAAGCGAAGGAATTAAGTTCAAGCAAATCTATTTCATCAACAAAACCCTCAGAGACACTTTCCCAGAACAGGGTCCTTGCCTTTAAGGGGATATTGTTCTCAAATGCTTTTGCCAGCTCACTCCCAGATTTTGTCAAGGTATAAATGTTCAATTCGTCTTTAGGGTGGTTGATCAGGTTTAAGTCTCTCATGACACCACTATAGTACTGGCCAAATATCCCAGCTTTGAATCTCCAATATAGACCGGAACCACCTTCTGATTTATTTTCCCAGTCCGCACCTCTTTTCAGGCTTAATCTAGATCTCAGATTATTCACGGCATAATTACTGCCGCTTATTCCTGTTATACCACGAAAATTTTTCACCATTATGAATGCTAGGAGAAGTTCAGCTCTTCGGCTAAATTTAAGCTGCTCAGGTAATGAGTTTCTTTTCTTGATATTCTTGGCAATGGTGTCAAAGATCCAACAAAAAAAACCATTATACCGAATGCGGTTGGTAACATTAGTAATTCCAACTATCATTTTGGAGTAAATTACAACACTGCTATTCTGGATGGCAAGTGGATCTCGGCCACTTGCTTCAGTTGAATACTCGGCCCAAAAGGGTTCTATAACCTCTTCAGCAATGTACATAATAAGATTAATTAGAGTTTTGTTTGAACCCAATTAATTCATTAAAAAATATAAATATATGCGTATCATAAGATTATCAATGTTTTAACCTTCTAATGCATTGCATTAGAAAGATGAAATCAGATATAAATTGTTTTCAATCTGAAAGATACGAGGTTCAAGCATTTCACCCATTTTTTAGCAGTTTCTAATGAATTAATCGGGTTAAATTATTCTCAATTGTCTTCCAATATCTTGTGTGAATTTCGCAAGAGGTCTTTTATGAATATCTTCTGGGTTAGTGTAATTTCTTATTAAAAGTTGATCAATCATTTTTGGGTCATTAAAAAGATCTCGGAATTCATTAATGAGGTTCTCTTTTGAACATTTATCGTATGCATCTTTTATATGTAGCAGTTCCTCCGCAACATCTAACTGTGAATCATATATTTCCTTTATCTTAAATAATTCCTGATGATTTTCTGATATTGCATCGCTAAAACAATTTATAATGATCTTGAGATCATTCCTGTCTTTAGTTTGCCAATATTTCGTTATACTATTTTCTTCTATACTTAATGAAAACACATCCAGGTCATTACCCTCATGAAATAGATAAAAGTTTGCAGGATTATTGCTTTTTGACCGGTTGCAATTTGTACAACTTGGTATAAGATTATAAAATGAAATACTCAAATAAGGATATAAACTTGTTGGGTAATAATGATCGATATCAAATTTCGCTGATCGTTCTCTGACTTCACCTTTCTTATGCCCCTTCCAATTTCTTTTATATGTTTCTATATCAACAACCAATGTGAGGTTTGCATTACAATAGGGACATGCCTTTATGTCTAAATCTTGAACCACTTTAAGATAGTTTCTATTGCTTCTTAAGTCCTTAAATCCTAACACATCAACAATTTGGTCTTTAAAGTTCTTTTTGAGATTATCTTTAGTAATGATTCTTTCAAAAGAATCGATCATGGGTTGGAATTCAACCGGTTTTAAGTAAGGAAGTTTATCTATATTATTGATTATATTATTGATATATTCTCTTCTTTTCTTGTAAAACAATGAGGTGTTATCTAAAAAGGTATTTAATCTGTTCAATGTTTGGGTTCTCCAATCTATTACCCAGGTATCAAGAAAATCTTTTACAGTCTTATTTAACTTATCAGTTACTTTAATCCTTCTCATTTTCTACGTTCTAACTCTTTTTGTAATTCAAATATTTCTTTTTCAATATTCTCTTTTGTCTTATACTTTGATGCAAAAATTATGGCTAATCTGTCTTTAATAAGCGACTCTCCAATAATTTTGATTATCCATTCAATATCATGAATTCTTGCAGCACTTAATTCTTCCTTTTTGCCCAGATCGTCTATGATCTGTTGAATAGTCTTTTTCGCGAATTCTCCAATAAAACCTTTATCTAAATAGAATGGCGAAATCAATAAGCTATGAATGTTTGCTCCAAATGTATTATTAAAATTATCTTTATTGACAACCTGACAAAGGCCTTCAACTTTATTTAAAAAAATTAAATTCTCTTTAGGAAAGTCCGAAGTAAGAATAGGTGAATGAGAAGTCAGAAGTAGTTGGATCTTTTTCTCTTTGAAGAATTTGGGAAGAAATTCGTTTAATTCCGAAAAAAATGTCCGTTGCCATTCTGGATGTAAATATAAATCACCTTCATCTATGAGAATCAGAATTGTGTCTTTATAGTATTGAAAATCGGCGATTGATTTAATTCTTGAGAATATTGTTAGGAACGCGGCCTCTCCAGCACTCAAATCCAACCAACTAAATGAAAAAATAAAGTCATTATCCAACCATATATCAAAAAGTGATTTCAACGTGTTACACACCCCATCTATGATGGGGAATGAATAGCCATTCAAGGATAATTGTCTGAAATTTTCAAAGCTATTAAATAGAGAATCAATCTTTGAAACCAACTCCCTGATCTTTACTAAGGGGTTTTTTAATGAGAGTGTAATTGTTGAATCAAGAATAAACCGTTTAATTAAAATCGGTATATTATCAAGGTTTCCCTTATTCTTTAATTCTTCAATAACTAGTTTCAGACCAGTATTCCTGGGGTGGTAATATTGATCATGGATTGTATAGAATAAGAATAGGTATATAACCAATTTATTCTTAAATAATTCTAATGCACTCTCTGGTTTTAATGGATCTGCTGATTTTTCAAAGATAAGATACTTAATATCTTGTAATTTCTCAGCTAATCCAATCAACTTAAAGTAATCTTTATTGTTATCAAAGAATAGTGGATTGAATGAGATCCCCAATGAATCGGGAATAAAATCCCAATCCTCATTTTTATATTCTGATAAAAAATTAATATTGGCTTGTAAATCATAATGATATAAAAAATCTCTCGGTAAGGTGTTATTGATTATGACATTACGCGATTTTTCGAAATCATCCTTTTTATCAGGTTTATCTTTATAATAATTGTTTAACTCTTCATAGCGTTCGATTAACAATTTATTGGATTTTATGGACCGAAGATCAAGGGAACTATTAAATGAGATATCTAAATATCTCGAACCTAATGGCATTCTCTCATAAACTGAAAAACTATTTGAATGTATTATTAAGCTTATATTATCAAAAAGAATTTCGTTATCCTTTCTAACTGTTAAATTAATGTCATCGTTCAATTTTTTGTTTTCAATGACACTCTCCTCTCCTTTAGATACTTTATCAATAACAAGAATATTATTATCTGGGGATTTGAGAACGAGCACATAATCATTATAATAATAGAAACTATTTGAAAATACTGTTTTGATGAATGATAATAAACTCGATTTACCACTACCATTCTTGCCAATAATAGCAGTTACATTCAAGAATGCCTCGTTAAACAGCCTTACTCGTTTCGATTCAATTAAACTAATATCAAGCTTGTTAGTATCCCGATCAAACTTGATATTATAATCACTTGCAAACAAAAATTCCTGATTAATAATATTATTAAATCGTTTAATCCAAAGATATAAAATTTCCATCTTTATAAATTTAGTTGATTAAACACCCCCCCATACCCCTCCTCCGGTTCCTCAACAGAACCAGACTCAGTGCTGGCTTTTTTATTCTTTTTAGCCGTACTTTTCTTATCCCACAGCCCCTCCTTCACCTCCTCTTCATGAATCTTATGATTCAACTCCAGCAATCTTTTCAAAACCTCCCGGCGCGCATCAGGGTGAATGGTATAACGAACCCTGTCATTCTCCGGTAAATAATCCACTTCGAAGAAATCATGTTTTAGCTCAATATCCGACCAGCCATACGACTCTAACACTGCTTGATCCATCTCCACATGCAACTGCCTCAACTTAATGATACCAGCAACTGCTTCATTAAATGAAATCGTTCCTGGTGTTTTGTTTAAGTGCTTTCGTAAATGAGATGCCTCTTTGCCATGCTGTTTTTCATATGTCTTTTCATCAAGGAGTTCATCTTCAGGTGCTGCTATGCACAATTCTTTGTAATGAAATAAATTGTAAGTTTTCGTAAGGCCCAATTGTATTTGTGACATGAGTTGCTTGCGATGCTCGTGATAATGCTCACCTCTTGCTTCTAATTTTTGTTCTTGCTCTGGGCTAAGGTTTTTAGGAAATGGGAAAGTTTCAAATACATCTGACGGTTGGTAAATTAAGTCTGTTTTTAGTTTTGTAGAATATTTCCAAGCCCAAGAAATATGAAATGTGGATTGTAGTAAGGAATATTGATAATATTTATTAAAAGCGATAATCGTTAGGTTAGCATTCAATACTTGTTTTGTAGGGACCATAGTGAAAGCACCAGTTTTACTAGTTCGAGCTATAACAATAGTTTTTTCAAAGTCTCTAATTGTATTATAGAGCTTCGGCCTTTTTTCTCCATAAATCCACCATTTTTGAGGTAAAGGATAACGAAGCTGATAATCATTTGTAAGATTACCATTTTTATCTAATTTTTTTCTCTGTCTTTCTGGCTTCACAGAATCACAAATTATTTTGTAACATGTATCATATGTTCTTGCTCTATCTTCATCCCAATTAAAAAAATTTATTATATACCTGCTTGCTGACTGATTGACTGAATTGTTCAAGTCTTCCCCATTCAAATATGGGAATATTATTTTATTATTTTTGGGATCCATTTCTAATAAAGCGATAGCATCTTTTGGTTCTAAGATAAATCCCATACCAGCAGGTTCTGAGCCTTTAAAACTCAAATCTAAATTGGATTTTAGAACTAAAGGGTGTTTGATTGAACTCGAATCATCCAAATATGTTGAGATTCTTCCTACTTCCTTATTATTTAAATAGAATTTCTTTGTCCAACTTCCCTTGAAAATGGATATCAAAGAAACATAAACTGCTGCTAAACCAGGCCATTTCATGCTTGAAACAGCATGATTTATTGCTCCTCCATTAGAAACTATAATATCTAAACCAGATTCCCTTGCTCCACCTTCAGAGATCGTATTAGTCGATATTAGAGATAAAAAACCTCTCTTAGATAAAATTTCAAAGATACGTCTAAAGAAATATGTAACAATGTCTTCAGCTCCTATAGGGAAGTATTCTTTTTTAAGATACTCTAAATAATCATCACCAAATAATCCAGTCAATTTCCTTCTGCCTAAAAATGGTGGGTTCCCCAAAACACAATCAAATCCTCCTTTAGCAAACACCTCCGGAAATTCAAGAAACCAATGATAAAATTTCATCTCTTCAGATACGATGAGGGTTTTTGCCAACGCTTGTCCAGGTACTCCTTTTGTTCCTTGCAAATATTCCCTGAAATTGGCATCTGTAACTAATGAATCTTTATTCTCAATGGTCTTTGGAATAAAAAACTGGGCAATCAACAGGTTGGCTATTTCTTTCAGTTTTTGCCAGTTCCTGCTGTTTACCAGTCTTTTGTATTCTTTTTCTTTATATAAAATCTCTTCAGTAGTGTTTTCGGGAAGTTGGTTGAACATGTTAAAGGCATCGATAAGATCCGTCATTTTGGTTCTTACAGCTCCTTCAAAATCCAAAGTGATCTGGCCTTCTGTTTCCCGTTCTTTTTTATTTCGTTTCATGAAAGCCGATGCAATCTCTTTGTCGTCCCCGGGCAATGCTTTAAAGGCTTCGTTGGGTATTCCATTTTTCAATTCTTCTATATAGGCCAGCCCCACAATTGAATCTCCGCATTTTATGTGATGATCAAGAAAACCAAGCGGTTCCCCTGGATTGTGCGATTCAAGCCAGAGAGCTACTTTACAAAGCTCAATAGCCAAAGGATTTTTATCAACTCCGTAAATGCAATTTTTTATCACATCGCGAATTGCTATTCGGAAGGCAGTGGGTGAAGGTTGGTCTTCCTGGGTGCGCACACGGGCAAGTTCCAGCGCTATACGTCTTGCGGCTGACAGCAATATGTGCCCGCTTCCTGAAGCAACATCACAAACACGGATTGATAGTAATGCTTTTTCTTTATCTTGTTCCTTAAGTTTCTCCTCAATAATGTATTCGAGGGAATGTTTGATGAGAGGTTTTACCAGTTCCTCAGGCGTGTAATGTGAACCTGTTTTTGATCGTTCATCTCCCTTCGCAAAAACAAACCGTCTTTTACCATTAAAATCCTGAAATACAGGTTTATATTCAAGCAATCCTTCATAAACAGAGCCAAATTCCTCTACATCCAGGTCTGAATAGTTCACTCTTACACGTTGCCGGTTATCATTCTCAAAAAAAGTCAGATTACGGATCACCTGCAACAATGCATCATTATTAAGCTTACACTCATTCAACCGTCCAAGAGCATCATCGCTAAAGATCCCCGATCCAAGAGGTTTGATTCCCAATTTCTCTCCAAAGTATCCATTTTCAAATAATCTGAATGTAGTTATCAAACCTTCCCATAAATCGTTCTTCCGCCCATCAACAAAATAAAACTTGCCAGCCAGCCTCCTCAACCGCTCAATACTGTAATGATCATAATAAATCTTCCTCAATCGCGAGTAATCTTCAATTCCATCTTTGGAAGATTTGAAGTAATCCCCCCCCCGAATGGGGGCTGTCATCAGGGAGGGGGCTGTCTGCTGATAAACCAGATTCCTCTCCTCCGTCACTATCAAAAATAATAACCTATAGATCAACCGCAACTGGTAGGTATAATAGGCATCAGGTTTCATAAGCCCATTGCGTATTTCTTCGCATAAAGTTTCATTGGCAGGATGCTCAATGAATCCGTTGGCCAGTGTTATTATTGATCTCTCAACAGCTTTGCTTAATTTCTCGCGTATCCGGGAACCTGAAGCCAGCGACTCCTGGTGGTAGTATTCGATATAACTTTCTTCATTCTGATCGGTGCTAATTGGCATCCGGGTTACATGCAGCAAACGGAAAAGGATGGCGAAGTCTGCATATAGCTCTTCTTCCATCATTTTTTCGAGGTTTATCTCTAAATAGCTCAATCGCACCAATCGTGTGGCATCACGTAATAAACGAAGGTAGCGGCCATTCGTCACCAATGCATAAACATATTCGGTATTGTTGAGATATTCCTGTGTCAAAGCGTGTGGAGAAAGCCGTGGACCGCTTGTTTCCCGGCGTCTGTCAAGGTCATCATTGATTCCCATGATGTGGATGGGGAAACCATCACGGTTTACTGCCTTGTGGCTGATTGCATATGTTTTATGGGTGTCAGGGTGAATGTAAGCCGTAGCTTTTTCGACCTCATAACCCAACTCTTTCAAAAGGGGGATCATCCATGAATTCCGGGTCTCAGCCGTGCCACTCTCTCCCTCTTTCAATCGATCCCTCCTCAGTTTAAAAGCAGTCCAATGAGAACGTGTCGCTGCCCAGGCAATACCGATTTCATCACGCACACTGGTCTTCTTGTCCAACCCAAAATCAGCAGCCTGCTGGAACTTTATATCCTCATTCCGTATCTTATCCAGTATCTCGCTTGATATAATGTTGCCTTGGATATTTATACTTGGGTATTCCATTTTTCATTCTTCATTAAAAAAGCGCCTTCGGAACAGGCATCAAAATATATACCCCCATAATATCCGGTGGTAAAACTGGATACACCGCCTTGTACCTTTTACCGTCAACCAAGTCCTTGAATTTTCCGTGCATCTCCACAAGGTGTTCTGCTTTATCCTCAGCAACTTTGAAGAAGTCCTTTTGTTTATGAGTAAAAATCTCCTGTTCATTGCCAAATATTTCTTGCTGCAATATTATTGGGATGCTTTTTTTAGAAGTTGCTTCCAATAATAATGTTTTTGCCTCCTGGTGAGTTAATGTTTTTGAATCTTCCCCGCCGCTGCCACTATATCCCCATAGGCACATTTCTTCTGAAATAACCTCTTGATTGCTGTTTACCTCTTTAATAACATTACGTACCCTGAATTGAATCAACGTGGTCTTACGATCCACCATTTCAGTCTGTATCACGGAAGCACGTGCCAATCGTTTGAAACCGTTACGTGGTTCAAAAGCCAGCGACATAAGAAGCTGACACAGCTGCTCAACAAATTGATGATTTCTTCCGATGTATCGGTAACCGGGTGGAGTGGGTGATTGAAAACTTACTTTTGGATTCTTCAACGGTGGAAAGAGCATTCTCAGGTGTTCCGGTAGATTTGTCAGCGTCAGTTGATAACCTATACCATCAAACATTAAGCTTCCGCCAAGATGGACCACTGCCATTTTCACAAACTCTTCAACCGATTTCAAATCCCCTATAGCCTCATCAACCTCCTTTATATCCTGTTCAATTTCCTGGGGTGGTATGGTTTCGTGGGCAAAGATGCTGCGCAGATTCTCGGCTTTTTTCCTGATATTTTCCAATTCATTCCGGTAAAATTCATCTGCAAACATGTCAAGTTGCGATTTATCAGTTTGTTTCCCCGATCCTAACAGAATATCCCTGATCAATGATTCCATGATACTGGTACTGCCTTCTCCAAGGACAATGCTTACACCAGTCGATTGCTGAATATCACGAACTTTTTTAATAAGGATCTCCCAAACTTTCCGGTCGATCAGGTTATCCTGGCCAAACAGCAAATATGCTTTGACCTCTTTAGCTGTTTGTCCGAAACGGTCAACGCGCCCCTCCCGTTGTTCAAGCCGGTTGGGATTCCAGGGGAGATCATAATGCAACACTGCAGTAAAAAGCTCCTGCAGGTTTATTCCCTCACTCAGGCAATCGGTAGCTACCATTACACGCTGAACGCTGCCTTCCATCAAGTCGATCTTCTCTCTTCGCTGTTCATCGGCAAGCTCTGAAGTAATAACCTGAACATCAACCTTTGACGACAAGTTTTCTTTTAATATTTCAGCGACATAACGGGCCGTTTGTATGTATTTGCAAAAGATAATGGGATGAAAACCCTGTTTCAGCCATTCCTGAATAACTTCAATGGTACGTTTGATCTTAATATCTTTATCCGGTCCATAAAGCGCTTGAATCTTCAGGGCAAGCTTTCCTATTTCACTCCATTCCTTACCATTAAGATCTGCCTGATCGACGTATTCAGTAGGAGGAGCGTCATTCTCTCCCTCTGATGTGTCTGTTTCTATCATCGGGTTGAACTGTTCCGGGAAGCTTCCTTCAGATTCATCATCTCCCTTTTGAAAATGACGATTTTTCAGCATCTCAAATCCTGCAGCCGGACTCGACATCACTCCTCGTAAAAGTGCCAGCGCTGCCCAATATCGCATTCTTGATACATTGTTTTCTGCGTTTTCGCGTGTCAAACCACGAGCAAATTCAAGAATTTCATCATAAAAAATGCTATATTCAGGTGAGAGAGAATAAGGTACTTCTTTGGAATCCCTCTTCGGGAATGGGGTTTCTTCTTCCAACCATCGTTTGATATTTTCCCTCTTCCGCTGAATGAAGTATTTCGCGATCTTCCTGCGTTTATTCTGATCCGCATCCTGAAGTTCAAAAGATTCCAATTCCGGGTCAAGTAATCCAAGAATGGACTGAAATTCTTCATCCTTGCCGCTGTGAGGTGTTGCGGTCAAAAAAACCAGATGTGGGGATCTTCTCCTCACAAGTTGATAAAGAAAGTTATACCGTTGCTGCTGCGAAGCCGATTTAGCTCCTGCAGGTTTTGCACAGCTATGAATTTCATCCACAATCACCAATTCAGGACAATCCTGAAAGAAAAATTCCCTTCGTTTATCTGATTTTATATAATCAACAGAGATCACCTGGTAGGGAATATGATAGAATACCGAGCGGTCATCCGGCAATTTGCGATCAAGTGATGCCGCCGTACTTGAACGGATAATCTCTGCATGAATATCCAGTTTATCTTTTAATTCCCGTTGCCATTGTTCACAAAGATGGGGAAGGCCGATCACTGCAAATCGTTTTATTTCCCCGCGTTCCATCAGTTCTTTTAGGATGATCAATGCTTCCACTGTTTTTCCAACACCAACATCATCGGCAATAAGTAAGCGTACTTTCTCTTGTTTGAGCGCCATAACAAGTGGTACAATCTGGTAGGAGCGGGGCCGGAAGGAAAGTCTACCCATGCAGCGAAAGGGGCCGCTGGCATTACGGAACGAAAGCCTTGTCGCATCAAACAGCATCTTTGCCGTTTGAAAATCATCCAGGTCATCTATCCCCGGATTAGGGAATCGTGCTTCCTTGATCTGATCACCAGGAGCTTGCAGGGGAACATACACGCTCGTGATCTCCTCCTCCGAACCGCCCATCGGTTTAAGCATTACAAGATCTGTATCGGCAGAAGGAAGAACTATCCATTCCCGGTCGCGAAAAGTAACAAGCTTTCCTGGTTTATATTCCTTCATTTATCTTATTTTTCTGAAGATGTCTTTTCTCCGTTCCACAAGCTTTTCAATCGGTTCCACGTAATGCCATTCAATAACATCATATCCCGAATCCCGGCAACATTGCCGTTTTTTCTGATCCTCCGATTTTATCACAGGATCATCATGCACTGACCCGTCACAAAAAACCAATGAATAGCCGTTGGGCGTTTTATAAACGAAATCTGCATTTACAAAACATCCTTGGACATTTACCTGTGCCTTATCCGGTAATTGGTGTCCGTTTTTATAAAGGTACTCGATCAAAGGTTTCTCGGTTGAGGAGTTGAGGTCATAATGTTCCATCAAATACCGGTACTGTTCCTCCAGTGTCTTTTCTCCGGGTTGATTATCAATCGAACAATTCATCAACCGCTCTAATGCTTCTTTAATGGAGTACTTGTCAAGTTTATCATGATATCGTTGATTGTAATAGGACAGTAGATCATCATAGGTAGCTTTTGGCAAATCAGGTCTTGTATCAGTGCGGGTTTCAGGATCGAAATGCAGTACTTTATAAGCTTCGGTAAAGAGCTTTTGTAAAGTAATACTGTTTCCGATCAACTGGGAAAGAACACCGAGACTTCCTTCCGATGCTTCATAAAGGAGAATATTTTTATGTTTCCCATTGCCCATGATCCATACTCCGATTTCTCCCTCTTCTACTTGGAATTGTTTTTCAATTGCCCGTTTGAGGGCAAAGGAAAGGGAAGCTACTCCTGATTCATCCAGTTTCAATTCTTTTACAGGCTGAATGTATAGTACATCGGCAGTTCCGGTAGTAAAGATCCTGACATTCATTGGAGGATCATCTGGATTGGGAATTTCTAGATCCTTTGCTCTTTTCCACTTGCCGGTCACTCTCCCGATAAGGAATCCTTCCTCATTTTGGGAGGCTTTCCATTTTTTGTTAACCTGTATCAGACTTGCCGATTGATTATAAATTACATGTAACATTGGCTGAGAAGCCTCATTTATAGTTATCTGACGAGTTGATATTATTCCTTTCGGAAAAGAGAAATACTGATCAATATCAAACCCGGTCGACATCCTTTCCTCCTCTTCACAAGAAATCCGTTCCTGTGGTTTTGCATCCGATTCACTTAATTCAAGCAGATTATTGAAGTTTTCCACTGCATCCTGTCCCTTCAACTCTTCGTGATTGATGGGATCATTATTAACTCCCTTCCCCTCATCATCAAGAAAAGCGTATCCTGTATTTTTTGCGATTTTTATTGTGTGATTGGCAGCATCTGCCTGGGCAATTTGCATCCGGGTAATGTGGAATTTCCCGCCATTGTTGTAAATCACGTTATTTGGGCCAAACTCTTTCAGAGCTACAAATCTTGGTCTTGATATGTACTGGCCCTTATCAATATGTCTGAACCCAAGAAACGCACGTATCGGCAACCTTGTGAAATTATAGCCTGGAAGAAAACCTTCTGAAGCTAAATACCGATAAACATAAAACTCAGATTCATTTCCGTAACTCTTCCTTTCCGTGTTTAACAATATATCGCGTTGGCGCATCCCGATAGCATGTTCCCTTTTTGCTTCACTCTTCTTCTTATTATCAGAGCCAATCGTGGGATCATCCATTACAAGTCTCGCACTGTCAATAATTCTTTGCGCCGATCGATAAAGAATTCTCCATCTCTCAAAACACTGATCAAACCTTGCAGGAAAGCTCTGTGCATGAATCGGTAGCCATTCATTGGAATACCAAAAAGCATCGTGTATGGCTGGGATTGTTTCGATAATATCCTGATATCTTTTGACCCATTCCTTTATATATCTTGAAAAATGATCTTTTATATGTACCTGAATGTCGTCGTTAATTGGAATGTCTGGGTGGTTTTTGCATTCAAGTATTTCTGCAACAGAAATATGAAGATCTTTCAACCCAAGTTCCATTAAAATATATGCATTAAAATGGGTAAGCAACAATTCCTCGTTGGTCAGATCCATCTTAGCAGGCACAACTGATCCTGCTATCATTTTCTTACTTTCCTTGAAATAATTCCGGTCATGGGGCGAACCGTTTGAACAATAAGTAAAGATTAAAGCAGCCTGTCCACTCCGCCCGGCACGTCCTCCCCGCTGGGCATAGTGGGATGGGCTCGGGGGGACATTTCGCATATGCACCACGCTCAGTTCTGCGATATCAATACCAAGTTCCATAGTTGGAGAACAAAATAAAGCTGAAATTTTACCCTGTCTGAATTTCTCTTCTCGGTCTATTCTATCAGCATTGGTAAGCTGTCCGGTATGTTCCCTGCCTTCAAATACCTGTTGATTTTTATTGAAATCCTGCTGATAGAACTTCTTGAAGAAATCGTTTGGAATGGTCTTTATAGACCTGAAACTGGCAACCCTCACATTGTCCTGCAATACATCTAAGCCATTTCCCAACTTCCAGATCACCTGGTCAATACGCAAACGGAATCCGGTCGCCTCGCCTTTCTTACCTTTGACCTTTTCCGATTTAAGAAAATTACCACGTTCCAGTACTGCACACAAATCTTCAATATATTTTATCATTTCCTCTTCGGGCATGCGGCTTATTCCGTATTGTCCAAGAAGCTTTTTCAGGTACTTGCCTAAATAACTCTTGGGGCCAATACTTGCCGTGTAGCTGCGATCTCTTGAATCACCGACTGGCTTTGTGATAAGAATATAAGGTGCATCAATCTTCTCCTCCGAATCAAGCGACCACAGTTTTTCATCATCCAGTTTGAGCTTCAGTCGCTCTTCAGTCTCAGCACGTTTATCAAGTAGTTTATAGTACTCAAAAGCATACGAGGTCCTGAAATAATTGAGAATTTGCAGGATATAATCTCTGCGCGTATTAGGGTCCATCTTGTCAAATGGAATGCAATCCTTAAAGAATGCATCTCTTGCACAAAACTCCTCCAATCGGTTGTAAGTGATTTCAAGCAATCCGCATTGCTCAAGGTTTGGTGTATTATACCGCCAGCCCCTTTTCAGGTCATACAATATCCTTAGAAGAAGATAATCTTTAATTGCCTTTTCATTTTCAGGATCAGGCCAATCAGGATCTTTTGAAGGATTCCTCGCATATTCATCCTCTTTGAGTTTTAATATAGTATAAACTCGGTCGCTGATCGTATCCAATGTCAAGATATTATCCGGTGATGTTCTTAGGGCGCGATAAATAGCTGAACGCAACCGCCCAAGCATCAGGAAATCATTAAAATGACCTGCCTGGAGCGAAGCATCCTGTCTGTTATCGGTGAAACTTAAAATTTTCTGATGTTGGGGTGAAACGTTTTCGTCGCTCAATGACTTTAAAATACTAAAACTTATGATGGTGGTAGCTGTACTCCTCCCTTCATTGCCAAGCCGCATAAGCTTGGTATTTTCATTGGTCTTGTGGTCATAAATAATGCCGGATGTAGGATCAAACAATAACCTGGCCGGTATAAACCAACCGTTCAGAGGGAAAGATCCATCTTTTGAAAAGTTCCCTTCCGTATCAAAGGATATTCGCTTTGGGAGACGGAATTCATAAAAATTGTCAATTATTTCTTCGCTGGAAATTGTCTTGTACCAATTATCTGGTAAAAACTCTTCATCTTCAGGGGTCCATACATTTTCACCCTCATCATCCATGATAATATAGCCATCCGGAAAATCATTTTCATTTAGCAACCTTTTGGCAAGGCCGGTCTGCCGATCACCTTTCAATTCTTCCTTGGTTATCCTTACAGGTAAGTCATCAGGGTTTCTCGGAAGTAAAAGGTTATTTTCAAAATCCTTCCTGACGCAAATAAAATCATAACCAGTGTATCGGCTGAATAAGACAGGGAAAACCGGTTTCTCTTTTCCCTCCAACTTTACATACCGACCGGTTTCCAATGTAATTCCTCGTTTATCTTTAGGCTCAAGAGTTACATACACATTTCCTGTTTGAGAAATAAACTGGTGTATTTTGAACGGGAGAAAGGATTGTCTTGGTGTTTTCTTTGCCCCTTCAAGATTAAGTTGTTCGCTCCATTGCAACAGTTCCAGTATAGATTTCTTACAAACTTCTTTGTTCTCATTTGAATTTTTCGCCAATTTTTCTGTGATCTGGTCCAGTGTCAATGGTTCACCTCTTTCAAGGAATCCGTGATCATTTCTCAGTAAAACGATACAATTTTCCAACCAGATGGCCAATTTATGCTTTACGAACTCTTCAGCGCTTTTCTTCAGGTCTATCTTACTATTGATAGCTTCTTGAAGGTCAATACCTGTTGGAATATTTCCTGTGAAGTTTGTGCAGGAATCCAGCGTTTCAGTAATGATTTGTTCAGGAGTAAAAGTGCTGCTGAATATCTGGTTTGCGACTTCTGCTATAGCTTGTTTCCGCTGTTGCAATGAACCCTCACTCGCCATAGTCGCTGAGGTTCCGATACAGATTAATTCTTGTTTACAATAATTCCGGATCCTTCTGATCAGCATTGCCACATCTGATCCCTGCCTGCCACGGTAGGTGTGAAGTTCATCAAAAACCAAGTAGTGAAGATCATGTTCTATGGAATCCCTTAACCAGCGCTCGGTATTCCGTGTCATGATCAATTCAAGCATCATGTAATTGGTCAGGATGATATTTGGTTGCTCATCCTTGATTCTCTCGCGTGTTTCCTGATCCTCCTGTCCGCTATATTTCGTATAAGTAACCGGGAATCTCTTATCCGTTAAAGTTTTCAGACTTTTTATGACATCATCCGGAGATTTATCTTTCTCATCAATTTCAACTCCGGGTGCTAAAAACGATTTGAGATAGTTTATCTCATATTTCTTAATCTCTTCCTCCTGTGAGTTAATCAATGCATTCATCGGGTAAACCAGGAATGCTTTCACTCCGGATGAAGGTCCACCTTTAAGAATAGAATTGAATATTGTAGCCAAGAATATGAGAGATTTCCCCGAACCAGTCCCGGAGGTCACCACGAAACTTTCCCCGATAACTCCCTTTCGAATAGCCTCGACTTGGTGATGGTACAGTTTATAGCTACCAAAAATCTTTTTGAGTTCTGGTTCTATGAACTTCTCTTTTTCAAGTTCATCAAGCGTCAGATCAGTTTTGTATGAAGGATTGAACTGGATCAAGGCATCTGGTAAAAAGAAACTCCCCTTAAGCGCCTCATCCACCTTCTCCCTGATGCGCTTATCCTTAATAAACGTGAAACTATTCAGGTAATTCTTATAATCTTCAACAACGGATTGATGTACTTTGAAAGCCTGCATTTAAAATTTATATTAATTGATAATTGCAAATGGGTATAATAAAAATTTAATATGGCTTAACAAAATAAGTGAAAATAAAGGAATAATAAAAGGAATATCATATATAATTCAATTAAATTGCTATTGACATGTAATAGAAAATGCAGAAACGATCATAAAAAAAGGTACCGTCTTTCGACGGAACCCAAAATCTTGAAAGTGAAACCGAAAATTAGAAAGTGATCTTGTTTTCTACATCGGCGATGCTTGCATCGAACTGAGCCTTCAGGAATTCAACAACTTTCTTGATCCTGGGGGTGAACGTCGTGGAGAAAAGATTACCATCAGAATCTTTCAGGTTCATCTGGCAATCTAATAGAGAAATTTTGTTACCAGGTATTAAGACTGACACGGACAGGTCATGAAATGCTTTATTCAATCTCTAAATATACAGATGAGCTATAAAGATTTTCATCTTGACGCAGTTTATAACTTTCTATGTGTTTAGTAATTATTTTATTCCAAAAGAAAAAAGCCTGCCGGATCTCTCCGACAGGCTCAAACTAACACATATAAAACGCTACTGAATCCTCACATGACTAGCAGTGGGATGGAGGATCGCAGCTATTTTTCAAATATCAAGTCCCTTCTCAGAAGGTCTATGCAGCCCCAAAACCTTTTTCATGCTGTCTTTCCACTTTATTTGCGGATTATCTTTGAAATGCTTGTACAATCCCCAGGCCCATTCATCTGTTTGGCTTTTTTCAAGTTGCTCTGCTGCCTTCTGAGTGATCACGTCATCACCGCAATTGAGTTTGATTATACCCTTCAGACGATTTACTTTGCCCAGCCACACGGCATCAGTTACATACGGCATAACGGTTTTTGCCAGTTCTATGGTGTTTGTGTCCAATGCAGGTTCACATGATACACTGGTCATAAATCCCATCGAAAAAGCATGCTTAAGGGAGGCAAGTCGTTCCTCAAAGGAAGGTGCGTTCGGCTCCCAGAACCGTAAGGTTTCTGAATCCACTGATCCAATTGTAAACCTGAACAGAATTCTGTCTTTATAATCATCGAACTTCTGGCAGATTGCCTTCACCACTTCAAGATGAGGTTTTATTACAATCATCACCCGATGACCCTTATTCAGGAGTACATCCAGAACTGTCAATGCATATTTATGATTTTCCGGGGATATCTCATGGCTCGATGGAAACATGGTATAACCGTTTTTTGGCTTCACGGTAGGAAACAGCTTATCAAACCTCACTTCTTCCTGTTTCCAGGTATCCCTGGTCTTTCGTTTGTATCTTATAGCCATTGCCTTTGAGTAACAGTATTTGCAATCATGGGCGCAGCCATTGATAAAATTGATATTAATTGGGGCCCATTCCTTGGTGCCAGAAACAGGCTTTGCGTTTTTCTTACCCTCTTTTGAAGGTGGGTTTGGTAATTTTGATTTTTTGTTCATATTATTGAATTTTTATTGGTTACGTTATTTACTTTATCGATGATCTTCGAGTATTTTCCGAAGTTTTCTTGTTTTAATAGGTTTCCGGATAGCTTTCTCAATAAGTCATCTACCGTTCTTTCTTTTATTCCATGTTTCGTCCCAATGGCAATTGCTTCTGATCTTTTGAATACATTTGGCAGATCATTAAAGAACTTTTCTTTGTTAATGTGCCCATTGAAAATCGAGGAATTTTCTTTTTGTGGTAAGTTGTTAAACATGAATATGCTGTGATCCATGTACACTTCACTCAATCTTATCGCTGTTTCAAAATCCTCATCAGTGCATGTAACTTTGTCCGAATGATCAGCATCTTCAAACTTTCGTATGGCTGTTAAAATCATTGCTATTCTGAACAGAATTATACCAAGACGCTTTACTACACTGGCTGCCTCATTTCCATTGAATATGATTGCGTGGTCAAGCCACCCCTGGCAAGTTGAATTTAAGCGGTACCATTGTTCAGTAGTTAGTTCCACACTTGCCGGGTTTCTTTCTGAAAAATCATAAAGTTGTAACACCCTGGATGAAAGTGCCTCAAAATAGGCATTGAGATTTATCCCATCCGGGGAAACGTCTTTCCAGAAAGGCTTATCGTTGAAGGCATAAAAAATAAATCGGCTGAACATACCATCCTCAGATGATGAAATCAATGCAGGGACCTGTGACGGAGTTCCCGAAAGGGCAACTGATAATCGAGGATATTTGACCTCGTTATATTCGTTGTCTGTCTTTTTTGAACTTGACAGGCTCTCGTGGTGAAAAGATTTCCTCAGCATATCCGAGTAATGTCCCCAATCTTGTTTTAGCACGTTAGCCATGGTATCGGCTTCAGTTTCACAGATTATTCCCCCTCCTTCATTCTGCTTCAAATGCCAGAGGATCTTTGCATAACTGGAGTTCGCAGGGATGAATAGTACTTGCATCTTGGGCTGAACAGGGCGATTGCTTATTTGGCAACCATTCTTTCGCCTAGATCGCCTACTATCTTGATACCTTTCCATTTCAACCTGATACACTTCCTCTGCCTCCTGGCTATTTTTCAGTGCTCTTTCATGAATCTTATCAGCTAGGTTTTTTGAAAATTTCAGTGCTCCTTTCCCGCTTGCCGCAGGAGCGATAATAAAGCAGAATAAGTTAGGATAGATCGTCTGCTTATCATAAATGCCTGTTATGCTTGGCAAACATCCACTCAAAATGCACAACGCACCAGTAAGAAATACATCCCTTTCTCGGTAATCCTTGAAATGTTTACATCCTTCTGTAAGGATTACTGGGAGGTTTGAATACACTTCGGATGGGATAAACGGCGTTTGGTTTAGAATATCACTTTCCTTTGATTCATTTTGCAACTTTGCAGAGTTTGCAAAGTCTGCAAAGTCATTGTCATGATTCTCATAAATACTATCAACAGACCCGGGTTGAACCAAGGGATCTTCTGCCGTTTCTTCATTCTCGTGGTCGACTTGTGGATTCCCGTTTTCCAGACTTGCTGGAATTTCATAAGTTTCTTGGACAGGAATGGATTCATGTTTCTCTTCAAAATGTTCTGTTCTCATTCCTACCTCCTTTTTTCCACATAATGCGATTCCATAAAATTTTCAAGGTCTGATCGCTTCACATAAATTTTTGAACCGACCTGGGTAAAAGGTATTATGCGCTTATCCCTATAGCTCTGCCATGTTTTCCTGCATATCCCAAGTATTTTAGGAACATTAGTTGATTCAATCCACTGTGAATTGATTTCGTCCTCGCTTTTAGCGCGCATGAGCTCTTTGAGTTCGGTTAAATCCGCCTCTATTTGTTGGAGGAAGTCCTGTGGCACGACAGCGAGGTTCACGTTGTTTACATTGTTTTTCATAAAGAATTATTTTTGTTTCACTTAGTTTTAGGACAACAAAATTAATTCAATGTAAACAACTGTATGTGAGTATTTTGAAACTCAATTAACACATTTTTTTAGTGTAATAAGTTTCAAAAATCATTTGGAGATTTGGAATTTTTATTTACTCCGGATTTGAATTTCATGTTTTAGAATTCTGAATTTTTCATCAATATCTCTTTTGCCAGTTGGGTCATAATAATCATGTATTATCTTCCGAATTCGCTTTTTAAGATCTTTCTCATTTTTTGGAGTATCCCTATATGTTCTTAATAACTTGAAAAACACTAAAACATCATGTATGAAGTCATGATCATCGTCAAACATCGGAATATCAAGAATTGATTTAACAGCTATATTTCTCAAATACTGTTCTGCATGTTTTAAGACACTTAATTTGAAGGCAGTTGATTTCAAAACGAATGTGTCTTCTTTTCTCCCCCTTTTTGATTTTTCCTCTTTTATTGAATCTAAGATTCTCTCAATGGTTTTCGGATTCAGGGGGAGTTCCCTTTTGTGGTCGGAAATGTAATCATCAATGAAATCTTCCCTTAATTGTTCATGATAATTGGGAATGATTTGCCTCCAGCCAAGAGCTCTATAATAATCTTCAAATTTTTCCAATGCGAAGGAAGTATAATTTGGATCCAAGTATCCAATCGCCACCATCCAATTCTTTATCCATTCAACATCACTATGATAATTAATTGCAGCGACCGCCTCTTCTCTTGTCAGACTGAATCTGTTTAATTCCAATTGTTCTATCTTTTCCCAAATCGGAAAAATGGCAGCATTCGCAATAATCTTGATATCATAATCATTGCTAATTTGAATTCGATGTTGTTTAAAAGATTTTCGGCATTTAATTGTTATAGACTTTATCGAATTCTCAGAATGCAGAATCTTAATCAAATTAACCAAGTTCTCTTGATAAGTTAATTCATCTTTTCTATTAGATAGCGATATAGACTCTTGCCTCTCGTAATCTAGATTCCTTTTTTTTGCCAAAATCATGTAATAATACAGTGGTTCAGTATATTCATCCATTTTATATTTGTTCAGACATTCCCGAAATTCCTCAAGTTTATAATTATTTCTGTCTTTGAAATCTTTATAGGAGGCAAATTTCTTGAGCTCCTCAACTTCATACGAAGTTAAAGCTAGAAAAATATCTCTAACTAAAGCACTCATAATCTGTATGGTATAACATTAAACATTTTTATTTGACTTGCCATTTCTAATTTCAGACAGTAACTCATCTAATACATCCGGATCCAATTTCGCTAGCTGTTCCTTAACGATTTCTAGGGCATCAGGCTTTTCCTCAAAGATTGAACTCATAACCGCATCTGTCTCCTGAGTATCAAAGTTACCCATATAAACCTCTGTTATCTTGATATTGGAATGGCCAAGTATATTCTTCAGATGAGAGTTGTCTACCCCCTTGTCCTTTGCAATCTTCGCAAAGCTGTGCCGTGCAATGTGGAATGAGATATTCTTGTTAATTTCAGCTTTGTTGGCAATTTTCTTCAAATATTTATTAATCAGAGCATTTTTACTGCTTATCGTATTTGTCAGTTTCACAATTTCCTTGGGGGGCATCGTAGCTTTCTCTTCCTCGGTGACAGCCTTAGCATAGGTCTCTGAATTATCCAGCAATGGGAAAATGTAATGATTGGGCTTGTTATCTTCTTTATGATAAAGCTTAATGATATCCATTGCTTTTGCGTGCAAAAATATGCTCCTGTCCTTCTTGGTTTTTCCCATACGGTACTCAAGTCTCCCATCCAGAGTTACATTACTCCAGCGCAATTGCATGAAGTCACCAGCTCGGATACCGGCCATATAAAATGAGAACAAGAAGTAGTTCCTACAATGCCAGATTAAAGTATCCTTTGCAAGATCAAGTTCCTCTATTGCAGTTATTTCTGACTCGTTCAGTTTATCTTTGGGAGAAGCAATCGTCTTTGTATAAGTGAATCCCAGGAATGGATTCATTTCTGGTGTGATGATTTTTTCGGCGATTGCACGATTTATCAATGTCTTGAATATCCTGAGAGTCAAAGAAATAGTACTCGGATGCAACTTTGCTTCTGAATTGCGAGCGTTGCACAACGTATATAAATAACTTTCAAATTTTCCCAAGAATGAGGTGGTCACTTCGGAAAACAGCACATCCTTCTTGTGAATTGTACTCAGGTAGGCCTCCAATTTATTACAGAACCCGTTGTACTTTTTATAATTCCGGTAACCACCTTTGTTAAAAATATCCTGTGTACGTTCTTTTGCAAAATCAAGGAAAGAGGGAGAGGTATCAGCGGAGGTGATTTTCGATTTTATTAGTTCTTTAGTAGCTAAACCAGAACTTTTCAATTTTCGGTATGCTTTTTTTGCATCCTCAATCTCTTTTTCCAGAGCATCATTCCAGACTTTATGATTGGGTTCGGAGGACCTAATCCAATTACCGGACTTGGCTTTGGAATTAAAATCGCTCTTCCTTTTTACTTCGACCGTCGTCTTTTTTCTTGTGTGCTTTTTATTCTGGGTGATCCGCAAAAAGATCGCATAGGTCTTATTTTTCGTAGCTTTGCTATTCAGCTCAAGATTAAATGTAATTCCCATAAATGTCGTATTAATGGTCAATACAAAGATAAGAATTACTGAAACTATTACTGAAACTTTTTTGTAATTTCGTTACTTTCATTTACCCTCAGGTTGTCTCAGACTTTCTCATATAGCTAGTATTCATTGACATAGAAATGAGACCCAAAGTGTCCAAGAGTAATTTATGTAGTCCTGTTCCGGGCACCCCCCCCCCCCCCAC
>Ga0181533_1001510_pt1 | contig 29936 bp, 16 predicted proteins | sample PEATcosm2014_Bin_45_FD_119772 | JGI IMG/M metagenome (GOLD analysis project Ga0181533, IMG submission 119772) | Peatland microbial communities from MTU Mesocosm Facility, Houghton, MI, USA - PEATcosm2014_Bin11_60_metaG | ecosystem: Environmental > Terrestrial > Soil > Wetlands > Peat | place...
CTGTTCGTGGTGACCGGAGCGCATATGGAAGATGATCACCTCCCAGTAATGGGAGTGCGGTATGTCCGCTCCGGCGACGTTGTTGCTGAGGTCGGGGCGGTAATGCCAGATGGTGTAGTGGATCTCGGATACGTAAGCGGCCTCGCGCGCATCCAGCGCGTCAATCTTAGCGTCGGTCGCCGCATCGCCGAGGAGCCACTCCTCGTTCTTTTGCAGCGCCTCGTAAGAATCGTAGCCGGAGAGGTAAATCGCTCGCGGTGTGCCCGTCAGGGCCTCCATCGCCAGGACGTGCGTCGGGTCCTTGAGTTGCTGCGACAAGGCAGCGGATTCTGAAGCAAATTTGTCGTAGGGTCCATCCATGTAGGGTTTTATGTTGTCCGTTTGGATGTTGAGGATGTTGGGCGGCGGAACTGCCGGAGTTTGTGCCTGTGCGGCCAGGGAGCCTGCCAGTGCCAGGGATAATCCGGCGATGGAACATAGCCATTTCTTCATATCTGCCCACCTCCAGGGGGCCAGAAGGGGAATTGCGCAATAGGAAACAATCGAAACCTGCGAATACTTCTTTTTCTCACAGCTTTCGGATCAGCGGATGATGCAGAGCTTAAACACTGGGGGAAAGCGTGTCTGTACAAAAAGGAACACGTGTCTGTATAAAAAGAAACAGATCATTGCTTACGCATCCCAGATTCTGGGTTACTCTTTCAACTCATACATGGGCATCATCACTTCTCTGATCCTCCCCATGCGCTATGGTCCTGAGACATTGGGCTATGGGGAGATCGGGTCATCGGGTCATCGGGCCATTGAAAACCTTCTGACAACGCAAATTGGTTCATCTTCTCACTCGGCAGTACCGATAACCGATACGGGGAGGTGTGGGCGGCCCGGTTGATCGTGAGCGTACAGGGCTGCCGCCTTTCCGCGTTCCGACTTTGCCTTTTTCTCGTCACTCGCCACTTGCCACTCGTCACTGCTCCTGTGTGTCACGCTGGGGTTGGTTGTCGCTGCTGCCCGTTCTCGCTTTGCCTCTTTTTGTCACTGGCCTGGGAAGCGTGGAATTCCTGCGTCCGCCAATTCCCCTCCTGGTTCAGGAGGTCCGCTTTGGGGTCCGATGCACTCCATCGGACCATCGGACTCCCGAAATCGGAGGGGCCAGGGGGCGGTCGAACCCGCACGGCGTGGGATCGCCAATTCCCGAGGACGTCGTAGGGGCGGTTCGCGAACCGCGGCTATCGGACTCCGGTCCAAAGAGCCCAGAGTCAGTCGGGGTATCGAATGGCAATCCACGCTAACCATAAAATGGTAGAATCTTCCCATGAGAACCACGGTGGACATTCCGGATCCAGTTTACCGGCGCCTCAAAACCGAGGCGGCACAGCGAGGCTGCTCCGTGAAGGAGCTGGTTTTGCGCGGAGTCAAAGCGGAGCTGGAGGGTGGAAAGCCGGTTCGCAAAGCACAGGCGGTTTGCCTGCCGATTATCGACTCGAAGCGGCCCGGCTGGCTGCGCCTGACCAACCACCAGATCAATGAAATCCTATTTCCCTGACGTGAACGTTTGGCTGGCGCTGGCCTACCCGTGTTAGGGCCAATTCACCGTCAGGGCGTAGATTTCCTGCGCGCCGATAAAACGCGCGATCAGAGGCGAGTCATCGGGGGTGAGGCCAAGCCAATCCCGCTCGGTCCTTCCTTTGAGGCTGGCGAGCCGCTCGAGTTGGCCGCTCGGCATCTTCATTCGAAACACCCTGCGGTCTCCGGCGGTCGCTTCGCCGTTGAAATAGAGGGCTTCTTCGTGCCGGGACCACGCGAGGTCGGGAATATTGACCAGGGTGGCAAGTTTCACCCACCGGGTGGTGCGAAAGTCAAACAGCATCAGATTGCGCGAGTCTTCCGTCAAGGCCGCAATGTATCGGCCGTCCGGCGACCACCGCGCCGTCCACAGTCCATCCGAACCCGGCACGTCCGACAATTGGTGTGTCTTCAGATTAAGGATGTGAATGACCAGCCTGCCCGTTGTCCTTTCCGGGGGTTGAGTCATTCCTCCAAATGCCACTCGGTCGCTGTCGGGTGACCAAGTGGGTGCTCCCTCCTCGTCGTTGACCGTCGTCACGGGTGCATAGGACCCACCGTCCACGGAAACCACCCGCACCCTCCAAGCCTGCCCCGGCTCCTTGCCCATAAACGCAATCCATTTTCCATCCGGAGACCACCGCGGCAACTGGGCCAGGAGAGGGGGTTTGGTGATCTGCACTTTGTGGCTGCCGTCAATCTGGCTTATCCACAGGCTCTGCGCGCCCGTAATTTCCTTATCGCCGGTGACGTAGGCAATGCGTTGTCCATCTCGTGAAAAGTCTGCGTACATGGCGGGAATGTTGGGGAGGAATGGCTTAAACTCTCGAGCCTGGGCGTCGTAGGTTTCCATTTGCGGATGTTTCGCTCCAGCCCCAATACCAAACAGCCGCGCACCATCCGGACTTATGGCCGAAACACCAAATTCCAGCGGTCCGAACTCCAGGCAGGCAGGTTGCCCCGAACGATGGTCGAAAGGTCCAGAAGAAAGCCGCACTGCGGAAGGCATACTGTGGCCGGCACAAAATGAGTAGGCGATCAAATATTTCCCATTGGGTGCCCAGAGACCGTTGGAGCCCGTGAGGCCGGACACCAATCCTGGGTACAGGCAACTGAGACCGTTTCCGTCGCGGCCCACTTCCCAAAGCGAGTCTCCGGAGGGGTCAGAGCGGGTGAAGCACAGCTTGTTGCCGCGGGGTGACCAGTGCAAACTGGTCAGTTGGCCGGTCATGGGCACGATCTGGCGTGAGTTCGACCCGTCGGCATCGCACAGATAGACGCCGCCCTCCGTGGTATAAGCTAACGTCTTCGCATCTGGTGACCAGGAGGCAGAATACACCCGCATATTCCCCAAGCGCCGGGGTTCGCCGCCAAGCAAGGGGATAGCTTCCAGCGCTCCGGGTGCGAAACCCTGACCCTCAACCACCAGCAAGTCGCGATGGTCCGGGCTGATGTCCGTGATCAGGGAATCCTTGGGGGTGCTGGCGATGGGAACCGGCTCACCGCCGGAAGCTGAGACTTGGGCAATGACCCAACCCGTCGCGGTCTGCTCGATAAAGTAGACGCGCTCTCCGTCCGTGGCCAAGTTCCCGCGCTTCTCGCGACCGTCCGTGGTGATCTGATCGTATTTCTGGACCTTCGGTGCGGGCAACGGCCTGGCGAGCCATACCGCCCCCGCAATCACCGCCAGCAACGCCAATCCCCCTACCACCCAAATCCCCCGCCGGCGCAAACTCCGCCCGTCCCTTCCAACCGCATCGAGGCCAGAACCTAACCCCTGACCCCGAATCCCTAACCCCTGCCTTTGATCCCCTAATCCCTGACCCCTAATCCCTAACCCCTGCGCTTCCACCGGCGCAACGAAGCGATATCCCAGCTTAGGCTCGGTCTGAATAAACTGCTGCCCGCCCCCATAATGTCCCAAAGTCTTCCGGAGATAGCTGATGTTGAAGGTAAGGTTGTCTTCCTGAACATGCGCATCGGGCCAGACACGCTTGAAAAGTGTGTCCTTTGAAACAATGTGGCCCGCATTTTCGACCAGAATAAGAAGGGTTTCGAAGACTTTGGGGGTTAGCGGTACCCGCTGCCCTCGGCACAGTAAGACGCGCTCCGCCGCATTCAGCAGAAACGGGCCAAACTCATAAGAGCGGTCGGCTCCGGGTGTCATTTCCAGTTCTCAGTTTTTTCTCAGAAAAATCTCAGGCTTCTCTAAGGACTTCCTTGCCCCCCTGGGCAAGATTTCAACCGTCAAGGATCGCGAATCCTGAGGATCTTACTCGCCGCCGACTATAGCAAAGACCTCCCGGGGATTCAAGCGAAGGCTAGTGGCAAGTTTGCTGTAGCGGCGGCCCCGACCGCCGGACAGTTCTGAATCAAAAGCCGGCAGTCTCCGACCGCCGCTACAAGCAAACCAAACTGACCCACTACCAAACGATGCGCGGCCTCGCTGTCAATCGGCCCGTTTGGAATGACCCGATGAAGAAACGCACTGCAAGGGCAGCACGGTCACTGACGTGAGTCGGTCCCAAGAGAACCCCATTCGAGGTAACCTACCGTGCCAGAAGAGACAAAAGCCTTACTCTCCAAAACACCGCTGACTCTTCGCGTGGCCATCTCCATGCTGGTTGTACTCACCTTGGCTGTCTCCGTGTCATGTGGCGGTGGGGGTGGCAGCACTTCCTCACCACCCCCAGCATCGAACCCTGTGCCGAGTATTACCAGTCTCTCTCCTTCCTCCGCCACGGCGGGGACAGCAGCGCAGACCTTGACCATCAATGGCGCGAACTTCCTATCCAGTTCGACTGTGACTTACAACAGTGTTGCCCACACCGCAACCTTTGTGAATTCAGCTCAGTTGACCATTTCACTTAGCGCTACTGATCAGGGAACTGCGGGGTCTTATGCTGTGGTGGTGACGAATCCATCACCCGGCGGCGGTGCCTCGAACTCGGTTGATTTTACTGTCAACAATACTGTGCCCGCGATCACCAACTTGTCTCCCTCGTCAGCCACGGCGGGCGCAGCCGCGCAGACGTTAACGATCAGTGGGACGAATTTCCTCTCCACCTCAACGATCACCTACAACGGGGCGGCCCACACACCAACCTTCGTGAGTTCGACGCAGTTGACGATCACCTTGAGCACAAGCGACCAGGCCACGGCAGGAAGTTACGCAGTTGTGGTGACCAATCCTGCGCCCGGGGGTGGGGCATCGAGCTCGGTGAACTTCACTGTCAATAATCCTGTGCCCACCATTACGAGTCTGTCTCCTCCCTCTGCTACGGCGGGGGCTGCCGCGCAGACGTTGACCATCAATGGCACAAACTTCCTCTCCAGTTCGACTGTGACCTACAACAGTGTTGCCCACACCGCAACCTTTGTGAATTCGGCTGAGTTGACCATTTCACTTAGCGCTACCGATCAGGGAACTGGCGGGTCTTATGCTGTCGTGGTGACGAATCCGTCGCCCGGGGGTGGCGCTTCGAACTCGATGAGTTTCACCGTTAACAATCCCGTACCCAGCATCACCGGCCTTTCCCCAACTTCGGCGACAACAGGGGGAGGGGCGCAAACCCTGACCGTCAACGGGACGGGTTTCCTCGCCACTTCGACGGTCACCTACAAGGGGGTGGCCCACACCCCAACCTTCGTGAGTTCGACGCAGTTGACGATTACCTTGAGCACCAGCGACCAAGCCACAGCAGGAACCTACGCCGTGGCGGTGACCAGCCCTGCACCAGGAGGTGGCGCATCGAATTCAGTGAGCTTCGCCGTAAACAATCCCGTGCCGACGATAACCAACCTTTCCCCCACATCGGCCACGGCAGGGGCAGCGGCCCAGACCCTGACCATCAGTGGGACGAATTTCCTTTCCACGTCGATGGTCACTTACAACGGGGTGCCGCACACCCCAACCTTTGTTGGTTCGACGGAGTTGACGATCAGCTTGAGCACGACCGACCAGGCCGCAAAAGGAAGCTATGCCGTGGTGGTGACCAATGCTGCACCCGGAGGTGGCGCATCGAACTCAGTGAGCTTCGCCGTAAACAATCCCGTGCCCGGCATTACCGGCCTTTCCCCGACGTCGGTCACGGCGGGAGCGGCGGCGCAGACACTCATCATCAATGGGACGAATTTCCTCTCCACCTCGACGGTCACTTACAACGGGGTGGTCCACACTTCCACCTTTGTCAGCGCGGCGCAGTTGACAATCACCTTGACCGTGAGTGACCAAGCCACCGTCGGCTCCTATGCGGTAGTGGTGACGAATCCGTTGCCGGGTGGTGGCGCATCCAATTCGGCAAACTTCAACGTAAACAATCCAGTGCCGACCATTACCAGCCTTTCCCCGACAACGGTAACGACGGGGGCAGCAGCGCAGACTCTGATCATCAATGGGACGAACTTCCTCCCCACCTCGACGGTCACTTACAATGGCGTGGCCCATACCCCAACCTTCGTGAGCTCGGCGCAGTTGACCATCTCCCTGAGTGCCAGCGACCAAGTGACTGCCGGGATTTACCCCGTGGTCGTATCCAACCCCGCGCCGGGTGGCGGCGCGTCTAACTTGGTAAACTTCACCGTCAACAATCCCGTGCCGACCCTCACGGGCCTTTCTCCGGGCTTTACCACGGCTGGAGCCGCAGCGCAGACGTTGACCATTAGTGGCACTAACTTTGTGTCGAATTCAAGCGTGACTTACAACGGCGTGCCGCACTCCGCGACCTTCGTGAGTTCGACCCAGTTGACGATTTCCCTGAGCGCCACCGACCAGGCGACGCCTGGAGCCTATACGGTGATCGTCACCAATCCCTCGCCGGGGGGTGGTGCCTCTGATTCTTTCCCCTTCACCGTCAACAATCCGACGCCAGCGTGCAGCTCCGAGCCCCAGAGCCAAACCGTGACCGCCCCAGCAACCGCCACGTTCTGTGTGACCGCGCCCCCAACCGGCTCTCCTTCCTACCAGTGGTACAAAAACGGAGTAGCGATTGACGGCGCCACATCGTCGAGCTATACGACGCCACCGACCACTTGGGGGACGAACGGAGCCGCTTTCAGTGTCACAGGGACGGACGGTTCCGTCAGCACTCCCAGCAGCACGGCGATTTTGACCGTCTATCCCGCGCCCACGGTGAATTTGTCACCCGTTGGTCCGGTGCTCATCGGAGGGCTACCGCTGAGTCAAACCGTGGTAGCCGGGACGAGCGCAACCTTCACGGCGGCAGCGATTGGAAGCATGCCCATCTCGTACCAGTGGAATGAGAACGGTGTTCCCATCTCTGGGGCCACTTTGGCAAGCTACACAACCCCGCCGACTACGGCTGCAGAAGACGGCGAGACCTTCACAGTTACTGTAACTAACAGCGTCAACGGCTTCACGAGTGTGCCAGCCACCCTCAGCGTGGTTTCCGCTGCAATGGCTCCCACCATCGCGGCGCAACCTCAGGTTCCCCAGACCAGTCAGAGCAACACCGCCTCTTTCTATGTTTTCGCAACGGGGACAGCGCCGCTCGCCTACCAATGGTACGAGAATGGATTGCCCATTGTCGGCGCAACCGACTCCAGCTACACGACGCCCCCGACAACGAGCGCGGACAACAACGCGCAATTCACTGTGACCGTGACCAACAGCGCGGGTGAAGCCACCAGCGCCGCGTCTACGCTCTTCGTAGGATCATCTGAGGTGGGTCTGGCCGGGTTCCGGCTACTAGGCACAGGATATCCCTACCCGTTCGCTTCCAGTGACCTCATTGGCGTACAGTACAATTTCCAGGTCGTTACAAATACTGATACCATTGGAAAAATTATTTTCGGCTTTAACTATCTTACGACTCCAGGATCGACAGTCGGCGGCTACGATATTGAATCCAATGTCTACTCAGCTAGTGAGTTGAATTTCGCGAACGGCGCGTGCACGACCTATCCGCCGCTCGGCACATTTACCGCTGGCGAGGCGAGCCTTCGCAATGCAACGGCGGACTACCCGTACCAAGCTGGAGCGACCTCCGCGGTGGGCAGCGCCATAAACACTGGCGATCCGGTTAACTGGCCCGTTCAAACGTACCTCGTCGATAATATCCCGGACCTTTGGAAATCGGACTCGATGAGCCAATTCAACATGAACGGGCTGGAAGCGCTTGTCACCATTGAGCGCGGCGGCACACTCACAGATGTATCGGGCTTCGAACGATGCGGCTTAGCGATGTTGTCAACGACCTATCGAATGTGGACCATCACCACGCAGGTGAGTGGCCAAGGAACGGTGGTCAATCAAATCGTGGTTCCTGATGCATATGCCCAATATATAGTTCCTGCACAGGCAATGCAGTTCGCAAGCGAGTTTTTAGCCCAGCCAGGCACACTCACCGTTCAGTATTGGAATCTTGCCTACATGCGCGAATCAAATCCCGTATGGAGCCCTGCTATTACGTTTATGACGAATTGGATCTACGACGGAACCGGACAAGACATGGGGGCTCACGTCGTGACCGTGAACGGCCAGGACCGCATCGAGATCAGCAATGTTCCCGGCAATTCCTACCTGCCGGGCAACCTTCCTTTCGCGATCGCCCCGCCTTAGAAGCCCGTTGTGGAAATAGTCTTTTCCCGACGGACAGAAAAGTGTGGTTTGCGGGTTCGGGCTCCTCCGCCCTGAGCCATAGTGTGACGTTCACGCTGACCGTGAGTTAGCCGAAGCAAGGGGCGGAGAATCAGGTATCAGGTGCCAGGTGTCGGGTGCCAGGTGTCAAGGGCTGAGGGCGGGAAACGGGACACGGGACACGGGACACGGGTTTAGGGATTGGGGATTCGGGGTTAGGGATTGGGAAATCGGGGTTAGGGATTAGGGATTCGGGGTTAGGGGCTGAATCCTAAACCCTAAATCCTAAATCCTAAACCCTAAGCCCTAGATCCCAGATCCTCTAGTCTTCCATCAGCTCGACGACGGCGCGATGGCCCGGGGCTCGGGCCAGGGCGCGGTCGCAGGTGAGAAGCGGTGCGTCAAGAGCTTCCGCCAAGGCGACGTAGGCGGCGTCGTAAGCCGTGAGGTTGCGGCGCAGTTCCCAGATCCGCTCGAGGAAGGGCCAGTGGGGGTGGCGTTCGAGCGGCATCTGGACAAACGCCAGGAGCGCTTGATGGGCGCGCTGCGGAGACATCTCGCCGGCCGCCTGATAGCGTCGCAAGGCTTGGGCAACTTCCAGATCGATCAGATGCGGAGCGTGCAGTTCTTCGCGAGGATCGAGCAAACGATGGGCGAGGCGTTCCCCGGCCGGCCGGTTAAGCAGAACTTCCACCCAAGCGGAGGCATCGACTACCATCACCGGCTGTCCCTTTCCTCGCGAATGATCCGGGCAGGAGGCACGCGGGGATGGACGGGCGAGAGGAGGGCCAGCCGCTCCTTCACTTCTTCCAGCGTGGGCCGCTCGGCGATGCGTCGGATTTCGCGGAGCAGATAGTCGGAGAGAGATTTGCCTTCCTGGGCGGCGCGCGCCTTCAGCTTGCGGTGCAAGGGGTCAGGTACATGGCGAATTTGAATCATGCTCGGCATGTGCATAACATAACTGCATGTGGAGCACATGTCAAGCTGAGTTAGCCGAAGCAAGGGGCTGTGGACGGAGGCAGTTGTTCTTCGCGAGTCTTTGCGCCTTGGCGTCTTGGCGTGAGATTGTTTGCTCTTTCAAAGATTCACGGCCAGCGCTCCGATGCGCCAGGGCGCTGCATCTTCTCTGGCGTGCCTCCCCATGCTGTATGGGCCCTGCGCATCTTGCCCCCCTCCAGCCAAGATTCTGACGAAAGGCAGAATTTCTGCTTGACACTATTTGCTCGTGCGGGGAACGTGCCGACAAAATGATGTTAAAAATGCCGACCTGTCTTGTAAGTTATTGAAAACAAAAGGAGAAGAACAAAATACTTGTAAGTTCATGAAAACAAAATAGTTAATGTGTTTTGTGGTGGGGGATTAGCCCCTACTATCGGCCATTAGTGGGCTATCCACAATTGTCAAGCCAAAATCCAGGGAAATTACGCGGTTGCCAGATTCCAAATTTGAAATCCCAAATCCTAGCTCCCCGGCGCCGCTCCGGGTTCCCAAACTGCCCGGCGCGGGGACTCGAGTGCGCGCTGTGCTCTACGGTTCCCAGATATTGATGAGGCCCTGGTTGCCCTGACCTTCCAGGCCCATCTCCATCGCCTGGGAGAAGAGCGAGAAAACCATCTGCGCGGCGGGGAAGTCGCCACCCAGACTGGCGGTCCAGTCAGTGAGGAGTTTGAGATCCTTATGTTGCAGCCGGATGCTGAAGCCGGGAGCAAAGTCCTCTTTCAAAATCAGGGGGATGAGATTCGCCAGCATCCAGGAGTTGGCCACTCCACTCCCGACGGCCTGCAACGTGGTGGGCACGTCCAGGCCCGCGCGGCGCGCCAGCCGCAAACCCTCGACGGCGCCCAAAAGGTTGGTGGCCCCCACGAGCTGGTTTACCAGTTTTGTCTTCTGGCCGTTGCCCAGAGGTCCGGTGTAGGTGATGGTTCTCCCCATGGCCTGAAAAATGGGAAGACACCGATCGAAAACTTCGCGCGGACCACCCACCATGATTCCCAGCGTTCCTGCGATTGCGCCTTTAGGGCCGCCGCTCACGGGGGCGTCGAGCATTTCGCATCCCAAGGCGGCCAGACCTTTTCCAAATTCCATGGTGGCGAGGGGAGATATCGTGCTCATATCAATCACTAGCGTGCCCGGCTTCAAACCAGCGGCGACCCCGTTCTCCCCGAACAGCACCTGTTCAACCGTGGCGGTATCGGGCACCATGGTGATAACGATTTCGCTCGCTGCCGCAACATGGCGGGGTGAATCGGCGATGTTTGCGCCCAAGGAGACGAGCTTTTCACACTTGCTGCGCGTCCGGTCAAAGATGGTCAGCTCAAATCCTGCGCGCAAAAGGTTGGACGCCATCGGCTCGCCCATGACACCGACACCGATGAATCCCATCTTTCGCTTGTCGCCTTGCTTGATCTCTTCGCTCATGGAATCTCCTCTCCCCGGTCACGGTTAAAAGCCCGCTCGAACCGCGGCGACCACCGGGCGTCGGCGGCGCGAATCCAGGCCTGCGCAAGTTGCATGTACTCGGTGTACAGGTTTTTCTCAAACAGCGGATAGTCACTTGCCGCTACCATCGACGCAGGTCCGAATATCTCAATCAAGCGCGCCGCGAAGGCCTGGACATCCTGGTGCGGGAAAGGCTCGCGCGAGAAATGAGCTATCGCGGAGATGCCTACCACCATGCCCGGAATCTCCTGGAGTTCGGCGACCGCTGTTTCCCATTCCGGGTCGTCGATTTTATCTTGCCGGGGCCATCCCAGATGGGGCAGGTAAATCTGCAAGCCCGGCGCGCGCTGGGTGAGAGCGAGTAATTCCTTTTTCAAGGGTCCAATCCCGTTTTCTGCGTGGGGCACCAGCCACTTTCCGGAAGTTTCGAGCAACTTGGCCATGCCTTGCAATTGGTGCAAGTCCGCGGTTCTAGCCCGCAGGCCCATGACCGCGCCATTCTGGAGAACGTCGCGGGAAGGTTGCTGCTGATCCGGGCGGAAGCACAGCACCACGCGAAACTGCGGCGAGGGTTCTGCCATCATCTTTCGGAGCCAGGGAAGGTTGTCACCCTTCCAGGTTTCCACCGCCAGCGCGCATTCGATTCCCGCATGCGCCATCCGCGCTTTCATGTCCGCAATCGGACCCGCGCAGGTGAGGTCGAGATGGGTGTAGGCATCCATCATGGCGTTTCTTTCGGGATGGCCCTGAAGATGGCGACGAAGGCAATCCAGGGCAGCGTTCCAATCAGAGCGAGGGTCAGCGAGCTCCGATGAAGGTCGGCAAGCATTCCCACATAGGGGCTGAGGAAACCATAGGCAAGATTGCTCAGCCCGCCGAGAAGCCCCGAGGTTATCCCCACATGGCGGGGGGTAAGATCTTGGGCCAGGGTGATGTAAATAACCAGGAGTCCGCCCGTTCCCGTCCCGGTAAGCGCCAACAGGATGACGGCCAGGTAACGAGAGGGTGTAAGGCCCGCGGCGGCGGCGCAGCCCATCAACACGCAACTGATAAGCAGAGCCCACCGTTTGGCGGCGGAAACGCTCAGCCCTTTCGCCACAACGCTCCGAACGAACAGTCCCACCAGGATGTTTCCGCAGGAAATCCCGGCATAAACAACGATGGAGAGGATATTCCCCGCCGCGAAGCTGAAGCCGCGAGCCGTTTTCAAATAGAGTGGGATCCAATCCGCCAGGTAGTAGTTGACGCTATTGATGGTTATTCCCGCGATTGCCAACATCCAGAATCCCGGCAGGTGGAGGATGTGGAGGACTGCGGGCAGAACATCATGGAGCGCGACGGGGCTCCCCTTGAGTTGTGCAGAGCTGCCGCGCGTGTAAAGCACCCAGACGATCACCCAGAGTCCGCCGAGCGTTCCGGTGGCTACGAACGCAGCTCGCCAGTTGAAGTACACGGTGATGAGCGTCAAGATGATCGGGGCGAGCAGCGCGCCCACCGCCGCGCCGCTGTTGAAAATCCCGTTGGCCAGGGGGCGCTCTTCCGGAGAAAGGAGAGCATTCGTGACTTTGAGCGCCGAGGGCCAATTGAAAGCCTCACCGATGCCCAGCAGGAAGCGGCATCCGGCGAGCATCGCCACACTGGTGGCCAGACCGGTTAATAATCCCCCCAGGGCCCAAAGGCCGCTGGCAGCGGGAAACACGATCGCCGGCCCGTGGGCATCCACCAGGAATCCGCCCACGAGCTGAACGATTCCGTAGGAGTAGCGGAAAGTTGCCAGGATCTTCCCCCATTGCTGCTGATTGAGTCCAAATTCGGCAATGATTTTCTCGGCGGTCAGCGCCATGACCTGGCGATCGACATAGATAATCGCTGTGGCGGCGAATAGCAAAATGCAGATCCACAGGGTCCGGGAGGAAAAGCGTGGGGAGGATTTAAGGGGTGCGTCCATTGCGGCGCAGGTCTGCTTTCTTACAACAGGATCCATCGGTTAGCGGGTCCCCTCATCGGCAATTGGTTGGCGCGTCACGAGCGCTTCCTCGTTGAGTTCGAAGCCGAAGCCGGGGCCGCTGGGCATGGGCATAAGGCCGTTCTCCATGCGGACGGGGTTCTTCAGGAACTCGCCCGCGATTTTGTCATCGGCCTCGGAGCCCACGGTTTCCAGGATAAAGAAATTGGGAATCATGGCCGCGTAGTGGAGGTTGATCATGGTCGCCACCGGTCCGTTGGGATTATGCGGCGCCATGCCCACGTAATGGGCCTCGGCGAGGGCGGCGATTTTTTTCATTCCTGTGATGCCGCCGCAATTCACAACGTCACATTGCAGAATGTCGACGGAGTGTTTATCCAGAAACGGGCGCACTCCGTAAATGGTGGCCCATCGTTCTCCCGCGGCGATAGGGATGTCCGTTTCGCGTTGCACCAGGCACAACTCCTCGACGCCCTCCGGGGGCACAGGTTCTTCCAGGAACAGCAGGTCGAGATCCTCCAGTTCGCGGCACAAGCGAATCGCCTGTTTTGGATTCAATCGCCCGTGGCAGTCAACGGCGATTCCGAATTCCGGGCCGCCCGCTTCCCGCGCCGCCAGCAGGAACTCGCGAATGCGCCCGAAGATCGAGGGGTCAAGCAGTTCCGTCTCCTTCCAGCGGGCATCCACCTCCCCGTGGGTTCCGGAGTACGCGCTGCCGGGGGACTGGCTGCCGTTGGGGTGTGTGGCGCCGTAGAAAAGCGGCAATGTGGTTTTGGCGGCGCGGTGCCCACGCGCTTTGCACGCTTTGATGTTTTGGGCAAACACCTCAGGCGTTTCCCCCGCCGGGCAGTGGCAGTAAACCGGCACCTGCCGGCGCGTCGGCCCTCCCAACAGCTTGTACACCGGCAACCCGGCAGACTTGCCCAGAATATCCCACAAGGCGCAGTCCACGGCGCTGATCGAGGTGCAGTGCATCGGCCCGCCCACCCAGAACGAGTCGCGATACATACGCTCCCAATGGATCTCAATCTCCGTGGGATCTTTCCCAACCAGGTAGCGGTTCAGCTCGAGGATCGATTGCGCGATGGTCTGCGACTTGCGCTTCATCAGAGCTTCGGCAACACCGGTGATTCCCTCGTCCGTCTCCACTTGCACGATCACGGTGTTGCAGAAGTTCAGCCTCACCACGTGCGCTTTAATATCGGTTACTTTCATCGTTACCTCATTTATTCACATGGATGGACAGGATAAAAAGGGCAGAACAAGAAATCCTGAATACCCTGCTTTGTGTTGCGTTTGCAAAATGCCTTTACCTGTAGGGCCACACCCGGCGCTTTATTCCCATCGATGGGCAGGATGGACAGGATAAAAAGGCGGAACAAAAAAATCTCGCCTCATGCTTCTATTCCCTATCCTGTCCATCCTGTTTATCCATGTTCAGTCTTTTTGGGGGCAAACTGGTTCTCGGCGCCATGTTGACCGTCGGATTTTCTCACGCCCGATATGCCAGCAGCAACCGTACAGAGTCAATCTTGATGCCCCGCACCTAACGAGCATCGCCCTGCCGGGCCACTATCCCTGCGACCTGGCTCGTGGCGGGCGATGCTTCCGTCCTCGACCTGAGATCGCCGTGCCCCCCGCCGCGTGCCGAATCAGGCCGTGTTCGCGAGGGCCTGAAATCGATCCATCGTGCGCATCAGCTTAAGGGTTTCTTCCCACGGCACGAAACTCCCTTGGCCCTGGCAGGCGCGCAGGAACTCCCTATCCTGATCGCGGATGGCCTGCTCGTAAACCTGCTGCGCGTCGCCCCCGAATTGCAAGTCCGCCAGGTCAGACCGCAGATAGGTGAAGCCGTCCGTTTCCACGGTGTGATGCTCCCCTACAACCAACATGCGGATGTGGGGCAACCGGGAAGTGTAAGTGACCGTAATGCTGGCAGGGCCCCCGGAGGGAAGTTTCCCTAGCATGGACACGGTCTGGGCATGTTGAGCGTCCGGCAACGCCACGCAGCCCCGAGGTTCCAGCCCGCCGCACCAGTCGAGCAGGATGTCCACGGCGTGCGCGGCATGATGCAGCAGGGCATTGTCCGCCCAGCTCCGCTCGCGGAGGCGGTGATGGCGCGTGTAGTTATACTCCTGGAGGGGTCCCAAAACGTTGGCGCGAATGCTTTCACGAATCTGCCCATAAGGAGCCACGAAGCGGCTGGTATGGGCGCATCCCAACAAGACTCCGCGCCGGCACGCCAATTCTCCCAGAGCCTCTGCTTCCGCGGCGGCCACGCATGGGGGCAACTCCACCAGCGTGTGCACTCCGCGCTCAAGGCACTCGCAGGCCTGCTGAAAGTGCAACGCCGAGGGAGAGCAGACGATGGCCACATCGGCACCGGTGACGGCCTCGGCAATGGTCGCACAGGCGTTCTTGATTCCATGGGCGGAAGCAAAGGCGGATGCTTTCTCCGGTTTAGGGCCGTAAACCGCCCGCAATTCCACGCCGGGTTCGGCCGCCAATTTTTCCGCGTGAATGGAACCCACGGCGCCATAGCCGATCATGGCAACTTTAAGGGTCATGGTTTTAACCACTTGCACTGTCATTCTGAGCCCGCATTTTGGGCGAAGAACCCCTTTAGTTTATTCTGTTCGCGAACCCCTTGCGAACTGCCGGGGTCCTTCGCCCAAAATGCGGGCTCCGTCGAAAATCGTCCCTCAGGATGACAGCATTGGAGCATTTTTCCGCAACATATGAAGACGCGCTACACCCCGTCCAACACGCCATCCGGGTCATTCCAGCCGGTCTTTTCCAGTATCTCAAAGAGTTTTTTTTCCTGCATCTGATCCAGAGGAAAGAAGGGATCGCGGCAAAAGCCTCCGTGCAGCCCCCAGGAATTCAGAATGGAGCGATAAACTGCCAGGTCGCTCACCGGACCGATTTGTTGATACGTGTAAAGATGGACGAGGGGGAGAATCCTTTTCCAAATCGCCAATCCCTTGCGGGCGTCATTGCGGACCACCACCGCGTCGTACATGGCTTTGGCCGCTGGGGTGGAGACATTCAGAACCCCGCTGATCCAGCCGTGCGCCCCCGCGCACAGGCCTTCATAAGCCGCCAGGAAGGACCCGTAAAAAATGGCCATGCGATCGCCCACCAGATACTTCAAGTCGTGTACTGGCTCCACGGTTCCGAACGTCGACTTGACCATATGCAAAACATCCTCGTCCACCAATTGCGCAATCTCGCGAGGGGTAAGCTCAACGCAGGCGGAGTTGTGCGGGTTGTTGTAGAGCATGATGGGAAGATGAGTGGCCTTGCGGACGCGGCGGTAATGCTCGATGACTGCCGCCTTGGACGGCCGCTGATAATAGGGGAGGATCACAATCAATGCATCCGCTCCGCACTTCTGGGCCTCTGCGGAAATCTCGATGGTGAGCTTTGTGCTGTAGTGGCCCGAGCCGAAAATGACGGGCACGCGCTTTTGCACCACGTTCTGGGCCAGACGGAACAGACGCAGGCGTTCCTCGTCCTTCAAGGCAATGAATTCGCCGCTGGTTCCGGCGATCACCAGCCCGTCAGCGCCTTGCCGGGTGATGAGCCATTCCCAATGGCGCGCCGTGGCTTCCTCGTCAAGGTTGTTGTCCTTGTCGAACATGGTAAGTGCGGCAGGGAAGATCCCGCGGAAACGGTCCAGCGCAAAGGGCATATTTCTCTCCAAGGCAGGATTTAGGACTTAGGACTGAATCCTAAATCCTAGCAGGATGCTGAAAAAGTCTTTTTCGGGCTAACTATATTGCTAGCCTCGTATGAAAACAAAGGACTTACGGGTACCGAAGTAGGGCAAAACAGGCTTCTCTTGGAGTTTTTCAGCATCCTGCGAGATCCTAAATCCTGGTCCTAAAATAATTTTCCGTTGCGAAAAGCGGCGATCACTTCCCGGCGCGACACGCCGGCACACTGCAAGAAGCGTCGCTCCCCCAAAGGCAGTTGGGTGGATTTCCCATCCCCGTTGACGGCAAGGGGCTTCCCCAATTCTCGCATCAACTTCAGCCGTTTGGCCGCGATGGGGATTTTCAGCGTTCCTTCTCCGCTGGTGTGCCAGTACACCACCCAGACGCTTCCCCGGCGCTCGAAGACAAACGCCCGCCCGGGTTTTTCTGCGCCCGCCACTTTCTCGATTTGCTGGTAAGGCGCCAGCTCAAATTCTCCCCGTTCATCCAACAGCAGCAGGTGCTCCTGTTGGAGATTGCGGAGAGCTGACTTTTGTTGCGGCGTCAGCCAGGCACGGGCGCGGACATCCTCCCAGCGCCGCAGCACCTCCAGGTTGTCGGGTGTTCGCGGATGCGCTTGCAATTCCGGCAGCTCGGCGGCAAAGGCCACAGGGCAATCCCAAGCGGCGGCCCGGCTGGTGACGTACTCGAGCATGTCGGGCTGAGTGCCGATCGTCTCCTTGCCCGGGGTCCAGTAGCCGATCCACCCGAAGTTAATGCTGGTGAAATCCTTCGCCACGCGCTGGATTTCCTCCGCGGGATGGGCTTGTACGCCCTGACGCATGACTTCCGGCTTGAACGTGTCAAAGGCGTTCCCGCGCGTCAACATGTGCCAACTAAAATGCGACTTGCACGCGCCCTCCGCATAGAGCGGCGGGGGATCCAGCCCCTTATGCACAATCCACTGCGCCCGCGAAACCGTGTACCAATAAGGAGGAGGTACATCCTCGGCTCCGTCGAAATATACGAACTTGAATCCCGCCTCGGCGTAGATCCGATGCAGCCGTTCGGCGACTTCCTCCTGGATGCTGGTGTCTTGGGTAAACCGGACGAAGATGGGCCAGGTGTCAACGTCGAGCACTCCCACCAGGGAGCTTATCTCGTGGCGGGCAGCCTGCGTGCCGAGGGCGCCGCGCTCGCAGCCTGCAAATTGATAGGGCGGACTTGTGGTGTACTTTTCATAAGTGACGAGCTCATTCTGGACCTTTAGAATCCTTCTCTCCTCGTCCATCGTACACAGCCGCGGATTCTCCTCGATGGGAATCACCGTGGCCGCAGGATCAATCGATTCCGCCAGCGTAAAGCGTTCCCGGAGATTCAGGCGCGGGTCCGGGATCGGCGTCACATAAGCGTCATTCTTGTGCGCCTTGTTGTAGTGGAGATGAATTCCCGGAATCATTCCTGCGTCACTGATTTTCTTTACGACCCCCTGCAAGTCGGCCATTTCCCCCGGATACTCCGGCCGCCAGGGAAAATGTCCGACACTCTTCGCGAAGGCATAGTAGTAGACCTCCATCAGCCGAAATCCGCCCATCTTGGCATACTGTATGTGCTGGTCGATTTCGGCTGGAGTCGTCTTGAGCACTTCGTAGTAAGAATGTTTGTACGCTTGGCACCGGCGGCTCTCCACGCCTCGGGGGAGGTCGAAGTCTTCCTCCACGCGCGCGATGCGGTCGAGCAAGTGGGAAGGTTGGGTCAAGATCAACGCTGCGCCCACGCCTTCCTGTTTCACCGCATCAACCGTCCCCGCACGGAACAGGTGATGACCCTGGCGGGGGTCGGCGTCAATCTTGGCGTAGGGGTCGGTGGCGAGCAGGTTCACGGCCACCGCGTCGTCCCACATCACATTCAGCCAGTCGCCCAGGTTTTTCCGATCGCGCACCGGCAATTGCACAAAGAGGGTTTCATCAATCGGCGTTTTCAGTTTGGGACGCAGCGCGTTGGAGCTTTGGTAAGTAAGGCTCTCCAGTTGGAAGGCAATGTAGGCATCGGTGATTTTGAGGCGGATGGCAGCCTCATATCCCACCAGCGCGAAGGTCACTATCAAGCTGTCGTTTTCCCGGCGCACGCGCTCGACGGGAAAATGCTTGGTCTTGGCGGGATAAGCCAATTGCAGCTCGTTGTCGTAGGGCCGATACTGCGTCACGGTGAACATCGGCGTGCCGGTATTTCCTTCCAGGCACTCTTGCCCCGTGGCTTTGTGAATTAAGCTCTGGGCGAATCCCGCCGGGCTGATCACCAGGCGCATCTCGGCATTCTCCAGCACGATGGCCGGGGATTCCGGCACAGGCACAGTGCCGCCGCCCGCTCTTTGCTGCCCCTTGTTCGGGGAATCGGCAGGAAGATTTTCCGGCCAGGAAGCAAGACTCAGCATTCCCGCGTGTTTCAAAAAGGTCCGTCGGTTGCTCATCGAGCAGTTCCTCTCACGCGCTGGGGGTTCGATTCATTCCGCTGGTTCTGTCATCCTTCCGGTGAGATGCGGATGATGGCTTTCACCACGCCGTCGGTGCGTGCGCTGACGAGTTCGAAGGCGCGGGCGGTCTCTTCCAAGCGAAAATGGTGCGTGACCAGTGGCCGCACGTCGACGCGCCCGGTGGCAATGAGTTCGATGGCGCGCTCCACGCATTCGTTTTGGCGGCGCACGTTGAGGATGCGCAACTCGTTCCGGCGCAGCAGGTTGATGTTGAAGCTGACGCGATCAACTTCGGGAATTCCGATCACCAGCAGCGCGCCGCCGGGCTTCAGGAGTTCGATGCCCTGGTCGAGCGCGTCCTGCTCACCCGCGCATTCAAACACCGCGTCCAAGCCCAGGGGTTCGAGGCGCCGAATGGCCGCCACCACGTCTTCGCGCCGGGGATTGCCGGTCCAAGCAGCCCCGCAGGCGCGCGCCACCGCCAGGCGCTCGTCCACCAAGTCAGTCACGTATACGGGAGCCTGTGTCAGGGCGCGAACCGCCAGCAGCACGCACAAACCGATGGGGCCTGATCCTACAACCCCCACGCGAGCGCCGGGCGTGAGCTGGGCCATCTGCGCGGCGTACACTCCAATGGAAAGCGGTTCCACCACCGCGGCCTGATCGTCGTCGAGCGAGTCGGGAACCGGGCTGCAACAGACGGCAGGCATCACCAGGTACTCCACCAGCGCGCCGGGCAACTGCCCGGGATTGCCCAGAAATTTCTGGTGGCGGCAGGTGTGCTGGCGTCGGGCGCGGCATTGGTCGCATTCGCCGCAAGCCACCAGCGGGTCAACGGCTACACGCTGGCCAGGATGGAGGCTCTTCACCTCGGCGCCCACTTCCAGGACAGTCGCGGCAAGCTCATGGCCGAGTATGAGTGGAAACGGCGCCGCCTGCGGTCCGATCCTCCCCTGCGTGTAGTAGTGGATATCCGATCCGCACACGCCCAGGGTGTCAACCCGCAGCAAGACGTCGTGCAGTCCCACCAGACGAGGCGTCGGCGCTTGACGCAGTTCCATTTGCCTTAAACCTGTAAGATAAACTGCTTTCATGGTGGTCTCTATTTGCAGCCCCCTCTAATGGGATGAACTCGATAGTAGCACAAAGTCGGCGGTCGGAAGTTCAGTTGGGCCTAAAACGAAGCAGCCGGGCCTGAGCCCGGCTGCTGTGGTTGAGGGATCCAACTCTCAGAAGAAAGCCCATTGTGCGGGGCTCATGGCACTGCCGAAGTCACCGATAAGTTCGTACTCGCAAAGCGCACAACCGAGGTGTTGGAATTTAACGTACCGCTGAGCGTTATGACGTAGTTCCCGGTGGTCGTCCCGGAGGTTGTCAGCGTCGACGGGCGGCAAGCTGCCAGCGCGAGGTTGAAGGCCAGGATGAGGCTAAGTGTTGCCAGGCGTACCCCGAGCCAGGCCGACCCGAGCCATCCGTGGCGGGCTCGGCGTCTGTTGCCCAGGGCCAGGGAGGCCAGCCCGGCAAGGCTTAGGAGCCCAAAAATTAAGGGCGGAAGCTTGCCACTGGGGAAGCGAGGCGGAGCATGCGTGGGAGCGACGTACTTCGCCGTGTTGATGGTCAGGGTGACACTGACGGGGCCGGTGCCATTGGTGGGGGGAGTTGGGGTGGCCGTGGGACTAAAGCTATAGGTGTAATCGGGCAGGGCCGGCGACGTCGTATAGATCGACAGATTGACTTGCTGGCTAAAGGTAAACAGGGGATTGACGTATACGGTGTAGGTGGCTGGTGCGCCCGCCTGATCGAGGTAACTCGACGGGGTAATAGTCAGGGTATAGTCCATGAACCCCAGACTAAGCTGAAGCGATGTCGTCTGCGAACCGCTGGTCCCCGTCACCGTGAAGAGATAAGGATTGGAGGGGGGGTTGGGCGAGAGGGCGCTGATGGTCAGGATGGTGCTCCCGCCAACAAAAACGGGGTTGGTGCTGAACGCGCACGTGCTGCCCGCGGAACAGGCCAGGGAAATGGCTCCGGTGAAACTGGTGGGCCCATTGGCGACGAGAGTGAAGGTTGTCTGGGTGGAGCCAATGATCACGGGGTTATTAGCGGTGGGGGTGGAGAGCGTGAAGGCGGCGGCGCCTATTCCCGTAAGCGCCACATTCTGCGGGCTGCCGGTGGCGGTGTCACTGATCGCCAACGAGGCCGATCGGGTGCCGCTGGCCGTGGGGGTGAACGTCACGTTCATGGTGCAGCTCTGTCCTACGCCGAGGGCGCCATAATAGGGCGCGATGAAGCAGTTATTGGTCTCGGCGAAGTCCCCGCTGGTGCCCACCGAGACTTGCGTAATATTTAAGGTTTGCGTGCCGGTATTGGTAATGGTGACGCTTTGGGGCGGGCTTATGCTTCCCACATTCGTACTGGAGAAGGAAAGGCTGGTGGGTTCAACCGTGGCCTGCGAAGCCGCCGTCACCCCCGCTCCTGACAGGGCAATAGTTTGCTGGGTGCCCGCGACTCCTCCGGCATTGTCGGTGAGGGTGATTATAGTGCTATCGCTACCGACGTGGTTGGGCGTATAGGCCACGCCAAAGTTGCAGGAGGCGCCGCCTCCGGCGAGAGTGCCCAAGCAGCCGCCCGTGGTCGGTTCCGTTACCGTAAACACGGTGATGGAGTTGTCCACCTCCGTGACTTGAATATCCGTAATCGTCAGGGGCACCGTACTCGGGTTGACGATGGTGATCTGCTGCAAGGTGCTGGTGACACTTATCGTTTCGTTGCCGAAGTTCAAGCTGGCAGGGGAGATGGAGATATTGGGGTTATTGCCGGAATCGATTTTGGCCACAAAGGCGTTGCCCGCCGTGCCGGTCAGGCTGGACTTATAGGGGGGCGGAGCAATGCTCACCGAATTGGGCGGGGAAGTGACCGGGAAGTTCGTGGAAGAGGTGCTGCCGGTGATGTAGGGGTCGCCGGTACTATCCAGCGCGATGGCTTGGCCGGAGTCATAGCCACTGCCGCCCAAGTAAGTAGAGTAGACCAAGGGATTCCCGGTGGCGCTCGGATTGAGCTGAGTAACGAAAGCGTCGGGGCAGGGAACCCCCGAGCAATAGTTGCTGGAACTGAGTCCGAGCGTTGCTTGAATCGGGTTTGCCGTGGGGAAGTCAGAGGAATTCGTGGAGCCCGTAACGAAAGCAACGCCGCCGGAGGTCACGGCGATGGCGGTTCCTTTATCGGTCCCGCTGCCCCCCAGGTACGTCGAGTAGAGCAGGGAGGCCCCGCCGGCGCTCAATTTGGAGACAAAGGCATTGGATGGGCCTCGAAGTGAGGGCTGGAATGCCCCCGTGGTGGTGGGAAAATTAGACGAAACCGTGTAGCCCGTAATGTAAATGTTATTGGAGCCGTCCAAGGCGAGCCCATAGGCTTCATCATTGCCCGTGCCGCCCAAGAAGGTCGAGAACGTTAGGGCTGTGCCCGCAGCGTTCAGCTCGGCCACAAAGGCATCCGCTCCGCCCGCGAGCGTGTTTTGTATGGCGTGGCCCGCAGGGACCGTCGGAAAATTACTTGAGAAGGTGTATCCCGCGATGTAGGCATTTCCGGAGCTATCCACATGGATGCTCTGGGCAGTGTCGGCCTCCGAACCTCCCAGGTAAGTGGAGTAGACAAGCGCCTCACCGGTGAAATTCACTTTGGTGACAAAGGCATTCTGAGACCCGTTTTTAGTGGCTTGCAGGGGATTAGACGTGATGGGAAAGTTCGTGGATTGGGTCGAGCCGGTAACGTAGGCATTGCCGGAGGAATCGACGGCGATTCCCTGACCCTGGTCGAAGCCGTTGCCGCCCAAATACGAGGAGTAAACCAGGCTGCTACCGGTGGCATTGAGCTGGGTGACGAAGGCGTCGGTATCGCCGCCATAGTTCTGTTGGAATGGATACGTAGTAGTGGTACCGCTGGGCGGCGCGAAGGTGGGGAAATACGCAGAGTCGGTGTTACCGGTGATGAAGATGTTGTTTCCGGTACTCAGGGCAATGGCCGTGGCCGTGGTGGACCCGCCGGAGCCGCCAAGATAGGTGGAATAGAGAAGCGCGGTTCCCGAGGAGTTGATTTTCGTCACGAAGGCGTCGCCGGTTCCTTGGTAGGAGGACTGATACGGTGACCCGGCGGTGGGGAAGTTGGTAGAATTCGTGACCCCCGCGAAGTAAGCGTCCAGCGAGGTGTCAACCGCGATGGCGAAACCGGTGTCGCCGCCACTGCCGCCCACGTAGGTGGCGTAAACGAGAACCGGGTCAATAATCAGCGGCCGACTGTGGTTATAGGGGCCCAGATCGAAGCGAACGTGATTTTGCACATCCAGGGCGAAATGGCCCTCAACGACGGTCCGTGGCAAACTGTCCGATGCCGTTTGGTAAACCACGGGCTTGTGCAATTGCACATTCCCGTTCGGAAGTGCAACCACCAGGTCGCCCTGTGAATTGATCCGGAGCGGGGCATGTTCCTGCGTCTCGATCCCCAGCGCGATGGCCTGGGGGTCGGCGCCTGGCGCCACGACAAAGTCATACTCAAGTTCTCCCCCTTGGGTACCGTAATAAACCAGGTCGACGCCGGGATACACGCTTGCGTACCTGACCTTTGCGTAGGTGGGAACATTCGTGCGCCACTTGCTGCGGTCATTGCCAATAAAGTAATTCGCTTTGCCGGGCAACTCGTCACTCCCGGCGAGGAGGGCGTGGGCGTTCGCGCCCAGCAATTGTAACCGAAGCGCGGCGGCCGAAGAATTCTTGAGAGTCAGCACGGCTTCGCGGTCGGTCAGGAACAAAGTAAATCCTCGTCCGCGCGAGAGGAAATTCACCCTCGGGTCAGTTTGCCCCCAATTCGCCTCGAAACTCAGCGGCAGCGCCGCGTAGAGGTGCGCCCATTGGGCGTTCGAGCGAGTTTTGGCCGTGGGGAATCCCGCGCCCCCATCCTTTTGCAGAATGGCCGCGCCAAGCAATAGTGCAATCAACAGCAGGCAATACGGGAGGCGCCGGCCTCTCTTAATCGCGCTTAAGTTTGCGCCCAGGGCGCAGGTGGCACTGCCGCTCCTTCCACTCACGACTGTCCTCCTCGGAAATAATCCAGATTCTGAGATTCTGTTTCTGTTTCCTCAACTCGTCAAACGCCCTACCCCGGCGCGGCGCGGCCCCGCAAGCGTTGGCGCTAGGTACTAGGTAGAACCGATAGGCTCACCGTGGTGGTCCGCGTAACGCTCGTCACGCCGCCGCTGCTGTTTCCCAGGGTCAGGGTTCCACTCAGTACGATGTTAAAGGTGCCAGAGGGTGTCCCATTGACCACGGGATTGATATTGATCGGATTCACGTAGTTCTCGCATCCCACTCCCAAGGCAGCCAAGACGATCGCGACCAAAAAAACCGCCGACCTTAAGCGGGGGCGTACCCATGGTCCAGACCGGCTGAAGCCCGTGACGATCGCGCCCAAGAATGTCAGCAGGGCTAAAAGAAGAATCCCGCGCCCCCATCCGGGGGGAATACTTCGTGGCGGGGGCAGGCGGAAGAGCCCCGATTGGGTCGTCGTCGTAATCGTCAGGGTGCTTGTGGCGGTTGCATCCGTCCCCGTCATGGTTAGGGCAGGGGGATTCCAATAACATACTGTTCCCACAGGGATACCGCCGACACCAGGACAACTTAAGAGCACGGTCTGGTTGAATCCATTCGTGGGGGTAACGGTGATGGTATAGGTGGCGTTATTCCCGGCCGTCACGGTGGTGCCGGAGGGCGTAGCCGCCAGCGAGTAGTCGGCAAGAAAGACCGTCAACGCCAGTGTGGCGGTCTGCCCACCACTGCTGGTACCGGTGACCGTCAAGTTCAACGGATTCGCGGTGCTTGACGTCAGGCCCGTCACGGTAAGCGTGCTCGATTGTCCGGCGGAAATCGAAGCCGGGCTGAAGGTACAAGTGGCAGCACTGCTGCAAGACAAGGCGATGCTGCTCAGGAACGTACTGGGGGCCGCAGCAGAGATGGTAAAAGTTGCGGTCGTGGAGCCGATGGTCGTGACAATCGCTCGCGCGTTGGAGGAGAGCGTGATGACCGAGGTCCCCGTGCCCGACAGGCTGAGGGACGTCGTCGAGTTCGCCGCGTTCGACGTGATGTTGACATTGCCGGTGATATTCCCTGTACTGGTGGGAGTAAAGCTAACGGAGATGGTGCAAGTTTGGCCTACGTTCAACGACGCGGGCACGGTGGGAAAGTTAGTTCCACAGTTATTGGTTTGCCCGAAGCCCCCCGAGGCGAGGATGTTGGTGATGGTGACTGCTTGATTGCCGTTATTAATCAGAAGAGCCGTCTGGACCGTCGGGCTGGTGGTGTTGATGGTTTGCGCTGCAAACGTCAGCTTGGTTGGGGAGAGGAGCAATGACCCGCCCGTAAGGACACCGTTTCCCGTGACCGTAATAGCCTGCGTCGTCCCCCCAAGGGCGTTGTCGGCAATGGTGATTTGATCGGTCTGAAGACCCACCGAGGTGGGCGTAAAAGTAATCTGTATGGCGCAGATTCCTGCCCCCCCAGGCACGGAAGTTCCGCAGGTGTTGGTCTGGCTAAAATCCCCACTGGAGGTGATGCTGCTGATACTCAACGCGGCGCTACCCTCATTGATCAGCGTGACGGTGATCGGATCGCTGGCGCTCCCGAGCGGCTGATTCCCAAAGTTGATCTCCTGGGGACTCAGCGCCACGGAAGGAGCATCTTGGGGACTGATCTTGGTAAGGAAGGCATTGCCGAAAGTGCTTGATCCTTGGTAAAGCCACTGGTAGGCCCCCACGGTGGCGGGGAAGTTCGGCGAGAAGGTTCCGCCCACCACATATGCCGCCCCAAAGGAGTCAGCGGCAATGCCTTGGCCAGAATCCGTGCTGCTCCCTCCCAGAAACGAAGAATAAATAGGAATTCCCGAGGGTGCGAATTTCGCTACGAAGGCGTCGGCGCACACCGTGTTGATCGGCACATTAACGAGGTTGGTCGACCCGCAGTTCCCGGCGCCCGCTATGCCCAGGACATGCTGGAAAGAATCGAGCTGGGGGAAATTATCCGACTGCGTAAAGCCCGTGATGTAGATATTTCCCGCGGGATCCACCGCCATCGCGGTGGCCTGGTCAGTCTGACCGCCCCCGAAAAACGTGGAAAAAACCAAGCTGGATCCACCGGAGGCAACCTTCGTAACAAAGGCATTGTCGGTGCCCAGAAGCGTGGCCTGATAGGCGCTGGCAGTCACCGGGAAATTGGCAGACTGGGTGTCGCCGGTCAGGTAGATATTTCCAGTAGAGTCCACGACCATAGCAGAAGCTCTGTCGATGGACGATCCGCCCAGATAAGTGGAGAATAGCAAGGCGCTGGAGCCCGGCGTAAATTTTGTAATGAAAATATCGGAACCCCCAGCCAGCGAGCTTTGCAGCGCGTTCTGGGTGGGGAAATCAGACGAGTACGTGTAGCCGCTGACGTACACATTCCCTTCTCCGTCCACAAAGATGCCGGTGCCATAATCGGATAACGACCCGCCAAGGTAGGTGGAGTATATTAATGCCCCGGTGGTGGGACTGATCTCCGTCACGAAGGCGTCATAAAGACCATCATTGGCGAGCTGAAGAGGATTCTTGGTAGGAAAGTCCGTTGATCGCGTGGACCCGGTCACGTAGGCGTTGCCCGACGAATCGAACGCCAAGGCTGTGCCGAAATCGATCCCCGTACCACCGATGTAAGTAGAGTAAATTAAAGCCGAACCGTCCGATTTCATCTCGGTCAAGAAAGCGTCTTGGTTGCCGCCGTAAGTTTGTTGAAATGCCGTCGGGGTAGTAGGGAAGTTGTTCGACGTCGTGCTCCCTACCAGGAGGATATTCCCAGTGGAGGGGGCAAGATAAACTTGGGAGGGTGTGTCGTCCTCCGAGCCCCCGAGGTAGGTCGAAAACAAGACCCCGGTGCCGGTGGAGTTGAATTTGGTGACAAAGACATCGCCGTCACCCGCGTACGTCGTCTGATAAACTCCCGAGGTGGTGGGGAAGTTGGTGGAGGCCGTGACGCCCGTCACATAGGCCTCGCCCGCAGAGTCGATGGCAACGCCGTAGGCCGTGTCGCCACCGGTGCCCCCCAAGTAGGTTGAGTAAGTAAGGACAGGGTCAATGACCAATTTCTGATGCCGATTGTACTTCCCCAGCGCGAAGCTGACTTTCTGGCCATGAACCCGATAGTGGATGGGGATTTCCCGTTGTTGCTGACCCTCCAGTTGATATGCCCGCGGCTGCTGTAAGCGCACTTCACTTCCGCTCACGGTCAGGACCAAGTCCCCAGTCGAGTCGACGCGGATTTGTTCCGCCCCTTCCAGCCGCCAGGAAATGGCCTTGGGGTTGGTCCCCGCGGTGACCTCAAAATCATTTTCCAGCCGCCCTTGCCGCCCGTAATAAACCAAATCCACGCCCGGATACACTTGCTGGTAACGGACGCGAGCAAAGGTCGGGATATTCGTCCGCCACCGCCCGGGATCGTTCCCTACAAAATAATGGCTCTGGCCGGGAAGCTGTTCTTCCCCGGTAATGACGGGCGCGGCGCCGGCGCCTTGCAGAACCAGGCGTAGCCATTGGGTGGGATTCCCCCTGTCCGCGCTTCGCAGGCCGAGCACCGCAGCGCGGGGGGTCAGGAACAGCGTGTAACCCTGTCCCCGAGCTAAGTATTTGACCTGCTGATCCACCTGTCCCTGGTTTGCCTCGAAGCTCAGCGGCAACACGTAGGAACGGAATGCGGGCGGGACCAGAAGGTTATCGGGGGAGGCGGGGTCGCCAGCCCAACCGGGGCTGGAATGCACCAGGCAAATTCCAACCACTAAAGGAAGGAGGAATGATCTCAACCGGCTCTCAGTTTTCAAAGGTCCTCTTGTCGTTACTTCGGGGTCGCTCGGTTGGTTGGATAGCGGTTTTGCGACGGGCGACCGCCGGAATCATTCTCTTGATGTTGTGCATCTCTCGGCGATGGGTCAACTACTCGCCTGTCGTCAAGCTCCGCAAAATGCCCGTGAAGTTATAGCGCAACATAATGAAAGACGAACCATAATCGTAGTGGACGCTCATCGTATAGCCGAGTTCGACGGTGACATTCTTGTATTTGCTGATCGAAAGATACACGCCATAGCCATTGTCACGGGCTATTCTCGCTGGCCCCGCACCGTACGTGTTGACATACTCGCCGCCGGTTTCGAAGTATTCATCCCAAAAACGGTTGTGGTCTTCATTTCCCAGCCCCCCGGTCCAGCCGAGGAGACTATCCGGCGACACGATCCGGCTATAGATCTTCTGCGGTCCCACCGGGGCGAGGCCGTAAGCGGAGCCTTCCAACCGGTAAAATTTCTTGATCGTAAATGCCCCGCCGACTTCACCATTCCCGATATTGCCCAGGGTTTCATAAGGTCGGGCTAGTTCATAAGGCCGGGGCATGACCTGACGGTCTACGGTCCCGGTGCCGGCGCCGAAATTCAAGAAGGGCGTGAATTTGGCGTCATAGTTAAGAATCTGGTAGTTGCGATCAACGTGGTTGAACCAGTCCACCGTCATCCGGCCGTTGGAATACGTCTTGACCATATTGAAGCCGGCCGCACCCGTCAGTATGGAGGTGATGTTGGTGCCGTTGTGTTTGGTGTCGTAACGGATATCGATGTACGGCGCCCCAATTATCGTTGTGTACCGCCAATCTCTGGTGCTGATGATGGAGAAAGGGGTGCGAGTGGAATAGAGGGGCAGGCCGATATCGGCGGAGACGTGCGAATTGAATTTGTATCCGATATCGAAGTCGTAGGTGACCACATCGCCCATGTTAAAACCATTTCCCTCGACCTGCACAAAGGCCGTGGGCCCGGGGGCCTCGGAATTAGTACTGGCGCTGGCGGTTTTTTCCGGTGTGGCGGGTGTTTGGTCGGGAGTGGATTGTGCCATCCCGAATGGTGCCATCAATAAGGCAACGAGCAGGTACGTGTAAATTAGCCTCACTTCTCGCATCCCTTTCCTAAGCAAGTTTCTTCCCGCAGCGAACTCCTCAGCCGGGGGAGGGTGGGGACTTCGGCGATGAGCGCGTTCGGCTCGGCGCCTCTCCCCCTCCGAATCTCGGCCGGCGGGCTCGACGGACTCTCGGTTGCGACCTTTAAGAACAGAGCTTGATGAAATCGGATCGCACTTCTCGTTCAACTATGAGAAACTTCCGGTTCGCTGAAGTCCCCGGAAAAGCGGCGCGCTTTCAAACCACCGCACGCTGAGATGCACATTTGCCGCGTAGAGGTTTGAAGGTGGGCAAAAATTTTTGTTAAAATCTCTTTACAATTTCCGCCACGGCATCTTTTGCTTTAACCTGAAACGCGAAGCACGGACTCGCGATCATAGCAACTCGCGCAGAGTCGTGCGCCAAGAACGATACATCAAGAATTATATCAGCACAATAGAAGTTTGTGAACCCGCGCATGAACATTTGCTCCAGACGGGTGGATTCGTTAGGCAATTGTAGCGACGGTCGACGTGTCCTGTTGAATCCATGGGCACGTGATATTAGACTCGTGGCGCAACACGGGTTAACATCCGAAGCGGGCTGTTATCCGTGCCCATCGCTACCCTAAAATGAACGGAAAAACCAAAGGTGCCGCACTGCGAATGACGAGAAGGGAGGCCCTGGTAGCGGCCACGCTGCCCCTCCTGGGCTTGGGGGCCACCTTGAACGCAGGATCGCGCGAGGTTCGACGGCGCTACCACGTTTGCCTGTCTCCCGATGCCATCGAACCCGACCCTGGCTTGTTGGGCGTGGTGCATAAATCAGGAGTATCGGACGTTTGGACGGCGGGATTTCTTTACGGTCATTGGTATTACACGCCGGAGCGCATCCAGGCGAGCCTCGAGCGAATCCGCCGGGCGGGCATGGCGGCTCACGTGGTTAATGTGCCACTCGGCCATCCGGGAGACTCCCTGGGGGCCCCTTCAGCCTCCATGCCCCTGCTTCCACCCGCGCACTGGCGGCCCGGAACCAGGATCGACGGGCGCACGCGCTGGGGCACCTCCTTGCATCCGCCCGCCACGGAAGAGAACGCCGCCGCCGTGCGCCGGCTCGAACAGATGGGTGTCGACCGAGTCTTCCTTGATGATGACTTTAGGATTGCCGAGTCCCCCGGTACCATCGGCGGCTGCTTCTGCGCCGAACA